>OCTW013412491.1_pt1 | contig 34638 bp, 35 predicted proteins | sample 1539671 | NCBI WGS metagenome assembly OCTW01 (sample SAMN02144230, study PRJEB22623) | gut metagenome | biome: sheep rumen | host: Ovis aries | place: New Zealand
ACTATGGCTATCCTTCATACATAAACAGATAAATAAGAAGTTGATGAACACTAAATACAAACAACTCGAAGAAGCCTTGCTAAAAGAGGCTGATTTGCTGATAGAAAAAGCAAAGAGTCAAGGAGAGAAAATGGTCTTTGAACTTTTCAAGTCTGCAATTCTGAAGAAATATAAGGATTTGTTTGACAAAGAGTTTTCAGAAGGAACTGTTCATAAAGAAACTATTGATGATGCGGTAGAATACTGTTATACAGATATATGTGTTTCTATTCGCCAAATCCCTAAGATGAACGAAACAGAAAAGGAACACATGATTCAACTGGGCAAGCAAGCAAAAGAAACTGTAAAGCCTATTATTGAAAAGCAATTGATAAAAGACGGAATTAATATAGAATAAACAACAAATGTGGATTCAGAGCCACTTAATTTTATGAATAGAAAAGAAGAATTTGCAGCGCAACTTCATCGAGATGATTTACGCACCGTGAGTGAACTGCTGAATAATCCAGACAAAGAGGCTATAAAGCAGTTCTATTTCGAACATTTTGATGAGATAGTTGATTTAATATCCAAATGTAGGAATTTGCGTAGCGTAATAGAAGATTTCTATGCTTTAGCTCCTGAACTGCAGTCTTTATTAAGTGTTGATAACCTGTTTGTCTATATGGTAAATACGGCCATTCAAAACGGTGTACTTACAAAAGACTGTTTTAAGGCTCTATAGTATACATAAATGGACATCAACAAAATACAATTAGCATTGCAGGCGCTTAAAGAAGAGCGTGTGCATATAGAGAAATATATTAAATGTAACTAACAGGAATTAGCAGAGGGATTATACAACGCGTCTAAAATGTGACATGTAATCGACAAAGTCGCTTCGCTAGTCGAAGAAAGCTGTCCCTGTCACCTCCGAGATGGCAAATCCTGATATTCTGCCCTTTGAGAGAGTAACGAAATGTCATTCTTTTATAATGATGAGTACCAGATATTAAAGAAGAGGTTGGAGGACGAAATTAGACGATTAGAGACCGACAGGCAGTGTTATAGTAAACTGATAGAATTTCTTGTCGTAGCTGAAGATCATCGTTATTATCATCATCCAGGTTTTGATATTATAGGTATTTGTAGAGCAGTATATAGAAATATATTTCAGGGAAAGCGTGAAGGAGCCAGTACTATAGAACAACAATTGGTAAGGGTGCTGACTGAAGACTACAGATATAGTTATAAAAGGAAGATAAAGGAAATCTATTTAGCATCAAAGCTGAAGCAAATTGCAGATAAGAAAACGTTAGCTGCTACTTATTTGGCAGTAGCCAATTATGGGACAGACTATCAGAGACTATCTGCCATATTAAGGAAGTTTGGCAAGAATGTTACACAGGAACTTGATGATGAAGTCTGTGCTGAAGTCGTGGCCAGACTAAAATACCCAGAGCCAAGGCAGTATAATGAAAGAAGAATCAGGCAAATCACGTTCCGAAAACAATATATACTTGGACAACTCATTGAAAAAGGGTGATAGACATGAACGTTAGTAATTTCATTTATTCTTCAAAGGCTTTAGCCAAGGTGAAAGGGCAATATATCGCGCCTGAAGACTTTCTGAAATATTATTCGAAACTTGATGATATAGAGCGAAAGTCTTTGGTATACCATTATATTATGGACAATGCTCCTTATGCTTTCAATGAAGTATATGAGAAACCTTTATTGTTTGAACAAGTTAAGCAGTATATAGCACATGTTATTGGCATAGATATTAACCATATCAAGCTGATAGGGAGTACGAAGACAGGATTCAGGATGGATAAAAATGATTATGGAACACCTTATTCAAAGATTAGTGATCTGGACTTCATGATAATAGACGAAAAGGTTTTTCTCGATTTGGTCTATGAATTCAAGACTTGGAAGGAAGCTTACCTTGAGAAAGGAGAATTGTTGCCCAAGAATGATACCGAAAAGATGTATTGGGAAGAGAATATCAATAGGACATTACCATTTACTATTAATTTGGGTTTTATCGACACCAAGTTTTTGCCAAATAGATCGAGTCATTTGCCTTTAAACGCCCAGATTAATAATACTATGTCCAATGTGACTAGACGTTTAAAAGACAAGCATGGTTTTACAACGAAAGGATCATCAGTTAGAATATACAAAGATGTTGATAGTTTTTATTGTCAGCAGTGTAGGAATATAGATGCAATTATTGCATCAAAGTAATAAGTATTTTTACGGGCGAGCGTAGCTAGTTCTGATTTTCTTTTATTTATGTGTTTTCTACTTGTCATAGTATTTGCTTCCATAATTATATGGTATTTCTTTCAATTAATCGGGCAAGAACCAAAGAAACAAGCCTTTGCCTCTATTGAAAGGAATCGTGCTATTACTATGTTGGATAGTCAATATCGTTCTATCTTCAAAAATAAAAATGCAACACTCCTTGCAAATGCATACTCGAATATCATCCAAGTTAAGTCATGCCTGTATGATGAACTGGTAGACTATAATCAGCCTATGTATAAAGACATCAAGTTGTTTGTGGATGCTTATTTGAAGTATATATCATACGAGGATTATGGTTATGACAAGGTTAATACAGATAAAATAGTAAACCTTGTTGACTGTATACGAGATAATGACAAGAAACTAGAGCTTTATCATTATGTGTTTCGTAAGCTAAGACGCTATATGTACGAAGACGAAAGTGATACTATTGCTGATAAGATAAAGGAACAATATAGATATTGTCTTTTTGATAAGAATTCATGTCATAGTAGAATTACATGCTTGATACAAGTAATATCTAATAACTTCTGGATAGCTGTTTTTTTCCTACTTTTACTGTTGTCTTTATATTTTTGTGCTGTTCTTCCTAATATGGATCCTGCAGAAAGTTGGCTGACAATCGCCACAACAAAATATACTGACATTTGGTTTATAAACCAGTTGGTAAATTTTATATTTTATTTATTTGGCTCTGACTTGGGAATGCAAGTAAAAGCTAATAACATATATGGTGCAACGCTTTTGTTGTTCATGAATACGATTAATATAGTTTATGTTGCAGGATATTTCTGCACTATTATCATTAATAAGATAACACTATCTAAATGATGAGTTTAAAGTATACAGTAATTACACTATTACTGAGTGCATTACACAATAGGCAGTTCTTATTCTTTTCTGTCTATAAGCTTGTCATGTTGCTATGCGCAATAGGCCTGCTTCAGATTGCGGGATTTCCTAAAGGCATGCTAATTAGTCTGTTGGCGATTATGTTGTATTATGTTGCTTCAATTGTCTCTTATAAGTATAATCAGACAAATATCAGCAATATAAGAACAATTTTGGATTTGCTGCTTATTGGTTTGGTATTAAATCAATATCATACCTTTGATATCCTATCTATTGGTTTTTTGTTAATGCCAGTATTTTATTTAGCAAATCAATGTGACAACCTTCGTGGATATGTGACCATCTTTGGGTTGTACGTGATAGGATATTTTACAATACCAGGTATAGATATAGCTAAACTGACCATCGTTTTCTTTATATTGGCATGTTTAAATGCCTTTGTGCAATATCGGTTGGCCCTCACGAGGGATATTGACAATCTTAATCGTCTGATAGATAAAATAATGGTCGTTAATTTTGGGAAACTATATAAAATATATGATGAATGTATTCCAATATTGAACAAAACGTTCGTTTCTCCGCAGATTAGAAATATATATTGTTTTCGTTACGAGGAAGGAAAATTTCGTATCGCAAATGGTTCGACGCCTATTTTTAATTTTGAATTAGATACTTCAACACTAACCCAAATTCTACGGGATAATCCTAATACGCTTCATGTTAATGTACCGTTTAAGATAAATGGTGAGAAGTGCAAACACGATTACTTGATTACATTTAAAATACCGGATTCTGAGATAAGTTACATCTTTATCGCTGACGTTGAAAATAGTAATATATTCCGTATACTATATCAGTTTCGTCTTATGATTTCTTTCCTTTCAAGGCTCTCGCGGTTGCTCGAAGTAAATTATAAACTTCGTGCTAATGAGATAGCCAGTGTTAAGGAGATGACAAATAATCTTAACTACATAAATGCGGCACAGCAAGCAATGCACTTTATAAAAAACAAATTATCACCAGTAAAGAACTACTTCGCAGAGCTTGAAATGTATGAAAAGTGCAGAGATTTAGCAACAAAAGAACGCATGAAGGAACGGCTTGACGCAGAGAAATCAAATGCTGAACAGTCGTTCACAATAGCTATCAATCGTGCCAATTATATTGTGAGTAAGATGTACACATCTCAGATGTTTAGTGAAGTAGAAAAGCATAAGTTTATTGTGCTTCTTAATAATGTCCGTGATATATGGCAGAGCTATGGCTTTTCTCAGAGAGATAGTGAAATAGTTGACATTTGTGTAGAAACTCCTCTCTTCGTGACTTTTAATCGGTATGGTATGGACCAGGTACTTACCAACTGGATTTCTAATATGAACAATTACGGGAATAGCAATTCACGTTATACTGTCAATGAAGATGCCGATTATTATATCCTTCGTTTTATTAATGCGACAGATGCCAATGCAAATGTGCAGGCGGAATTTGTAAAATGCTACAACCAAAACGACCGTGACGAGATTATCAAGCGTAACTGGCATGGACTGATGGAAATAAAGGAGGCATTGGAGCAAATGAACATTCCCAATGAAATGTCACTTAATGGAATTGAAGTGTTGTTTGAAATGCGTTTTAAGAAATTGGAGGGTTAGGATATGCAGGAAGTGTTAATTATTGAAAACGAATATAGCTATGTAAAGGGTGCCTTTGATTTCGTCAATGAATTCATGATGAATAATTCCTTGCATTATCGTGTAATATCACGATCTCAAGATGTGCCTTGGGACGATTTGTCCAATTATAATTATATTTTTGTGGATATATCCTTGAGTCAGCGTAGTGAACTAGATGGTTATGGTATCCTTCAAAGGATAGAGAAAGAACAATTGAAAGCAAAGAATATTATTATTCTTACCGCTAATATGAATATTGAATCTATGCTTAAGGTACGTGGTATAAATAACAAATATAAGACTCTTATAAAGCCCATTGATTTAAATGATTTGTATCATACATTTGAGAATGGGAATAATCTCAAATAGATGACAAATACATTAATTTACGCTTGAGATTATGAAATACAAGGGCAGGAATCCCATCGGGATTCTCTCATAAAAATGGTTCAATAAGTCCTGATGCCTGTCCTTTTAGAAGAAAACAATACATCTTACATCTTCCTTCAAACATCAGACATCTTACCGGGGCGGGGAACCCGCTGGTCTCTCATAAGACAAAAGGTTCAATAATTCAGTGGGCCTGCCCCTTTTTATCTATGAACATTGAATACCAAATATATATGAAGTCCTTAGCCTATTGCCAAAAGGCTGATTCGGTGGATATTCCTATAAACGTTCTGTTATCCTCGTCGGGGATTATAATTTAATGCCTACCTTTATATAAAATAAAAAGCCACAAAGTTATGTTAGTAAGATTCCTAAAAACGTCTTTAGGACTGAGCGGGACTAAAGTGGCCGTTTACAATCATTCTTAAAATTGTGTGTGGGAATGGAAAATCACTCTGACGATAATAAGAGGATAGTAAAGAATACGATATATTTGTATATAAGGCTTATTATATCAATACTAATAGGTCTTTATACAAGCCGCGCTTTTCTAGATGCCTTAGGTGTTGAAGACTATGGTATCTATAATGTTGTAGGTGGCTTTGTAACGATGCTGTCTGTGTTTACGGCATCGATTACAAGTGCCGCACAACGCTTTATTACCTATGCTTTAGGGAAGAAGGATGAAGATAATCTTAAAAAAACATTTTCGACTTTTGCTTCATTATATATCATTGTTGCTGTTTTTATATTTCTTTTAGGAGAATCTTTGTCTGGTGTGGTAATGGAACACCTGTTAAAGATACCTGAAGAGAGTGTGGCTGCTGGTTATTGGGTTTATCACTTGTCCCTTTTGGCTTTTTCTATTAACCTGATGGCTATTCCTTATACTGCGACAGTGATAGCTTATGAGCGGATGAACTTTTATGCTTTGGTTAGCATTGGTGAGTCTGTTTTCAAACTTGTGATTGTATTTTTACTCTATACTACCTCTTACGACAGATTAATCGTTTACGCAGCACTTTTGTGTGCAGTAAGTGTAACCATTCGTTTTATATACAGTTTCTATTGTAGACGTCATTTTGCTGAATCAAAATTCAAGTTTGGAATAGATAAAGGCGTATTTAAGGAAGTTTTTTCATACTCGGTTTGGGTAATCATTGGTTCAAGCTCTGCTATTTTCAAGGAACAGGGTGTGAATGTTGTAATCAATATGTTCTGCGGAGTACTAATGAACGCAGCACGTGGTGTTAGTGTTCAAGTATCTAATATAATTAATAATTTCTCAGCCAGTTTAGGAACTGCAATATCACCGCAAATAACAAAATCTTACGCGGCTGGAGTATTAGACAGAGCTATACGTTTAACTTTTTTGCTTGCAAAAGTTCAAGGTGTTTTATTGTTATTGCTGTCTCTCCCTATTATTATTGAAACGGAGTTTTTGTTAGATTTATGGCTGGTTGACGTTCCTGATTATGCTGTTATCTTTACTCGATGGGGATTAATTCTTTGTATTGCAAGGACCTTGGATGGCTCAGTAGTGCCATTAAACTTGGCAACAGGTAAAGTGAAATGGGTTCAGATAACCGCTGGCGGTGTTATGCTCCTTAATCTGCCTCTAAGTTATGTTGCGCTAATGATGGGATTTGAACCTGTTTCAACTATGGTAATTGGTGTAATAATAGAATTTATTGTATTGTATATTGTAACGCTTTTCCTGCGAATAAATGCCAATTTCCCTGTTTGGGCTTTCTTTAAAGAATCAATTATTTCAGTTGTTTTGACTGGACTATTAGCAGCTAGCGTTCCTGTGTTGATTCATTTAAAGCTAGACTATGGAATAGTACGTTTTTTAGTTGTTGGAGTAGTAAGTGTGATAATGGTTGCTCTGGTCTCTTTCCTAATAGTTTTTAATAGAACTGAGAAGAATTACGGTATCGAGTTGGTAAAAAGCAAAATAAAAAGTATAAGAAATGGAAATCATTGAACGGTTTAAAAAAAAGGTATCAAATAAATATAAAATCCAAAAGATTAAAAAATCGCTGTGTAGTATTCAGTCCTACCTTGTAAAACGTGGGGTCAAGTTGTTATATGTTCAATTACCCCTTGAAGAAAAAATCAAGGGACTTACAGAATTTGAGAAAGAAAGATTGGCTAATTGGGCATTCAATCTGAATCAGTATAAAACAGAAATAGATAAGCTGAAAAGAATCTACGGGGAAGATATAACAGAAGACTATATCATGTCGATTTTCGATGGCGGAATAGTAGTACAGGGAAAAAAAAGAAAAGTATTATTGGATTTTGTCAGCGACAATCAACATATAATCAATGGAAGGAGGGTAACAATTGGTAATCCATCTAAATACGGCAATGTTATCTATACGCATGGAGCATGTACTTGGAGAGGAACAGGAGTAGAAGATAGTCAAACAATCGCCTCATACTTGCAGGGGCTGATAAATGAGAAATACCCGAACTCATATAAAGTTGTTAATAGCGCTATTGGTCGCGGGAGTACCATCTTCGATGATATCCAGTGCATGAAAGAACAAAGCTACACGCCAGGAGATATAGTTATAGTTGGTTCTCATGGGATTATAAATGTACTTCCGAAAGAGTTCTTTGAGAAGAATGGTATTTCTTATATAGAAACATCTTCTCTGTTTGACAGACCTCATGAGATAGGTGAATGGTTTAATGACGAAGTTGTTCACACCAATTATCGTGGAAATAAGGTAATCGCACAACATATTTATAATAGTTTAGAGTCCTTGAATTGGATATCACAGAAGGATAGTCATATTGAGACAACCCCGGCATCAGTCAATCGGGAGAAACTTACGACAGGAGAAAAAATATATGGTGATAATCCGGAGCTTATAAAGTATATTAAAACCTTAGAACCATATAAGAAAGGCGACAGTAGCAGTAATAACGGAAGTATAGTAATGAACTGTAATCCGTTCACTTTGGGTCATCGCTATTTGATAGAATATGCCGCTTCACGGGTAGATTATTTATACATCTTTGTGGTTGAGGAGAATAAGTCATTTTTCCCATTCGAGGACCGTTTTAAACTGGTTCAACAAGGAACAGTAGATCTCCCCAATGTGGTTGTACTCCCTAGCGGCAACTTTATTATTTCTGCGGTTACATTCCCGGGTTACTTCTATAAAGATGACCTGAAAGAAACCAAGATTGATTGCTCTAATGATTTGAATGTGTTTGCTCAGTATATCGCACCGGCACTGAACATTAAAGTGCGCTTTGCGGGTGAAGAACCATTAGATCCTGTTACCAAGCAATATAACGAAGGTATGTATGAGATATTACCCCAATATGGGATGCAATTCTGTGAGATCCCTCGAAAACAGGATGATGAAGGCGTTGGAGTTATCAGTGCTTCACGTGTACGCAAACTTCTAAAAGAAGGCGATTTTGATGGATTAAAGAAGTTGGTGCCTCAGACGACATTCGACTATCTTGTAGAACGCTATAAGAAAGAGTTTTCTGATGATTAATATCACAGACAAGTCACGGTGTACAGGGTGTACTGCTTGCTATAATATCTGTAGTCATAAAGCAATTAGCATGCAGTTCGATGATTGTGGCCATATTTACCCCACAGTCAATCTTGACTTGTGTACGGATTGTGGCCTTTGTGAAAAAGTCTGTCCACTTTTGCATGAGGAAAGAATACCGAAAGACGAGAATCTTGATGCTCTTGAGGTAAAGGCCATTTACAACAAAGATGAGGAGATTCGTCAAAGAAGCACGTCCGGTGGAGTTTTCTCCCTACTGGCAGAATATGTAATTTCTAAAGGTGGTATTGTCTGTGCCGCGCGTTTCGATGAGTATTTTCATATCTATCATTCGTTCTTTGATTCTATAGCCCAAATTGATCCATACAGAGGAAGCAAATATGCCCAGAGCGATTTGACAGACACATTTAGCCAAATTAAGTCCTATTTAAAACAACGCCCTGTCTTGTTCATCGGAACTCCTTGCCAAGTTGCTGGGCTGAAATCATATCTTATTAAAGATTACGAGAATCTCTATACTTGCGATTTTATCTGTATGTCCATCTCTTCAGGAAAGATGTGGGATGAATACATTACTGATTATCAGAAAAAGCATCAGGTAAAAAGAATATTCTTTAAAGACAAAAGAATAGGCTGGCATAAGACTGATTGGCGAATGCTTATCGAAGACGAGCGAGGAGAGCAGCTAATGAGTGGTTCAGATAATCCGTTTTTTTCTTCATATTTGATCCACCTAAGTGCTAGGCCATCGTGTTTTTCTTGTGCTTTTAGACATTGTAGGCGTGTGTCTGATATCACAATTGCTGATTGTTGGGGTATAGAGACCGTACATCCTGATTTTGATGATAATAAGGGCTGTACAACCTTGATATTGCAGTCAGAGAAGGGAAAAAATATTTTCGACTCAATTAAGGGTAAAGCAAATTATATTGATTATAATATACAATATGTTCGACAGTACAACCGACATATAGAGAATCAGGCTTACAAGCCAGAAGGTTATGATCAGTTTCAGCTTGACTATAAACAATACGACTTTATATATGCTTCAAATCGGGTTTTGAAGAAGAACCGTGGTAATGGTTTTGTTAGATTCATCAAGAGACAAATCAAACGATTGGTAAAATGAAGTTTAAATACAAAGGTCACACATATAAGATTCTGCGAAAGAAACGTATTATCCCTACAGGGATAGTAGAACTGGTACCTCAATTATATGATGCGCCAATTGAAAACCATTTGGTAATCAATGGTTCAAAACTCAAAGATAGAGTTGCCCTCGTGACAGGTGCTCATAGAGGAATTGGTTACTCAATTGCTACGCGCCTATTGAAGGAGGGCGCAAAGGTTATTATTACTGGCCGCAATGAAGAGGCATTAAAGAAAGCCGTCCAACAATTAGCCACGCCTAATGTCGCGTATATGGTTTGGGACATTGCAGCAGGAAAAGAAAAAGAGCATTTTGATGAGGCTGAAAGTGTTTTTGGAAGAATTGACATTCTTGTTAATAATGCTGGTGTAACGAGCAACACCAAGACCAGGTATTCATTTGAGGACATGGATGATGCGCATTATCACTATGTTCATGATATAAATGCGTTAGCTACCCGGAGAATGTGCATGGAGTTCTCCAACAGAAGCCAGACAGGAACCATTTTAAATATAATCAGCAATACAGGGGTACTTCCGGCACTTGATGCTTATTTTACATCTAAATGGGCTCTGTACTCATTTACTAAGGCATTTGCTGACTATTTGATGAATAATGGATGTTCTGTTACGATTAATGGTCTTTGTCCTGGCCCTATTATGTCCGATATGACAGCCGAGGAGAGTTTCTACCGTAAAGAAATTCCTAATCACAGAATTGGAATACCTGAAGAGATTGCTGAATTGGCTTTTGTTCAGATTTATTCAGGCCTTAATGGTCAAAACGGGGAAATAACAATATGTGACGGGGGACAAATATATAGATAAGGCGTATGAAGAGTATTTACTTATATCAGAAAGAATACTGCACGGATGACCTTTTTAAGTATCCCTGCAAAGATCCCAATGGAAAGCATCTGGAAAGACGTACTGTTGCTATCTATGATAATAATTCTATGATAGATTCTGATTGGTTTAAGGATTGTGGGGCGGCAGATGTCCTTATCAACCCTTCGGATGATGAAATGACTAAGGCAAAAATAGCTGTTTTGATGCCAAATGATGGCAAGGACTATTATGAGGTTCTTGACTATTATATTCATACATTACAAAAGCTGGTGCGTTCAATGAAGTCAAAGCATAACTTTAAACATATCATTGTTGTGTTGCCACCCAAGTCTGATGAATATAGTATAGAATTACCACGAATGGCCCATTATGCAGTTTATGGACTGATTAAGGGGCTAGGGAAAATGTTTGCACAAAATAGTTTGTTTGTGAACGGGATTATCTTGAATGATAAGAATCCTCTCAAATATCTGAAAGAACGTATTATCTATTTAGCATCAGATAATTCCTGTAACACAGTAGGCCAAGTATTCAAATTATGATAGTTGTTCTAATCGTTATAGTCGTTTTACTGGTAGTCCTCCTGCTGAATGAGTACTATTATTGGGTGGTATGTGATTTCACCCAGGATTACCATATGCGAAAAGGAGAGAAAGGTGGGTCATACGATGCTATAGCCTTTGGCTCTGCTTATTGTCGTTATGGGTTGGATTTCTGTGGAACTGATGTTAAGGGATACAATTTTGGCTATGCGTCACAGTTTTTCTACTATACCAACCTCATGCTCCACCAGTATGCGAAAACATGTAAAAAAGGCGGAGTGGTATATCTGATTATTGCTGATTTGGTTTTTGCTAAGGAGGGTAAAGGATTGTATGGAGCTGAAGAGTATGTGAAATTTCTTAAGAAATCAATATTGGGTGAAGAGTATTCTGCCGGACGGTACCTAAGGTCACGATTCCCCGTTTTTTTTCATCCACGTTTAGTAATCCGTTGTCTAAAACGTTTATGTGGAATCAAATTTCCTAACTCTTTTAAAAGTCTTGAAAACAACTCTCTTACAGAGATAGAAGTTGTATTAGAGGCAGAAAAAAGATGTAATAGTTGGTGCAAGCAATTTGGACTGACTAACACATTAGATAATAGTACTCCCAAAGAGTTAGACGAAGTTTTTGAAAAAACTCGTCGTATACTGACTGAAATGATTCAATTTTGCCTTGATAATGGTTTAAAACCTATATTGGTTGTTACGCCGGTTAGTAAGATTATGAATGAAAGATTGGGTAATGACTTTATTAATTGTGTCCTGTTTGATAATATAAGCAAAGCAAACACACAGAACGTCCCACTTATGAACTACCTTCGCGATGAAAGATTTGCGGATTATCATTTATATCATAATAATGCAGACTTCCTCAATGCCCGTGGAAGGCGAATGTTTACAAAAGCTTTGGTCTCAGATACAAAACAGTTCTTTAAGCAATGAAGATAGGAATATTAACATACCACAGAAGCCATAACTTTGGAGCATTGTTCCAGGCCATTGCATCCAGGCGCTATTTGGAGTCTTTAGGGCATGAGACTTACCATATTGATTATTGGCCGGAGTATCATAGGGCTATGTATACTCCATTCTCTTTATGGTTTTTTAAACGATTGAATTATAAAGGAAAGATCTATTATATCTGGCAATGCATTAAACGTCTAAGTGGTAATATGCAAAGGAAAGGACGTTATGATTCTTTCATTGCGAAATATATAAAACCTCATTGCGCACCCAAAGATGTGGCATTTGATGCTATTATTTACGGCAGCGACCAAATATGGAGGAAACAGCCATATATTAACGATTATAATCCAGTCTATTTCGCTCATAACAACTACCAGACAAAAAAGCACATCGCATTATCTGCGAGTGCAGGTGTTTTGCCTCAGACGGATCAAGAAAGGGAACGGTTCAAATCACTTCTTGATCATTTTGACAGTATTTCAGTGCGTGAAGAGAGTTTAAAAGGTATGGTTGAGAGTTTTGGTTATAAGGCAAAACTGACGTGTGATCCGGCATTACTATTAACATCAAAGCAATGGGATGAGGTATTCCCGCGAAAAGAGTTTAAAGGGGATAAATACTTATTATTAGTAAACTATATAGAGAATTCTTTTTGTTATGATGAGGTAAAAGCACTTGCAGACTCATTAGGGCTTAAGATGATTTGTATTAATGGTAGTGCTATATTACATCACAGGACAGGTGATCTTCGGAATGTAGGACCTGAAGAATTGTTTAATTATGTGCGAAATGCGGAGTTTGTGTGTACTTCTTCATTCCATGCATTGGTTTTTTCTATTTTGTATCATAAACAGGTATTTGCTGCATTTAGTAAAAACGCACAACGGGGAGAATCTTTTTTGAAAGAATTAAAAATCGGGCATTGTTTGCTAGAGCCGGAAGCTTCAATCCCTCACGATATAAAGTCAATAAATTTCAACAATGTTGATCTATTATTGGAAAGATTTAAGGAAGATACACTAAATTATATACAATTAGCAATATCAGAATAATGAAAGAGAAAAAAGCCCTCTTTTATCTATATGCTGCCGGGGTGATGGTACTGCTGCTATACTCCTTACACGTATATTTCTTATGGTGGATGTATGATAGTACTATCTATCGATTTGTAGTTGATTTATTCGTGTCAATTACTGGCTTTATTTATATTGGATCCAGACATGTTCCAAAAGAGAGGGTGGAAAGAATTATTGTACCATTCATAGTATTCTGGATTGTTACGGCATGGAATCCGCAAGGGCCTTCATGGATTATTTTTATGTGTCCATTCACATTGTTAACATTATTGCTCCTTGATAGATTGACATTACGAAAACTACTAGATATCTGGACTAAATTGTATGCGGTAATATTACTTGTTTCGTTAATTGCTTGGCCTTTGGCGTTGATGGGCATATTACCTTCGCAAGGCATCATTAGCTTTGCAGATGATGACGGTTATTATTATATGAATTATGTTTTATGCCTGGTTAATCTTAATCTGCAGAATTTTGATGTTGTACGTTTTTGTTCAGTCTTCCTTGAACCTGGGCATATTGCAATGATAGGAGCATTTACCTTATATGCAAATAGATTTGATTTTAAGAAGTGGACAACTTGGGTTATTCTGGTAGCGGTCTTAGTCGCACTTTCATTGGCAGGTTATGTTCTTCTTGTATTGGGATTAGTATTGATACGAATTCAACAAACCAGCATCTCTAAAAGCGTGTTAGCCTTAACGGGTATATTATTGTTGTTAGTAATAGTATATAATGTTTCAATTTCATATAATGGGGGAGATAATTTAATCAATAATTTGATAATAGAGAGACTAGAATTAGATGACGAAAAAGGAATAACTGGTAATAATCGTTTTATAGGAGATACAGATTACGTATTTGATAATTTTTTGTCTTCATCTGATTTCTTAACAGGTTTAAGTAGAGACAAGTATTATGATTATATAGAATCGAAGTATATTGGCGGTGCAGGTTATAAGCTATATTTATTGGAAGTGGGCCTTTTGGGTATTATTATCACTTTACTTGGATATTTATTACTGGTAAGACGCTCTTTGGATAAAAGGTTTGTTTATTGTTTTTTGTTTCTATATATAGCAGCCTTTATGCAGCGAGCATGGCCAACTAGCCATATCTGGCTATTTTTATTTGTTTGTGCAACGTCGATAGAACAGTGTAGTTACAAAATAAAAAGATAGACAACCTTTAGTAAAAAGAATCACATTAAAAATGACCGTTGGATATATTATTGACTATGGAACCGTTGGTGGCGCCACACATTCCTTTCTGGAACTTGTAGTTGCCATGAAAAAAAAAGGAATACGCCCTATCGTTTTTTTAAGCGAGGAAACTGATATTACGGAAGTACTAAAAAAAGAACAAATTGAGTATTTCAGTTTGGGTCACAAGACGGTGCTAGAGCCTTTTATTTTTAAAGGATTACGTTGGCCTATTCGTTTTCTTAAAAAGCAATTGAATTATTGGCTCAATGAAGGAAAGGCATTGTGTAAATTAAGAAAAATAGACTGGTCCGAGATAGATCTTATTCATACTAATTCAGCTCGAAATGATATTGGTTGTTTTATCAATAAGAAATATGGGATTCCCCATGTAATGCATATCCGCGAATTCGCTGATGCGGACTTTAATTGTATATCATTTAGAAGAAACTATATTGATATATTCAATAAATATACGTCAAAATTTGTAGCCATATCTGATGCTGTAAAAACTCATTGGGAGGAAAAGGGATTAAACGAATCTGCTATAATTACCATCTACAATGGTATCCATTACGAAGATATTTCTATTTCGTCAAATGAGTCAAAAAATAGAAAAGCATTGAGATTATTTATAGCGGGTGGCGTTTTTAGAATGAAAGGCCAACATATAGCAGTTGAGGCACTTGGTTTATTGCCAAAGCATATTTTGGAGAATGTATCCATAGACATAGCAGGATGGGGAAGTAGTTTCTATATACAAGAAATGAAAGAATATGCTGAAAAGATGGGGTATTTAAATAATATATCATTTCTTGGTGCAGTAAATGATGTTCACGAACGTATGGGCAACTATCAGGTTGGATTAATGTGCTCACGTGCAGAGGGTTTTGGACGGGTAACTGCAGAGTATATGCACGGTCGATTAGGCGTTATTGCATCAGATTCTGGCGCGAGCCCTGAATTGATAGAAGATGGAGTTACCGGATTGCTGTTTAAGTCTGGCGATGCTAAGTCGTTGGCTGATTGCATTACTAAACTGTATGAAGATAGAGAATTACTAATAAGACTATCTAATGCAGCACAAGAGAAAGCCAGGAAATATTATACACAGCAAAGGAATGCTGATGCAATATATGAATTATATAAGCAAATATTGAATAAATAATTATATGGCTAAAAAAGAAGAACTAAAAGCTCAAATTCTTGAGCTAACTCGCGAGTATTATAAAGAGGTTCATGGCCAACCTCAAGTGTTTGAACCTGGCAAGACCAAGGTGAATTATGGTGGCCGTTTCTTCGATGCAGAAGAGATGGTTAACCTTGTAGATTCATCCCTTGATTTCTGGCTTACTGCTGGTCCATGGGCGCACAAGTTTGAAACCCGTTTTGCAAAGTGGTTAGGCGTGAAGTACTGCTCACTTTGCAATAGTGGTTCTAGTGCCAACCTACTTGCTTTCAGTGCACTGACTGCACATGAACTGGGTGAACGTCGGATCAAACGTGGTGATGAGGTCATTACTGTAGCCGCTGGTTTCCCGACTACAGTGGCTTGTATTGTTCAGTTTGGTGCAGTGCCCGTGTTTGTTGATATGAACATTGAGGAGAGTAACATTGACACCACACAGCTGGAGGCTGCTCTCAGCCCCAAGACCAAGGCTGTGATGGTGGCTCACTCTCTTGGTAATCCGTTCAGCCTCGAAGCTGTCGTTGCTTTCTGCAAGAAACATAATCTTTGGCTCGTTGAGGATAACTGCGATGCACTGGGATCAGAATACTTCATTGATGGCGAATGGAAGAAAACCGGCACCATTGGTGACATTGGAACCAGCAGTTTCTATCCTCCCCACCACATGACCATGGGCGAAGGTGGTGCAGTCTATACCAACAATAAGGAATTGGACAAATATGTAAAAAGTTTCCGTGACTGGGGACGTGATTGCTGGTGCGTTGGAGGTGTTGATAATACCTGTGGTTGCCGTTTCACTGGTCAGTTTGGACAGCTTCCTAAGGGCTACGATCACAAGTATGTATATAGCCACCTTGGTTACAACCTAAAGGCTACTGATATGCAGGCTGCTATTGGTTGCGCTCAGTTGGAGAAACTGGACTTCATTGTAAGCCGTCGTCGCGAGAATTATCAGATCATGTATGATGGACTGAAGGGTGTGAAGGGCCTTCTTCTACCAGAGCCTCAGAAGAACAGCAAACCCAGTTGGTTTGGCTTCTTTATTACGGTGAAGGAAGATGCTGGTTATACCCGTAACGAACTGACTTCATATCTGGAAGATCACAAGGTACAGACCCGTAATCTCTTTGCTGGTAACCTGCTGATGCATCCTGCATTTGAGGAGTATGAGAAGGGTAAGGATTACCGCACTATTGGTGACCTGCCTGTAACCACCAGCATTATGAAGAACTGCTTCTGGTTGGGTGTTTATCCTGGTATGACTCCTGAGAAGCTTCACTATATGATTGATACTATCAAGGCTTTTGTAGATTCAAAGAAATAATAAAATGAACTTTTGGAGCAGCGAGTGCAGTATCAAATATATTTGAATATTGCCGAGTCGTGACAAAAGTGCATGATAAAACGAAGTTTTAGAATGAAAGTAGTACTTTTAGCCGGTGGCTTTGGTTCCCGCATCAGTGAAGAATCAGTTTTCAAGCCCAAACCGATGATAGAAATTGGTAGTATGCCCATTCTGTGGCATATTATGAAAGAATATGCCTATTATGGTCATAATGAATTTATCATTTGTGCTGGGTATAAACAGGAATACATCAAAGAATGGTTTGCCAACTATTTCCTGCATAATAGCGATGTATCGTTCGACTTCCGTGATGGGAAGAATGAAATGACTGTGCATCATAGCCATCTGGAGCCTTGGAAGGTAACAGTTGTAGATACCGGTTACAACACTATGACTGGTGGGCGTATCAAGCGCGTGCAGGAGTATGTAGGTAACGAAACCTTTATGATGACATATGGTGATGGTGTTTGCGATGTGGATATCAATAAACTTGTAGAGTTCCACAAAAACCATGGTAAAATAGCAACGCTCACGGCCGTGAAGATGGCACAGGAGAAAGGCGTGCTGGATATTGAAGGAGGGGCAGTAAAGGCTTTCCGCGAGAAGAATGCAAATGATGGAGCGCCTATAAATGCAGGATACATGGTTTTGGAACCGGCAATCTTTGATTTGCTAGACGGGGATAGTTGCATCTTTGAGCGTAAACCCCTTGAAACACTTGCAAAGCAAGGTGAGTTAATGTCCTATATTCATGAAGGCTTCTGGCAGTGCATGGATAATATCCGTGAGAAGAATATGCTGGAGAAACTGCTCCAGGAGGGCAAAGCGCCATGGAAACGTTGGGAGAGAGAAGTACCGAAGGGATGCTAAAAACAATACCATCAGACATTTATCCAGAAAAAGGACTCGGAGAAGAATTGTTCCTAACGGTTTCATCTTTGGTTCCCATTGTTAATGTGGATTTGTTGGTCTATGACCATTTGGGTAGAATCCTATTGACATGGCGTGATGATCATCATTGTGGCAAGGGATGGCATGTGCCCGGAGGCTGCATCCGTTTTCGTGAAACTTGCGAGAATCGTATAAGGATGGTCGCAAGCGAAGAGCTTGGGATGGAAGAGGTAAGTTTTGATAAAGAACCCATAAAGGTATTCGAGATAATCAACAAAGAGCATCGTAATATTGCCAACCAGGATGAGCGTGCGCATTTCATAACTCTTGTCTACAAGTGCTATGCTCCGGCTAATTATACATTGGATAGTCAGCCTTTCAAAGAAGGAGAAGTTGGTTACATGCAATGGTTTGAACATTTGCCTGAGAATTTATTGAGTATTCAATCATGCTATAAAGAAATCATCAAATGATAGACGTTTTCAACAATTTTTATAATGGGAAGAAAGTCCTTATCACCGGTCACACCGGTTTCAAGGGCAGTTGGCTCTCCGTCTGGCTTCACGAGTTGGGTGCAGAGGTTGTTGGCGTAGGTCTTGAGCCCTATTCCGAGAAGGATAACTTTGTTCTCTCAGGGATTGGTAATAAGATAAAGACGGACATCCGTGCAGACATTCGTGACGGAGAGAAAATGAAAGATATTTTTGCTCAATATAAGCCGGAGATTGTATTCCACCTTGCCGCACAGCCACTGGTGCGTCTCAGCTATGAGATTCCCGTTGAGACCTATCAGACCAACGTGATGGGCACCATCAACATCATGGAGGCTATCCGTGCTACGGACAGCGTAAAGGTTGGTGTGATGATAACCACCGACAAGTGTTATGATAACAAGGAGCAGATGCGGGGCTATAAAGAGGAGGACCCCTTTGGAGGTTACGACCCCTACAGTTCCAGTAAAGGTGCTTGTGAGATAGCCATCCAGAGCTGGCGCAGGAGTTTCTTTAATCCTGAGGATTATGGAAAGAAACACCATGTTAGTCTTGCTAGTGTCCGAGCTGGTAATGTGATAGGTGGTGGCGACTGGGCAAAAGACCGTATAATCCCAGATTGCATTCGTGCATTGGAGGCAGGTAAGCCTATTGAGATACGCTCCCCGAAAGCTGTGCGTCCTTGGGAGCATGTATTGGAACCATTGAGTGGCTATATGCTGCTTGCTCAGAAGATGTGGGAGCATCCTACGGAGTATTGTGAGGGCTGGAATTTTGGGCCGGAGCAGGAGAGCGTGCTGACTGTTTGGGAAGTGGCTACTGCTATGATTGAGAACTTTGGTTATGGAGAACTGAAGGACGTTTCTAATCCGAATGCCTTGCACGAAGCCAATTTGCTGATGCTTGACATTACCAAGGCAAAAACCCGTCTGGGGTGGATGCCCCGTCTTGATGCAAAGCGATGTGCCATTCTGACTTCTGACTGGTATAAGAGATATAAGAAGGAAGATATATACAGCCTTTGTGTTGAGGAGATTAAAACATTCTTAAATGTATAATAAGAGAATGGAAATCAGAAGAATACTATTGCTGGTGTTGTTTCTTGTTGGAATCATCCCAGCATGTTCAGGTGTTTCGGTCTCTCAAAAACATAGTGTACAAATAGAAATTAGAAATACGGAGAAAGATTTCTCATTTTTATCTGAATCTAATAGGGTATTTATTTTAAAGGAAGAAATAGATTTAAAAGGTAAAACGATAAAGTTGGGAAACAAGAGCTCTCTTTTTTTTAAGGGTGGTAAATTAAAGAACGGTCTCATTGTCGGAAATCAATCTAAGATTAAGTGCCAGTTGGAACAGGTCTTTGACAGTTGTACATTTTCTGGGTCGTGGAGGATAAATAACGTATATCCCGAATGGTTTGGAGCAAGAAATGATGGGAAAATAGATTGTACAGATGCGATTCAGCGAATGTTCGATTTTATGAAATCTACCGATAGCTATGTATGCCTTTTTCAGCCTTGTGATTTTAAGAATGGAGAGTATTATTTGATAAGCAAGACAATTTATGTCAGAAAGCCGGTAAAAATCAAGGGCGCAAAGGCTTTCGTTAGTTCCAAAACGCTGATAACATATAAGGACAATCCAACAAGTCAATTTTATAAGACCGACGGCATAGCATTCCATTTTATAAAGGACAGTTCTTCCCCCTTTAAAAAAACAGACATTTGCATCAACATGAAGGTTCATGCAAAACCATTCTTCTTTAGTCAAATGGACAATGTGTATGTTCATGATTGTTATGTGAGCACTTTCACGGGAGACACTTCTACTACGAATGGAATTCTGACTTTTTGGTACGCGTTTCAGTGTGATGAACTTTCATATGCAACATTTAAAAACATACATATTGATCAGCCAACTCAACCGACAGGGGTATCGGATTATAATTCATCCGACGGAATTCACCTCAGTGGCGGTTGTCATGATATTGTAATAGATAATGTCTATGGCCAGGCTGGTGACGATTTCATTGCAATGAATGCAAATGAAAATCATTCAGGGGATATTTATAACATTGATATAAAGAATTGTAGAATTGGAGAGACGAAAGCATCTGTTAGCGGCATACGCTTTTATGGTTGTACGCGACTTTCACATGCTCAGGGGAAGCCACAATTAAAGATTTCCAATGTGTCAATAAAAAACTGTTATATTAATACAACTATATCTCCTTGTATTTTCTTTACTAATAATCCATATTGGCGCAAGAATGATACAGAATCTTTGAATTTAGCGGTTAATGATATCAGAATACGAAATTGCACACTGAGAAGCCAGATTTCTTCCGAAAAGAAGAATGCAATTTGGTTGAACGGTGTATATTGCGATGGTATAGAAATAAATAGAGTTCGAACTGAAGATGATATTCTGGATAACGCTTCATTAGTTGGAATAGAAGGTAAAAATGATTTAAATAAACTAATGATTAAGAATTGTACACAGGGCCGTTCTAAGCAATATATGGTCTTAATTCAAAATGGTGAAGGTTATAGCTTTTATAGTAAAAAGAAAGATGGATTTTTTTCTATAGATGATAGTGTATTTATCGCCAAATATCCAAATTCTAAATTTCTCCAGATAAAAAAAGGTGTATTTTTCGAGTAAAAAAGACAATCATGAGAATTAATTCAACCATTGTTAACTTTCTGAAAGTTTTCGCCACTATTCTAGTTTTTTGTTGTCACAGTGTTATTGTGGCACATGAAAGTTTTCAACCATACGGTCTAGTGTATCTTTTTAATACACCTGCGTGGGAGGCGTTCGGATATTCTTGATAATCAGTGGGTTCTTGGCCTCTTGTGGCTTCGTAGGGGGTAAATGTGACCTGAATGTGGCTGGTTGCAAGAACTATTACCAGAACAGGATCGTCAAGATATTGATACCTACATGGATATTCATCTCCTTGGCATGGCTGATAGACGGTACCTATACCTTCAAGCCCATAGAAATAGTTCAGCTGCTTACCAGCACTTATAATGGCAGTGGTATCGGAATACCCGGAGTGGGAGCCACATGGTACATCTTTATAGTGATGTGGCTCTATATCCTGACTCCACTCGGGTTAAAGCTGTTCAATTGGTTAGAAGGAAAGTATAAAGGTAAAGAGGCTCGGATGTACATAATTCTAATCGCTGTACTTTTTGTTTATGGAATTGTTTACCGCTGCGGATGCGAGGCGTTGCACCTCTCAAAATACAACTGGCGCTATGCAAACATTCTGGCTTGCGGTGACTGCTTCTTCATAGGGGTGGCAGCATTCCGGCTCCAGAAATTTATAGATTATAGCAGGATAAAAGGAAGAAAAGTACTTGAACTCGCATGGGCGGCACTATTGACCGTTGTGTTGATGTGTACATTAAAGAACTACAGCATCGTGCTCAAAGCCTTCCATGCATTGATTTCGCCATCACTTTATGTGGTTATTTGTGCTGCCATCATCTTGTTATCCAAAAACAACCAGGGAGGAGGCAAAATCTGGAACACGTTGGCACCCTATACGTTTGCCTTCTACCTGTGGCATTCGTTAGTGATGATACGCATCTGTAGGTGTTTGACACTTGACAGCAGCTTTGGCAGTTATAGCTTAGTGACTTGTTTAGGGCTAGTAATCACTTGTTATCTGAGTTATCTGACAACAAATATGAATAATGCCATAATTGGCAAACTCTTAAAGAAAAAATAAATCAATATAAATTATAAGACAAAATGGAATTAGAACTGATATGCGGTCTTACTTTATTTACGCATCCTCAATAGACTTTGGAGTTTGCTGTAGCATCGAGCTGTTTAAAGCAAACCATTGAAGGTAATTTCAACCTTGTAAAGTTATCAGAGGTGAAGTCGTTGATGGACGGTAATATGACAGGAAGAATATCGAGATAGTTCTTAATAATATAAATTTTTGATACTGTGGTAAAAGTAAGTGATTTTATTTTCCAACATCTCGTAGAGAAGTATGGAATTAAGCATTGTTTCTTAGTAACAGGCGGTGGTGCTATGCACCTGAATGACTCCATTGGCCATACAAAAGGCCTGAAGTATATCTGTAATCATCACGAGCAGGCTTCTGCCATTGCTGGCGAAGGCTACTATCGTGCATGTGGTCATCTGGCTGTGACCTGTGTAACAACAGGCCCTGGTGGTACAAATGCTATCACTGGTGTTCTTGGACAGTATCTTGACTCTATCCCCGGCCTCTACATCTCTGGTCAGATTAAGACTTCTACTTATAAGCATACCTATCCTTATCTGAACCTGCGCCAGTTGGGCGATCAGGAGGCAGATATCGTATCGATGGTAACTCCTATCACCAAGTATGCCAAGACCATCTATAACCCACTGGATGTAAAATATGAGTTGGACAAGGCTATTGCCATTGCATTGGATGGTCGTCCTGGTCCGGTATGGCTTGATGTGCCTTTGGATGTTCAAGGTGCAACGGTTGATGAGACTCAGTTCAAGGAGTTTGATCCTGCCATGGAAATCATTGACCCTGTGAAGCATGCTTTGGTGGATGAGCAGATTAAGCAGCTGATTGATAAGATAAAGGCTGCAAAGAGTCCTGTTATCTATGTGGGTAATGGTGTTCGCCTAGCAAAGCGTGAGAAAGAATTCATAACTTTGGCTGAGAAACTGAATGTACCTGTAGTAACAGCCATCAGTGGTTCAGATATTATTTGGCATGACCATAAGCTTTGCTTTGGTAAGCCTGGCATCTGTGGTGACCGTATCGGTAATATCATGGTACAGAATTCAGACCTCCTTATTGTGATGGGTACTCGTCTGAGCATTCGGCAGGTTAGCTATGCTTACGACCTGTTGGCACCAAAGGCATTCAAGGTGATGGTGGATATAGATATTGCTGAGATGCAGAAGCCGACTCTGAACATCGATATGCCTATTCATGTTAATCTTTCTGAGTTCATTGATAAGATGCTGGTGGCTCTTGAAGGTGAGAATGAACTGCCTAAGTTCGAGAAGTGGATTGAGTGGGGCAGAAATATCGAAGGAAAGATTCCAACATTGTTCGATGATAATCCCGATTGTGAGGGCTATGCAAATAGTTACAAGTTTGCCGATGAACTGTTCAAGCAGTTGCATGATGGCGATGTGGTAGTAACGGGTAACGGTACCGCATATACCTGTACCTATCAGGCTATGCAGGTAAATGAGGGAGTTCGCGTATTCGCCAACCAAGGTTGTGCTGCCATGGGATATGGTCTTCCTGCGTCCATTGGTGCTTGTGTCAGCAATGAGACAGGAAAGACTATCTGTGTAACAGGTGACGGTTCAATCCAGATGAACCTTCAGGAGTTGCAGACCATTGTTACCTATAAGTTGCCTCTGAAGCTCTTCGTATTGGAGAACGAGAGTTATCTGGCCATTAAGACCACTCAGAAAGCCTTCTTTAAGGGCAACTTTACTGGTAGTAATCCAGCTAGTGGTGTTGTATGTCCAGATTTGAAGCGTATAGCTGAGGCATACGGAATTCCTTTTGTTCGTGTATCTAGCAATGAAGCACTTGAATCGACTATCAAGGAAGTGCTTAATGCTGACGGTGCAATGATTTGCGAGGTGAAGATGCATCCCGAGCAGACATTGTTCCCCAAGTCTGCTTCTTTCATGGATAAGAAAACTGGCAAAATGTCATCCGCTCCCCTTGAGAAGATGGCTCCGTTTATGCCGGAAGAACTTCAAAATGAATGTATATTTAATCAGTAAAGAATGATAAAATCCATCATCGTTACAGGAGCAACGGGAGCTGTTGGCAGTGCCGTCGTAAGGCGGGCATTGTCCAACGGCATGGACGTGACCTGCATCGTACACCAAGGGTCGAAACGCCTTGGTAACCTGCCGCAGGACGAAAGACTGAAAATAGTAGAGTGCAACCTGTCTGACTACAAGAACCTGCAGATGGAAGGGCAGTACGATGCCTTCATCCATCTCTCGTGGGAAAAGACCTTCGGGGCATCGCGTGATGACGCTGAGGTGCAGACAAGAAACATCCAGTACACGCTGGATGCCGTGCAGTTGGCACACCGCTGTGGTTGTGCAGTATTCGTGGGTGCCGGTTCGCAGGCGGAATATGGTGTGCAGAGCGTTGACCTGACACCTGACCTGCCCGTGAAGCCGGAGAGTGGCTATGGTATTGCCAAGTATGCAGCAGGAAAGCTCTCTGCCATGCTCTGTAAGAGTTTGGGTATGCGTCAGTGCTGGGTAAGGATATTGAGCGTTTACGGACCGAACGACGGCGAAAACAGTCTTATTAGTTATCTCATTAGAGAGTTTAAGGCGGGCAATTCACCTCAGCTGACCAAATGTGAGCAGTTATGGGATTACCTGTACGCTGATGATGCAGCAGATGCGATTCTTGCAGTTGCAGAAAAAGGAGTTGATGGGATGGCATACGCATTAGGTTCCGGCAAAGGATGCAGACTGTCAGAGTATGTGAAAGATATTAGGAAAATCATTAATCCTGAAGTTGAAGTTCAATTTGGAGCCAAAGAGTACTATCCTCACCAGCCCATGCATCTTGTGGCAGACATAACAGAATTGACAAAAGATACGGGTTGGAGACCTAAAGTCAGTTTCGCGAATGGGCTCAAAAGGATGTTTGATATAAGATAAAAAACTGAAACCGATTGTATGGCACAACAACCACTGCTATCAATATGTATTCCGACATATAATAGATCTGAAGTATTAAAACAATGTCTTGATTCTATTGTAAACAATGACTATTATTCAGATAAAATTGAAATAGTCATCAGTGATAATGCTTCTAATGATGACACAGATAAGGTTGGAACATATTATTCACAACATTACCCTAATGTTATTTACCATAGGAATGAAGTCAATATTGGGGGAGATAGAAATTTTGTGATGGCTTTGACGAAAGCGACGGGAGTTTTTAGAAAATTGCACAATGATTATTTGGTGTTCTTAAAGGATGGACTAAAATTTTTATTAGAAACTGTTGAGGAAAATTTAGATAATAAACCTCTTTTGTTTTATAACAATTTAGGCTACAAGAAACAACAAAAGGTATTTGGGGATTTTGATAGTTTAGTTGACGAAGTTGGATGGGGGTTTAGTTGGATTGGAAAGTATGGCTACTGGGAAGAAGATTTTGTCAAAACACCTGATAAGGAAAGGAAACTGGAGTTGCAATTCATCCAAACTGATCTGTTCCTTAGAATGTTTCTGGATAAGAAGAAATGTGTTATTTATACAATGCATTTTATGAGAAGATTAGATTTGCCAGAAAAACAGGGTGATTATCATTTTTTTAATGTCCATATTAATAATTATCTAAGTATCTTTTCTGATTATCTAAATAGTGGCGACCTGTCTCAACTTGCATATAATCGCTTGTGTAAGAAAGTGTTTGTTCAAACTCTTCCTTTTTATGACAAGTTGGTAATAGAAAAAAGAAAGCAGTTTTCATATACAACAAATGGTGCCTTTTTAATTTATAAGAACCACTTTTCACATTACAGTTGGTTTTACCCTTTATTCGTTTTATGGATTTGTTCCTATCCTATAAGGAAGTTTGTGTTCTATATGAAAACAATGGCGAAAAGGATATTGAGGGGTTTATCTGTTTAAAAGAAAGTGTAGCTGATATTGACACTTAATTGACTTTATTTCAATATATAATTGATATGTCATATTATGATTATCTAATAGTAGGTTCTGGCCTTTTTGGAGCAACTTTTGCTCATCAGGCCACACGCCAAGGAAAAAAATGCCTTGTGATAGACAAACGCCCCCACTTGGGTGGTAATGTCTATTGCGAAAATGTGGAAGGCATAAATGTACATAAGTATGGTGCACACATTTTCCATACTAACAATAAAGAGGTTTGGGACTTTGTAAACAGCATTGTGCCGTTCAACAGATACACCAATAGCCCTGTTGCCAACTATCATAGCAAACTGTATAATCTTCCATTCAACATGAACACCTTCTATCAGATGTGGGGCGTTACCACTCCAGAAGATGCTGTGGCTAAGATTGAAGAACAAAAGGCAGAAGCGGTGGCGACGATGAGGGCTGAAGGAGTATCAGAACCACGAAACCTTGAAGAGCAAGGGCTTTGCTTAGTAGGAAAGGACATCTTTGAGAAACTCATCAAGGAGTATACCGAGAAGCAATGGGGGCGTCCTTGCAGCGAGTTACCTGCCTTCATAATCAAACGCCTGCCTGTACGTCTGGTATTTGACAATAACTACTTTAACGATGCCTATCAGGGTATTCCTATTGGAGGTTATAATAAATTGATTGAGGGCCTTCTTGAAGGCGTTGAGTGCAAGACCAATTCAGATTTTTTTAACTCTGAATACAAAGATTGGCGTAAATATGCGAAACAGTTGGTTTATACCGGTCCCATTGATGAATACTTCGATTTCTGTTATGGCAAGCTCAACTGGCGCACGGTCAGTTTCAAAACTAAGGTTTTGGATACTCCAAACTATCAAGGAAATGCCGTGGTCAACTACACTTCTCATGAGCAGCCCTATACACGAGTTATTGAGCACAAACATTTTGAAATGTTTGGGCAGGCTGTTTATGATTGTCCGAAGACGGTTGTGAGCGAAGAATATTCCACTGAGTATAAAGAAGGTATGGAGCAGTACTATCCGGTTAACGATGAAAAGAACAATCTGTTAGCAGAGAAGTATCGTGAGCTTGCAGAAAAAGAAGAAGGTGTGATATTTGGCGGACGTTTAGCAGAGTATAGATATTATGATATGGCACCCGTTATCGAACAAGTATTAAAAAGATATATCGCATGAAAAAGATAATTTTTTGTACATTAAGGGATAATAAAGGAGCAACAGGAGGTCCAGGAGGAGTGTTATACCTTCAGATGACAACTTTGGGTAATGAGATTAATGGAATACAATGTGAGTATTGGTTTAATGTCATTAATCTCAGGTTAGGTTTTGTTGGCCGTTGGTTAAATGCTGTTATTTTCTATTTGCGTACATTATTTACAAAAGAAGCATTTTTCTTTACGCACGATGTGGTTTCGGGTGATATTTTAGCTCGTTTAGGTAAACCGTATTCTATGGTTTTCCATCACCAAGGCCCACTTGTAGAGGAAATGACTAATTTGGGCGTTTTGAGGAATGATAGAAAAATAAAAAAACTTGCCGGCAAAGAGCGAAATGCATTTATTAATGCGAAGACATTGCATTTTCCTGCGAACGGTGCTGCCGAGATGTATTTTGGTAGCAGGTATGCAAATTGTCAACGTGAAGAGGTGAATGTATGTCCTGCATTATATAATATCATCCCTTACGTGAATCCTGCAAAACCTAAAGATTTCCCTATTAATAAAGATGAAAGTAAGATTACGCTATTCTCATTGGGAACGCTAACTATTGCAAAGGGGCAGGATCAAGTAATAGAATTCATTAAAAACTATATTTCAGTATTTACCAAACCATTGCGCTATATAATGGTAGGTAGAGGACCATTAAAAGATGAATTATTAAAACAGCTAAAGGAGATTCAGAAACAGCATCCATCATTTGAATTTCTTTATTATGAAGGGGTTCCACATGATACTGTAATGTATTTGCATAAGATAAGCGATATATATATAATGCTACATCGCATATCTATTTTCGATTTCGCAACATTGGAAGCAATGTCTCAGAAGTCTGCAATTATTCTTTCTAAGGTCGGTGGAAATATCGATTTCAACATGGATAATAATATTATTTACGCAGAAGATGTAAATAAGGATAGTTCTATTCTTGCAAATGCAGATATCAAGGGACTTCAAAATAAGAACTATGAAATTTTCTGTGAAAAGTTCTCAAAAGAAGCTTTTGTAAGGCAGTACCAAGATTTCTTCAAGAAAGTATTGTGATTTAAAGAATTTTTGAAATTATTATAATTAAAATAATCAATATGAACGCACCCAAAATCATTGCAGAAATAGGCTGCAACCACAAAGGCGATATGAATATCGCAAGAGAGATGATTATGACCGCTGCTACTTATTGCAAAGTAGATGTTGTCAAGTTCCAAAAACGTTGCAACAAGGAGTTGCTGACACCGGAAGAGTACAATGCTCCTCATCCGCACCCAGAGAACAGCTATGGCCCTACATATGGTGCACATCGTGAGTTCCTGGAATTTACGCTTGACCAGCATCGCCAGCTTCAGGAGTGGTGTAACGAGTATGGCGTGGAGTATAGCACCAGCGTGTGGGATGTAACCTCCGCCAAGGAGATTACAACTCTTCAGCCCAAACTCATTAAAATACCGTCTGCTTGTAACCTGAACAAACCTATGCTCCAATACTTGTGCGACAACTTTGGAGGTGAGATCCACATGTCGTTTGGTATGACCACCAAAGCAGAGGAAGAGGAAATCGTAGAATTCTTCGAGCTGAACGGACGTGCCAAGGACCTTGTGCTGTACAACTGCACATCGGGTTATCCCGTTCCGTTTGAGGACATCTGCCTGTTGGAACTTACACGCATGCGTGAAGCGTATGCCAGCCGTGTGAAAGCCATTGGCTTTTCTGGACACCATTTAGGTATTGCTGTGGATGCTGCAGCAGTAGCTCTTGGGGCAGAATGGATAGAGCGCCATTACACCCTTGACCGTACCTGGAAAGGTACTGATCACGCTGCTTCTTTGGAACCTGATGGTGTGCGTAAACTTGCCCGTGACTGCCGTGCTGTCGCCAAGGCTCTCACCTACAAGGAAAAGGATGTGTTGGACATTGAAATGGTTCAGCGTAACAAACTGAAGAAGAACCAAGTGAAAGGTTTCTAATGAGTAAGGTAATAGCATTTATACCTGTTCGAGGCGGTTCAAAATCCATTCCGCTGAAGAACATCAAGCCGCTCTGTGGCAGGCCTCTGGTATGTTGGAATATTGAAGCTTTGGAGGCTTGCCCAGAAGTGGGCGAAGTGATAGTAGCCACAGATTCCGATGAGATTTGGAAGACTGTGGAGAGTAAGAATTATAAGAAGACCAAGCTGTACAGACGTTCTGCTGAGAATGCTTGTGATACGGCCAGTACGGAGAGCGTGATGTTGGAGTATATTAAATACGCAAAGCTCCCGAAAGAAGATGTATTTATGCTTGTACAAGCAACATCACCGCTTACTGAGTCTATCCATTTTTCAGAAGCTTTGCAGAAGTATTCCGCAGGTGAGTATGATAGTATACTGACCTGTGTTCGCAACTACCGTTTCTTCTGGAATGAGGATGGTAGTAGCATGAACTATGACTATATGAACCGTCCTCGCCGCCAGAACTTCTCCGGAATGCTGATGGAGAATGGAGCGTTCTATATCAATACCGTTGGCAATATCCTTTCCAATGGGAACCGTCTTGGGGGCAAGATTGGTGTCTATGAGATGCCGGAATATACTGCCACTGAGATTGATGAGCCGGATGACTGGATGATACTTGAAAAGCTGATGCGCAAGTATAAGTCGGAGTTTCAGGTCAAGAAAGATAAACCCAGTATCAAGTTGTTTATCACAGATATTGACGGTACGCTGACTGATGGCGGAATGTACTATAGTGAAAACGGAGATGAACTGAAGAAGTTCAATACTCGTGACGGAATGGGCCTCCAGATGCTGCGAGAGGCAGGAATCAAGACAGCAATTATCACCAGCGAAGACCGCCAGTTGAACCAGCGCAGGGCAGAGAAACTGAAAGTGGATTATCTGAAGCAGGGAAAGGTGAGTGGTGGCAAAGTGGCCGTAGCAGAAGAAATCTGTAAGGAGATGGGAATTACCATGCAGGAGGTTGCCTATATTGGAGATGACGTGAATTGTGTGGAATTGCTTTCTGCTGTAGGTATTGCTGCTTGTCCTGCTGATGCTTGTGAAAAAGTAAAGAATATCCCTGGTATCACTGTGATGACCAAGAAAGGTGGTGAAGGTTGTGTCAGGGAATTATGTGAACATCTATTGAAGAGATGACATGAGAGAACTTATGAAAAAAATGTGGATAGGGGCAGGAAATGCAGCAAACACAATAATGTCTGCAACTGCCTCATTCCTTTTTTCTTCGAGGAAAGTTGCACGCAAACTTCGTGAATACGCTAAAGGAGTTGACACAAGTCGAAAGGCTTTTGTCTTAGGCTGTGGCCCTTCTTTGAAGGAAGTATTATCAAGGCCAGAGCTGTTAAAAGAATTGCAAAATAATGATGTAATGGTTACGAACCGTTTTGCAATAAGTGAAGATTTTAAGAAGTTACATCCTAGATACTATATTTTGCTCGATCCCTTGTTTTATGATGAAGAGTTTATTAAAAGTGACTCTTCTGTTCAAGCAATGTATGATTCAATGAATAAGGTTGATTGGCCAATGACGTTATTTTTGTCAAATGATTCAAATCTAGATGTAATAAAGCATTATTTGACGAATCCTTATGTGAAAATTGAACTATTTAATGGAACCAGAATTGTAGGCCCCGTTCATTTTCAAAACAAGATGTATAAAAAAGGACTGGGGCTTCCGAGCAGTAGGAATGTAATAATACCAGGCTTGATTCTGATGATTAATTTTGGATATAAAAATATCTATTTGTATGGTTCTGAGTTTTCATGGACAAAAAATTTTGAAGTTGATCCTTCAAATAATCGTGTCTATGAGAATAGTCGCCATTTTTACAATGAAAAGAAGCAATATTTTGAAAAGGGGGAATATCGTTTATATTTGAAGCGAATAGATGAAATGTTATTTGGGACAGAACAGGTGGCTTTGTTTGCAGAGAGCATAGGAACTCATGTCATCAATCGAACTAAGGGATCCTTTATCGATGCCTTTGAATATGAAAATCCCGATAATATTTTTCCGAGAGCTTAAAAAGAATAGTGAAGCGTAGAAGATGAAGTGGGAGATATTGAAGAGTTCATATATCCTAAAAACCAAATGGCTGACAGTCCGGAAAGACCATGTGCGGATGCCGTCTGGGCAGCAAATGGATGATTACTATGTCCTGGAATATCCTGACTGGATCAACGTGATAGCCATCACAAAGGAAGGGAAATTCGTCATTGAGCGTCAGTACAGGCATGGTACGCAAAGCATCGATTATGAACTATGTGCCGGAACGATAGAGAAAAAGGAGAGTCCATTGGAAGCGGCACAACGTGAGTTGCTGGAAGAAACAGGATATGCCGGAGGGGAATGGGAACTGTATTGCATATCTTACCCCAACCCCTCAGCGATGACTAATAAAAACTACTCGTTTTTGGCTCGCGGTGTGGAATACACCGGGGAACGGCACTTGGAAAAGACGGAGGATATTGAAATCAGCTTGGTAACGTTCGAGGAACTGAAAGAGATAGTCAGCACGGGAGGAATAAAACAAGGCCAAATGCTGGCTCCATTATGGAAATATATCGCAGAAAACAAATAAATTAACAAGTATAACAATGAGCAAGATTCTAGTAACCGGCGGTTGCGGCATGATAGGCAGCAACCTCGTAAAAAGATTAGTGAAAGAAGGCCATGAGGTTTTTGTAATCGACAATCTGTGGCGTGGTAAACTGGAGTATCTGAACGATGAGAGCGGGAAACCCGTCATTGATTTGGATACGCATTATTTCAACATTGATTTGTCAAAAGAGGAAGGTATTGATGGCGTCATCTCAAAGGTTGAGTATGTGGTTCATCTGGCAGACATTGTGGCTGGTATTGACTACGTGTTCAGCAACCAAGGGGACTTGTTCCGGCTGAACAACTTGATTAATACCAACGTGTTCCATGCGGTGCGGAAGGCTGGTAAAGAGCAGATTAAGGGACTTATTTATGTGGGAACGGCATGCAGTTATCCGCTGACACGTCAGAACTCCCTGGATGTGATTCCGTTGAAGGAAGATGAACTATTCCCCGCACTGCCTGAGTCTGCGTACGGATGGAGCAAACTGATGGGTCAGCTGGAGATTGGTTTCCTGGAGAAAGAGACGGGGATTCCGTGCTGCACACTGCAATTCCATAATGTCTATGGCTCACCCTGCGACTATGGTGAGCGCAGTCAGGTGATTCCGGCACTTATCCGTAAGGCCATCAACTATCCCAAGGAGGAGTTCAATGTTTGGGGCAGCGGCAAGCAAGGGCGTGCTTTCATCCACGTGAATGACATTGTGGATGCCCTGATGCTGGCTCTTGAAAAAGGTTGGGGCCACGGTTGGATCCAGATTGGACCTTCCGAGTGTACCAGCATCCGTGAGATTGCTGAGGCGGTAGTAAAGATTTCCGGGAAGGATATAACTCCGTTCTATGATACCACCAAACCAGAAGGCGACAAGGCTCGTAGTGCAGACTGGACAAAGGCCAAGGAAGTGCTTGGCTGGGAGCCTAAGGTGAAACTGGAAGATGGCCTGCGTGAACAGTATGAATGGGTGAAAGCACAGATAGAGAAGAATGCCTAATCAGCAGCCAGTTTTAAAAAACATTTCAGAGATTGTCCCCGTTAAAACGAGTCATGGTATAGGGGAGAAGAGGGTGCTCCTTTCACAAAAGGAGTATCCTTCCCCTGTCACACAGATTGCCCAGACCGGATTGAAGGCTGGTGAGGTGGTTGAAAGTCACAGCCACCCGACGATGGATGAACATTTTGTATTCTTGGAAGGCAAATGTGAAGTGACTATGGACGGGAAAACAATGGTCTGTGAGGGTGGTCAGTATCTCTTGATGCCTGCCGGCACCCAGCATCGGATAAAAGTAATAACCAATACGGTGATGCTAACTGTAGGCATCGCTTTAGATTGAATATATGTTTAAAGAATATTTTGGAATAAGATTCGAGTTCGACCATGACGAAGTGGACCGGATTATTGAGGAACGTATCGAAAAAGGTATTCCTGGGTATGTGGTGTCTTTGGACATGAATAACTTTGCTCTTGCCCGTACTGATGAGAATCACATGAAAATCGTAAACTCGTCGATAGTGAACAACTGTGATAGTTCATGGATTCCTTTCTTTGTCAACAGACTGTATCATACCAACTATACCTTTTATAGGGGAGATGATGTATTTCTGAGTTATATCAAGAAATGTAAGTACCGTCAGTTTTTTCTTGGGTCAAACCAAAAGGTTTTGAATGGTCTTAAGAAAGAAATGACAAAGTTGGATCCCCAAATTGCGAATATGCGCTTCGAGGATTTGCCTTTTAGAAAGGTGGATGAATTTGACTATGATGGCATTGCCAAGATGATAAACGAAGATGCTCCGGATATTATCTGGGTATCTTTAGGCTGTCCAAAACAAGAGCAGTTTATGACTAAACTGTTACCATATTTGAAGAAAGGTGTCATGTTTGGATATGGAGCGATATTTAATTTTTATTCCGGATTGGATGATGTAGAAAAAGGAGCGCCTAAATGGGTCGTAAATATGAAACTACAGTTTATTTACCGTCTATTCCAATCCCCTAAGAAGCAATGGCCAAGAATAAAAAGGGCTCTCAATTGTATGATCAGTAGTATAAAAGAGGAAAAAGCAAAGATACGCGCATCAAGAACTACCAATAAGCGTACAATTTAATATGGAGTATAGAATAGAACAAGTTAAAGTTGATGCAGCCGCCAGAGGAACAGGGGGACGGGTACCTGTTTCACAGAAAAACTAAGTCAGTAATAATCAATAGTTGAGCAATGCCAAGGCAGGCGAGACAAGCATCAGGAACAGGTATATATCATGTGATGATGCGTGGTATACTTCCTCTTATGTATACTATTATAATCACAAGTATTCAAGAGACGGTCATCTGTTCCGCGAGCGTTTTAAGAGTGAGCCAGTGAATGATATGGCTTATTTCGTGACGCTTCTGAGATATATTCACCAAAACCCAGTTAAGGCCGGTATTGTGAATAAAGTAAATGATTACGAGTTTAGCAGTTGGCATGAATATGAAGACAAAAATAGTACGCTATTCCCGTTGTGTGATACTCATACTGTTTTGAACCGAGTATCATTTGATGAATTGAATGAACTTGTGAATGAGCCTCTTTCTGATGAAGTCGCTTGCCTTGATATAGAGGATGCTTCTAAAGGACGACCTTCAGATGATCAGGTTATGATGCTGATTAAAGAAAAGACCGGCGTAACGAATAGCAGT
>OCTW011618095.1_pt1 | contig 34628 bp, 31 predicted proteins | sample 1539671 | NCBI WGS metagenome assembly OCTW01 (sample SAMN02144230, study PRJEB22623) | gut metagenome | biome: sheep rumen | host: Ovis aries | place: New Zealand
GGGCGCCTGCCCGCCCCCCGCCAGCACGGCCAGGTCGCCCCGGGAACTCACGGCAAAGCCGGTGATGTCCTCAAAGGGCAGGGAAAGAGGAACAGCCCGCCTTTCCGGGTCCTTCAGGGACACGGAAAAAAGGCCCGTCCTGCCCTGCCAGCCACTCAGAAACAGGACACGGTCCTGAAGAACGGCAAAACAGGAGGCGTTTTCCCCGTTCTCCGTGCGGCTGATGACGGCCTCCTGAACGCCGCCTACTGTTTCTTCATCCTTCAGGTTTGGGAACCAGTCTGGGCCGCTTAAGTCCCGGAGGTCGAACCTCGCCAGCGCCTGGGAGGAACCGTTTTCAAACCTTTGGTCCGCCAACGCAAAGAGGGCTTCCCCGCCTAAAGAAAAGACCGGGGCCTGGGCTGCCGGGAAGGACAGCCCTTCCGACACCGGGGACGCCTGTCCCCCGCGCCAGAGCATCAGTTGAGCATCCCGCCCATGGGCTCCGTGCCCCAAATAGGCGTAAAAAGCAGCGCACTTTCCGTCCGGGGACAGGGCCGGGTAAACGCTCTCCGTGCCGTCGGGCATCAGGAGGAAGGCCTCTTTCCCCCGGTACAGCCCAACTACGGGCCGTTCGCCCTTGCGCATCCCGAACCATTCGTCCATTTTATACGTCAGGTCCTCGGCGACATAGGGGCGCAGCTCCAGCTCCTTCTCCCAGGCCGTTTTTTCTTCCGGCGTCATCTCTGAAAAGGCTGTGCCCGCTTCGATCTCCTCCGGCCAGAGCAGGGCTTCAAAGGCGATTGCCCCGGCGGCGATGTCATAATGGCGGACGCCATGGCGCAGGAAGGTTTTCTGTTCCCGCCGGCCGCCCTCCAGCAGCCAGACCTGGTCCTCCCCGCTTTCATCGGAGAGCAGGGCAAGCGACCCGTTTGGAAGGAAACGGGGCTGGCTTTCGTGACGTCCTTCCGGGGTTTCATAGACGGTCTTCCCGGAGCTGACCTCGATCACCCGAACGCTGGGCCGGCAAAGTCCCAGGGCGTCCGGCTTTCTGATGGTCAGGGCCGCAAAGCGCCCGTCCTCGGACACCTGCGGCCAGGAGAGATAGGAAAAACGCCACAGATCATGGGGCGTAAACTGCTGTTTCATGCTGCATCCTTTCAGCGCAGGGCCCAGCGGTAGGAAACGGCCGCCTTTCCGGTATCGGCCTCTATAGCAGGTACCTCGGCGACGGTAAAGAGGCAGTCAAAGCTGTCCGGGTCCGGCGTAAAGTGCGCCCCGGCATGCATGGCCCGCCAATCTTCGGAAACGTCGATGGAAGAAACCTCCGAAACCGCCCGGAGAAAGGCCTCGTTTCCAAGCTCCGCGCCGGACCTTCCCAGGTCCAGGAGGGCGAGCACCACGTCGTCCAGGGATTTCTCCCCTTTGGTCGCCCGGCGGATCCGGGCGTCCGTGTTGGCCAGGAAAAAGACGCCCCTGCCGTAGGCCAGACGCTGGGCCCGGCGGTCCTGCCAGCAGATTTGGGCGGCCTCCCGGTCGGACAAACGGCGGGTAGGGTTGGTATAGTAAGCGTCGGTGCGCTTTTGAATCTCCTGAAGGGCCTGCTCTTTGCTGATCAACCCGGCCCGAAGCGGGATCAGGATCGAATAATACTCCGCCGTTCCCTCTTCGTACCAGGTGGTTTCCCCGTAGGGCACGTCGTTCAGGTGGGGCCAGTTGTGCACCATCTCATGGGCCAGGAGGTTCTGCTTGTCCGGGACGGAGACCGGCTGGCGGTCGTTCCACCCGAACATGTAGCAGCGGGTCAGGGCGGTGCCGCCGCTGGACTCCGTCAAATCGTGGCGCATGAAGATGCGGTAGACCGGCTGATCGTCCCGGAAAAAGTCCTGCATGACGCCAAAGAGGCGACGGGTATAGTCCGCCAGGGAGCGCACGTCAAAGGAGGGCTCCGTCAGCCAGTAAAAGCCGAACTCCCCCTCCGTGATGGATTGGACCGGACCGACGGCATAATAGATCTGCCGGAGGCTCTCCAGCCCGTCCTCTTTTTCCACGTCCCCCTCGCCCCAGGCGCACACGGCGCGGCTGCCCGCGGGCAGGCGGGACAGGTCCCAGTGGAGGGAAGCGTTTCCCTCCAAGCCGGGCAGGTCGATCAGAAAGGCGATGCCCGGCCCGCTGACGCCGCCCGCTTCCCGGGCAAACTGAAAATAGGGCCCGTGACGTCCCTGGCTCAAACGCTCGCAGGGGGACACGGTATACTCGATCACCAGCCTGCCGGCCGTATCCCGCTCCGTCTCCCAGAGGCGGTACACGATGGGGTATTCCTCCGCCTCCCGAGCGGAGAGGGGAAGCGGGCCCAGATCATCTTCCGCCCGGACGTCCCGGGGCTCCGCCCCAGGGACGGACACCGTTTCCACCTGGGCCCGGAAAAGGGGCTGGCCGGCCTTGCGGCAAAGGCCCTCCGCCTCCACCCGCACGTGCACCAGTTCGATGCCCCGGCCGCTGTCTTCCGGCGTTAAGGTCACGCGGCACAGGCTCATCGGACGGCCTCCTCATACACCAGCCTTGCGGCGGCGATGTCCTCCACCGCCAGGCCCAGGGCGTCAAAGAGGGTGATGTCGCTGTCCGTCTGCCGGCCTGGCGCCCGGCCCAGCAGCAGCTCCCCGATGGAACCGAGGATATGATCTTCCCCAATCAGTCCCTCCTGAAGGGGCACCAGGTATTCCCCGCTCTCCTTGCGGCAGGCCGGGGTATGGTCGGAATACAGGCGGGCGGCAGCCACCAGGTCGGAAGCGGCCTCCCGGGTCACGGGGCTGAAGGTACCCACGGCGTTGACGTGGGTACCGGGCCGGACCATGGCCTTCGTCAGATAGGCCTCCTTGGCCGGGGTCAGGGTGCAGATGATGTCCGCCTCCCGGACCGCCTCCTCCACGGAGGCGCAGACGGTGACGGGCAGGCCGTATTTTGCCTCCGCTTCCTTCTGGAAGCGCAGGGAGGCTTTTTCATTTAAGTCAAAGACGCGGACCTGGTCGATAGGCCTCATCAGGCGGATGGCCGCCAGGTGGGAGCGGGCCTGGGCCCCGGCCCCGATCAGGGCCAGACAATGGGCGTCCTTTTTCGCCAGCAGATCCGTCGCCACGGCGGAGACGCAGCCCGTGCGGATCTCCGTGATGGATCCCGCCTCGATCAGCCCGCTGACGGTGCAGTGCTCGCTTTCAAACAGCATCACATACCCGATGTGGGAGGGGTATTCCGTCCCCATGTTCGGGGCGTAGGCGGCGATGACCTTGGCCCCAAAATAGTTCCCCACATAGGCGGGCATGAAACCGAAGGCGGCCGTGTTGGGCAATTTGCAGATCAGGCGCTGGGGCATGTCGCATTTCCCGTTCTCCAGGTCCATAAAGGCCTGCCGCATGGCGGCGACGCACTTTTCGGGGGTCAGGATTTCCCGTACCTGTTTTTCTTCGATCAAAAGCATTGTTTCCGCTCCTTCCATGCCGTTTCAAGGTCGCTCAGGGCCTTTTTCACACAGTGTGTCGGGGACGCTACGCACATGCGGATGAAGCCCGGCGCGCCGTAGGACGCCCCCCCGTCCACGTGGAAAAAAGCCTTGTGATATAAAAAGTCCAGCATTTCTTCTTCGCTGTCAAAATAATTGTTCAAGTCAATCCACAGCACATACGCGCCTTCCCCGCCAAAGACGGCCGCCCCGGGGAAAAGCCTTGAAAAAGCCTCCCGGACCAGGCGGATGTTTTCCTCGCACACCCGGTTGGACGCCCGCACCCAGCTGAGCCCCTCCGGGCTGTAGCCGGCCAGCACGCACTCGTAGGCCAGCGGGTCCATGCTGCCGTAGTGGTCCCGTGTCCGCCGGTCCTCAAAAGCCTCCCGAAGAGAAGCGTCCGGGATCAGGACATTGGCGTGGTTGAGGCCCGTCAGCCCGAAGGCCTTCCCCAGGGACGAGGATACCACGGCCCGCTCACGCGCTTCGGGGACGGACAGAAGGCTCGGGCAGGAGCGCCCGCCGTAGCAGTTGTCGGCAAAGATTTCGTCGCAGAACAGGACCGCGTCGTGCCGGGCCGCCGCGAGCGCTAGCTCGGTCAGCTCCTCTTTTTTCCAGATCTGGCCGATGGGGTTATGCGGGTTGCAGAGGACGATAATCCGGACCCGCTCCTTCGAAAGCAGGGCCTCCAGCCGGTGAAAGTCGATTTCGTAGCGGGTGTCCCCCTGAATCAGCGGGCAGGACACCACCGGCCGATTCAGCCGGACGGCCGCCTGGGCAAAGCGGTTGTACACCGGAGGCATCACCAAAATGGCGTCCTCCTCAAGGGGGCATCGAAGGCGGATCAGACTGGCCAGGGCGTGGATGGTCCCCAGGGTGGGCACGATCCAGTCCGGTTCGATGGAAACACCCCGGCTGTTTTCAAACCACCAGCAAAGGGCGTTTTTGTACGCGCTGTCCGCGACGGTGAAGCCGTACAGGCCGTTGTCGGCCAGACGCTTCACCGCGTCCCTGATGACCGGCGCGGTCGGGTAATCCGGCTCTGCCCCGTCGAAGCTCACATTGCCGTGCTCCAGCACGGCCGGGTCCGTAAACATCCGCTTCAGATTGGCCGGGCGGCGGCGGACCACGGTTTCAAAATCAAAGTCCATGGCGCACCCCGCCTGATTCCTTCTGGATCTTTCCGCCGATCATCACCAGCTGCACGTTGCCTGCATGGGCGAGCACCTGGATGTCCTGGAGCGGATTTCCCTGTACCAGCACCAGGTCGGCCAGCTTCCCCGCCTCCACGGTGCCGATGTCCTTTTCCCGGCGCATCAGTTTCGCCCCGTTGACCGTGCCCGCGCGGATGGCCTCCATCGGCGAATAGCCGCAGCGGGTCAGGCTGTAAAATTCCCGGCCGATTTCGCTGAAGGGCGTGTTGGGGCTGTTGGAATAATCGGTGCCCAGGGCCACGGTGATGCCGTATTCATGGGCCATGCGGAAGGACCGCATGGCGGCTTCCTTGACGCCCTGGGCCTTGCGCATCATGTGCGGGGGCAGGCCCTGCATATCGGAAAGCCCGAGGGCCACGCTCAATGTGGTCACCAGGGGGACGTTTCTTTCCTTCATGATCTGGCAGCATTCCTCGTCCAGCATGACGCCATGCTCCACACAGCCGATGCCGGCCCTGAGGGCCGCCTTGGTGCCCGCGGTGCCGGTGCAGTGGGCGGTCACGTAGGTGTTGTGCCGCTTCGCCTCGCCGATGATGACCTTCAATTCCTCTTCCGAAAACTCCTGGTCGTTATAGTCGTCGATGGCGGAGGAGACGCCGCCGGTGGCGCAGATTTTGATGAACTCCGCCCCTTCCCGGAACTGGCGGCGAACGCCCCGGTAGCATTCCTCCGGCCCGTCCATCATGTAGCCGGTCAGGTCCTCCTCGTTGCACTGGGAAACGGGCTTATGAACGTCAAAATCGCAGTGCCCGGAGGAAATGCTCAGCACTCGGCCTCCCACCATGATGCGGGGGCCTTTGATGATGCCCTTTTCGATGGCGTCCCGCAAGGGGCGGCCAAAGGCGCTCATGTCCCGCACGCCGGTGACGCCGGCGTCCACCAGGTCACTCAGGTCCCGGACGGTGGTCAAAAGCAGGTCATAGGGCGTATCCCCGCTGCGGTGCACGCTTTCCGCCCCGGTCAGATGGATGTGGGCGTCGATGAAGCCCGCCATGATCGTGGCGTCCCCGCAAGTATAGACTTCCGCGTTTTGAGTATCCGGCGCGTCCTTCCGGGGACCTGCGTATTGGATGCGCCCCTCCCGGACCAGCACCGCGCCGTCCTCGATGGCCGCGTCGCTCACGGAATCGATGATCCGCCCCAGCAGTACGATTTCCCTGTCCATCATGTTGACTCCTTTTTTCTTTGCAGCATTCCGCGCAGGTCGGAAAGGAAGGCAGCCTTCCCCTCCTCCGTAGAATAGACCCCGTGACCCCCGGGATATTCCCGGACCGCCACGCGGTCCCGGGGAAGCCCGGCATGGGACACCAGGTACCTCGTAAACCCGGCGTGGGTGCACAGGTCGTACAGGCCGGAGGCAAACAGAACCTCCATGCCCGCCGTGCGCTCCATGCCGTCCTTCAGACATTCCAGATGGGTGCGGCGGTATTCCCCCACGTCCTCGGTATCCATGCTGAACTGGACGTTCACGTTGATATTGCCGGTGTAATACAGCCTGCCCGCCTCGATCCCCAGCTTGGGCAGCAGCAGGCCGTTCATCACCAGTAGGGGGACGTTGTCCCCGCCCAGGAGGCGGTAGGTTTCCCCCGCCGGGGTTTTGAGCCGGGCGTCATAGAGGTCCAGGGTATAGCCCGGCAGGGACTGGAACCTAAAATCATCGGCGGAAAGGACGCGAAGGCCGGTCTTTATAAAATAGTCAACCGGCATGCCCGTATAATAGGAGAGGCGCTCCGCGCAGCGCTGCACGGCCTCCTGCCCGGCTTCGTCGCCCTCGTAGAGGGCCGGCAGGAGCTCTCTCCTCGCAAAGGCCCGGGCTTCCTCCACAAATTCCTCCTGGGTGCCGGTTTTTTCGTCCAGATGATACCAGTGGGTGGCCGCCATGGCGGGCATCATGGCCAGCGTCAGGTCCTGACGGCACTCGTCCGTCGCCAGGCCGATCAGGCAGACGCCCTGCACCGGAATGCCCGGCACCATGCGGGATTCTGAATAGGGGCTTCGGCCCAGCTCGGCGATCACGCGGCAGGCCCGCACCGTCCCGTAGCTCTCCCCGGTCAGATAGACCGGGCTGTTCCAGCGGCCGCGGCGGCGCAGCCATTCGATGATCAGGAAGGCCACGCTGCGGGCATCCCCGTCCACGGAATAATACTTCTGCGCCTTGTCCGCCCGGAGCAGGCGGGACAGGCCCACCCCTACCGGATCCACGAACACCAGGTCGCACAGATCCAGCAGGCAGTCCGGGTTTTCGGTGAAGCCGTATACGGGCTTTCCGTCCCCGTCCCGCTGGATCAGCCAGGGGCCGAAGCACTCCAGGTGAAGCGTGGACGTAGCGGAGCCCGGCCCCCCGTTCCACAGGAACATAACCGGCCGGTTTTCCCCCGCGTCTTTCGCCAGGTAGGAGATGGCGAACAGGGAGGCTTCCGGCGTCCCGTCCGGGGTGTAGAAAACAAAATCCTCCGACACGGTCCGGAAGGCCAGGGGCTTTCCGGCGATCCTGACGCTTCCGGACGCCTCAAAGCAACCGGGGACAAAACGCTCCGTGCTGAACGGTTCAGGAAGAGACATGGTTATTTTCCGCCTCCTTTGGGTCTGGGTACGCAATGCACAATGTGCGCCGCTTTGCCGCTGCGCTTGCCGGAAACGGTGACGGTAAGGTCCGTTTCCTGTTCGATGCGCACGGTAAACGCGGCCGCTTTTTTTGAAAAGCCATCGATCTTTCCGATCGTCACGGGGTTGTCGCTGAGCACCTCGCAGCCCTCCAGGGTGACGGTCAGATCGGTATCGAGCCCCTTCTGTTCCGCCAGGTCCGTACCGGAAGTCGGGAGGAAGCCCAGGTTTTCAATCTCTGCCAGGATGGTTTCTATGTCCTTTTCTTCCCCTCTTTTCACGGAGCCCACGGCGATCTTCGGCATGGACCTGAGGCCCACCAGCGCCGCCTGGCAGCCCTTTTCACAGACGTCGGCCAGCAGATGTACAGGGGGATTCTGTTTGGAAAATTTCTCGCTCCAGCCGCCGATCTCCACGGTGACCCCTTCGGCAGCCTCCCGCCAATCGGGATGATCAAAGGCCTTCCAGGGCGAAAAGCCCCTGCCGCCGTTTTGTTCCTCGTCCCAGCGGATCGCCGTTTCCGCTTCCCGGAGGAACTGCTCCTCCGTTTCGGCAAAAAACATGCTCCAGTTCTCCGGCCGATCCGGATCGGCCTGGAAGGGAAAATCCCACAGCTCCGTCACAAAGGCCATGATGCCCTTTTCAAAGTATTCCCAGGCGGTATAGCAGCCGGGAGCGATGTCCTTGGCCCCTTCGGGGAAGATGCCCTCGCACTTGTAGCCCGTCTTTTTCCGCATCGAAAGGCCCAGCCGCCGCATGGCCCCGGCGTCCGGCGCGTCCAGGTGGGGGCAGAAAACCGCGGGCGAAATGTGGAGGCCCCCGTAGGTATGAAAATTCATGTGAAAAACGATATTCGGGTGGGCGCAGACGAAATCATAAAGCGCCCGAACCTCCTGGTCGTGCAGCGGCTCCGGCCCGCTGGTGGGGCGCGAAGGGTCCGGATAATCCTTGTTCCACTCAAAGGGAAACTGGCGGTTGGGGTCCAGGTCCTCCCGGGGGCGGGCGTCGCGCAGGGCCGCGAAATCCTCCGGCCCACCGCGGAAAACGCCCTCCGAAACCAGGGTGTAAAAGGGCCCCTCCACATCGTCCGGCTGGCGCTCCATCATGACCCGGGGGTCTTTTTCCCAGGCCTTCCATTTCCCCACGGGGTCCAGGATGCGCATCTGGCGGATTTCCCCGTCACCGTCCAGGTCGCAGGGCTGGATGCCGTTTTCCTCCGGGTAATACTTTTCCGTGGAACCCCGGAGCGTCCGGGGCGTGGTCAGGTAGATTTCCGCCGCATCCGCGTTGATCCGGGGAATGGCGTAGATGGTATACCGGTTCAAAAGGGAGGTGATCCCCTCGTCCTTCCCGTAAGCGGACAGCCATTTTTCCAGCGTGTACAGGACCGCCATCGAGGAGGCCACTTCCCCGGAATGAATGTTGCCGTCCATGAAAAACGCGGCCTTTTCCTCCGCCGCCCCGGTCTCTTTATTGCAGACCGTCAGGCACCAGATGTCCCGGCCCTCCCGGGTTTTGCCGATGCCGGACAGAGAACAGAGCCCGGGAAAATCCCGGACAAAGCCCTGAAGGGCGGAGGCGATTTCGTCGTATCGGTAATAATGATCCATCTTCATGGCGCTGTCTCCTTGCCGTAGGTTTGAAGCCACCTGAGGGTTTCCCGCTGGATGGCGAGATAGTCCGGCAGACCGTCCCGGGAATAGCCGTGGCAGGCGTCCGGCAGCAGCATCAGCCGGACGGGCAGGTCCGGATGGCAGTCCTTAAGGGCGGTGTAATACTGGTGGGCGTTTTCCACCGGCACCTGCTGGTCCTTTTCCCCGTGGATGATGAGGGTGGGGATGTTCACGTCCCCGGCGTCATAGATCGGGGAAGACTTCACCGTGTCCACCAGAAAATCCTGAAAATCCCGGTATTCGTCCATGACCGGCTGGCCGGCTTGGGAGGAACAGAAATGAATGAACAGCCAGTTGGTGACGCCTTTGATCACCACGGCGCAGCGGAAGCGGGCGGTCTTTCCCGCCATCCAGGCGGCCATGAAGCCGCCGTAGCTGCCGCCCAGGACGCTGACCTGCCGCCCGTCCAGGCAGGGAAAGCGGCGAAGGGCCTCGTCCAAGAGGCAGAGGATGTCATTGGCCGCCCCGCCGTCAAAGGCGTGCGTCGGGTCGGCGTATTCCTCGCCCCGGCCGGTAGACCCCCGGGGATTGGGCAGCAGGACCGCGAAGCCCTGGCTCACGGCGCACTGGGTTTCCAGGCAGAAGCCCGGCGCCCAGCAGCCCGAAGGGCCGCCGTGCACCCAGACCAGCAGAGGAATATTTTCTTTACTGCCCTCCGGCAAAAGGAGATAGCCTGTCAGCTCCGTCCGCCCGTCCTGAGAGGGGGTCCGCACCAACTGGGGTAAGGCCGGGCAGAACTCCGCCAGCCAGGGATTGGGATCCGGGGAGGCGAAGCGGAAGGCCCCGTCCTTCCAGAAAGCGGGGCGGGGCGGAAAACCCGCGTCCCCCGAGAGCAGCGCGACGCCGAAGGCCGTTTCCCCCGCCGTTTCGACGGGCAGGCCGGCCCCCTCCAGCTCGGTATAGACGATTTTCTCTTCCCGGACCTCTGCCTTAAAAAGGGCAGGCCTGTGGCCGCGGACCGCGGAAACAAAAAAGGTACCCGCTTCCCGCCCGCGGGCGATCAGGCTTTTCCGCTCCGGGGCAAGGTCCATATAAAGGCCTTCGCTCAGGCCCGCCGGCTCGTTTTCCGTCCGGTCCGGTCCGTGCTCCCGGCCGTCCAGCCAGAGCCGCCCAAGGCGGCTTTCCATCCCGCAGGAGGCGGATACCATCGCATAGCTTCCGTCCGCAGCGATGGCCGGACGGACATCCCCGCCCGGCTGAAAGGGAGCGGTGAGGGGCGTGACAACGCCATCCGTCAGGCGGATCAGGAAAAAGCCGTCCTGGGCGGCCAGTACGGCGCTTTCATCCGGCAGCAGGGCCAGGGCCCGATAGGGCCTGCCGCCCTCCGCCAGCACGCGCACCGAGCCCCGGTACAGGCAGAGGCGGTATTCGTACCGCTTTTTCCAGCCGTGGTCCCCGTCGTCCCGGAAACGCAGCTCCTCCGTCACCAGCGGCATCTGCCAATCGCAGCCTTCGGGCGCTTCTTCCCGGAGCTCCCGGCGGCAGGAAAACACACAGCCGCCCTTCATAGGAAGTACGTCGAGCGCCTGAAAGCCTTCCGGCAGGGGAAAAGCCTCCCAGGCGGACCCGGTTTCCAGGTCATACAGGGCGACCCGCCCGTCGGACAAAAACCAGAGCTGCTGGCCGTCCTTGGAAAACGCAGGGCAGCTTTCCCGGACGCCGCCGATGGAAACGGCCTTGATGTCCCCATCTTGACTGAGCTCCACCCGGCGCTGCCAGTCGTTTTCCTGCCAGAAATATTTGACATACGCCAAAGCCCCGTCCGGCGCCACCGCCAGGGACGACAGGCGGACCATTTGGGCGTAATCTTCCGGTACCAGCGGTTTCATTGGGTTTCGTCCGATCCTTTCAGGTATTTTTCCATCCACCGGCGGATTTCCGCCATGTGGCGGATGCGGTTGTGCATCAGGCCCGTCCGGGTCAGGCTGTGGTTTTCCCCAGGGAAAACGACCAGGCGGCAGGGCACCTCGGGCCTCAGGGCGCGGATCATATTGAACAATTGATCGGCCTGCTCCTCCCCGCAGCGGACGTCCGCCTCCCCGTGGAGGATGAGGGTGGGGGTGTTCAGCTTCCCAATGTCCCGAAGGACGCTGCCCCTGGCCCGGTTCAGCATATAGGCGCGGAAATCGGTCTGACCGGAGCCGGAAATAAAGCCCATGTCCCCGGTGCCGTAGGAAGTCGCCGGGTCGATCCAGGTGCGCTGGGCCGCCGCGGCCCGGAAACGGTCCGTGCATAACGTCAGCTTGTTGGTCATGTAGCCGCCGTAGCTCCCGCCGGTCACCCCGAGGCGTTCCCGGTCGATCTGCGGGAAGCGGTCCGCGCAGGCGCCCAAAAAGGCCAGCAGGTCGTCTGCGGCCTCTTCCCCGTAGGCCCCGGACAGGTACTTGGGGCCGTACCCGGCGCTTCCCCGGGGGTTGCACCAGAGCACCGCAAAGCCGGCGCTTCTCAGCGTCTGGGCCTCAAAAAAGAAGATGTCCTCCCCGTAAAAACACTCCGGCCCGCCGTGAATGTACAGCACTGCCGGACAGGGCTCCGTCCCCTTTGGCAGCAGGGCCCAGCCGCGCACGGTATGATCCCCGGCGGACACTTCCACCCTTTCAGGCAGCCCCGTTTCAAATTCCCCGATCCAGTCGTTTTCATGGGTCAAAAGGGTTTCTTCGCCTGTATTTAAATCCGTCAGATACAATTCCCCCGGGTGGTCCGGAGCGCTTTTCAGGATGACCGCTTTGCCCTTCCGCACTTCGGAAAAGGCCTGGATGCAGCCATGGGGCCCGAATTCCTTCCCTTCGCCAAAGCGCAGGAAGATCCGCCCGTCCCGGGCGGTCAGATAGATGGGCTTGCCGTCCTCGCCCATCCGCACGGGAAGGCCCATGCTGCCGTTCCGGTCGTCCCCGATCAGGGCGGGATCGATCCCCTCCGTTTCATCCTTGGGAAGCAGGGGCAGCTCCACTCCCGCCTGCTCGTCCAGGAGGAAGAGCTCGGTCCGCTGGTTTTCTTCGCTGTGCGCGGCGTAGATGAGGCGGCCGTCCTTTTCCGCGGCGGGAAACACCGCCTCCACCGGATGCTGGGTCCGAACCTGATGCCTTTCCCGGGAGGAAAGCTCCATGCAGAAAAGGCTTTTAAACAGGGACTGTTCCCTTTCGCCGGTTAGGGCATAATAATAGAGCCTCTTTCCGTCCGCCGAAAAGGAGGGCAGGCTGCAGGGGGCGTTTGTCTCTGTCAGCAGCTCGGCGCTGCCACGGCCCACGTCCGCCAGGTACAGAGCGCCGCCGCTCCCGTCTAAAAAGCCGAAGGCCTCGTCCAGCTTGTACATCAGCTGTTCCGTAAACCGGGGGGCGTGGTCCATCTCCCTTTTCCAGGCTTCCCATTCCTCCCTGCTTTCCACCCGCATGGGGTTCCCCCTCCGGTCCCGGGGCCGGGGAGCGCAAAGGGCGATGCTCTTTCCGTCCGGGCTCCAGGCGTAGTCCCCTACCCCAAAGGAGGTCAGCTGTTTTTCCTCCCCGGTGATCCTATTTTTGACAAACAGGCGGCCAACCCCTTCGTCGTCGGAGCAAAAAGCAAGCAAAGCCCCGTCCGGACTGAAGCGGGGCGTATGCTGGCGGCAGGTCAGACGGGACACGGGGCCGGACGTTCCGTCCGTCAGGGAAAGGGAAAACAGCTTCGGGATGTTTTTCCCGGTTTTGTAGTCGCTTTCGGCGCGGACATAGACGGCGGTTTTCCCGTCCGGGGACAGGGCGGGGTCGGACAGCCAGACGACCTTACGCAGGTCTTCCTCACATAGTTTCATAAAAGTTTCCTCACTCCGCCAGGTGACAGGCGATCAGGTGACCCGGGGCGATTTCCCGTAAACTGGGCGCTTCCCGCCTGCAGCGGTCGCAGGCGTTGGGGCAGCGTCCGGCAAAGGCGCAGCCGGCGGGCAGGTTCACCGGGCTGGGCACGTCCCCGGACAGAACGATGCGCTCCCGCTTCCTTTCCACCGTCGGGTCGGCAATCGGAATGGCGGACAGGAGGGCCTTGGTGTATGGGTGGCGGTTGGACAGGTAAATGTCCTCGCTGTCGGCGATTTCCACGATGCTGCCCAGGTACATGACCGCGATGCGGTCCGAAATCTGGCGCACCATGGAAAGGTCATGGGTGATAAACAGGTAGGCCATCCCCATTTCCCGCTGCAGGCGCTTGAGCAGGTTGACCACCTGGGCCTGGATGGACACGTCCAGCGCGGAGATGGGTTCGTCGCACACGATCAGCCTGGGGGTCAGGGACAGGGCCCGGGCGATCCCGACGCGCTGGCGCTGGCCGCCGGAAAACTCGTGGGGAAAGCGGTTGACGTGGCTTTCGTTGAGGCCGACGTCGTTCAGCAGGCGCAGGATCGCCTTCCCCCGCTCGGCCTTGTCCGCGTTCAGACGGTGGATGTCCATGCCCTCGGCCACCGTGTCGCCGATCACGCTCAAGGGGTCCAGGCAGGCGTAGGGGTCCTGGAAAATCATCTGCACCTGGCGGGTGTATGCCTTTCTTTCGGCCCGGGAAAAGCTCCAGATGTCCCGGCCGTCAAAGAGCACCTGGCCGCCGGCCGGGCGAATCAGGCGCAGGATGGTCTTGCCCAGGGTGGATTTTCCGCAGCCGGATTCCCCCACCAGGCCGATGGTTTCCCCTTCGCGGATGGTGAGGCTCACCCCGTTGACGGCCTTCAGAATCCCGCCGGACACTTTAAAATAGGTCTTTACGTCTTTGAGCTCCAGCAGGGGAGCGCCGGTTTCATTTTTCATGGAGCTTCCCCTCCCTGTTCGTTTCGCCGAAGCGGCGGATATATTCCGGATGGCACAGCCAGCAGGCGGCCCCGTGGCCCGGCTCCTCCAGCTCAAACTGGTCCGGCATGGAGCGCTTGCAGATGTTCATGGCGTAGCGGCAGCGGGCGGCAAAGGGGCAGCCCTCCGGCGGGGCGATCAGGTCGGGCGGCATGCCGGGGATGGAATGAAGCTCCTCCTTCGTGCGCTCGTCCAGCCTGGGCACGCTGTCCAGCAGGCCCCAGGTATAGGGGTGGCGCGGCCGGTGAAACAGTGCCTCGGCGTCCCCCTGCTCAACGATTTTCCCGGCGTACATCACGTACAGCCGGTCCACCATTTTGGCCACCACGCCCATGTCGTGGGTGATGAGGACGATGGACGTGTCCGTCTTTTCCTTCAGGCTGTTCATCAGGTCGATGATCTGGGCCTGGATGGTCACGTCCAGGGCGGTGGTGGGCTCGTCGGCAAAGAGCACGGCGGGCTCGCAGATCAGGGCGATGGCGATCATGATGCGCTGCCGCATCCCGCCCGAAAGCTGGTGGGGATAGCGCTTCATGTTCTGCTCCGGGTTGGGCAGGGAGATCAGCCGCAGGATGTCCAGGGCCTTTTGCTCCGCCTCCTTTTGGCTCACCCGGTGATGGCGCAGATAGGTTTCCGTGATCTGCCGCCCCACCTGCATGGTGGGGTTCAGGAAGGTGAAGGGGTCCTGAAAGATCATGGACATACGGTTGCCCAGGATGTCCATGATTTCCCGGTCGCTCATCTTCAGCACGTCCCGGCCTTCAAACAGGGCTTCCCCGCCCTTGACCGAGCCGCTGCTCCTGGGGTTCAGGCCCATGACCGTCCGGATGGTGACGGATTTTCCGCAGCCCGATTCGCCCACGATGCCCACCGTCTCCCGGCGGTTCACGTAAAAGGAAACGCCGCGCACCGCCTGTACGCTGCCCTGGTAGGTGTCGAAGGTCACCACCAGGTCCCTGACGTCCAATATCTTTTCTGACATGTTGATCCTTTCAGACACAAAGGAAAAAGCAACAAAAGAGTACGGAGAAATCCCGCGTCAGCTCCTGAGCTTGGGGTCCAGGGCGTCCCGCAGGCCGTCGCCCACGAGGTTGAAGCACAGCATCGTGACGCCGACCATCACGCAGGGGATGATGAACTGGTAGGGGTAATAGCGGAAGTTTTCCCCGGCGGCCTTGATCAGCTGGCCCCAGGAGGGGGTGGGCGGGGTTACGCCCAGGCCGATGTAGCTGAGGAAGGCTTCATAGAAAATCACGCTGGGGATGCTCATGGTGATCCCGACGACGCGGATGCCCAGGGTGTTGGGGATCAGGCGCTTGACGATGATCCACCAGGCGGAGGCGCCCAGGGTCTCCGAGGCGGTCACAAAGTCCCGCGCCTTGATCTGGAGCACCAGGCCCCGGGTGGCGCGGGCCGAGCCCATCCAGCCAGTGAGGCTCATGGCCAGGATCAGGGTGATGATGTTGCCGGAACCAAAGACCAGCATCAAAAGGATCATGTAGATCAGGCTCGGGATGCCCATCAGCACGTCGATCAAACGCATGATCAGTGTATCGAGCCACCCGCCAAAGTACCCGGATACCCCGCCGACGATCATCCCGATCGCCTCGGGGATCAGGGTAGCCAGCACGGCGATTAGGAGAGAGATCCTTCCGCCCTCCCACACGCGGGTCCAGATGTCCCGGCCCATGTTGTCCGTGCCGAACCAGTGCTCCGCGTTCGGGCTCTGGTTCAGGGCGGAATAATCGTTCGTCCGGTAGTCGTACTCGTTCATCATCGGGCCGAACAGCACCATCCCGATCAGCAGGGCGATGGCTGCCAGGCTGATCACCGCGGTGCGGTTCTTTTTGAAGGTGCGCCAGACGTCCTTCCAGTAGGTGGTCTGTCTGCGGACGATGGCCTCGTCCACCTGGGAAGGAGGCGGCAGGCGGTCAAAATCGTCTTCCCGGAATACCAGGGGCTGCTGCGTTTTCTCCATTCCTTAATCCCCCTTCCTGCCGCTTTCGCGGATGCGCGGGTCCAGCAGGCCGTAGGCCACGTCCACCAGCAGGTTCATGGTCACCAGAAACGAGCCGTAAAAAATGGTCAGGCCCATGATCAGCGGATAGTCCAGGTTGGTGATGGAGTCCACAAAATACCTGCCCAGGCCCGGAATCAGGAACATGCTCTCCACTACGAAGGAACCCATCATGATGCTGGCGATTCGGATCCCGAGGCCTGTGACGATGGGCACCAGGGAATTCTTGATCTCATGTCGGGCGACCACCTGCGCCGGGCTTAAGCCCTTGGCCCGGGCGGTGGTGATATAGTCCTGGGTCATGACGCCCAGCATGCTGGCGCGCATGGAGCGGGTCTCCCCCGCCACGGTCCCCAGGCCCAGGACGATGGCCGGCATGATCATCTTGTCCGGCGTGCCCCAGCCCACCACAGGCAGCCATTTGAGCCGGACGCCGAAAAAATAGCGCATCAGCGGCCCTAAGACCATGCTGGGCAGGGCGATGCCCAGCACCGCCACCAGCATCAGGAGATAATCCGGCCAGCGGTTTCGGTACTGGGCGCAGAGGATGCCGAACAGCAGCCCGATCATGACGCTGAAAACCAGGCTGGTCAGGCCCAGCTTGGCGGACACCGGGAAGCCCTCCCGGATGATGTCGACCACGCTGCGCCCCGCTTTTTTGAGGCTCCAGCCCAGGTCGCCCCGGAGCAGGTTGCCCATGTAGCGGACATACTGCTCCGCCACCGGCCGGTCCAGGCCATAATACTCCCGCTGCTTTTCCTGCACCGCCGCTTTGGTCTTGAGGTTCGCGAACGGGTCGCCCGGAATCAGCTTCATGAGAAAAAAGGTAGCCGTCGCCAGCACGAAAACCGTAGCGATGGCGATCAGCACTTTGTTCAGCACATATCGGCCCATGAAAACGTCCTCTTTCAAAAAAACAGCGGGAGCCGTCCGTCCGGCACGGCTCCCGCCGGGTTCGTGTTCTTACAGTTTACTTGGTAAAGCCGCTGACGTCGAGGTCGCCGCCGTCCTTCAGATAGAATCCGGAAGCGCCGGGCGCGGTGATCAGGTAATGAGCGTCCCAGCCCAGGATGATGCACATGGCGTTGTCGCAGAAGTAGGCTTCCAGCTTGGCGTAATTGGCCAGACGTTCGTCCAGGGTCGGGGAAGACACAGCCGCTTCAAACAGGGCGTCAAACTCGGGGTCGGCGTAACCGCGCAGCGGAGAGCCGGAGTTGGAACGAAAGCCGTCCAGATAGGATTCGCAGGCGTCCGGCACGGAGGCTTCGTTGCCGCCCCACCACAGGTCATAAGCGCCGCTCATGGCGTTGGAGATCATCACCTGGATGGTGCAGGGAGCGATTTCCGTTTCGAGGCCGAGGTTCACGCGCAGCTGATCCTGCACGGCAGCCAGGCTGTCAATGGCGCCCTGGGATTCATAGCACATCAGCTGGAGCACGGGGATCTGGTCTTTGGTGACGCCCAGCTCTTCCAGGGCGGCGTTCAGATACTGGTTGGCCAGCTCGACGTTGGCGGTGGTTTCCCAGCCGCGGTAGTCGGGGTTCGCTTCATAAGCCGGTTCGCCGGGGGCGCTCAGACGCCAGGCGGGCGTATAGCCGTTCATGACGGAGGCGGCCAGGGCTTCGCGGTCCAGCGCGGTGTTGATCGCGCGGCGGAAGTTGGCGTTGGACAGGAACTTGCCGGTTTCTTCACTCCGGCCGCCCGCGCGCAGGTTCAGGCCCTGATAGGTGGAGGAGTAGGATTCGCCCTTGACGAAGCCAGCGTCTTCCAAGGTCTGCAGCTGCAGGGGGTTCTGGATGGAGGCGATGTCCAGCTCGCCGGCCAGCATCATGTCCACGGTCACATCGGCGGTGGCGTTCAGAGTGATGCTGATTTCATCCACCTTGGCCTTTTCGGCGTCGTGATAGGCCGGGTTCTTGACCAGGGTCACGCTGGCGTCGTCCAGCCATTCCTGCACCATGTAGGGGCCGTTGGCCAGGGGCAGGTAGGAGGAGGAGCCGTAGATTTCGCCGCCCGCTTCCACGTAGGCCTGCTCCAGAGGAGCGTAGAGGCTCGTGCTGGTGAAGGCGCTTTCATAGGTGGGGTTGATGAAGGTGTATTCGATGGTGTAGTCGTCCAGCTTCTTGACGCCGACTTCCTCAAAGGAAACTTCGCCGTTGTAATAGGCTTCCGCGTTCACGAAATTGAAGGTGGCGTTATCCTTGGGGTCGGCCGGGTTCAGCAGGCGCTGGGCGGCATAGTACAGGTCGTCCGCGGTGATGGGGGTCGTGCCGTCCTGATAGGTCAGGCCCTGACGGATGGTGAAGGTCCAGACCCTGCCGTCTTCGCTCTTCTTGAAGCTCTCGGCCACGCCGGGCACGTACGCGCCGGTAGCGTCCTGGGTCAGCAGGGTTTCGGCGATGTGGGTCAGGATGAAGTTGGCGGTGTCCAGGTTGGACATGCCGTAATCCAGGGTGTTGGGGTCATAGCCATAGGCTACGCGAACAACATTTCCTTCCGCCACAGCGGGCACCAGCGCCGCGCACAGCATCAGGCAGAGCATCATCGAGATGATTCTTTTCACTGCGGTTTCCTCCTGCAAAATAATGAAAGTGGTTCAGCCGGCTGTCAATCCTTAAAAACAGCGGTTCCTGGTTGAATTATACCACAATTGACCCATGAAAACAACATTTTGTCCCTCCTCTGCGGCAGGGATCCCAAGCCCCGGCTGTATTTATTTTGTATTAAAAAAACAGCAGGCCCCGTCCGGTCTTCCCGCCGGGGCCTGCTGTGATCTGATTCCTGATCTTTAGGTCGTTGCTTTATTACAGAAGCGCTTTGACGCAGGCTTCCACCGCGCCCATGTCCGCCGTCGGCTCAAACCGGGCGACGACGTTGCCCTGCCGGTCGATCACAAACTTGGTAAAGTTCCACTTGATGTCCGGCTTTTTGTCCCAGTCGGGATCCGCTTCGGAGAACATCTTTTCCAGCAGGGCCTTATAGGGATGCTCGCTGAAGCCTTCAAAGCCCTTCTGGGATTTTAAATAGGTGTAGAGCGGCAGCTCGTTGGCCCCGTTCACGTCCGCCTTCTTCATCTGGGGGAAGGTGGTGTTAAAGTGCATGGTGCAGAATTCATGGATTTCATCGTCCGTGCCCGGGGCCTGGCCGCCGAACTGGTTGCAGGGAATGTCCAGAATCTCCAGCCCCTGGTCGTGATAATCCCGGTACATCTTCTCAATCGGCTCGTACTGGGGGGTAAAGCCGCAGCCGGTGGCGGTGTTCACCACCATGATGACCTTGCCCTTGTAATCCGCCAGGTTCAGGGATTCGCCCTTGCCGGTGGTAACGGTGTAATCGTAAATCATGTCCAAACCTCCGGGATAATGTTTGTTCCGTATGTTTCAAAAAACCGCCCGCAGGGAGCACTATCTCTCCTCCAGGCCGGCCAGCGCCTTGTCCAGGATGGTTTTCAGTTGGAGCAGATCCTCCACAGGCAGGTGCAGGCAGCCCTCCATCGCGGCGGGGACCCGGACGGCCTCGTCCCGAAGCGCCGCCCCCGCTTCCGTCAGCTCAACGAAGAGCTTCCTCTCGTTCGTCCCGGGCCGGGTGCGGCGGACCAGCCCCTGCTTTTCCAGCCGCTTGAGCAGCGGGGCCAGGGTACCGGAATCGAGGTGGACCCTTTTGCCCAGCTCTCCCTCCGTCATGCCGCCGAATTCCCAGAAGACCATCATCACCACATACTGCGTGTAGGTCAGCCCCAGCTTTTCAAGAGGCTCCCGGTAGCGCCGCACCACTTCCTTGGCGCAGGCGTACAGGGGGAAGCAAAGCTGGTTTTCCAGGCGGATGCAGTCATACCGATTGTCGCTCATGCGTCGTCCGCTTCTCCTGTCTTCCCGTTGTTCTTTGCCCGCCCCGGGGTCAGTTTTCTCCCTTGGCCGCCAGGAATTCGTTCAGCTTGTCCACCAGCTCGTCCGCGTTCGTGCCGTGGGCGGCGCAGCCCATTTCAAGGCTTTCCCGCTGGCTGAAGGGGCAGCCCATGCAGTGCATGCCGTATTCCATCATGATCGGGGCGGTGTCCCGGTCGATCAAAAGCACTTCTCCGATGGTCATTTCCTTGGTGATCATGTTCATGTTCCTCCCGTGTGTTTTTAGGCCTCTCCGGCCCTCGCGTTATCAAAACCTTTCCTTCATTCCTCAGAAGCAGACCGTCTCCGGCGCTTCGGTAAAGGAAGAGAAGGTAGCTTGGGCGTTTTTAAAATACAGCATCTGCATGTTCCCGTCGTCAGGGCTGTACATGGCCTTCAGGCTGGGCATCTTTTCCAGCATGGCCACCTTCACGTCCCGGTTGTCGTCGTTGACCAGCTCGCCCGCCACGCGCAGCCATTTCCCGTCCTTGAAGGCGCAGATTTCCGCCTTGGGGTTTTCGGCCAGTTGCTTGGAAACGGCCTTCACCTTGCCGGTCTGGATATACAGCTTTCCATCGCACACAAGGACGGTCCCAAAGGGACGGACCCGCGGCTGATCTCCCTCCATGGTGGCCAGATAATAGGTTCCCGCTTCCGTCAGAAATTTACAGACTTTGTTGATCGCTTCCATGGTCTCTTCCTCCTTCATGTTCCTGAGCCCTGACATCGGTTGCGCGCTGTCTGATTGCGCGCAACCAGTGGTTCTATTATAATTTCTCCGTCTCTATAGATCAATAGAAAAATCAAACAAACTTTCTTATTTTGAGAGATATTCTATCAATTCTCTCATTCTGTTGTTTGCATGGCCCGCTAAATGAGCGTCAATACCAGTCGTGCTTCTCGTTCCGGTCCAAGCTGCGGATTTCTTCCATTTCCTCGTCCGTCAGGTGAAAGCCGAACAGATCGAGGTTCTCCCGGATGTGGTCCGGATTGGAGGACCCCGGGATCACCACGATCCCCCGCTGCAGATCCCAGCGCAGGATGACCTGGGCGGAGGAAACATCGTGGCGCTCCGCGATCCGCCGGATCACTTCGTCGTTCAGAAGCTCGGCGGTATACCCTCTGCCGCCCAGGGGATACCAGCACTGGACGACGATCCCCTGGCTCTGGATGAAGGGGACGACGTCCTGCTCCTGATAATAGGGGTGGATCTCGTTCTGGACCAGGGCCGGCCGGATTTTTACCTGCGGCAGAAATTCGGTCAGCTCCTCCACATACCAGTTGGACAGGCCCAGGGAGCGGATCTTCCCCTGCGCCACATAGGCCTCCATCGCCCGGTAGGCCTGGACGTCCCCCGCCCCGGGATGGTGGAGAAGCATCATGTCGATATAGCCCAGGTTCAGCTTTTCCAGCGCCATGTCTATGGCCGCTTCCGGATGGCCGAACTGGTTCGGATAGATCTTGGTGATCACGAAGATTTCCTCCCGGGGGATGCCGTATTCCGCCATCGCCTGCCGGACCCCTTCGCCCACCGCCTCTTCGTTGCCGTACATATACGCCGTGTCGATCAGCCTGCCGCCACCAGCCAGGAGGTCCTTGACAGACTGAACGCAGGTATCATGGTCCAGCGCATAGGTGCCCAGGCCCAGGATGGGCATGGAATATCCGCTGTTCAGCAGGACGGTTTTCGACTGAAAGTCAAACTGTCCCACTTCCCGCTCCTTCTGTTCCGCGCCTGCCGGCAGCAGCAAAAGAATCAGCCCCACCGTCAAAAGCGCACAGATCCATCGTTTCATACCGTCCTCCTGCCGCCGGAGCGGTGCCCGCGTTCTCCGGCCCGTTGATTTCTATATGGAGTATAGCATTTCCCACGCCTCTCCGCAACGGTGATTCTGCCGCTTGCCCCTTCTCATCAGACGGTCCGCGCCGAAAACGAAAGCATCCGGCAAAACCGGCTTTGCCGCCTGACTGATCTGTGCATATTTAACATTTATTTAATATTTATATATAAAATATGTGTATTTTTTTCACCTTGTGCCTATATATACATTTTATTTGTCATCCTTCTCTGTATTTAATATTATTGTAATATTTTTGTAACTTTGCATTAACAAACAATCCATTTTGGCCGAAATATGGGCGTTTTTCCGCTTTCCGGCAGGTCCTCCGCAGGTCAGAGCTCTGTCCCGACCGACCGGACACTTGCGAAAACGCCGGGTTTTCGCTATACTGTACTCGTTCCCCAGGGGGCGCGCGATCCCATAGCGGGAACTGTCGCACCGTTTCACCGATACAGACGAAACCAAAGGGAGGTTGCTTCCATGAAACTCAATAAAACCCTGATCATCGTAATCGCGGCTGTGCTCCTGTGCGTCCTGCTCTACATGACCTGCACCGCCCAGGTGCCCACCGGCTATACCGGCATCGTCACCACCTTCGGCCGGGTGGAAAGCCACACCCTGGACGCGGGCTTCCATGTCAAGTCCCCCTTCCAGAACGTCGTGCTGATGGACAACCGCGAACAGAAAACGTCCTTTAAGACCCAGTCCTTCTCCAGCGACATCCAGCAGGTGGATATCGACGGGTCCATCAACTTCTCCATCAACAAATCCACGGCCATGAACCTGTACCGGGAAGTGGGCACCTCCTACTTCAGCACCCTGGTGATGCCGCGGCTGCTGGAAAACACCAAGGCCGTTTTCTCCAAATACACGGCGGAAAACCTGGTAGCCGCCCGGGAAACCCTGTCCAAGACGATCCGCGAACAGCTGGCCTCCGAGATGGAGCGCTACGGCATCAACATCATCTCCGTGAGCATTGAAAACATCGACTTTACTGACAGCTTCACCGACGCCGTAGAGCAGAAGCAGGTCGCCGCCCAGAAAAAGCTCCAGGCGGAAATCGAGCAGGAGCAGAAGACCATGGAAACCCAGCAGCAGGCCGAGCGTCAGCGCATCACCGCCGAAGCCCAGGCCGCTGTCAAGAAGATCGAAGCGGACGCCGCCGCCTACGCCACCCGCGTGCAGGCTGAGGCCGAGGCGGAAGCCAACCAGAAGATCGCCGCTTCTCTGACGGACACCCTGATCCGCTGGCAGCAGGCCGGCCGCTGGGACGGCAAGCTCCCCACCTTCATGAGCGGTGAAGGCGCCTCCACCCTCCCGATCCTCGACCTGACCAGCACCCAGGAAGCTACCAAGTAAATCCCAAAAAACACCACTTTCAAAAAACTCCAACCCCAAAAAGAAACGCTGCCCGGCGGTTTACCACGCCGGGCAGTTTTTTATAGATTATTCCGAGAAAATGGAGAAGACAAAATCAAATCTCAACTCTCCACTCTCCACTCTTCACTCTGACCAAATACCTCCTACTTCCTACCTTCTACCTCCTACCTTTTTTCAGGGCGCAATCCTCGTCAGCCCCTCGAAGCTGTAAGTCGCCGTGACGGCGATTTCTGCGGTGTCGGTCACGATGTCGCGGTATTCAGCGCCGGCATACTGGGCCATGCCGCCCACGTTGTACACCTTGCTCATATCCCAGCCGCGGGCCTTGAGCAGGTTCATCAGCTGGCTGACGCGGCCGCCGCTCTGGCACATGAGGAAGATGGTCTTGTTCTGGGGGAACAGGGCCGCCAGGATCTCGTCAGACTCCTGATAGACCGGCACCGGATCGGTGGGCGTTCCGCCGTAGAGCTGGGGCAGGGAAGCGTCGGTATGGGCGTTGGCGTTGAAGATCAGGGCGAAGTACGGGATGCACTCGAAGTTGCGCAGGTGCTTCTTGGCGTAATCGGAGTAATCGCGCAGGTCGATGTACATGACGTCCGTGCGGCCCAGGTACTGGCGCAGGTTGGTGTTGTTGATCGCCGAGCAGGTCGGGCCGAAATTGCCTTCCTCGCAGGGAGTTTCCACGGTGTCGTCCTTGTTGGCCTTGTAGGTCTTCGTGGTGTCCACCGGGGCGGGCAGGGCGGCTTCTTCCGCGCTGGACGCGGCGGCGGCGGTGGCTTCGGCAGCCTGGCGCTTGTCCTCGAACACCTCGCGGAGGGCAGCGGCCTTTTCATCGCCGTCGAAGAAGGAATCCGTCGCGTGATAGCGGAACATGGCCTGCAGCATCCGCAGCACGTTGTTGGCGGACACGGTGGCGCCGGTCCAGGCGTCGACGGTCAGGGCTTCGCGGCCTTCGCCGGCGGCAAAGTCAGCCGCGTCGATGTCGTCGATCGTGCCCAGGGGCATGATCTGGCCGCAGGTCTTGCCGGTGTAGAAGGGAATCCATTCTTCCTTGAACACTTCATAGGTGCGGGTCGGCGCGGTGGGCGGCGGGTTGCTGTCGCCCCAGAAGCCGCCCATATAATGGCCGGTGGAATCCTGGTCAAAGGACAGGGTACGAATGGCGGCGTCCTCGATCTTGCCGCTGGAAGGCAGGGTCAGCTCCACGTAGGCGGTGGTCCAGAGGTTCAGGTCTGCCGAACGGCAGGTGCAGGAAATGAAGGTGACCTGGTACTTGACGTAGCTGCGCGCCACGTACTTGAAGGGAACGAAGGCGTAGAACAGGTCCTCATCCTTCGGTCCGTCGATGTGGTCGAACGGGATCACCGCGACCGGGTTGGCCTTGCTGCCCTCCCCCAGCTTGGCGGAGGTATTCAGATAGTTGTTGACCTCCCCCAGGGACAGTTCGCTCGCGTAGGCCACGGAGCACAGCAGCATGGTCGCCAGACAGAAAGCAATGATCTTCTTAAACACGGAAAGCCCTCCTTTGTATATGATGGACATATTATAACCAAATCGGAGTTGTCGATTCCGTGACCGGGTCACAAAAAACAGGCAGCAAAAGCCGCCTGTTCGATTTATGAGATCCTTTTTCAATGCTCCGACAGCTTCTCCAGCCTTTCCCGGTCGTGCAGGACGATCCGGCCGCGGCCGTACTCGATCAGCCCTTCTTCGTCGAAGCGCTTGAGCATCCGGGCCACGACCTCCCGGGCGGAGTTGACACGGGCCGCCATTTCCCCCTGCGTCATGCGGATCTGCCCGTCCGGGGAAGCCTCCGCTGCCCGGAGAAGGAAGGAAGCCAGGCGCTGGTCGAAGGGGGCGAAGATGATTTCCTGCAGCACGGCGGTCACGTCGGAAAAGCGGCTGGCCGCCAGCTCGTAGGCAAAGCAGCGCACGTGGACGTTTTCCTCCGTCAGCGCAGCGACAGCCCGCGATGGGATCAGAAGGATCTCCGTTTCCCGGACCGCCGCCAGATGGGTTTCAAAGCGGATCTGGGAAAGGGCGCAGGACGCCGAGAGGACGCCGGTGTCCCCGTCCCGCAGGCGGAACAGGGTGATTTCCCTTCCCTCCCGGGAAAGGATGTACGCCCGAAGCTCGCCGTCAAGGACGTGCACCATGCCCAGACAGGCGTCCGCCGTTCCAAACAGCTGACCGCCCGCGGGGAAGCGCTTCACCTGCGCCTCTCGTTCCAGCAGCCGCCGTTCCTTTTCCTCCAGGTGTTCCCAGAACGGCAGCTTTTTCAGGGTTTCTTCCATCCGCTGCTCCCTCCGCTCCCGAGCGGTCATTTTTCCAGCTGGGCCCTGCAATCTTCCAGCAGGGAGATGATGGGCAGGTGCTGGGGGCAGATGCCCTCGCACTGGCCGCAGGCGATACAGTCGCTGGCCTTGCCCTTGTCCTGGGTGACGATGCCGTACTCCCGGAGAGTGCGGAATTCCGGGCTGCCCTTGCGGCGGTTGATCACGTTGAAGATTTCGGGGATGGGGATGTTCATCGGACAGCCATCCGTGCAGTAATGGCAGGCGGTGCAGGGAATGGAGCGGTCGGCGTTCAGGGCCGCCTGTGCCTGGCGGATGACCTCCAGCTCCCGGGCGCTCATCGGCAGGTCCCGGATGGAGCGCAGATTGTCCTCCATCTGGCTCAGGTCGCTCATGCCGCTGAGCACGGCCAGGATGTTGTCCAGGCTGGCGGCGTAGCGCAGGGCCCAGCTGGCGCAGGAGCGGCTGCTGTCTTCCTTTTCAAAGATGTCTTTGATCTCCCGGATCGGGTCGGCCAGCACGCCGCCCTTGACCGGCTCCATGATGACGACGGGCTTCCCGCGCTCCTTGCAGATTTCCCAGTTGACGCGAGACGCCACGCCCGGGTTCTCCCAGTCGGCATAGTTGATCTGCAGCTGGACGAATTCCGCGTCCGGGTGCTTGTCCAGCAGCTCACGCAGCAGCTCCGGGTCCGCGTGGAAGGAAAAGCCCCAGTGACGGATCAGGCCCTTGGCCTTCTGCTCCTTCACAAAGTCCCACAGGCCGTATTGATCGTAGAGGTCGACGTTGGAGCGCTGGATGGCGTGCAGGAGATAATAATCGATGTACCCCGCCCCGGTGCGCTCCAGGCTGGTGAAAAATTCCTGCTTGGCGTCCTGTTCCCCGCCGACGCCGCTGGCCCCGGCATGGAGCTTGGTGGCGATGGTATAGGCCTGACGGGGATAGCGGTCCGCCACGGCGGCGCGGAACGCCGCCTCGCTGGCGCCCTTATCGTACACATAGGCCGTGTCAAAATACGTGCCGCCGGCGGCCAGAAAACGGTCCGCCATTTCGCACACCTGGGGAATGTCGATGCTCCCGTCCGAAAGCTTGGGCAGACGCATCAGGCCGAAGCCCAGACGGAAGGGATTGCTTTTGATCAGTTCGTTCATGCGTTTATCCTCCTTAAAGATGCCTCATTTTCTCAATACCGCTGCCGGATTTCTTCGATCACGTGGCGCACGCTCTTTTCCACCGTGCCGTCCCGGAAGGGATTGAGCAGACCGCCTTCCGAAAGGAGCTCGAAATATCCCTTCGTCCCGCCCGCGCGGCAGAGGCGCAGGTAGTCCCGCCAGGCCGAAGCGCGGTCCTCCTTCATGCGGCCGTAATACTGGAAGGCGCACATCTGGGCCAAAGCGTAGTCGATATAGTAGAACGGATAGAGGAAAATGTGCTGCTTCTGCATCCAGAACCCGCCCTCGGACAGGAAGGGCTCTCCGTCATAGTCCCGCCAGGGCATGTAGACCTGTTCGATCTCCCGCCAGACATGGCGGCGCTCCAGGGCGGTCATTTCCGGCCGCTCGTAGACGCGGTGCTGGAACTCGTCCACGCAGGCCATGTAGGGGATCACGGACAGGGCCCCGATCAGATGGGCGGTGATGTATTTCTCGCTGTTTTCCCCAAAGAAGCTCTCCATCCAGGGATTGGCGAAATGCTCCATGCTCATGGAATGGATCTCGTTGATCTCCGAGGTGGAACCGCTGAGCATCGTCACGGGGATGGAGCGCATGGCCAGATATCCCTGGAAAGCGTGGCCGGCCTCGTGGGTCAGCACGTCCACATCCGCGCTGGTGCCGTTGAAGTTGCTGAAGATGAAGGGGGCCTGGTAGCCCTGGAACCGCGTCATATACCCGCCCAGGCGCTTGCCCGGCCGGCTCTCCAGGTCAAAGAGGTGATATCGGACCATGAAGTCAAAAAACTCCCCGGTTTCCGGGCTCATCTCCCGATACATGCGCTGGGCCTTTGCTACCAGCTCCTCGGAAGAGCCGATGGGGTCGGCGTTCCCCTCCGGGAAGAGGAGGGCTTCGTCGTAATAGCGCAGGCGGTCAACCCCCAGGCGGAGGCGCTGCTTTTCCCGGATCTCGGCCACAGCCGGGGTGATGACGTCCCGGATCTGGGCACGGAAACGGGCCGCGTCCTCCTTCGTATAGTCAAAGCGCCGCCGCTCCAGGTAGGCCAGGTCCGTATAGCTGTCAAAGCCCAGCTTTTCCGCCATGCGGACCCGCAGGCGGATCAGCTCGTCGTACTGGGCGTCCAGCTGCGGGCTGATGCTTTCGTACAGGCCGGCCCAGGCCAGGAAGGCTTCCTTCCGCTCCGCCCGGTCCGTGCTCTCCATGGATTTAAGCAGGCCGTAGAAGTTGCGCTTTTCCCCGCGGAAGTCCGTGACGGCCATCGCGCTGTCCTTCTGGTAGCGCTGGCAGACCTCCCCCTCCCGGATGGTTTCCTCGATGATCCGCTCGTCCGAGGTTTTTAAGGAGGCGTCGATCAGCCGCGTCATCTGGGCCCCGAATTCCTTTTCAAAGTCCGCCCGAAAACGGCAGGAGGCCAGGGTCTCTCTGTACTTCTTTCTCAGCGGGATCAGCGCGGCCCCCTGCTCGCGCAGCCACTTCATCTCCGCTTCGTAAAAAGCGTCGGTCGTGTCAATGGTGTTTCTCACCGAGCACAGCGAGCGCAGGGTGCCCAGTTCGTTTTCCCTGTCCTGCAGGGCAAAAAAAGCCGCCCGGGCCTCCTGATAGGTGCCCGCGCTTTGAAGCGCTTCGATCGCGCGCTCATATTCCTTTCGCACCGCGTCCATATCCGGGCGGGCATAGGGCATGTCCCTAAAATCCATCATGACGGTTTCCTCCTTTTGTCACCAAAACCGTACAGCATCCGCCCAATTCTGTCAAGAAAAGTTTTTCGTAACTATTCAGTCCCCAAAGATCGAAAGGAGTTTGCCATTTGACAGAGGGGGTGATCAGGGGGATTCCTCCCCCTGATTACAAATCCGCAGCGGCGGCATGTACGCCGCGAGGAGCATTTTTGCGGAGCAGAATATGCCTTAGGAAGAGAAAACTCCTTCACTTCTGCGGGAGCAAAAATGCGTACCTTGCGGATTTGCCGCCCGGGAGCCCTAAAAGGGCGAGAGGCAAATCCGTCGGGGGGTTCCGTAGGGGGGTCGCAAGACCCCCATGCGGTCACTGTTCAGTCAATGACTGAACAGTGAGCAGATATGAAAAACACCACCGAAAAACGGCGGTGTTCTGTATGTAGTCAACGTTCGATCAGTCGAGGAAATACTGTTTCATGAATTCGGGTGCCACGGCGTCATCCACACTGGCGGAAATGATGAAGTTCACGTGGTGCGCCTCGCTGATGGCGTTCAGACGGGTGAAGAACGTTTCCGTCTGTTCCGCGGGCACGCGGACCAGCTTCATAAAGGCGTCCACAAAGATGGTGCTGATGTCGAAGTTCTGCGTCAGCATCCCGCAAAGGAAGCCGAGGAACATTTCCGGGCTGTCCACGCCGTATTCGCCGGCGTTGACAAAGCGGACTTCGTGGGGCAGGTCGTACATGTAACGGGTGTCGTCGTCCACAAAAACGGTGTCGCCTGTCGCTTTCTTCACGGTTTCGATGGCCAGATTCAGAATCTTCTTGGTTTTGCCTGATCCTTTTTTGCCGTGGATAATCTGTATCATGGGTAAAACCCCCTTTCCAATAGTGCCTGTTGTTATTATAACCTATTTTTTCCAATTTGACCAGCATTATTTTTGTAGGACAAAAATTTCTGCCGGATCATGACTTATTCGACGGTCCTAAAGCTGCCGAACGGGAAGATGACGGTCCGCACGTGGGCCACGATCTGGTCGCGGGTAAGCGGTCCTACGTCACCCGCGCGGCTGTCGTGGGAGTTGCCCCGGTTGTCCCCGACGACGAAATACTCGTTCTCCTGAAGGGTGCGCCTGGGATAATCGGAGTTGGGCATCAGGTACATCTTGGGCGGATCGGGCACCAATTCGTCGTTCACATAGAGCTGGCGGTTTTTAATCTCCACCGTATCGCCGGGCATGGCCACCAGACGCTTGACAAAGGCGGTGCGGCCGCGATTGGGGAAATGGCAGATCACGACGTCCCCGCGCTGGGGGCCGTTCGTCAGATAGTCGAACTTGGTGCAGAACATGCGCTCGCCGTCGACCAGGGTGTTGCTCATGCTGGCCCCGTCCACTTTGTACAGCTCAAAGACAAAGGTCCTTACCACCAGGACGATGGCCAGGGCGGTGGCGATGGTGTAGATCCAGCTTAAAATTTCCTGTCCCATGGTACGCGGTTTCTTTTCCTCCGGCACTTTGATCGGGCGGTTCCAGAAAGCCATAAAGCCGCTTTGGCCGGCCGCTTCTTCCGCCTGCGCTTTTTTCTGTTCGTCCTGGGGCAGTTGGTTATTTTCACTCATAAAAGACTGTTCCTCCTGTCGGTTTTTATGAAAGGGCCGGTTCGTCCGGGATGATGTTGGGCACAGGGCCCCGTTCCAGGGTAGCCTTGCGGCGCTTGAGAAAGACCACACGGTCCAGCATCACGACGCGGCCGCAGGTACGGCATTTGAGCTTGATGTCCGCCCCGGTGCGGGTCACCGTCCAGGTATCCCCGCCGCAGGGGTGCGGCTTTTTGGTGCGGACAACATCGCCCAGCCGGATTTCATCCTCCATCCCGAAACCCTCCTTCCGGTAGACTTCGCCCATTATATTCCATCCTGCGCGTTTTTTCAAGTATTGTTCTGATCATACAAAAACGCTCACGTGCACAGAACAGCCTGTGCCGCGCTGACGGCAGGGAAAAATACGCTGAAAAGGCCCAGGGCCGCCGCAACGATCCATTTTCCGGGAGACTGCCGCCCGGGCAGCGTACGCGCCGCCTGATTGAGCAAATTCAGCTCCCTGCCCCGGTCCAGCACTGCCTGGATATAGGGTTCTTTCATCAGGATTCCTCTCCTTTCCTTAACCGTCTGCGGATCCTGTGCAGGCGGATGCGGACCTGACCCGGGGTCATGCACGTTTCCTGCGCGAGCTCCTTCGCGGTTTTTCCCGAAAGCGCCTGCCCCAGCAGCAGACGGCGATCCGGTTTACTCAAAGCAGCCACCTGCATCAGGCGGCTTCCCCGTTCCCAGCGGGTCAGGTATTCCGCTTCCGCCGAATCCACCGGCCATTCCGAAAGCTCTTCCATTTTTATCAGCTTTGGCGAACGCCGGAGCCGCCTGAGTTCCGAAATGCAGATCCTCCGGAGGATCACATACAGGTAGGTGCTGAAGGCGTATTGGGGGTTATATTCCTTCCTCGCGGCATAGAGCCTGGCAAAGGCCTCCTGAACACAGTCCTCTGCCAGATGAGCATCGCGGAGGATCCCTGCGGCGTAAGCCTCGGCACGGCTGCGCCAGCGCATGATCAGCTGCTCCAGCGCTTCCGTATCCCCCTCTCTGACCCGTTCCATCAGCTCCCGGTCCGGCTCCAACCCCGCTCACCTGCCTTTTTCACCTCATTATACGCCCGCCGCCCCGTTTTGTTACAGGACAAGAAAATCTTTTTTCACATTATGTATCTCCGCCGTCCCGGCCGGCCCCTTGTGTTCTCGTTTGTGCTTGCCAGAAGCCCCGGTTCGTGATATATTGATTCAGACCGAAGTCAAGCACGTATAAACGCGCCTGATGAAAGCATACAGCTTTAAAACAATAAGGAGGAAACATCCATGGCCAACAAATACGCGGGCACCAAGACCGAAAAGAATCTGATGGAAGCTTTCGCCGGAGAATCCCAGGCGAGGAACAAGTACACCTATTTCGCCTCCGCCGCCAAGAAGGCTGGCTACGAGCAGATCGCCGCCCTGTTTCTGAAAACCGCCGATAACGAGAAGGAGCACGCCAAGCTCTGGTTCAAGGCCCTGGGCGGCATCGGCACGACCGAAGAAAACCTGAAGGCCGCCGCGGACGGCGAAGCCTTTGAATGGACCGACATGTACGAGCGGATGGCCAGGGAAGCGGACGAAGAGGGCTTCCACGAGCTGGCCGAACAGTTCCGCGGCGTCGGCGCTATCGAAAAGCATCACGAGGAACGCTACCGTGCCCTGCTCAAGAACATCGAGCAGATGGAGGTCTTCAAAAAGGCCGGCATCACCATCTGGGAATGCCGCAACTGCGGCCACATCGTGATCGCCGCCGAAGCGCCGGAAGTCTGCCCGGTCTGCAACCATCCGCAGAGCTACTTTGAAGTGATGGCTCAGAATTATTGACGAAAAGATAGGGGGACGGGGAGCCTTTCCCTTCCCCCGTTTCTCCATCCGACCAATAAGCTGAAGAGAGAAGGTGCCGCGTTTGGGAAGACTGGTCATAGGATACTGGGATTGTCCTTACTGTGACACCAAGGGCATCCGGGGAGATAAGTCCGTCTGTCCCAATTGCGGGCAGCGCCGGGGGCACGTCCGCTTCTATCTGAAGGGGAACGCGCAGAACCAGGAGCTCCGGGAAAAAGACACCAAGGGCCTGGAATACGTGCTCCAGGAGAAGGAAAAGTACGTCAACCGCAATCCGGACTGGTACTGTTCCTTCTGCGAGACGCTGAACAGCGACAACGCCGAAACCTGCCAGGGCTGCGGGGCGTCCCGCTCCCAGTCCGACAAGAATTATTTCCAGATGCTGGAGCATCTGAAAGAGCTGGAGCAGGCCCAGGCTCAGCCAGCGTCCGCCGCCCCCGCCAAGCGCAGCAAGCTGCCGCTGGTCCTGATCGCCGCCGCCCTGCTGATCGTCGGTTTTTTCCTGTTCATGAACGGAAAGGTCACCAGCGGCGACTACGAGATCAGCGGCGTGCGCTGGGAGCGCTCCATCCAGATCTCCCAGAACCGGCTGTACCACGAAACCGGCTGGGCGGTGCCCCCGGGCGCTTCCGTGACCGGACAGAAGAGCGAAATACACCATTACGACCAGGTCGTCGACCATTACGAGGACCGTGAGGTGCAGCGCTCCCGCCAGGTCATCGACGGCTATGAAACCTACTATACCTACACCGATTTGGGCAACGGGATGTTCGACCAGGTGGCGCATCAGCGGCCCATCTACAAGACCGAATACTATACGGTCACGGAGCAGCGGCCGGTGTATGTGCAGGTGCCGCGGTACCAGACCAAATATCAGTACGATATCTGGCGATGGACGCCTTCCCGCACCGCCGACGCCGAAGGGGACGATCAATTCCCCTACTGGCCGGAAACGAATCTGCAATCGGACGAACGCGAGGAAGAACGGACGGAAGCGTACTTTGTGGACATCCTGAACACGAAAAAGAATGAGACCGCGCGCTACCGCGTGTCCCCGACAGACTGGACCCTCCTGGTCCCCGGCAGCCCGGTCTACATCACCACCAACCGCTTTGGCAGAGACCCCTGCATTTCAGACGAAAACGGAATTCCGCTGGTTCAGCTCAACAACTATTAAAATTTCCATATAAACAACAAGGGGCTGCTGCACTTTTTGTTAGTGCAGCAGTCCCTTTTTCATCGAATGATGCAGCGAAGGACGAGCCGGCAGGCCCTGCCTGTGTCCCTTATCGAGCGCTGCTTTGCCCGTAGTATGCGTTTTTCCCGTGCTTGCGCAGGTAGTGCTTGTCCAGCAGCTCCTGCTGCATCCGCCCGGCCTGCGGGTTCAGCTGCAGGGCGTGGTAGTCCATGAAGGCGACCTCTTCCATGACCACCGCGTTATGCACGGCGTTCATCGGGTCGGTGCCCCAGGCGAAGGGGCCATGGTTCTGCACCACCACGCCGGGGACCTGAGCCGGGTCGATGCCGCGCTTTTCAAAGGTTTCCACGATGACGTTGCCCGTCTCCAGTTCGTAGCTCCCCCCGATCTCCTCCGGCGTCATCCGGCGGGTGCAGGGGATATCGCCGTAGAAATAATCCCCCTGGGTGGTGCCCATGGCGGGAATTTCCCGCCCGGCCTGGGCGAAGGAAACCGCCCAGCGGCTGTGGGTGTGCACGATGCCGCCCAGGGCCGGGAAGGCCCGGTACAGCACCACGTGGGTATCGGTGTCCGAAGAGGGGCGGAGATTTCCTTCCACCACCTTGCCGGAAAGATCGACCACGACCATGTGTTCCGGCTTCATTTCGTCATATTCCACGCCCGAGGGCTTGATGACCACCAGGCCCTTTTCCCGGTCGATCCCGGAGACATTGCCCCAGGTAAAGGTCACCAGCCCGTATTTGGGCAGCTCCAGGTTCGCCTTGCAGACCAGCGCTTTGAGTTCTTCCAGCATCGTACTTTCCTTTCTTTTGATCCGTTCCGTCAGAGCAATTCAGCCGCCCGGCGCTCCACTTCCAGCAGGGCGCGGTAGCCCTTCATCCAGGCGTTGAAGCCGGCCATGTCCTTTTCATCCGGGGCCAGGGTCGTTTTTTTCGCGTCCCTGAACACCTTCTGGGACAGGAACTGCTCAAGGCTCTCGCCTGCTTCCTTTCGAAGCGCGTAGGCCGCCAGCAGGGCCGCGCCGTAGGGCCCGCCCTCCCCGGCGGTTTCCATGCAGGTCACGGGAGCGCCGCAGGCGGCGGCCAGATAGCGCTGGCCCACGCCGGGCGTCTTGAACAGGCCGCCGTGGCCGGTCAGACAGTCGATGGCGACGTTTTCCGATTTCAGGATGTCCATGCCGATCTTGAGCGTCGCCATCGTGGCGTAGAGGGTCGCCCGGAAGAAATTGGCTAGGGTAAAGGCGCTGTCCGGACGGCGGACGACCATGGGCCGCCCCTCCTCCTGATGGGTGACGTGCTCGCCGGCCATGTAGTTGCACACCTGGATGCCGCCGCAGTCCGCCTCGCCCTCCAGGCTCTTCTGATAGAGCTTCGTATATAGGTCCCCCATGTCCGGTTTTGCGCCGAAAAGCTCCGCCGTCTCTTTGAGCACCTGAACCCAGGCGTTGCTGTCATTGGTGCAGTTGTTGCAGTGCACCATGGCGACCGGCTTGCCGGTGGGCGTCGTCACGATGTCGATCTCCGGATAGGGTTTCGATAGGGGCTTTTCCAGCACGATCATCGAGAAGATGGAGGTGCCGGCGGACACGTTGCCCGTGCGCGGGGCCACGGCGTTGGTGGCGGTCATGCCGGTGCCGGCGTCGCCCTCGGCCGGGGCGAAGGTGAGGCCCACCGGCAGCTGCCCGTGGAGCAGGGCCGCGCCTTCCTGGGTCATCTGTCCGGCGCAGGCGCCGGCGGGCAGGATGTCCGGCAGCAGGGCGCGGATGTCCCACGGCAGGTGATGTTTCTGAACCAGGGCGCGGAACTTGTCCAGGGCTTCCTGGTTGTATTCCAGCTGGTCCGGGTCGATGGGGAAAATGCCGGAGGCCTCCCCCACGCCCACCGCGTTGACGCCGGTCAGGGCGTGATGGACATAGCCGGCCAGGGTCG
>OCTW011605588.1_pt1 | contig 34626 bp, 32 predicted proteins | sample 1539671 | NCBI WGS metagenome assembly OCTW01 (sample SAMN02144230, study PRJEB22623) | gut metagenome | biome: sheep rumen | host: Ovis aries | place: New Zealand
TCGGATGCTGTCTCTGATTTGTAATAATGTTTGCTCGACTTGTTCACGCAAAGCGTCGCGATTATGGAGCAATGGATGGTTTCTGATTTTTTGAAGCACTTCTTCGTATTCTCGTTTGGCGTTTGGATAAGAGATGTCGTCCCCGAAGGCCAACGCTAATTTCTTTTTCTTTTCGAGTAAAGCTTCCCCGAGGGATTTGATCTCGGGATCATTTTGGACGGCTTGATCTAATTTGAGATATTCTTTGAGCAAGGGATCGCAATGCATCTGGAAAGAAACGTCTCTCGCTTTGGCGATTAACGGGTCTTCTGCTAATTCACCTACCAAAGAATAAACATGGGATTCTTTGATTTTGACTTGCACGAAGCAACCTGTTAAATAAGAAGGGCCTTTGAAATTGATGAGTTTCCCATTTGGGGCGTAACCAGAAAGAACCTCCGCATTTCTTTTTGAAGGGCCATCCACCAACACGGTATAAGTCTTTCCCAGGCATTCGGCGGAAGATTTGGCCGTGCATTCATCGATTTTCTCTTTTAATCGTAAGAAACGTTCGTGGCTCACTTCAGGAGGGATTTGTTCCCAGTTGGCAGCAGGTGTCCCGCTGCGAGGGGAATAAATGAAAGTAAAGGCGCTAGAATAGCCAACCTCTTCGCAAAGAGAAAGGGTTTGCTGGAAATCTTCTTCCGTTTCATAAGGGAAACCAACAATGATATCTGTGGTCAAAGCGATGTCCGGAATGGCTTTTTTGATGCGCGAAACGACATCCAAATATTCTTCCCTGCTATATCTTCTCCCCATTTTCTTTAACACTTTTGAAGAACCAGATTGAACTGGGAAATGGAGCCAATGGTCAATATTGGGATAAGTCGCCATCACGTGGATCATCTCATCTGTGAATTGAGTTGGATAAGAAGTGAGGAAGCGGAGGTGAGGGATTCCTGTTTTCGCGACCGCCTCAAGAAGCATCGCGAAGGTGGTCCCATCTTGAAAATCCAAACCGTAAGAATTCACGTTTTGTCCCAGCAAAGTAATCTGTTTGTAGCCTTGCGAGACCAGCTCTTCGCATTCCTTGACGATATCTTCCATCTTTCGGGAACGTTCTCTGCCGCGGGTATAAGGAACGATGCAATAGGTGCAGAATTTATCGCAGCCATAGGAAATATTGACAAACGCCTGGAAGGGATTCGATCTTACCGAAGGAAGATTCTCCACCACTTCGCTGGCAAAAGAACGGACGGAGACGATAGAAGCCTTTTTCTCCAAAGCCTTGGAAAGCAATTCATTGAGTCGTGTGACATCATGGGTCCCAATCACAAGAGAGATCCAAGGATAAGTTTCCATCAAAGACTGGGCCACGTTATTTTCGTCCATGACACAGCCTGCCAATACCAGCATGAAATCCTTGTCTTTTTGTTTATTGATTTTATAAGAGCCAATCTCCCCATAGACCTTCTCTTCGGCGTTTTCTCTGACAGCACAAGTGTTGATGATCGCCAAAGAAGCCTTTCTTGGGTCCTGTGTCCTCGCAAATCCAGCCGCAGTCAAATACCCGGCCATAATCTCTTCATCGCGAAGATTCGCCTGGCAGCCATAGGTGCGGATATAGAAACTACGTCCTTTGGCGAATTCCTTAAGATTCTCTGGCACTTCGTTGTGGGAAAGCGTTCGCTCCACAGGAGGACGTTTAGCAGCCGATTTCTGGTCGGCGACGTTTTCATAAATCACTTTCTTCATCTTGGGATCATCTTTCTACGATTTGGTGAATCGGGGTAATGCTTTTCGGAAGATAAGTCTCTTCGTCGATTTCGATAAGACAAGCATTGATCATCATCGGGGCTTCGTCGTTGAGTTGGAAAGCTCCGCTTTGCCCATTTACGATTTTACGGATAACGGAGTCTTTTTCAAAGCCAATTACGCCATCGGGGTCTCCGCACATCCCAACATCCGCCATAAAAGCCGTCCCTTTTTCTAATAGACGGGCATCGTTGGTTTGAACGTGGGTGTGAGTACCGATAACCGCGGAAAGCAACCCATCGAATTCATAAGCGAAGATTTGTTTCTCGGAAGTCGATTCTCCATGAAGATCGACGATATGAACGCAAGGCTCAGGATTGTCCAGCAACAATTTCTGCAAGGAAACGACTGGATGTTCGACTTCTTCTCTCATAAAAGCCTGGCAAAGGATGTTGGTAATTCGAATCGGAATCCCATTCACTTCAAAAAGCAAAGACCCAAAGCCATGTTCATAATGAAGCAAATTCAAAGGACGGACTAAACGCTCGGCATCATCAATATAATCATCGATCGAGGGTTTCGAATGCCAGTGGTTTCCCAAAGTGATGCAATCGACGCCACTGTCGATGAGGTAATGATAATGAGACTCATTCAAGCCTTTTCCATGGGTTGCGTTTTCGCCATTGGCAAGCACGAAATCAACCCCATATTTACGCACCAGTCGAGGCAAAGAAAGATGGACCGCTTCGCGGCCCACCTTACCAACAATGTCTCCGAAAAAGAGAATTTTCATTATTTTGCCGTTTCTATCGCACGATATTCGCGAATGACGCTCACCTTAATGGTGCCTGGATAGGTCATGGTAGATTCGATCTTTTCTCTCATCTGCTGCGCCATCTTGATGGCTTCGGCATCGGAGACTTTCTCTGGGATGACCATCACGCGAATCTCACGCCCAGCTTGGACGGCATACGCTTGTTGGACACCGTCAAATTCTTTGGCGATTTCCTCCAATTGAGTGATTCGTTTGGTGTAGGTTTCCAAAGTTTCGCTGCGGGCTCCTGGACGGGCGGCGCTTAAAGTGTCGCCGGCAATGACAAGATGGCCGATGATGCTGGTGACAGGGACATCGCCATGGTGAGCTTCGATGGCGTTGACGACAACATCATTTTCGCCATATTTTCTAGCAAGGCTAGCGCCCAAAGATGCGTGGGATCCTTCTTGTTCATAATCGATGGCTTTGCCGATATCGTGAAGAAGACCTGCTCTCCGCGCTAAGTTTTGATCTAAGCCAAGTTCGGCAGCCATAATGCCAGTAAGATAACCGACTTCGACGGAATGATCTAAGACATTTTGGCCATAGGAAGTACGATATTTTAATTTGCCTAAGGTGGCGATCAAATCGCGATTCATGCGAATGATGCCAAGACGATTGACGGCCTCTTGCCCTGCTTTGAAGCAATCGTTCTCGACTTCTGATTTACATTTGGCGGCAACCTCTTCAATACGTCCTGGTTGGATACGTCCGTCTTTCACTAAGATCTCCAAAGTGCGTTTGGCAATTTCTCTGCGGATTGGGTTAAAGCAAGACACGGTGATGACCTCTGGGGTATCATCAATGACTAAATCGACGCCTAAGGTTTGCTCTAACACACGAATGTTTCTGCCTTCGCGACCGATGATTCTCCCTTTCAATTCGTCATTGGGAAGGGAAATGACGGCGACGGAGCGTTCCGTGATAACATCTTGAGCGTATTTGTCGCAAGCCAAGGAAAGCAAGTTTCTGGCCTTTTCTTCAGCGGTGTCATGAGCTTCGTCTTCCGCGTTTTTGATGTACTGAGCGATTTCCATTTGCATCTTGCTTTCGACGCGTTTCATGATTTCGTCATGAGCTTCTTTCACCGACATGCCGGAGACTTTTTCTAATTCCCCAAGGATGCTGTCGATCTTTTCGTCGAGCTCTTTGCTCTTGCGATCGTTGTCGGCAATCTTTTTGTTTAACACTTCGTTTTTCTGATCGAGGGCGTTTTCTTTGGCCAAGAGAGCATTGTCTCTGGCGTCGATGGCGTCTTCTCTGGCGTCTAATTTGGATTGTTGAAGCTGAGCCTCTTGTTTCATCTGACGGATTTCATTTTGGGCTTGTTGCTTCATCTCAAATGTAGTCTGTTTGGCATCGATTTGAGCGTTTTTCGTGATGCGTTCTGCTTTGACTTCAGCATCGCGAAGGATTTGTTTGGACTCTTTGTCGGCGTTTTTTAATTTCCCTTTGTTCACAAAGGTTAAAACGAAGAAAACCGAGACGGCGCCGACTAATAAAGCAGCCACGCCAACGATAATCAACCACCACCAATCAAGTCCGGATTGTAATAAAACCATGATGTTTCAACTCCTTAAATTGGTCTGACTGAAAAACACGATCTCACCCATAAATCAGGCAAAAAGATTTGCTTCAGAAAATTCTATATGAAAGGGGTAAACCCCTAAATAAGGAAACTCCCAAAATCTATGGGCAGTACTTTTCAGTACTCTTAAATTATAAGTTGAAAATCAAAATAAAGAAGAACCGAATTCAAAAAATCGTGAGGAAAGCGTAAACAAAATAGAAGAAATTTCTAGACAAGTTTCATTATTTTACATCTTGATAGGGCTACAATTTTGCGTCAAAAGCCCCAACATAAGTGAGCAAATCCCTCTCAACCATAGACTCACATAAAAAATCCGGGAGATTTTTGTTCCGATGAATTTTTTAAATCTCAGGACTTTTATCAATGATTCGTTAATCATCGCTATGGTACGTTAGTTACAATCGACCATCACCATAATATGCATAATGGCATCGAGGTGAAATTTTTGTACTTCGATATTTCATTCACTTCGGCTCGTGTTAATTGAAATCTAAATTCATTCGGAAATTTTTCAATATTGTTCTTTACTTGCCTATTAAAATTCCTTGTTTCGTATCCGTAGATCTGAGCAAGCTCAAATCCAAACATTATTTTTCACCACGGACAACGTAAATCATCGTTATTTAATATTTCATCAATCAGTGGTTTATACACTTCTTTTTCTTCGATTTTAGTAATCGTAGTTATTCTTTTGCCGGCATCTTTGCTAGATGCTCCACAATGATAAATTGATTCAGATTTACTGCTATAGTCCAATACGATATATCTATCATGAAATCGATTGTTGTTCTTCTTTATTGTTAGATTAAAACCAGTGTCATTCTTAAAATCATCGATGAAACTTGAATTTAGATTATTCTTTCCCTTGTTATCGGTGAATATGATGATGACAATATTTGATTTGCAACATTTGAGTAATTGTAATGTTTTAATATCAATATAATCATCTACCACATATACCGAGTGTTTGGCGAGTTTATATATTGATTGATATGCAATATCAGCCTCTATCTTTTCGCCATTTAGAATAAGATAGTGTTTATATGTAGACGGATCTATAAAATTATCCATTACAATTTCTAGTTTTTCTTCAACATTGGCAAGTCTTTTAGAATGGTCGTTAACGAGATTTGTAAGTTTTATTGTTTCGTTTGTTGTAAGCAAGCCTTTGTTTTCGACGATGTAGTCTTTCATGGCTTTAAAAGTGCGAATTAGTATTTTGCTTTGTTTGGTAGCTAATTCACCTTTTAATACTGTCATAAGCATATAAATGCCTTGCTCAGTAAATGCATATGGTAATTTTCTCGTGCCACCCCAACTTGAAATCACATTTTGTGACATCAAGATTGAATCCATCTCAAGTCTAGTTAACTTAAACATAAAATCACTAGGAAATTTTTCTATATTACGATTCACCTGCTGATTAAAACTCCTTGTTTCGTATCCGTAGATCTGAGCAAGCTCAAAATCAAGCATTACCCTTTCACCACGGACAACGTAAATCATTGATTCGATAGTTTCATTATTTAATTCAGGGACTATGATTTCATTCTTTGACACTCAAACTGCACCACCTTTATCAATACATATTTAGTCGAAAATTTCGAGAGATTGGGGAAAAGTTAATAAAAAACGCTTTAGGTAAAAACCGCTTCACTCACATTCCCATGAGCGTTTCATGGAAAAGGTACCCCTTCCTCATGTCCAGGATTTGGGGTACCTTTCAAAATTCTGCGTTTTTAAAATTATTCGCTTAATTCGCCATTTTCATCCGTGGATGGAGTTTCTTCTCCTTTAAAGGCTTCACGGATTTTGGCGTTGATTTGCTCAGCGACCTCTGGATTCTCTTTGAAATAGGCTTTTGCAGCTTCTCTGCCATTTCCAATCTTCTCGCCGTTGATGTCATACCAATTGCCTGTCTTCTGGACAAAGCCGAATTGGACGCCGAGGTCCACCGTCTCCCCTTCTTTGGAAATGCCTTGGCCGTAGATGATATCCAGGTTGCAGCTCTTAAATGGCGGGGCGACTTTGTTTTTGACGACTTTCACACGGACGGAATTGCCGATGATGTTGGTGCCGAGTTTGATGGCGTCGGTGCGACGGATATCCAAACGGACGGTGGCGTAGAATTTCAAGGCTCGCCCACCAGTGGTCGTTTCTGGGTTTCCATACATCACGCCGACTTTCTCACGAAGCTGGTTGATGAAAATGACGAGGCAGTTGGTTTTGCCTAAAATGCCGGCAAGTTTCCGCATCGCCTTGCTCATAAGACGGGCTTGCAAACCGACTTGGTTATCTGACATCACGCCATCCAGTTCTTGTTGAGGAACCAAGGCGGCGACGGAATCGACGACGATCACATCGATTGCCCCTGATTCGGCTAACATCTCGACGATTTCAAGGGCTTGTTCGCCAGAATCAGGCTGTGAAAGGATGAGTTCATTGATATCCACGCCTAATTTGGCGGCATATTCTGGGTCGATGGCATGCTCAGCATCGATATAAGCGGCTCTGCCCCCTTTCTTTTGACTTTCGGCGACCGCATGCAATGCCAAAGTGGTCTTACCAGAAGATTCTGGTCCGAAAATCTCAATGATTCTTCCTTTGGGATAGCCTCCAATGCCGATGGCTTGGTCGAGCAACAAAGAACCGCTGGGGACGACATCCACATCGACGTGTGGCTTTTCTCCCATTCTCATGACCGATCCTTTGCCGTAGGTTTTCTCAATGGCGCGCAACGCCGATTCGAGGGCCGCGTCTTTGTCTTTGTTTGGTGCAAGTGTTTCTTTTTTTGCCATAAATTACTCCTCACTTATAAATAGACGTGTTTTTGGAAAAAACGACAAATATTTTTATTTTTCGAAAATCGCGATAAGACGATCGAGCATCAAATCGACGGCAGCTTCACGGATTTCGTTTCTTGGGAGAGAGAAATCCTGTTGTAATTCCACAATCCCATATTTTGTGGCGATTGCCATGTTGACTCTTCCCACAGGGGCGGAGCCTTCTTCTTTGGTCGGTCCGGCATTCCCCGTGAAGGAAACGCAGACATCGACATCCAAGGTTTTTCTTCCGTTTAAGGCCATCGCATCAGCAACTTCTTTGGAAACGACTCCATATTCACGGATCATCTCGGCAGGAACGGAATCTAATTTGGTTTTTAGTTCCGAGGCATAAGTGACCAGGGCGCCACGAAAGACTTTGCTTGCCCCGGCAATCGAGCAGATGGCGGAAGCAAACATCCCTCCGGTCAAGGATTCGACAGAGCCAAGGGTTAAATGTTTGTTCTCTAAAGCTTTGAGGACTTTCTCTGCTTTCCCTAAATCAATCATTTTTCTTTTTTCTCCTCACGGAAGACGGATAAATTTTTAGCGACGTAAATGATTCCCGAAAGCAAAGACATCAAAGTCGCAAGATAAATCAAAATCGTGCCAAGACGGAGATAAGGGTTCCAATCTAGATCAAAGAAAGAGAATGGGAAGCCATTCAACAAAACGACAGGGATGGCAATCATTTGGAAAATGGTCTTTAATTTGCCGAAAAGATTCGCCGCCAGGACAATTCCTTTGCTAGCGGCCACAAAGCGAAGGGCGTCCACAACCAAATCACGGACGATCATGACGACCACGCAGAAGAGAGGGAGGGAAAGATTGCCCCAACGAGACAAAGCCAAATAGATCAGCATCGAATCGACTAGGAGTTTGTCGGCCACAGGATCAAGGAACTTCCCTAAATCGGTGACTTGGTGCAATTTTCTGGCCAAATAGCCATCCAAAGCATCGGTAGAAGCGGCCAGGATAAAGACGATCGCGGCGATGAGATAAACCAGATTGATGGAATTGTCAGGGCCAAAAGACAACGGTTGGAAGTCAGGCCAAAAATCGCAGACTAAAAGAAAAGCCAGCAGGCCCACCACAAGGATAATTCTTGCGGTCGTGATCTTTGTCGGAAGATTCATTTCTCTTTCCTTCTTTCTTTTCGGTGAGTGTCCGGCCCGATAAGCCATGTTCTGTCGAGGGCGATAATTAATCTCAGGTTTCCCTGGGAGGATTCTCTTCGGTTCGAGTCTCCTCCTTCCCCTACCAAATTTGGGTTTCTCGCTTGTGGGGTTTGCCAACGTTTCACCTTACTATCGCTAGTAAGCTCGTCTCTGTGGTACTTTATGGTTCCTTGACTACGAGAGCCAATTCGCCGCCGTCACGTACTCCTACGTGCCAAGGCTTATTTTTTCGCCTTGCGCAATCACTACAGCCATCACAGACTGTGCGAGCATGGACTTTCCTCTAGTTGCCTAGCAATCGCCTGGGCCGGAAATCATCAAGAGTTCCTTTTTCTGAGCGTCTTGGGATCAAAGCCTAGTTGCCAGATGAAATTTTCTAACATCCTGATCCGTTTGATATATTCCATATTCTCGGAACTGACCTTGTCCCCTTCTTGAATGCCGACGAGTTTGTTTTTCATCGAGGCATTCTCAAGCTCAAGGGCATGAATCCTTTTTCTTAAGGCGACGACATCAGGCTTGGCATTGGCTTGCTCAATCTGATGAAGTTTCCCTTTCAGAGAAAGGATTTCGGCATTCATGGCGGAGATCTCTTTTTGGAAGGTGCCATAATCTTTGATGATCTGATCCAAGAACAAATCCACTTCCGCGGCATCATATCCTTTGATGTCCTTCGGGAATTTCTTGTTAAGGATCTCTTTTTCGGTTAAGGTTTTCTCGTTTCCCATGATATGCCTTTCAATTATATTGAAATGCGTCGTTTTAGGGAAGAGAAACGCATGAGAAAAAAAGACTTTTGGCGTTGAGGTTGGGAAAGAGACTTCTCAAGTGGTAAAATTCGGCTATGCAGATTTTCGAAAATGAAACCAAAGGGTTGAAGGCCTTAGTCTTCCTTGACCTTGAGGCTACCGCTTTTACGGCAGAGATGATTGAAATCGGGGCTTATTTGGCCACCTTAAACCCAGATGGGTCGATTAAAAAGGTCGGGAAACCTTTTAAACATTATGTCAAAGCCCATCACCCGATCGGCTGGGCCGTGACCAAACTCACTGGCATCACCGAAGAAAAACTTAGAGAAAAAGGGGAAGATTTCGGATTTGTTCTTTCGGAATTTCGGAAATACGTCGGCAAATATTGGAATTCCTGCCGTTTCGTGACTTTCGGGGAGCATGATATCGTGATCGTCAAAAACACGATGGCGGAACATAAAGACACTGTTGACCCTTCATATGCAAGGCAGATTTATCGCCACCATTGGGATTTCCAAAAAACCTTAGGCACCTATGTTCAAGACGAACATGGCAATCCTTTGTCATTGAAGAATTACCTCACAGTCTTCCAGCTGGAATTCGACGGAACGGCGCACGACGCCATTTATGATGCCCTAAACACCTTGGATTTATATCAAGCGGCAAGAACTCATCCAGAAATCTTGGCAGAAGAATATCAAAAAGTCTTGCAAAACCTCAATTCCAATAAAGTAGGGAAACCAATCAAAACCCTGATCAAGATGCTAAATGAAGGGAAAACCGTCACCCCTGAGATGTGGGATTTGTTAATCAAGGAGACATTCCGATGAGCATTCATTACCCAGCTGGCGTCAAAACCCCTTCCACCTCTCCTGAGATGGAGAAGAAAAAGAAGAAAGCCACATCGCAAAAAAAGAAGCTTCATTTCAAAGTTCAGCCCGGCAATCGAGGGATGGCTTTTGAAGATGACATCAATCAGACCAACCAATATTATTTGGATCACGATTTGGCCGTCATCCATAAGAAACCAACGCCAATCAACATCGTCAAAGTCGATTACACCCATGGGGCGAAAATCACCCAGGCTTATTTCGAAGAGCCTTCCACGACCGACTATAATGGCATCTATCAAGGGAGATATATCGACTTCGAAGCCAAAAGCACCCACTCGAAGACATCGTTCCCTCTAAGCAACATCGCCCCTCAGCAAATCACTCATCTTAAAGCAGTGATGAAACACGGAGCCATCGCTTTCTTTTTGATCAATATCGTCCCATTAAATGAGACCTACCTTCTCCCAGCGGAATATGTTTGCGCCTTCTATGAAGAAAAACCACGCAAATCCATCCCGCTGGAAGAGATTAAGAAGCATGGTCATCTCGTGAAAGAAGGTTACGCCCCACGATTGGATTATCTTCCGATCTTAGACGAGTTTTTCTTGAAATAGGAACAATAACCCTGCAAAGGGCAATCCTCGCATTCTGGCTTGAGAGCGTGGCATTTCTTCCTGCCAAACCAGATTAATGCGTGATGGATGAAGACCCATTTTTCCCTGGGGAAGGTTTTCTCTAATTTCTCTTCGACTTTCTTCGGATCGTCTTTTTCTTTCGAATAACCTAGACGATCGGCAATCCGATGAACGTGGGTATCGACAGGAAGATAAGGCTCTATCCCTTGTTCTAAAAGGAAGACGCCCGCCGTTTTGTTGCCCACTCCAGGAAGAGAAAGCAAAATCTTCTTTTCCAAGGGCACTTCCCCGCCGAAATCTGTCACCAGCTTTTGAGACAAAGCGAGGATGTTTTTTGCTTTAGCGTGGTATAAACCTAAACGGCGAATGTCCTGCTCGATTTCTTCGACGGAGGCTTCAGCCATCCTTTCTGGGGTGGGGAAATGAGAAAAAAGAGCAGGCGTTACCGCGTTGACGGATTTGTCGGTAGTCTGGGCAGAAAGAAGAATGGCCACCAGACATTCAAAGGGTGAGGAAAAATGAAGCGAAGTCGTCGCATCGCTGAAATCTTTCTCTAGATAGGATAACAAAGCGAGGTCTTTAGTTTTCATTCTCATCGCCCCAGAGGGCTTTGGCTGCCGCGACCGTCTCTTCAATATTCTTATCCCAACGATCGCTCACTCCCGTGGCACCTTCTTTTTGGATGTCTTCCTGTTTGCGTTTGGCGATCAAGGCCTTATTGACGGCGCGGACGGTTTTCTTGTTGCGATTCACGCAATCTAACAAAGCGTTACGGATCTCTTCTTCCCGATATCCCCCATCGAGCCATTCATTCATGGTCGTGGTTTCTAGGGGGGTAAGGGTTCTGGCGAATTTCTCTTCGAACAAAGAGATCAGTTTCTTAAGGAGAGTTTCCCGGTCTTTGTTCATCGAATTGGACAAATCTCTGGCTAAGGATGCCCCATATTCCGTCCTGACTTTATTCTCCAGCGGGGCTAGGGAAGTCGTCATTTTGTTTTCTTCGTTCATCTCAAAGGAAAGGAAGCCCTTTTTGATGAGTCCTGCCATGATTTCATTGATCTCGCTTGGGCTTAGATTCATCTTCAAAGAGAGCATGTCGGCGTTGATGAAAGAATTGCCCTGTTCTCCCAGATGATCCAGCATGAGGCAGACGGCAAGCTCGTTTTCGCTAAGGGATAGTTTCGTGTAGCAGTCCAATAGCAGATAACGGAAGCTGACAGCGTTGAGTATGGCATTGTTTTTAGTCATGTTCTTTCCATCCTTTCTTGATTTCTTCTTTGATTTTGGCGGGGTTGAGTTTCTTTAACAAAGGGAAATTCTCCTCCATCGCTTTCTGGCTGTTTTCTTCGATTTGAAAGCCCAAACGGTCGCGGAAACGTTCGGCCCGGCAAATCCTTAACGGATCTTCTTGGATTCGTAACGCTGGGTCTCCGACGAAACGGATGATCTTGTGCTGCAAATCCGACAGCCCTCCGCAGAAATCGATGACTTGATAATCTTTGTCTAAATAAAGGGCGTTGATGGTGAAATCACGTCGTAAATAATCTTTGCCGAGGTCTGTTACGAAGCGGATATAGGAAGGATGACGATGATCTTGGTATTCCCCTTCTTCTCTTAAGGTTGTGATATCGATCTCTTTGCCGTTGACGGTAAGACGGATGGAGCCGAATTTCGCAAAAGTGTAATTCGCCTCAGGCAAGAAAGATTTCTCTTCTTCTGGGGTAGCATCGGTGACGAAATCCAAATCATCTAACGGGATATCCAGCAAAAGATCCCGAACTGTCCCTCCCACCAGATAGAGATGGAAGCCGTTTTTCTCATAGATGGTTTTAAGGAGATCGAATTCTTTCACCTGCATAAGGTAAGTTTAGCACGAAAAAAGACCATCCCGTAGGACGGTCTTGATTTCTTAAGGATTCGAAGAAAATTAGTTGAGTTTTTCTTTGAGGGCTTTAGAAACTTTGAAACCAACGCTGTTGGAAGCTGGGATTTCGATCTTGGAGCCATTGGATGGGTTGGTTCCTTCACGGGCGGCACGGGCCTTCTTGGAGAAGATACCGAAACCGGAGATCTTGACAGCTTCGCCCTTGACGAGTGCGTCAGCGATGACTTCGAAGACAGCGTCGATGACGGCTTCTGCGTCTCTCTTAGCAACTTCGCTCTTAACGGCAACTGCTTCGACTAATTCAGCTTTATTCATTTGTAGATTCCTCCTTTGCTAAATTGGTTGATTAAAAAGTAACACTTGAAAACACTTCTTTCAAGCAGGAAAAATCACTCACCATCGAAACTTTAGCCATTTTTTAGAGGAAAAATTCCGTCATTTTGAAGAAAGCGCTTTCTTTTTCATTTTTTTAAAAATAAAGGTTTTATCGAATCTTTTTTACGTTTTTGTGGAAAAAACTTCGATGAAATCTTAGGTTCATTTATTCTCTTTTTTCTAGTTGAAAAATTTTTTTGTTTTTTGCAAAAATTCACTTATTATCGACATATTTTTTACCTTTCATGAAAAATATCGCTCTAATTGTAAAGATAAATCTGGATGCTTTCTTCGGCTTTGTTTATTATTCTGATTTTCAAGCTGATTTTCCTTTCTCAACAAATCATGGTTTCATGATGAAATTCTGAATCATAAGAAAAAAGACCGTCTTTTTGGCGGTCTCTTTAAGAATAGGAACGGGTTTATTTCCTGGTCCGATAGATGATGTTGATCGGAGTGCCTTCAAAATCAAAGGTCTCGCGAATTCGATTTTCCAGATAACGGGTATAAGAGAAATGAGCTGTCTTAGGGTTATTGCAAAACATCACGAAAGTCGGAGGGCAGACGGAGACTTCTTCAGCGAAAACGATTTTGAGTCTCCCATGATTGAATTCTGGGGTGGGGTTCATATCTTGAGCATCGCGGATGATGTCGTTTAAGACAGGGGTTGAGATTCTCCGATGGAACGCCTCATGGCATTTTTCGATCAGAGGGAATAAATCCTCCACTCCAGAGCCGGTTAAAGCAGAGGTGTAGACGATGGGGGCGTATTCTAGGAATTTCAGTTGAGTCCTCAATTCTTTCGTGAAGGCTTGCTTGGATTCATTTTTCTTTTTTCCTTCATCCCACTTGTTGACTACCACGATGACGGCCTTTTTGGCATCCATCGCATAGCCTAAGACGTGTTTGTCTTGTTCTAATAAAGGACCGCTGCCATCAATCACGAAGAGAACGACCTCAGAACGATCAATCGCATTCAAGGCACGGATGGCGGCATATTTATCAATCGCCTCAAAGATTCTTCCGCGTTTGACTAAGCCTGCCGTGTCGATGACGACATAGTTCTTCCCTTCATGGGTGAAAGGGGTGTCGATGGAATCTCTGGTCGTGCCAGCAATATCGGAGACTAAGGTTCTTTCGGAATGCAACAAGCGATTCGTCAGGGAAGATTTCCCGACGTTTGGTCTTCCGATGATGGAGAAAGTGATCGCATCCTCATAAGAAGGGACTTCTTTTTCCGGAAGGAGTTTGATGACCTTATCAAGGAAGTCTCCGATTCCGATGCCATGGGCGCCAGAACAGAAAAGAGGATCGCCTAATCCTAGACGATAGAATTCTCCGATGTTGCCCACTTCTTCGACATTATCGACTTTATTCACCAGCAAGATTTTTGGCTTGTTGGTCTGATAAAGCATCTTCGCGATGAAACGATCGTCTCCGCTTAAACCTTTCTTGCCATCCAAAACAAAAGCGATGACATCAGCCTCTTCCATGGCAATCTCCACCTGAGCCCGGATGGATTTCTGGAATGGGGCATTGGCCACTTCGATGCCGCCTGTGTCGATGACGGTGAATTCTTTGGTGAGCCAAGTGGCTTTGGCATAAATCCGGTCTCTGGTGACCCCTGGCGTTGGCTCGACGATGGATTTTCTTTCTCCGATGATACGGTTAAAAATCGTGGATTTGCCACTGGAAGGGGAACCAACTAACGCAAGCGTGCCTAAGGCCATTATTTTGCCTCCAATCCCGTCTTTTCTTTGACGATGGCTAAGATGGCCTGAACCACTTCCTCCACGTTCATCTGGGAGGTATCGAGTTTCACGGCATCTTCCGCGGCCATCAAAGGGTCGAAGTCGCGGTGAGAATCAATATAATCGCGTTTCTTCACTTCGGCAAGGACTTCTTCATAAGTCGCGGGGATGCCTTTCTCTTGATCTTCTAAATATCTTCTTTGGGCTCTGATTTCAGCAGAAGCGAGCTGAAAAATCTTCACTTGGGCGTGAGGGAGGACATAAGAGCCAATGTCCCTGCCATCCATCACCACGCATTGATGTTCGGCCATCTTGCGTTGCATCTTAATCAAAGCCAGACGGACCGGCTTCATCGCGGCGATATAAGAGACATTGCCTGAGATCATGGGGGTCCTGATGATTTGGGTGACGTCTTCGTTGTTGCAGAAGATTGAACCATCTTCTTTTAGTTCGATTTGCAAAGAAGGAAGGATGGATTCCGCATCTTCGACTTTCGTAGGATTCTTCCCCGCTTTGATCACGGCATAAGTGACGGCGCGATACATCGCCCCTGTATCGATATACGTAAAGCCGAGCGCTTTGGCGACTCGTTTGGCGACGGTCGATTTGCCTGCCGCCGCTGGACCATCGATGGCAATGGAAATGTGTTGATCCATGGTTAATTCCTCACCCATAAGAAGTAGATAATGATGAAAAGCACAAGCGTAAGGAGAATGACTCCACCTTTAAGGAGATAGATGTCACGTTGTTTGTTCCGATATTCCTGATAAGGGGTCAGCACCGCCGCCTCTTCTTGGGAGACGGACACTTTTCTCGCTCTCTTGTTCTCGAATCTCTCATCCGAGGTGCCCAAGATTCTCTTGCGATAACGTGACCACTTCTCCATTCTCGTTTTCATACGTTCTTTATTGTAGAGGAAAGCGCCTCTTCTTTCATTATAGAAAGAGAGGAATTTTGATTTTGGTTTTCTGGTTTTGAAAAAATAGAGGTGACAAACTCAAAATCTAAAAAGAGGAGAAAAATGCGATAAAAAACCAAGTTTTGAAAAGTTAGCCTAAACTAACGTTTTTGGCTAAAGGTTTTTCTCCCTTTGACACCTCTTTTTTATGCCCTAAAATAGGCTCGTTCCCAGAGGAGGAAAACTCATGGTTAAAGTTACTGTCGACGCCGAAGCTTGCATCGGATGCGGTCTTTGCATCTCCAGCATGCCAGAAGTCTTCGAATTCAACGATGAAGGCAAATCTGTCGTCATCGCCGATGCCGATGAAGGCATGATCGATGATGTCATCGCTTCTTGCCCTGTCGCCGCGATCTCCAGATAATCGGGGTTAGAATTGGTCAATGAAGAGCCTCTCGTTTTTCGCGAGAGGTTTTTTCGTTCCATTTTTTCCACGAAAAGTGAGTAAATGAATTGAAAACCTTCTTGATGGGCGTACAATGTTTTTTCGTTTGAGTAAGGCAAACGAGAAAAAACATGTTCAAACATAAAAGCTTCAGAGAAATGGATCTAACCACCGGAAACCTCTTCTGGAAGGTTCCTCTTTTTGCCTTGCCGATGGCCTTGACTACCATCCTTCAATTGCTATATACCACGGTAGATTTATATACCGTCTCCAATTTTGGGGGTGGCTCGAATTCGATGTCCGCGGTTGGCTCGAACGGGGCTTTGATCAATCTCATCGTCGCTTTGTTTGTCTCCATGGCCGTCGGGGCCAATGTCGTTTTGGCCGCTTCTAAAGGGGCGCATGATCAAGAACGGGCTCAAAAAACCTTGCACACAAGTCTGATTTTTGCCACCTTTTTGGGATTGATCGTCGGGGTTCTTGGTTTCTTTTTGGCCCCTCTGCTGCTCAAGGCGATGGGGACGATCGACGCCATCATCGATAAGGCATCGACTTATTTAAGAATCTATTTCTTAGGCGCGCCTTTCTTATTGATCTACAATTTTGGTTCTCAGCTGTTACGCGCGATGGGGGATTCCCAACGCCCGTTATACATCCTGATTATTTCGGGATTGATTAATGTTGCTGCTGACTTGATCTTTGTGATCCCTTGCCGGATGGATGTGGCTGGGGTAGCTTTGGCAACGATCATCTCCGAAGCCATCTCTGCCATATTGACCGTCCTTTGGCTATGGAAAAATAAGAAAGGATATGTCCACATCGTTTGGAAACAAATGAGGGTTGATAGCAATGTCCTTAGCGATATCGTCCGTATTGGCTTGCCAGCAGGAATTCAGGCGATGGGATTCAACATCCCCAATGTTTTGATTCAATCTTCGCTATATACGATCACTGATTATGCGATCAATGGGGTGGCGATTGCTCAAGAAGAGATTGTCGCCGGATCTAGCGCCTCTTCTCAGATTGAAGGATATATCTTTGCCTTTATCGATGCTTTCGCCATGGCTTGTGTCTCCTTTGTCGGACAGAATTATGGGGCTAGGAAGATCAATAATATGAAAAAGGTCTACCTCTATTGCAATGTCTGGATGAGCATTGCCTGGGGGATTTGCGCCATCATCATCGCCATCATCCCTTATCAAATTCTAGGAATCTTCATCACCGAAGGCGAAGGGATCGTGAGAGAGAATGCTTTGGCGGCAGGCAAAGAACGCCTATGGCTCATGGGCTTTACTTATATTCTTGATGGCTTTATGGGCATCGCGGGTTCTTATCTTAGAGGCATGAAGCGTTCCACTGCCCCAGCCTTAATCACCTTGCTTGGGGTCACAGGATCGAGAATCCTTTTCCTTACGACATTGTTCCATTTAGATTATTTCCATACCATCTTTTGGCTGTATTTCGCTTACCCGATGAGCTGGGTGATCGTCGATTTGATTTATATCCCAACCGTTTTGCTGATTCAGAAAAAAGTGTTTGCCCAAATCCGGGAAACCACCCCTTTGACTGGGCAAACCGAAACGGAAATCAACTAAGAAATTGCCACTACTCTTGCTTTTCTTCGGGATGGGAGGGAGCAATCGCTTTAGGGGCGCTTTCCCAATGAAGGGCCTTACGGATGGTGCGATAGACTAAGAAGGTCAGGATAAAGACGACGACGTCTTTGATGATATTGAGTGGCATAACGCCTAAGAAGGCATAAGACCATTTTAAATCGGTGATGGCAGGAACGGCTTTCTGGCACATCTCTAGGAGAGCTTCGGCAGGGAATCCCATGACGTTCATATAGAACGGCAAGATCCAATAGACGTTGCAGACCATGGCGGTGGCAATCTGAGCGATGGTAGCCACCCCAAAGCCGATAAGAACGCCTTTCATATTACGGATCTTCTTGTAGAAGATGGTAGCGGGAAGAATATAAGCGCTAGAGAAGATAAAATCTGCTAATTCTCCGACACCCATCGTGGAGGTCATTGGCAATTTGATGACAGTTTTGACTAGGATGATGGCTTCTCCGACGATTGGACCATAGGCATAGCCAGCAATCATGGCAGGGATTTCATCGAAATGAAGGGCCATGAAAGAAGGGACAAAAGGAAGACGGATTTGGAAGATTGGGACAATATAAAGAATTGTCGACATGGCCGCGAAGATCGCGACACGGGCGACGAATCTCACCCAATTGAATTGTTTGTTTTTCTGAAAATGGCTATAGACGATGACTAAGGCCACGGCGAAGATCAAGACTCCTCCAATCGCCAGATAATTCCATAATTGATCCATAGAAAGAAAAAACCTCCTGAATATCTTCAGGGGGGAACATCTATCCTGCCTCTTCTATCTAATCGAAGGAAATGGAGGATATTGATTCGACTTCTTCCAATCCGGACTTTACCGTTGGCACTGGAATTTCACCAGGTTCATGCTTCTCTTCCTTTCCGAAAGGATGCTCGTGGGCTTTACCACCAGTCGACGTATTACGCGTCACCCTGAAGTACGGCATTATCTTAACACTTAAAGCATTTGTGTCAATCTAGAGATGTGTTTTGGTGATCAAGACACAGATATCTTCTGCCCCACCCCATTCGAATTCAGGATAAATCCCATGAATGACGAATCCACGTCTCTCATAGAAATGAATCGCAGGGGTATCAATCATGAAACAAGAAAAGGTCCAAGGCAAAGAAGGATAGAGTTTCTCTACCTCATTAAGGATATAGATCCCCAAGCCTTGTTTTTGATATGAAGGGTCTACCATAAGACGTTCAAGAATGATGGATTCTTTGAGATTGGGAAGATGAAGATAATCTTTAAAACGCTGGAATTTCTCTTGACTTCTTGAATGCCAGAAGAAATAGCTTAACGGATCAAAAGTAAGAGCGACAGATCCTACGACCTTATTATCTCTAATTAAGATATAAAGGTTGCCATCCTTAAAATCTTCGAGAAAGATCTCTTTATTCGGATAATCATGGCTCCACATATCATTGCCAGATTCTTCTAAAGAGGCTTTCACGCGAAGAAAGAGAGAATAGACAGATTCTGCTTCATCGAGAGAGTTTGCTTTACGAAAGATTGTGTTCATCAGGAAGATTGTAGCAAAAAGAAAAAGGTTGTTTGCAAAGAACTTTATTCGACTGCGTTAGTTGTGAATTTTAACTAACGCTATCGCTAATTTTTTAAAATAGATTAGAAAGTTGTCCGCTTTATATGGGCGCAAAATCGTGCCGACGCTTTGCAGGCAATCGTTTTTTTGCAATCTATAAAATGTTCCGTCTTATTTTTTCGGCGATAGAAAAGTCCGCTGGGCACCAGTCTAGCATTTCTAGTTCATTAACGGGGACAAATTTTTCAGCTAAATGAATGCCGTCTTCCACTTCAAGCCGCCCTTCTGAAACGTGGGATCGATAGACATCCATGTCTAAAATAAAAGTCGGGTATTCATACACTACGTTCGTGAAAAAAGAATCTACGACAATAGTTGTATCCAATTCTTCTTTAATCTCGCGTACAAGAGCCTGTTCGTTTGTTTCGCCGACTTCTACTTTGCCCCCGGGAAATTCCCATTTCCCTTTCAGTTCGCCATAAGCACGTTGTGCACAAAAAATTTTTCCATTAACTTCAATCAAGGCGGCCACAACCTTAATTGTTTTCTTTTGGGATTCCAAATTCATATTCATATTCCTTTGGTACTGGGTTGTCTAATTTGATATCAAATTGCAAATAAGTCGTTTTGTCATGAAAAACTTCTTGTGGGTTTGTCATATCGCCCATTCCGAAATAACAGAATTTATCATTTTTTGTTTTACGGGCGAACAAATAAACTCTTTTTGTTTCAAGCAATTGGCGCCCTTTAGCGTTAGACATGGTTGTTGATCCCTGTGATTCCCAACGGAAGATGTCTTTGGAAATAAATGCGTCCTGGTATTTTTTCATCTCGTCCTTTTGCTTGTCTTTGTTCATGTTAACGAAAACAATCAAGCCGATTTCGGATGGATAAATGCCCGTTTGCCAATTCAAATTAGGTTTGTCAGAAACAGATGTGGAATAAGTGTTTTTTGCGAGTAAAACTTGTGAAATGGTGTAACGTTGATATTCCTTATAGATGTCATAGTCACCGTAGAAATCGATCTCAAATTTCGTTAATCCATATTCCAAGATGCTGTCAAACCACTTCTCGAACGTCTTGTCTTCTATGGAAAAATCAAGTTCGTAGGCACCTGATGTGTTTTGCTTGATTAAAGGGCGTAAATAATTCGGAGCAGACATGAAAGAAGCGTATTTCTGCAATATTTTCAATGCATGATCAACCGACTTACTCTTGCACCCTTGTTTTAAGAGTTGGGACAACAGTTCCCCGTAAGTTAGAGGGTTTTCCTTTAACGCCTTTAAAATTTCAAATTCTTCACGACGCACGAGTGGCAAAAACCAGAACATCGAGCGAAGGACGTTTGCCTTGCTTTCTTCGAAAACAGGGCAATTTTTCTCTTTAATTTGGAGTAAGAAATCATAATAACAATCTGATTTTGCGGTCCTAAATCTGTCTAAATCGATTGAAGTTTCGGCATTTAAAAAATCCGCAGGCAAAGGATAACTGTCTTTTTCGATAATTCCAGTGTCAATCAAATATTTTTTATAGCCCTCGTAATCTGCTTTTTTGAAGGCAAGCGTGTCTAAACTATCCGTGTAACTCAAAATCTCGTCTTGCGATTCTTCATCGAAATAGATTTCAACGTTCGGCAAACCGAGCACCTCTTTCGGATTCCTAACCAGGTCATAGATTTCCTTTTTGGTTGAAAGCACACCGACTTTCGTCAACGTACCTAATGCTCTGGCAATCAAAACTGAGCGGCGATAGCTGTTGCCAATAAAATCCAAGACAATCAAGAATTCTTTGTTTTCGTATTTTCTTAATCCGCGGCCAAGTTGCTGGAGCAAAATGGTCGAGGAGTCCGTAGGCCTGAGGAAAAGAACCATGTTGATGGAAGGAATATCAACGCCTTCATTCAAAATATCGACGGCGAATATAAATTGTAGGGGGTCGTGATCATCTTGGAGGCGTTTAAAAGACTGAAGTCTGTCGTGGACGTCATTTTCACCGAGCAAATAAGTTGCTTGATATCCTCGTTTCGTCATTTCGTCCGCCATCAACCTTGCGTGTTCCTTAGTTCTGCAGAACCCGATGCATTTCAATTTCCCGGTGATTCCTTTTCTCGGATGCTCGCCAGACATATCTGATTTTCGATACCGTTCGATGTTCTCGATAATGAAGTCAATATGATCTGGGGCAACAAGTTGTTTAACTAAGTTTTGAACTTCTTTCTCATTGCCTTCCGACTTATAGTCAACGAGGCTGTCTTTTATCCCGTAATAATGAAACGGAACGACGAGATCGTTTTGAATTGCGTCCCTTAAACGCAAATCGTAAGGAACGTGGTTGCCAAAAATTTGATACACGTCCTGCTCATCCATACGATCCGGGGTGGCAGTCATGCCAAGCAAAAACGACGGTACGAAATAATTGATGATCTTCTGATATGTAGACGCCGCAGCGTGATGAACCTCATCCACCACAATATAGTCAAATTGTTTCGGATCAAATTGGTCCAAACTACGGGCCAACATCTGATTGGATGCAAAAAGAAAATCCACGCCCTCATCTTTTTGGTCGCCGGTATAGAGACCATAGCTCCTTGTTGGACCAAAAATCCGTTTGAACGTGTTCATCGCGTCTTTCAAAATTACGTCTCTATGAACTATAAATAATAATTTCTGTGCGCCAAAATTTTTCGCGTCGAAGGCTGACAAATAGGTTTTCCCTGAGCCCGTGGCTGCAACAATCAACGCTCGATCGATATGCATATTACGAATCTTGGTTAATTCCAAAAGCGCTTCTTGTTGCATGAAATTTGGAGTAACGGCTTTCTCGTAATTATGCGATACGTAGTCCATGTCCCAGCCAAAAACTGCGTTTTTCAATTGTTCAGCATATTTGTCACGTAATTCTTGGCTTAAAACCTTATCGTTTGTACATTTCCAAAGATAATCGAATTCCATGCCCACCGCCATCATGAATGGGTCCGATTCGTTATCCGAAACAGAAACGTCCCATTCTTTGTTTTTAAGCAACGCAAAACGGGTGATATTAGAGGAACCGATTAAAATCTCTTCATGATCGTCGAACCCGAAGATATACCCTTTAGTATGGAAACCGTCTTCGCCAAAGGATTCATATTCCAAATGGCAAGAAAAACGATCTTTATATTTCTCTTGAAGGCCTAAAAAGATATCAAGCGAACCTAAGTCAGTGAAATTTTGGTATGTTGAGGTGAGAATTCTCCCCCTTGCGCCTCTTGCTAAAGCTTTTTCAATATCATCTAAGACGAGAACTAATCCTGCTTTCTTAATAAAAGATACCGTCCAATCAAAATAGGTACACTTTTTAAGACAATCTTTTAGTTCGCTCAAAAAGCTGGGGTCACTGGTATTTGTATAGAATCCGCTAGAACTCATAACTAACAAAAAGCTTAGCAGCCTTTTCGCACATTATCAAACAAAAGCCCGATGAATCGGGCTATCTTTTTCTCTGGAACAGAGGGGGTTTGATCGAAGTTTCGTAATTCGCTTTTTCCGTTTTTTTCGACCGTTTTAAGGTCTCGCGGGATCTTTCCTTACGCTTCGGATACGGTTTCATTCTCATCCGGATGGGCGTGTGAGAAGATGCCTTGGAGATAGAAATAGGCCGGGGAGATATGTAATGGGGCCCATTCTTCTCTTCCCGCTCTTTGGAAGAAGAGATAAGAAGTCTCGGTGGCTTCTTTTTCTAAGGCGATTAAAGTACCTCGATCGGCAGGAGAATGAAGCATCGCCACTTCTCTTTCGTCTTGGATATAGTGATCGGTCAACAAGAGATAGATATAAGTCATATCCAACCAATAAGCAGCATCGCAATAATCGATGGTGTTTTCTGAAAGCTCCATAATCTTATGGACCATCTCATTATGTTTCTTGTCAAAAGAAGGACGATCAGGGGCTTCTTCTAGAGCCTTAAGGGCTTCTTTTCTCAAGAAATCGAAGATCGAAGAATAAATCTTCCCTTCAGGATAATTCTCTTGGCTAAAGACCTTTTTAGCCGCTTTCTTGATGCAATCTTCATACGTATGAGCCTCATCCATAAAGAAGGCGGTGTCCACTTTGACGAGATAGAGCAAGAAACGATTCACAGGACGAAGATTATGGATGATATCATCCTTCGTATCGATCAATTTGATTTTGCCTTGCAAGGAAGGGATCAGGCCATTCATCAATTCATCAATGAATTCACTGACCTTAGAGCACCACGTCAGCATCTTAAGCATCGGTTTCGTGACTTCTGGATTGTTTTTGGCTTCTTCTAGATTCGGGCGAAGATAAGAGCCAGAGATTCGTTTCTCATTGAGGGTGAGATGGAATTGAGGGCCATCAAAAGAAGGGAGATTGATATCGAAAGGGCAATTCTTTAATTTCAGCCCCCATTGCTGAGCGAAAGAGCCAATGGCTTCAATATCTTTCTTCCCGACAAAACGGAACGAGGTGGCTGGTCCCGTGCTATCTTCTTGAGAATATGGGACAGATTCGGTCAAAACGAAAGAACCGTCTTCATAGAAGAAATAAGTCAAGCACATCGTGGATTGGCCACGGGCAGGATCAAATTGGATTGAGATTAAGGGGTGTGGCAAGGATTTTTTCATATTATTCACCTTCTAGAAATTTCTTTTTGTCTTCTTCCGTCTCAAAGACCAAAGTGACGGATTTCCTCTTCACGGAGATGGAAGCGGCCCCATATTTCTTTTTCAGGGGTTCCAAAGAGGGGGACGTGTCTTGATGGATGAGAATCTCCCGGGCCAGATATTCCGTCTCTCGCACGGAGAGATTCCCTTCGTGAATTCTTTTTGCCATATTAAGAATCTCTTCATCCGATAAAGAAGCGATGGCTTTCGCATGCCCATAAGAAAGGGTGCCTACCATCAATTCTTTAAGAACCTCATCTGGCAGATGGAGAAGACGGAGGATATTGGTGACTTGGCTCCGAGAAAGGTGAGCCACCTCTCCTAACGTCGTCTGAGAATAAGAGAATTTATCTTGCAAGGCTTCAAACAGAAGCGCCATCTCCACGACATTGGCTTCCCTTTGGTCTCTAGCATCGGCGAGAAGAGTCAATAACATCTCTTCATCCGAGATATCACGAATGACACAGGGGACGAATTCCATCTCTGCCTTTTTGGCCCCGAGATAACGTTTTCTCCCTAAGACCAATTCATAATGACTGCCAGAAGGTCTCACCAACAAAGGGGTGAAGAAGCCTTTCTCTTTTAAGGATTCACCCATTTCCTTAATCCGTTCTTTCGGAAAAGAAGCCTTTTTCACGACATGATTGTCGTCAATTAAAGACAGAGGGATGTTTCTGGCTGCCACAGAGGCATATTCCCTTTCGATCTCATCGATGACATCGCTTTTGGAATAACGGGCCAGAAGGACCTTTAAGCTCGGGTTAGTTTTCTTTCTGGACATGGTCTAAGACTTCTCTGGCTAAGGCGAAATAGGCAATCGAGCCTCTGGCGGAAGGACGATAAGTCGTCACCGCCTCTCCTCGGGCTGAGGCTTCAGGGATGGAAATGTTTCTTGGGATCGAGGTGACAAAGGTATTCTCTTTGAACAAAGCTCTCACTTGTTGGGCGACTTCGGTGCATAAAGAGGCATTCGATTCATACATCGTCAACAAGAAGCCTTCGATCTTTAATGATGGGTTATAGTCTTTTTGGATCTTGGTGATCGTCGAAAGAATGGAGGCCACGGCTTCCATTGCGAAATATTCGCATTGGACGGGGATTAAAACAGAGCTCGAGGCAACCAAGGCATTAATGCTTAAGGTTCCTAAGGATGGTGGACAATCAATGATCACGAAATCATAATCGCCCTGGATTTTATTCAAACAAGATTCCAGCATCCTAAAACGATCAAGAGTCCCTTGGGATTGGATATAAGTCTCTAAGGAGGCAAGCTTTAGATTGGCGGGGATCAAATCAAGGTTTTTGATTTTCGTTGTTTTAATCGCAGCATTAACATCCACTTGAGAAGTAATGGCATCGAAGATGGTAATCGGCATTTCAATTACTTGAAAGCCCAATCCCCTAGTGGCGTTGCCTTGGGAATCGAAATCCACTAATAAAACTTTCTTCCCTAATTCTGCTAAAGCGCTGGAGAGATTGATCGCGGTCGTTGTTTTGCCAACGCCGCCTTTTTGATTGGCGATGGAGATGATGCGTCTCATATTAATAAGTTTACAACTTAACGGAAGAAATGAAAAATACGCCAGTGAAGAAGAGGGGAAGATTTCCCGAGGGATGGCTTTATCCATAAAATAATTCGACAAGTATACGAGGCGGATCATAGCCTCCTGGATCGACAAGCGCCTCGACGGCTGTGAGGGGAAGGGAAACACAAAAGACCGAAATCCCGGTGCGTTTCAACGATAGCAGCAATGAAACAACGTGGCTCATTTCTCAATAGCCTATGGCGCGCAAAGGGGTCTGCGAAGTATCGGCAAATGAATCGAAGGAAAGCGGAGAAATTGGGATTATCGAGAGTAAGACAAAAACGATAACGCTTTTCATGCTTCCATCATAATCTATAGGTTTCCAGAAGATTTTTGTTTTCAACTAAATTCTGAAGAATTTAAAAACTTGAGGTTCCAAAATGTCACCTCAAATTATGGTGGCAGACGATACTTACCATATGTCTATACAGAAGAAGGTGTGATTGCTTTATCGGGTGTTATTAAAAGCGAAACAGCCACAAAGATGAGTGTGGAAATAGCAAGAAAGTTCATCCAAATGAAAAATTTATTTTAGAAAATGGTGATATTTTACTTGCTCTTGCTAAACTCCAAAATAGACAAATCGAATTTGAAAACGAAACGAATAAAAAATTCGATGAAATTCTTAAATTAATTAGCAAGGCGGATTTGCCTAAACAAGCTATTTTTAGTGCTGGTCAATTTTATGACGCATATGAATATATTTCGTCTATTGTCAGAAGGGCGAATCACTCTATTGTGCTTATTGATCCATATTGTGATGCTAAAGCATTTACATTTTTAAAGAATAAAAAAGAATCGGTGGAATTAACTATTTGTTCAAGTCATCTATCAAAACTTGAAAAAGAGCAAATTAAAAAATTCCTTTTATAGGGTACACAAACCCGCCATAAGGTGGTTGTACGAAAAATAAAAACTCTTGTACGATTGTGTCCTAATCGAACAAGAGGCCTATGTGTTAAAGAAAGCAAAAAAGCAAGATTCTATCGATGATTTACAGTCAAGTTAGGGCTGAGCAAAGAAAAAACGTTACAGATTACGATATTGTCCCGACACTGCGCCTTGTTTTCTGACTTTTGCTCAATGCAATACGACTAAACTTTCCTCGGGGCTGGAGGGAATTAGAAAAGATCTTTTAGAACATCTATCACCGCTTCTAATTCTTTCTTTTCTTTTTCACCAAAGCGGGAAAAGATCGGCGAGTCGATATCCAATACTCCATAAACGACATCGTCTTTGATGATGGGAACAACAATCTCGCTTCGGGAAGCACTAGAACAAGCGATATGATCGCGATCTTCTAAAACGTTATCGATGATGATGGTCTTCTTTTGAGTTGCCGCCCTGCCACAGATTCCTTTGGAAAAGGGGATATACGTGCAGGCGATTTCTCCTTGAAATGGCCCTAAATATAAAACGTTGTCTTTGGCCAAATAGAAACCTGCCCAGTTGAGGTCCTTATAATGCGAATAGAGAAAAGCGCTCGCATTGGCAAGGTTACTTACTAATGGCAAATCTTTGTCGATCAGGGCTTTCAATTCTTGGATCATAGGTGGTTTTATCAAAAGTGTACTTAAATGTCGAATCATAATAATTGACATCGTTATTATGCACCAAAACGAAACAAAATGAGACAGGGTTGCTGCTGCATGAATAGCGTCGATGGGATTGGCGATTTATTAGTCACCCGGCATTGATTTGAACAAAGACGTCGTTTTAGAACTATATAAAGTTGTCAAAGCGGCCTTCTATCGCCAGATCCGTCGTTCTTCATAACTTCTCGTAATAAGGCAATGTCCTTTTTGCTAGATCTCACGCCGCTTTCTATTCTTTCTAAAACCCTGTTCTCTACCTCTGGGGGCCAATAGATTTTAAAATCTCGCTTTGCTCTTGTTACCGCTGTATATAAAAGGTTTTTCGTAATTAATTCGTCCGATTCTTCTGTTATAACGATTTTGACAAAGTCGAATTCTAGTCCCTGAGCCTTATGAATAGACATTGCATATGAAATTTGAAATGGCAACTTTGACCTAATGTCTATGTCGGTATCATACTTATCGTGATAGGATTTGATTTTCCTGACCGTTACGTAGGAAATGCCTTTCTCGGTGCGCACCTCTACGCCGTCGGGCAACGATCCGCTAAAATCCAAGGCGCCGGAAAGCTCTATTCTAAACGCAATATCGTCTTCTTTGTCGATGATTTCAACTATTTTGCCTTCCAAATTATTATAAATCCCGTACTTATTGTAATCATTCGTAATAAACACAACTGGGTCACCAACTTTGTATATGTTTTGCTGGTATTCGTGTGGTTCGGACAAATTTGTCGCTTGCAAATACCTATTAACGTTGTTAATCCCATAAAGCCCGTCATAATTTAAGCAAAGGACAACTTCACCTTTTTGGATTTTAAATATTTCGTTACTGATTGGTCCTGTTTTGTGGTTTACTGACAGTTGTTCCAAAATGTTTTTTCTTTCTCCGGTTCTTATCTCATGCCAAATTTTCGAGATTTCTTCTTCTTTGGTTCTAAATCCCTCTTCAAGAGTATAGACGACGCCCCTTTTCTTCATCAAATTGAGCAAAATGGAAAACCAATTTCCAAACTCTATCGATTCAAGTTGCTCATCATCTCCTGAAATCAAAAAAATAGAGTTTTTATAAGTTTCTAATATAAGACACGCAGATTTTGTAGGTACAAAGCTTGCTTCGTCAATAATCACGATATCAAACAAATTATGAATACGTTCTTTTTCAAATTGGGCGATGGTCTTATAAGTCACAAATGTATCAACGTTTTTGAGTTTTAGGTTATTATTTGCGGTATTGGTTGTCGTTAAACAAAGGACAGTTTTTTCGGGGTTGTTCTTTATAAATTCTTTGACTAAGGTGGTTTTTCCAGTGCCCGCTTCGCCTTTTACAAATGCAATTGAAGATGATTTGAACGCTTCAGACAAAACGGTTTTTTGTTTATCGGAAAGAATTCTGTTTGAAGAGTAGTCGTTGTTAGTTTTTATTTTAGCAGTTTTTGAGAGTTCGTTTGCCAGCAAAACGACCCTTTTCGTAGCGGAATAATAGGAATCAATAGAAAAATAGCCGTATACTTCGATAATTTTTTGGTCGCAATAATACGGATTGACTCGCTCCAATTTCTCGTTAAATGCATTTTTCAGTTCTATAAATTTATCCGGATTGTATCCGATGTCTTCTGGTTTGAGAAAAAGCGTGTTGTTTTCATTTATATAATTCACCATTCGGCGGTAAAGAATCTCGTCCTCTCGATTTTGGACGTGAAATAGATCAATTAATGAATTTAACGAAGTCTTCGTGTTCTTGGGGTTGAAAGCAAAAGGCATCAAATCAAATGACATGGTTCCAGATCTTATATTTAAATTATGAAAACGAGTGTTATGCGATGAGGCCCCTGGATATTTGACATACCTCTGCGCTTTAATGACCCCGTTTCTCATTTCAAACAATAAAAACTTTATTATGTTGCTGCCCGGGTTTTCTTTTTTTATGTAATTTCCAAGCGTTTTTAGAGCCTTGAAGAACGTCCCGTTTCCCGGCACGAGTCCTGCGCATTTACCACTTGCAATGCTCACCAAAGATACGTGATTTTGTTTAATTGCATCCATTAAATCAAAATAGTCATCCTTACGTTTAAAGACATTCATGTCGCGATTGAGTAAATAAAATAGATTCTTAAAAGTACACGGTCTAATAGAGTACTCATAATCGTGGATAATTTTGATCGAAATTTTGGCGCCAAGGAAAGTTATTTCCTCTTTTGAGAGCATCAGTTTTAAATCGTAGTTAAACTCGATGTTTTTGAAGCTGTAGCACACGAACGTATTGAATTTATTAAAAGTGTCGTCGGAAACATCGAAAACATATTCATAAAAAATATGACCATCTAAATATTTCATGGAGCGTTTTCTTATAAAATAGAGGTTGCGAGTTGGCTTTAAATCGTCCCTTTTGGCGTTTATCATAGCGGAAAGGATTGCCCGATAGAAGGTAGTGAGACTATCATCTAGATTTAAGGGATATTTATTTATGTTCGTTAAAATATTTACATCAAAACGCTGTAACAACAATTCTTTGAGCTCGATCAGTTTCGGTATATATTTGATCATTAGCGCCTCTGATTCTTGCGGACCGAAAGTGATATGACTTATACTCGTCTCTAACAGACCGCGAAACCTAAAAATATCTGGATATTTCCGTGAAATATAATCCACAACCTTTTTCGTGTTTTCTGGCGTTTGAACCAAATCCTCGTCGTTATCTTCGTCAAATATTTTATACATCGCAGCTTCGCAAAGGTTTCTGGCGTGATTCAAGACATCTTGCGAAACAGTTGGGCGATTGGTGGAATTCACACATTCAAAATGGCGCTCAAATAAGGCTGCGGTGTTTTGTAACGTAATATCTATCTTTTTCAAAACAAAAGTCCCCTTATATAGGATTCGTTTCCCTTAGATACCCAAATCTGGAGTCAATGTTTATGTTAGGAATCTCATACATCAAAATTTTTCCTTGAGTAGTTAAAGCATCAAGCAATCTATTTGGAGAGACCTTGTTCCCCTTATATTTGGAATAATCCTCGAACAACTTGGCAATTGCTTCTCGTAAGCGTGCTTCAATCTCATATTGTTTTTCATGGTCATAAATGGAATATGCAAATACTACCTTGGAGTTTTTGCTTAAATTTCCAACATCAATCTTATCGAACAAAGAGAAAAAATAACTATAGTCCGCTTTATTTAAAGAGTGCCCATATACAATCACGTTTTCAAATTCGGTTCTTTGATCCGCTTGTTTCATAAGCATGTCGAACTCCATCCTTCTGTTAGTCTTAGTAAAAATAAACCTAGGGTCGGACGATTCAAAAGCATCGGAATCAACGCCAAATATCGGAGCGCTTGTGGTGCCGTTGATGTTATGGAAAATCGATCTAACATGCTCCAAATCGACGAAATCGAAATTAAAGCTATCTATGCTAACGAGATTGTTGATGTTACAAAGTTCTCCAATCGTTTGGGATGCACTATCAATAAATAGTTTATTTTTGATTGTAATGTTAAAAGCCTTTGCTGTTTCGTCGTTGTGCAGACTATATACATAATGGCCAAAATTGATTTCAAAACGCTTTAACTGGTCTAATAAAAACGAGTAGAACTCCTTTTCCGACTCAAAAAAACATTCTTTGTGTTTTTTATAGACAAAACCAGCTAAAACATATAGATCAGAATCCTTATCCAGTATTCTTTTATTTCCATCTAACAATTTATAGACTGCCGGCCAACTCAGGTCGGTTTTTGGAGAGCTTAATGACTCTTCGTTTTTGCTTTCGACATCACACCAACGCCACGCTTTCGAATCAACGCCATCTTTTCTCGAGGCCAAATAAAAGAAAACATCCCAAACATTAAGCTTATCGAAAGACAAAATACCTACCCAAAAATCTTTGTGATAAGAAGAGGCAAAAGAAAGATAAGAGCCTGAATAAGGGAAGAACTTTTGTATCCATCGGTCCAGTTCTTTATTTTTTTCTTCGTTATGACAAAAATAGTCCGCATAACTCGTTTTTAGATGACAATGAAGGTCAAAGCCATTCCCAATAACAAGTTTTACATGGGGTAAATCATTTACGAATTCGTTTTTGCTTGCCATTTCTATCCTCCTTATGATTGTAACACGTGAAAAGAATCTTTTCGGAAAACAAGGGGAGTAAGATGCTGCATCAAACCCAAAAAAGAGGATGTTTCATATATTAGTTTTTTCGAGATAACCTTGGTGTTTATCGAAAGGATTCAAGAGAAAAGCGTCACAAACTTTTGGGCTGTTTTGGTGGATTAACTCAGATTTTTTCCTTCTCGACTAGACGAATAGAGAATCAGCCATAACTCCGATGAAAGTGTTTACGCTTGATTGTATACTATGTTCTTTCAGTAATCTTAATTCGATCGGAGCGATTCGCGTTTTGAGCCATGCTTTCTCCTATTTTTCAGCAAAACCATCCTTACTATTTCCGGATGAATTTTTCATCATCTAAGGATTCTAGATTCTGGAAACGTTCTACGACCATATGAAGGTCATATTTCTCTCGTAAGGCGGCAATCTTCCCCATCAAAGGGGAAGCGTGGTGACGATCTAGGGCTTCTTGGCTTTCCCAAGAATCAATCAATAAAACCGCCTCTTCATTTTCTAGGGGATAGAAATATTCATAACGGAGGTTGCCTTTTTCTTTTCGAATCTCTGCGACAAGGCCAGAAGACATCATCTCCTTGGCAAAGGCCCTGGCATTTTCTTTTTTTCCTTGATAAAGAATATGGATCGTTAAAGCCATAAGAGTCCTCCTATTGGAAAAGTTCCTTGCCAAGAGAATATATCTTCTCGCATTCTTTAGGGAAGACTTCTTCATGGCGTTTCATTTTGTGCTCGGTATCGAAATATGTCCAAGGCCAATCAGTGGTCGAATAATTCCGTAGTTGGCAGGTGTCGCCGGCAATAAAGCTCGTAGTTGGGCCAACAAAACGGTCGAAGGTGTTTTTATAATTCTCGACAAGACCAACATAGTTCTTCTCCGGAGCGTTGCTGGTCATCACCAGGAGCGTAGGAATCATATGTTCATTGCAATTTGGGGCTTCTCTTCGATAAGTGAGATTTTGGAAGATGAGTCTTTCGTAAAATGCCCGGAAAGCGGAGGTAAATTCGGAAAGATAATTTGGGGATCCGACAATCAATCCATCACCCTCACGAATGGCGTCAAGAACCGGAGTTAAACCATCCCTGACGATGCAATGCCCTTTAAACCGTTCTTTCTTGCAGCCAAAACAAGACAAACAACCTGAATATTTTTCTAAGCGATATAAATCGAATTTAACGATTTCCGCGCCTGCTTCTTCTGCCCCTTTGGCGGCATAGGTTAATAACGTGTCGGTATTCCATCCCTTGCGAGGCCCACAATTGACAACAACGACTTTCTTGACCATATCCATTTCCCTCCTAAAGATACTTCCCTTATATTTTCCCTCTTTTTTTAACGAAAAGAAAAAACACGCTTCAGGTTGGCGTCTATGACAGCCTGTTCAAACCAGTAACGCAAAAGTAGACACCCTGGTGCAAGTCAAAACGTCAATGAGGAGTCGGAAATGGCGTTTTCCTCGTTTAATTGAACCATTCGGTTGTTGAACAATTCAATGGATGAATCATAGGTGAAAGATGAGAAGGGTAACGTCTTTTTCTCAAAATGAGACAAAACGATTTCAAAACAAGGATCCAGCCGGTTTCCATTCAACCCGCTGCTTGTTGAATAGATAAAATGGTGTTTAGCCTTTGAGAAATCATAGGATTCATCAATAGGTTCAAAGACGTAATTCGGAAACATCTCAGCAACAAGACCATCGGTTGTATACGTCCCAACATAATAAAGATCGCTTTCTAGCAGATATTGATATACAGACTTAGCATATTCACTAAAGCTATCAGCAGATGTGAAATGAACCAAATCGTCATCTATTTTCATAATTTCCCCACTGGGGCAAGGGAGGTCTGATACGCCAAAGGATTCAAGCTTTTCTTTGCTGAAAAATGCATTCTTCGTTCTTGAAGAGCATGAACATAGAATGAGCGGAATAAAGGCAAATAGAGTTTTGACTGCTTTTTTCAAATTAGCACTTCCCAATAGTTGTGTTTATTTTATCCTGCGTAAAGCTTGTGAGTCTATGGTCTGATAGGATTTTCATTTTTCAGGGGCGTTAAAACATATGACGGGAGCAATATCATCTCGTAAGCCTTTTAAGAGACGAAATTAGTTCTGTAACAAAACGATATCTTTAAATATGCACACCTTCACCGATGATGCGTTTGATTTCTTCTTTCACATATGTGATATCCCCATTAGAAAGAAGAGGAATAATCTTTTGGATTTTATTAATAGGTAGATTCCACCACTGAAGTTTTTCTAATAGTTCAATCATTTCATCGTCGAATCTTTTCTTTATCACTTTCGCGGGATTACCTACCACAACCGAATAAGGTGGGATGTCAGAAGCCACAACTGAATTGGCTCCGATAATGCATCCATCCCCAACATGGACTCCAGGTAAGAAAGTGACGTTTTGGCCGATCCAGACATCGTTTCCGATAACCGTGTCTCCTTTATAAGGAAGATCTTCTTTTTTAGGCGGTTCTTGTTCCCATCCTTTGAATATATAAAAAGGATAAGTAGAAACGCGATTCATTTGGTGATTGGCCCCGTTCATGATGAATTCCACGTTTCTTCCGATTTGGCAGAACCTGCCGATGATTAGTTTATCGCCAATGAAATCATAATGATGGGTGACTCTGCTAGTGAAATTTTGCCCATCGTAATATGTAAATTCACCAACTTCGATATTTTTATGACCAATCAAGGTTGGTTTGATGTAAGTCACGCTTTCGTCTCTATTTTTAAGCGGGTGGATTCTTCTCCAATCTGGCTTATCGGCTTTATGGGCATCATCCATCAATTCATTTGTCTCGGCGTCCGATAAATCCAAGAATTCCGCGGCGTTGACGTTGAATTCAAGGATTAACCTTATAACTACATCAAAAGATATGTCGGTTTGCCCCGTTTCAATCTTATTGACCATCGATTTATGGGTGTAGCCCAGAGCCTCGGCGAATTGCTGCTGAGTCATGTTGTTTTCCAAACGGATCTTCTTGATCCTGTCTCCCAATACCTTGTACGCCATGTTTTCTCTCCTTTTTAACCGCGTCGAATTCTACGCGGTTTAAACTAATTTTCTCGATTACCTATTTCTCTAACTTTTTTATGATCAAATCAATGATTTCTTTTTCCGTTATCGTATTTACCGAAAAAACTCTCTTTCCCACACAATTCAACGATGTTCCCAGTGAATAACAGACTGAATGATCGACAATTAAGTATCGATCATGAAATACGTTGGTCTTAATAACATCCAATTGCCCATATTGTTTTTCAAAGACTTCAATATCACTCTTTTCTAACTTACTTTTATCAGAGATGCAAACGCATAATTTGACTCCGTTTTTTCTTTTTTTAAAAAATCGTAAACCAGTCTCGTCGAAATATGGATCAATTAAGACGATTGATTGATTTGCGCCGAATATTAGCGAGCAAATAAAATCATATGCATCAAAGTATTGAAAATCATAAAACAGTCTTTGCTTCACTGGCTCAATAAATGTTTTTTCTTTTATCTCCGCTATTTCGTTTTTAATCTCTCTAACATTGTTTTCCAATTCGAAGAACGATTCCTTAGAAACAACAACTCGATTACCATCAACAACATATCCTTTTAACAAATATTGTTTAAGAACGTTATTTGCCCATTTTCTAAAGATGATTCCTCTTTTTGACTTGACTCTGTATCCGACAGAAATGATGACATCTAAATTATAATAATTTGATTCATATAATCTATTTCTTGATTGAGGAACATGTGCATTTTTTGCACGTGTACTT
>OCTW013389346.1_pt1 | contig 34606 bp, 31 predicted proteins | sample 1539671 | NCBI WGS metagenome assembly OCTW01 (sample SAMN02144230, study PRJEB22623) | gut metagenome | biome: sheep rumen | host: Ovis aries | place: New Zealand
GTGGCCACCCAATAGCGTCCGTTCTGGTCGGCAAAGAGGCATTTCACCTCAGCCTTAGGTTCTATGTTCAAGCGCTTTGTGTGGTGGTTGTCCGTACATATTTTATAGATGCGCTGATAGTCCAAGGCCCAGAGGTCGCCTCGGGCATCGGCCATAGCGAAGGTGAGCGTGTTGAACGTGATGGGCAGGGGCTGCTCCACCTCGTGCCCTGTGGCATTGTCGAGCCACGTCAGCCTCCCGTCGCCACTCAGCGTCCAGCGTGTCTGGTGACTGTCTGTCCACGAGTAGGGTTTGCGCTGCAGTGAACGCGCCTGCCTACGGGTCTTAGCCAGCGTTTCTATCTGTTGCTGTTCCTCGTTGGTCAGGTCTCGGAAGGTGTAGTTCTGCAAGTCGAAGATGCAATAAGACTCGTCCACCTGACACAGCATCTGATGAGCATCCAGCATGACAATGTTGCGGAAGCGGTCGGTTGCTATATGGCATCCGTCGCCCACCTGCGGTTTGAAGGTGCGGAACTCATAGCCGTCGTAGCGGCACAGTCCGTTCCACGTGGCAAACCACATAAAACCCTTGTCGTCCTGCAGCAGTTGCGTAATGTGGCCCGACGGCACGCCGTCCTCCTCGTCGTACGCCACCACCCTGCACAGTGGTTGTGCCGCCAGTGTCCATGCCGCCAGCCAACTAAATATCGAGATGATGATGCGTTGTTTCATTTTTCGTTAGTAGCAAGTCGTTTTTAGCAAATTGCGATGCAAATATACACTTTTTTTGGAACATCAGCAAGTTTCCAACGCTTTTGCTTTAAAAATCCACTCAATTAACACAAAAAATCCACTCTGCTTTCGTTTATTTATAATACCTTTGCACCCAGTTTACTAATTTACTTACTTTAAAAACATTAACTAATATGAAACAAGCACTTACAAAATTGGGGGGGGCATTATTTTTTCTGCTCTTTCTTGTGACAAGTAGCGCGAAAGCTACAATTACTGCAACGTGGGATTTTACGACTTTTGAACAAATTTACAGGACAACAGGTACGGTTAATTCTGATAAAGACGGTATAGTCTTGTATGTTGATGCAACTGCAAATAATGACTGCGTATTAAGGCCTAATAATAGTGGTTATGCTCAAATCAATGCCGCAACGATTGTTAGAATTCCCGTTCATTCTGTCACAGACGTTGTAACAGTCAATGCTTATAGTCAATTAACTTACACTCTTGACGGAACAGAAATTGTTGCGAGTACTACTAACCCTGTTAACCATACTGCCACCATGAAAAATGTTGCAGATGGCTTTGTTGAACTTGTAGCTGTAAACAATAGCTATCTTGATCAAATTCAAGTTACTCAAAATGACAAAGCCACCACTCCGATGCTTCAGTCTTTTGATGCAAATGGTAACACCTATTATTCTGATAATTTGTTTTGGACAGTGGACGGTAACAATCACACTGCAACTGTGGAATTAACAGGAACGCTTGTTTCTTCGACTAATCCGTTAGCCAATGTAACCGCCTATGTAGGAACTCTTGGTTCAGTAACATATAGTAGTAATACTGCAACTATTGCAATTGATGATCAGAATTTCATTATCACCTTTACGGCAGCTACCAATAAAACCGTTTCATATTATGATGTTGACGGAACAACATTGCTTGGAACACAGGACGTACAGACCGGGAATACTATCGGAACATTTGCATATACTGCGAATCCAGATGCTGGTTATAGTTTCCGCAATTGGTTTACAGGTGCTAATGGAACGGGTACAAAAGTAACAACAGCTACCGTAGTCAATAATGACATAGATATCTACGCTTATCAAACAAGAACAGAGACTGATGGTGCAGACAAGTCATACACATTTGATTTGCGTACAGTCCAAGATGCCAGTTACTTTGATGACCATGACGCTATCAGCATTTCTGGTGGCACCAAGAATGGAGCTCAGCATGGCTGGGGATTCAATAGCAGCCAGAGCATTAGCATTCTTGTCGCAGGCAATTCAAAGATAACAATTGGAAGGTGTTCATATAGTTCAGGTACTATTACTATTACCTATCCTAATGGAAATACGGCTTCTTGTGCAGCAGACCCAGATGGCAGCGATAACAATAAAGATGGTCAAGAGCAGACCTTTGTATACTCTGGTGGAACATCTGGAATTGCAACCATCTCTTTCTCTGGAACCAATTATATTCACCTCATTAAGATAAAGAATGAATATGGCATTGTAAATGTTGGTAGCGCTGGATGGGCAACATACATTACTAACGAAGATGTTAACTTCTCGGGCGTAACAGCCTATATTGTTTCGAGCAAGGATACAGAAACAGCCACTTTGACTTCTGTTGCTTCTGCCCCTGCTGGCACTCCTGTAATTATTAAGGCTACTGAGGGTGAGTACATCTTGACCTCTGAGGCAAGTCCTGCCGATGTGTCAGAAAACAAACTTCAGGCAGCAACGACAAAGATTACCGCCGATGGTACTCAATATATTCTTGCCAATGGTGGAAACGGTATTGGATTCTATCCAGCAACAAACGATTCTAAGATTTCTGCTGGTAAAGCATACTTGTCAAGCAGCACAGGAGCGCGCTCATTCTCTTTTGTATACGAAGGTGAGACTACAGGCATTTCTTCTATGCAAATTGCAGAAAAAGCAATGCAAAAAGAGTGTTACGACTTACAAGGCCGCAAGGTTGTACAGCCTACTAAGGGACTTTATATCATGAATGGTAAAAAGATGATTATACAGTAATCCGTGTGATTTATGTAATTTGTATTCAATAATAAGAAGAAAACAATGAAGAAAAAATATATTAATCCAGAGTTGGAAGTTATCAAGATAGGAACGCAACAGATGTTAGCTAATTCGACGTTCGGAATCAATACGACTTCGGTAGATGGCGATAATGCTTTAGGTCGCGAGTTCGGCGACGAGTTTGGCGACGAGTTTGGCGAATAAGCGCTAAGCATTCATCATAATGATTTGTCCGCAAATGGCTCCGTGCTGTTTGCGGACAATTTACATTTTATCGGATAAATATTTGGTTAAATCATAGAAGGTTACTGTCTTTGCAGCGAACAAATAAAAGAAGAATACCCTGTACGGCGGCGATGAGTGAAGCCAGCTACTAACCATATTACAGGCTATATACTTGTCCGGTATATGTCCGGTATATGTCCGGTATATGTTCGGTATATGTTCGGTAAAATACCGGACAAGTACCGGACATATACCGAGCATATATCGAAGGTGTGACGGGAGAGTAACGAGGCATCGACGATGGAGTAAGGAGGCATATATTCGAAGATGCACAAAGGGCTGCCAATACGACACATGCAAATTGTCTTCTTATCGTCGCAAGCAAACCGTTCATGGGGTACAAAGGTAAATAAAATATCGGTAATCGAGACAACAATTAAAATAAAACCGATTTTATTTTGGTTTTCTTCTCACTTATTCGTACCTTTGCAGCCGATTTTTAAATTTACACATTATTATTATAGAGAAAAGATGGATAAAGTAAGCTACGCATTGGGACTCGGCATCGGCCACCAGCTGGTGCAGATGGGTGCCTCGGAACTGAATATCGACGATTTTGCTGCAGCCATCAAGGACGTGATAGCAGGCAACGAACTGAAGGTGTCGAACCGCGACGCACAGCGCATTGTACAGGAGTACTTTGCCGCTCAGGAGGAGAAAATCAACAAGCAGCGCCAGGAGGCTGGCAAGGCTCACAAGGAGCAGGGCGAGAAATACCTGGCCGAGAACGCCAAGAAGGACGGTGTCATCACGCTGCCCAGCGGTCTGCAGTATCAGGTGCTGAAGGAAGGCAACGGCAAGAAGCCGACCGCCAAGGACTCGGTAAAGTGCCACTACGAGGGCTTCCTCATCGATGGTACAGTATTCGACTCGAGCGTACAGCGCGGCGAGCCTGCCGTCTTCGGACTGCAGCAGGTCATTGCCGGTTGGACGGAAGGCCTTCAGCTGATGCAGGAGGGTGCCAAGTACCGTTTCTTCATCCCCTACCGCCTGGCTTACGGCGAGGGTGGTGCCGGCAGCTCCATTCCCCCGTTTGCAGCACTCATCTTCGACGTGGAGCTGCTGCAGGTGATGTAAGGAGATGAAAGATGAAAAATTAAAGATTAAGATTTAAAGATTAAAAGTTATAAGACAATGAAAAAGATGATGTTTGCTGCAGTAGCAGCAGTAGTTGCCGTCGTGATGACATCATGCGGCAATGGTACCCCGAAGGCAAACCTGAAGACCGACGTTGACACCGTGAGCTACGCTATCGGTATCGACCAGTCGCAGGGCTTGAAGGAGTATCTGGTAGGTAACATGGGTATCGACACGACCTATATCGATGAGTTCATCAAGGGTCTGACTGAAGGTGCCAACGCTGGCGACAACAAGAAGAAGGCCGCTTACTATGCAGGTATTCAGATTGGTCAGCAGATTTCTAACCAGATGGTGAAGAGCATCAACTACCAGCTCTTCGGCGACGACTCTACCAAGACCGTCTCGCTGAAGAACCTGATGGCTGGTTTCATCAGCGGTACTACCGGCAAGGGTGCGCTGATGACACCCGACTCTGCCCGCAACCTGACCCAGAGCCTGATGCGCCAGATCAAGGCTAAGAGCATGATGAAGGAGTTTGGCCCCAACAAGAAGGCCGGTGAGGACTTCCTGGCCAAGAACGCCAAGGCCGAGGGTGTAAAGGTGCTGCCCTGCGGTGTGCAGTACAAGGTGCTGAAGGAAGGTACGGGTGCCGTTCCCGCTGACACTTCTATCGTAAAGGTACAGTACGAGGGCAAGACCCTGGAGGGCAATGTCTTCGACAGCAGCTACAAGCGCGGCGAGCCCGCCAAGTTCCGTGTCGACCAGGTTATCAAGGGTTGGACTGAGGCCCTGAAGCAGATGCCTGCCGGCTCTACCTGGGAAATCTATATTCCGCAGGAACTGGCTTACGGTGAGCGCCAGCAGGGTGCTGACATCAAGCCTTTCTCCATGCTGATTTTCAAGATTGAACTGCTGGAAGTAGACCCCAAGGAGTAATGCAGGAGACCAGACAGAACAAAATAGCGCGTCTGCTCCAGAAAGAGTTAAGTATTATCTTTCAGGAGCAGACACGCTCTATGCATGGGGTGATGGTCAGCGTGACGCGCACCAAGATCAGTCCTGACCTGAGCGTCTGCACGGCCTATCTGAGCATCTTCCCCTCAGAACGTGCCGAGGAGCTGATACAGAACATCACCCGCAACGAGAAACAGGTGCGCTACGAGTTGGGAACACGCATCCGTTACCAGATGCGCATCGTCCCCGAGCTGCGTTTCTTCATCGACGACTCACTGGACTACATCGAGCGCATTGACGAACTACTGAAGAAATGAACTTCCCGTTCTACATCGCACGGCGTTACCTCTTCTCCAAGAAGTCGACCAACGTCATCAACATCATCAGCGGCATCTCTATCGTAGGTGTCGTTGTTGCTACTATGGCCCTGGTGGTGACGCTCTCGGTGTTCAACGGATTCCACGACCTCGTGGCGAGCTTCTTCACCCAGATGGACCCGCAACTGAAGATCACGCCGGTCAAAGGCAAGACTGCAGCGGCCGACGACCCTGCCCTGCTGAAAATACGCCGACTGCCAGCCGTCGAGGTGGCAACGGAGTGTCTGGAAGACCAGGCACTGGCCGTCTATGGAAACCGCCAGCTGATGGTCAAGCTGAAGGGCGTCGAGGACAACTTCGACAGTCTGACTCACATCGGCGAAATTCTGGAGGGCGACGGCGACTTCATGCTGCACGCCGCCAACATGGATTACGGCATTCCCGGACTGGGCATTGCCTACCAGATGGGGTTGGGCTACACGTACCAGATGCCGCTGAAGATTTATGCGCCACGTCGCGAGGGACAACTCAACATGGCTAATCCAGCCGATGGTTTTGTGGAAGACGAGCTGTATTCGCCGGGCGTCGTGTTTTGCATCAAGCAGGCCAAGTACGACAGCCACTACATCCTGACCTCCATCGACTTCACGCGCCGTCTGTTCGACCAGCCGGGACGACTCTCGTCCCTAGAACTGCGACTGAAGCCCGGCAGCGACTTTGACCATGTCAAGCAGGAGATGCAGCAGCTGGCAGCAGGACGCTTTCTGGTGCAAGACCGCTACGAACAGCAGGACGACACCTTCCGCATCATGAAGGTCGAGAAACTCATTGCCTACATTTTCCTGACATTCATCCTCGTTATTGCGTGCTTCAATATCATCGGCTCGCTGTCGATGCTCATTATTGACAAGCGCCAGGATGTGGTCACCCTGCGCAACATGGGAGCCACCGACCGGCAGATAACACGCATCTTCCTCTTCGAAGGTCGCCTGATATCGGCCATCGGGGCCATTATCGGAATATTGACTGGATTGTTGCTCTGCTGGCTGCAGCAGCAATACGGACTGGTACGCCTGGGTAGCACAGAAGGCTCGTTTGTCGTCGACGCCTACCCTGTCAGCGTACACCCTTGGGATGTGGTCATCATTTTCGTGACCGTCCTCGCTGTAGGATTCCTCAGCGTATGGTATCCCGTCCGCTACTTCGCCAAACGGCTGCTGAAGTAACGGACGAGAAACTCACTCTTATTTACAAAAGATTCTTGATAGCCTGCTCTACGTCCGGAATAGACTCAGAGCGGCCTACAATGTTATTGCCGCGGTCAATCAGAAAGAACTCGGGCAATGCCTGGACATTATAGATGCCGAGCACCTGAGACTGCAAGCCACGGGCTTCGCGGACGCTAATCCACGGCAGGGCGGCAGTCTGCTGCTTCCAGAAGTGCTCGTCGGGGTCGATGCTGACCTGATAAATCTGAAGGCCTTGCGCGTGATACTTATTATATAAGTCGCGCAACAGCAGAATGCGGGCAGGGGAATCGTCGGCAGCAAAGAGGTGGAAGTCGAGTAGAACGACCTGTCCCTTCAGACTGGTGAGGCTCTGCATCTTGCCTTTGTTGTCAGGCAGCTTGATGTCAATCAGTCCCGTCTCCTCCACCTTGTCGGCAGGAATGGAGACGCGCTGCTGGCCAGCAGCCTGAATGCGCACCGTATTCATGCCCTCGATGGCGATGTTGTGCAGGTTCTCGCCACGCTCGCTACCGGGATAATAAGTGTCCCAGCTGGTGGCGACGGCGGCAAAGGCCTTGATGTCTTCCTTCGAGGTGCGCGGGTTGAAGAGCAGCATGTTGCCCAGCGTCTGGAAGAGGGCAAAGTAAGCATAGGACTTGTCGGGAGCAGCATAGATGTACTTCCGCTTCACCTCATCTTTGTACTTGGTAATCATACGCTCCAGACTATCATTCGTCTGGCGCACTGTCAAGTGCTCGTCGTCAGCCACCTGGATAGCGCGCTGCTGCAAGTCCTGCTGCAACAAGGCCAGCTCTTTAATCTTCAGACAGTTGTCCGAGCCCTCCACCTCGTACTGGGAAGCCATCTCGGGATACTTGGCACGGATGGTAACGGTCTCGGTAGAGTCGATAGAGACGTTGATAATCTGGTCGCTGATACGCAGACGATAGAACTCGGGAGCACCCACCGGCAGACCGGCAAAACTGAAACTGCCCTCAGCATCGAGCACGACGGAGTCGACGACCTCAATGCTACTGATGCCGATGTTCTCAAAGTAGAGCACAGAGTCGGGGGCATTGGCAATAGAGCCCTCAACATGAAACTTCTTTTCGCCGCAGGATGCCATGCAGAGCACAGCCAAGGCGGCAAGCATAAACTTCTTCATATTATATTCTGTTATTATATTCTTCCTTTTTCGTGATAGCTGTAATAGGCTCCGTCGGTAATGATGACGTGGTCCTGCAGGTGAATACGCATCACCTGACAAGCCTTCTGTAGACTGGACGTCAGTTGGTTGTCCATCTCACTAGGGCGCAGATTGCCCGAAGGGTGGTTGTGGCAAACGGCCAGAATGGTAGCGTTAGCCAGCACGGCTTCGCGCATGATGATACGGATGTCGACAGCCACCTCGGTGATGCCGCCGTGCGAGATGCACATCTTCCTGATGAGCCGGTAGTTCTGATTCATCAGCAGCACCCAGAACTCCTCAACATCACAGTCCTGCAGCAGAGGATGCATGTGGTTATAGATGCGGGTCGCGGTGCTCAGGTCGGGGCGCTCCTCCGGTTTCTCCTGCTGACGGCGCTTACCCAGTTCGCAGGCTGCCAGGATGGTGATAGCCTTGGCCTCGCCGATACCTTTATAGTCCATCAGTTGGCGAATGGTCAACTTGCCCAGCGTATTGAGATTGTTGTTGCAGTCGCTCAGCACGTCCTGCATCAGTTGCACGGCACTGACCCCTGGTGTTCCAGAGCCAATGAGGATAGCCAGGAGCTCTGCATTCGACAAAGCCTGCGCCCCCTTGTCGCGCAACTTCTCACGCGGCTGGTCGTCTTCTGCCCAATGTGCTATGGTCAACGTGTCACCCATTATTGATAGAAGTTCTTTTCAAAAGCCGTAAACTCGTCCTGCTTCAGTACACAGCGCTTCCACCAGGACTCAATGAAGCCGAAGCCGTAGCCCATCAGTTGGACAAAGGCAGCTGGTACGGACAACAATCCCACCTTCACACTCTTGTTCAGCAGGGTGGAGTCCACGCAGATGACAAGGCTATAGAAAAGGATGGGCAGCCACGGAGCCGCACAGAGCCAATACCAGCGATGCACATCGTCGTAATGCATCAGCACCCTGCCTACTGCAGAACAGAGTATGAGGGCAATGACGCCCACCGTAAAGACCATCGGCAACAGATGCACAAGTTTCAGGGTTCCCGGGTGGCGCCTCTCCAGATTGATGCGGGCTATGCCGCTGTTGTACACCTGGCGGAAGAACTTGCGGAAGTCGGTGCGACGCTTGTGCCACACCCATGCATCGGGAAAGAGTCGCGTCTGGTAGCCGGCCTCTACGATACGATAGGAGAAGTCGATGTCCTCGCCAAAGCGCATCTTCGAGAAACCTCCCAACTGTTGATAGACATCACGGCGAATGCCCATGTTGAACGAACGGGGATAGAACTTGTCGAGCTTCTTTTTGCCACCGCGGATGCCGCCCGTGGTAAAGAACGAGGTCATGCTATAGCTGATGGCTTTCTGCACTGGCGTGAACGACGGATGCGAAGCATCAGGGCCGCCCCAGGCTGCAGCAGGATTACCCTGTAGCTCCGATTCAACGGCCTGGATAAAGCCCTCTGGCAAGACGACGTCGGAATCGAGAATGATAACGTATTCGCCATGAGCCCGTTCTACTCCGTAGTTACGACTCTGGCCCGGTCCGCTGTTGTCCTTGAAGTAATAATGTAAATCAAGGATGCTTGCGTACTTGTCGCAAACATCCTTGCAAGGTTTCTGTGAACCGTCCTCCACAATAACGACCTCAAAGTCTCTCAGTGTCTGGGAGCAGAGGCTCGCCAGCAACTCGTCCACTTCATCAGGGCGATTGTAGACAGGAACGATAATCGAGTATTTCATTACTCCTTGGCACGAGCCAGATAAGAGCCGTCGCGGGTATCAACCTGAATGAGGTCACCCTCGTTGATGAACAGAGGTACACGAACCTCAACACCAGTCTCCAGCGTAGCGGGCTTCAGGGTGTTGGTTGCGGTGTCGCCCTTGATGCCGGGCTCAGAGTGAGTCACACGCAGGATGGTCTTCACGGGCATCTCGGCATAGAGAATGGTACCATCGGTGGTGTCGCTAACCACAGATACAACGTCACCCTCCTTCATGTACTCATGACCGATAACGAGGTCGTTGGCGATGGGAATCTGCTCGAAGGTCTCCTGATTCATGAAGATGCGGCCTTCCTGATCCTCGTAGAGGTACTGATAGTCGCGGTGCTCGATAACCACGTCCTCCAGCTTCTCACCGATGTTGTAACGACGCTCCAGCACACGACCGTCAGTCACGTTCTTCATCTTGATGTTCATGATGGTGTTTCCCTTACCAGGCTTACGATGCTGGAAGTCAATGCAAACCCAAATGGCTCCGTCCATGCGGATGGCGGTTCCTTTCTTAATGTCTTGTGAGTTAATCATAAAAATATGCTATTTATAATAATGTAAACTTCGATTTTCGGCTGCAAAGGTACAAAAAAAAGTGAAAAGTGAAAAGTGAAAAGTGAAAAATTTAGCCTAAAACTTGCGTATTTCGAAATATTTATGTAATTTTGCAGCCCGAATTGACGAATTATAACAATAAAAACAAGATAGAACAATGAAAAGAACATTTCAGCCGCACAATCGTCGCCGCGTGAACAAGCATGGCTTCCGCGAGCGCATGGCAACTAAGAATGGTCGTCGCGTACTGGCTTCTCGCCGCGCTAAGGGCCGTAAGAAGTTAACCGTATCTGACGAGCATCACGGAAAGTAAATCCTGGTCTCAGCGAATAGGAATTGGGTGTATTTATAAGAAATATACCCAATTTTTTTGTTGTGTCAATAATTCTTTGTATCTTTGCCGTTTGAATAAAGAAGAGCATCATGAGTATCAAGGAATTCTATACTAAACTCCGCAGCCACTACCTCACAAGCCACCTGCTGGCAATGGCGCTGACTGTGATACTGCTATGTGTTGCAGCAGGTTTCGGACTGGACATATACACCCACCACGGTGAGAATATCACCATTCCCAATTTAAAAGGAATGACCTACGAGAAAGCCTATAACCTGATGCAGGGCGAAGGACTGATTATCCAAGTCAACGACTCGGGTTATAACAAGCAACTACCCGCCAACACCATCCTGGCCCAAACACCAGGGGCTGGCATGAAGGTCAAGGAAGGCCATATCATCTATGTCACCGTCAACTCGCCGTCGTCACCGACGTTTGCCATTCCCGATATTGTAGACAACAGTAGCGTCCGTGAAGCGGAAGCACGTCTGACGGCTATGGGTTTCAAACTGACACCGCCAATGGAGGTGGAAGGTGAGAAAGACTGGGTCTACGGCATTGTCTGCCGAGGACGCAGAGTATCCAACGGCGACCGTATCGCCATCGATGCCCCGTTGACACTTTTGGTTGGCAAGGGCACGCAGGACAGCATTGACGAGCTGGGATTCGTCGACGAGTTCGGAACACAACAAGAAGGTGATGTCGATGAATTTGTAGAAGTTAAGGAGCCGCCAACGGCACCACAATAACCATGGCAGAAGAGGAACTGGACGACATAGAGGTGCTCTACGAACATCTGCGGATGGAGGTAGACCGAGGACAGGAGCCGGTACGTATTGACAAATACATGTCGGAACACTTGCAGCACTCGTCGCGCAACCGCATCCAGAAAGCTGCCGATGTCGGATTTATACAAGTCAACGGCAAACCCGTCAAGAGCAACTACAAGGTACGCCCTGGCGATGTTATCACACTGATGCTCGATCGTCCGCACTATGACACCACCATTGAACCGGAAGACATTCCGTTAGAGGTAGTCTATGAGGACGACCAACTGATGGTGGTCAACAAGCCCGCAGGACTGGTGGTTCACCCAGGAGTGGGTAACTTCCACGGCACGCTGGTCAACGCCATTGCTTGGCACTTGAAGGAACTGCCGACCTACGACCCTAACGACCCCAGCGTGGGACTGGTACACCGCATCGACAAGGACACCAGCGGACTATTGGTCGTCGCCAAGACACCAGAGGCCAAGACGGAGCTCGGTGCACAGTTCTTCAACCACGACACCCACCGCTCGTACCAAGCCTTGGTGTGGGGCAACTTCACCGAAGACACGGGGCGGATAGAAGGAAATATCGGTCGCGACCCTCGGGATAGACAGCGCATGGCGGTATTCCCGCCAGGCTCGGAAACAGGTAAGTCGGCCGTCACCCACTATCGGGTATTGGAACGATTCGGCTACGTCACGTTGGTGGAGTGCCGACTGGAAACAGGACGAACGCACCAGATCAGAGCGCACATGAAGCACATCGGACACCCGCTGTTTGCCGACGAGCGATATGGCGGTTGCGAGATACTGCGGGGAGAGCGCACGGCTTCCTACAAGGCATTCATCCAGAACTGCTTCAAATTGTGCAACCGACAAGCGTTGCACGCCAGGACACTGGGATTTGTACACCCTGTAACTCACGAACAGATGGACTTTACCAGTGAGCTGGCTACCGATATGAGCGAACTGATTGAAAAATGGAGAAAATATGTCAATGGTAAAATTACCCAATAAAGTGTAAATAGTAAATTGTCAAATTGTAAATTAAGATAATGAAACAACTCAAACGCATGATTGCCATCGTCTGTGGTGGCGACTCTTCAGAGCACGACGTATCACTGCGCTCTGCCCAGGGACTGTTTTCCTTCTTTGACAAGGAACGTTACAAAGTGTACATCGTCGACATCAAAGGCCAGGACTGGCACGTGGAGCTGCCCGACGGTACGACCGCACGCATCGACCGTAATGACTTCTCCTTCGTAGAGAACGGCAAGGTCCGTCTGTTCGACTATGCCTACATTACCATTCACGGCACTCCTGGTGAAAATGGAATCCTTCAGGGCTACTTCGACCTCGTAGGCATCCCCTACTCTACCAGCGGTGTTTTGGTGGAGGCCATGACCTTCGACAAGTTCGTGCTGAACCAGTATCTGCGCGGCTATGGCGTCTCTGTTGCCGACTCACTGTTGATTCGTCAGGGTTACGAGCAGTTGGTAAGCGACGACGAGATTGAGCAGCGTATCGGTATGCCTTGTTTCGTAAAGCCCGCTACTGACGGTTCGTCATTCGGTGTGTCGAAGGTGAAGAACAAGGACCAGCTGGCTCCTGCCATCCGCAAGGCCATGATGGAGAGCGACTCGATCATGGTGGAGCAATATCTGGAAGGTACCGAGATTACGATGGGTATCTACAAGACTCACGAGAAGTGTGTACCCTTCCCTATCACCGAGGTGGTCACCAACAACGAGTTCTTCGACTACGATGCAAAGTACAATGGACAGGTAAAGGAAATCACTCCCGCCCGCATTTCGGAAGATACCGCCCGTCGTGTTCGCGAGATTACCAGCCACATCTATGACATCCTGCACTGTAACGGCATCATCCGCATTGATTACATCATTACCAAGGACAACAAGATTTTCATGCTGGAGGTCAATACCACACCAGGCATGACACCTACCAGTTTCATTCCCCAGCAGGTCAAAGCTGCCGGCATGGAAATGAAGGATGTCCTGACAGATATCGTAGAAAACCAATTCTAATCTTATGAACATACCCGCAGAGTTCGACGAGATACGTCCCTATGAGGCAGAGGAAATGCATCAGGCCTTCGAAGACCTGATCAACGACCGCCAGTTCAGTGCCATCATGAAGGGCTTTGCCCCCTGGCTACCCAAAGGCTTGCGCAACGGCTTGTTGCGGCTGGCCTTTTGGGGCGTGAAGACCCCGCTCGACTTCCAGAAACGATTCATGAAACCGGTCGTCAAATATATCATTCGTAAACATACGGACGGATGTACCTTTGACAACAAGGCTCTCGCTTCCAAGCCGGAAGAGCGCTATACCTTCGTCAGCAATCACCGCGACATCGTACTCGACTCTGCATTCCTCGACCTTCTGCTGGTGAATGCCGGCTACTCCACAACGGTAGAGATTGGCATCGGAGACAACTTGCTCATCTATCCTTGGATTAAGCGGTTGGTACGCCTGAATAAGGCCTTTACCGTACGGCGCGGACTGACGGCTCACGAAATGATGCGCAGCAGCCAACTCATGAGCCGATACATCCATTTTGCCGTCACCCAGAAACGGGAAAACATCTGGATAGCACAGCGCGAAGGACGTGCCAAGGACTCCAGTGACCACACGCAGGACTCTGTTCTCAAGATGCTGGCCATGGGCAGCAGTGTGGAGGGTTGCTCGCCCGCTGATAGTCTCCGCGAGTTGAACATCGTACCGCTGACCATCAGCTATGAGTTTGACCCCTGCGACTATTTGAAGGCGCAGGAGTTCCAGCAGAAACGTGACAACCCCGCTTTCAAGAAAAGCCGTCAGGACGACCTTGATAACATGAAGACAGGCATCTTTGGCTATAAAGGTCGGGTACACTATCACTGCGGAACACCTATCAACGAGTGGATAGACGAACTGAAAGAATTGCCTCGCAATGAATTCTTTGCCCAGTTGAGCCTGCGCATAGACCAAGAGATACACCGCGGCTACCGCCTGTATCCTTGCAACTACATCGCCCTGGATGAGTTGGAAAATACTACGGCGTATCAGAAGCACTACACAACTGAGGACAAGAAACGCTTCGAACAATATCTGGCGGGACAGATAGCCAAGATAGAGCTGCCTAACAAGGACGAAGCCTATCTTCGCGAGCGTCTACTTACCATGTACGCCAACCCCTTGAGGAACTACCTGTTGACACAATGAAACAACTGCTGATATGTTCTTGTCTGCTGCTGGTGATAGCTTGTACTACCGACAGCTATGAAACGGGCGAAGGTCGCTACTCACAGACGACCGCCGACTTTGCCGAACTGCGCAGCAACGGTCAGAATCAAGGCATATCTTTCCTCACCGATGAAGGTGTCAACTACATCATTGAGAATGCCGTTAAAGCCTCGTGGATCAAGACTGCCGACTCCATCTACCGCACCTCTATATATTATAATAAGGTGTCGACTGGTTCAGCCAGGGTCGTGAGTTGTGTTAACATTCCAACCCTTCGCCCCAAGGATGCGGCAATGTATAAACAACAACCGCAGGACCCCGTCGAGGTGGAGAGCTGCTGGCTCACCAAGAGCGGCAAATACCTGAACCTCGGCCTATTGATGAAGAATGGCCGCAACAGCGAGGGACATGAGGGTACTCACGCCTTGGGATTGGCGCTGGACGAGATTCACCAAAACGCTGACAACACCCAGACAGCCTATTACCGGCTGTTGCACGACCAGGGAACTGCTCCCGAATACTATACCAACCGCCAATATGCTAGTATCCTGTTGCCTACCGCTAATCGTCCAGACAGCGTCCGACTGACCATTAAAACCTATAAGGGCACTTATGTGAAGACACTCAAAATAAAATAAATCGTAATTTATTTGGTCAATCAGCAAAATATTCGTACCTTTGCACCCGCTTTCCGCGTAATCGCTGGCAGGAAGTCTCGAGAGGCCTGTTATGTTGCGCTTGGAACGATAACAACAACAATTTAAATTACGTACGTAAAAATGGATTTAATCAAAGTTGCTGAAGAAGCATTTGCAACCGGCAAACAGCACCCCAGTTTCAAGGCTGGTGACACTGTAACTGTCGCTTACAAAATTATCGAGGGCTCTAAGGAGCGTATTCAGCTTTTCCGTGGCGTGGTCATCAAGATCAGCGGCCATCAGGAGAAGAAGCGTTTCACTGTTCGCAAGATGTCGGGCACCGTGGGTGTAGAGCGTATCTTCCCCCTGGAGTCTCCCAACATTGAGAGCATCGAAGTGAACAAGGTTGGTAAGGTTCGTCGCGCTAAGCTTTACTATCTGCGCAAGCTCACTGGTAAGGCTGCCCGCATCAAGGAGAAGCGTAGCGGCGCTCGCGCTGCAGAGTAATCTCCGGCGAAGCTTTAACAGCATAAAAAGAGACATTCCGAAAAGGGATGTCTCTTTTTGTTGCTTGACTGTGTTGCTTGCCTACGGCATCAGAACACACTCTTGACTATCTTCCGCACATTGTCCGTCTTGGCCATCGTATAGTAATGGATGGCAGGCACCCCATGCTGTAACAAGTCACGACTCTGGGCAACACACCAGTCGATACCCACTTGGTATGCTTCGTCGGCAGTACGGGTCTTCTGCAACTCGCTGACCAGTTCCTGCGGAATATCAATATGGAACGAGCGTGGTAGGAGATCTATCTGTCGTTGAGACGAGATAGGTTTCAGGCCAGGGATAATGGGAACGGTGATGCCTGCCGCGCGACAGCGGTCTACGAACTGGTAGAACTGCCCATTGTCAAAGAACATCTGAGTAATGACATAGTCGGCACCGGCCTCAACCTTGCGCTTCAGGTTCTGGATGTCCGTATCGAGATTGGCGGCCTCATAGTGCTTCTCCGGATAGGCAGCCACACCAATGGAGAAGTCTGTCGACAAGCCATTCTTAACCGTCGGGTCAATATAGCGGCCGTGGTTCAGGTTCTGTATCATGGTCACCAGTTCATCAGTATGCGAGAATCCGTCGGGCTCGGGAATGAAGTAGCGCTGGCCGGGAATGGCATCACCACGCAGCGCCACGATGTTACGGATGCCCAAAAAATGAAGGTCGAGGAGTTCACTCTCCACCTTCGAGCGGGAGGCACCGCCACAGATGACGTGCGGCACAATCTCCAGTTGTGGATAGCGACGCATGATAGCTGCCACGATGGCCACCGTACCAGGACGCTTGGCCAGGGTGTATTTGGTATAGGTGCCGTCAGCATTGGGCACATACTCTATCTCGTCACGGTGGCAGGTGACATTGATAAACGGCGGGGTGAACTCCATCAAAGGGTCAATGCTGTCATAGAGGCGACTGACATCGCTGCCTTTTAAAGGAGGAACCAACTCGAACGACGCAAAAGGAGCGCGGCCGTTATGGAGGATATCAATTACTTTGCTCATGATTTATGATGTTTCGTTATGTCGATATTCCGGTTTTTGGATGTGTCGTTATTTCGTTAAGTATTTGGAAAGAAGGCGCTCGCCTTCTTCGAGGATGATGCCACGGCGGCGGCAATAGTCTTCCAACTGGTCACGGTCAATCCGACCCACAGGGAAATAGCGCACCTCCGGGTGACTGATGAACAAGCCGCAGATGGCTGTGGACGGCTGGATGGAATAGTGGTCCGTCAGCGTAACGCCCAACAGGCGCTCGGCATCTAGTAGGTCGAAGACGATGCGCTTGAGTGAATGGTCGGGACAGGTGGCATAGCCAAAGGCAGCACGTATGGCACGCTGACTACCATAGAGCTGTTGCTGCAACCATTCGGCAGTAGCCTCAGTCAGGCGGGCACAAAGGGCATGACTCATCAGACGGTCACTCTCTTCAGTAGGCTGCTGAACGGGCTGTGCCACGATGGTAAAGAGTCCTATGGGTTGCGGCTGGTGCTCGTCGAAGAAATCGGCCAGCGAACGATAATGGCCCGTCTGACTCTGACTGCGCAACATGGGGAGCGTCTGACCATCGGCCAATACAATGTCGTTTCCTCTGCGGGTCGCCTGCTCGAAGCGTGTTAGCATCTGTAGCCTGATGCTGTTGTCGCTGATGGCCCGTTGCAGCCAGGCCTTTCCTTCTGCGAGGGTCTTCTCAGCTTCAGGATTAACCAACAGCTGTTGCAGCGTCTCGCCCTTAAAGCCCCAGAACAATAGGAACATGCGCCAGTCAATAAAGGGTTCAATAGTAGTGAGAGAGGGTGTGGGAGGAACGACAGGGGTTGCAGTATATTCGTCATTTGCAGAGAGAGTACATACGGTAGCTGCCTGACGATTGGCTTCCTCGTAAGGCGTCAGTTCGCTATGCTGCTCTTCGTAAGCATCGCGCAACAGCTGCTGTTCAGCACGGATTTGTCGTAAAGTTCCCTCGGGGTCTATCTGTAGTTTCTTAGCCAGCACTGAGGTCTGCGAGGCATCGCCACCATAGACGACGCCACCTTCGTAAAGCGGTGCCAGCTTGACAGCTGTATGAACAGCCGAGGTGGTGGCTCCACCAATAATAATAGGTACGCGTAAAGAATTGTTTTGGAACAGACGGCACAGCTGCTCCATCTCCTTGAGCGACGGAGTGATGAGTCCGCTAATACCCACCATCAGAGGCTTTAGCCTCCGTGTCTCAGCCAGGATGGTTTCATTGGGCACCATGACACCTAAGTCGTGTACCTCAAAGTTATTACAACCCAGCACGATGTCCACAATATTCTTGCCGATGTCGTGAACGTCACCATTGGCCGTTGCCGTGATGACTAGCGGACGCTCCAAGCGACCTGTCTGTTCCTGTTCGATGTAGGGCTGCAACAGCGCTACTGCGTCCTTCATGACCTTGGCGGACTTCACCACCTGCGGCAGGAACATCTTACCCTCGCCAAAGAGTTGGCCGATGTGTTCCATAGCTTGCATCAGCGGTTGCTCGATGACATCGACGGGACGGTTGCCATAGGCTTGCAATGCCTCTGGAATATCTTCCGCCAGATAGTCGGCGATGCCTTTCGTTAAGGCATAGGCCAACCGATCCTCAACAGAAGAGGTGCGCCACGATGGCGATGCTGTAGCGGGAGTGCCGTCTGCCGGCGTGGCAGCGGTCTTCAGTTCGTCGGCCAAGGTGATGAGGCGCTCGGTGGCTCCTTTGTCCGTATTGAGGATGACATCTTCAACGGCACGAAGCAGTCTGGGTTCTATCTCGTCATAAACCTGTAGCATGGAGGGGTTGACAATGGCCATGTCAAGACCCGCCTGGATGGCATGATAGAGGAAAACAGAGTGCATGGCCTCGCGGACGGTGTTGTTGCCACGGAAGGCAAACGACAGGTTACTGACACCGCCGCTGGTCTTGGCATACGGCAGGTGTTCCTTGATCCATCCGACAGCACGGATGAAGTCGCGCCCATAGTCGGCATGCTCGCTGATACCCGTTCCGACAGATAGGATATTGACGTCGAAGATGATATCCTGCGGGGGAAATCCGATGCCTGTCAATAGATGATAAGCCCTTTGGGCAATAGCCGTCTTACGATCATAAGTGGTTGCCTGTCCTTCTTCGTCAAAGGCCATCACCACCACGGCGGCACCCAGTCGGCGCAACTCGCGGGCATGTTCCAGGAATTCCTGTTCGCCATTCTTCAGACTGATGGAGTTGACGATACACTTACCCTGGGCATTCTTCAGACCGGCAAGCACTGTCGGCCAGTCGGAAGAGTCAATCATCAACGTACTTCGCGCTACGGCAGGGTCATTGGCGATATAGCGTACAAAGGTCTCCATCTCACGGCGACTGTCTAACATGGCATCGTCCATGTTGATGTCGATGATAGAGGCGCCGCCTTCTATCTGCTGGCGGGCGACAGTCATCGCCTCATCGTATTTCTTCTCGGCTATGAGTCGTGCAAACTTACGGGAGCCGGCCACATTGGTGCGCTCGCCAACATTGATGAAGTTCGTCACCTGACGGTCGACGAGCAGCGGTTCCAGACCCGACACGCGCAATTGATGGTCTGCCGGCGGCACCTGTCGGGGTGCAATACCTCGCAACGCCTCACTGATGGCCTTGATATGCTCGTCGTTCGTGCCACAACACCCTCCGGCAATATTGAGCAGTCCTGCCTCAGCCATCTGTCGTAGATGACCAGCAGTATAAGGTGGCAATTCCTCGTACTCACCCATCTCGTTGGGCAGGCCGGCATTAGGATGCAGGCTGATATAGACGGGCAACCGCTGAGCCAGCTGTTCGACGAAGGGGCGCAGCTCTGTCACACCAAAAGAGCAGTTCAGTCCGAAGCTCAACAGCGGATAGTGCGAGACACTGACGTAGAAAGCCTCCAATGTCTGTCCTGTCAGCGTACGTCCGCTGCGGTCATTGATGGTAGTAGATACCATGACAGGAATCTCCCGTCCTAAACGCTCGTTCAGCCGCATCACGGCATCAAGGGCCGCCTTGGTATTCAGCGCATCGAAACAGGTCTCTATCAGTAGCAGGTCGGCACCGCCTTCTAGCAAGGCTGTCGCCTGCTCCTCATAGGCTTCAGACATCTCGTCGAACGTAATGGTGCGCAAGGCCGGCTCATTCATATCGGAGGCCAGCGACAGCGACTTCGAGGTGGGTCCCATGGAACCTGCCACCCAAATATATCTGTCAGAACAACTGTCGGCAACCCATCGTGCGATGCGGGCTCCTTCACGAGCCATCTCGGCCACCAGTTGCTCACAACCATACTCTTGCTGGCTGATGCGGTTGGACGAGAATGTATTGGTCTCGATGATGTCGGCTCCTGCCTCCACATAGCGGCGGTGGATCTGTTCAATGACATCAGGGCTGGAGAGGTTCAGTACATCGTTGTTACCCACAAGCGATACAGGCCAGTTAGCCAAACGTCCCTTATGGTAAGACTGCCCACTCAGTCCTAGCGACTGAATGAAAGTTCCCATTGCTCCGTCCAGTATCAGAATGCGCTGTTGCAAAGCCTCTCTTATATCCATCTTTTCTGATGTTAAGTCCTTATCCTGTGGCAAAATAACTTCCATATTTTTTGTAAACAGCGACAAAGGTACTAAATAAAATAGGAATGAAGAAATAAAAAGTGAAAATTATTTAGTACCTTTGCACGCAGAAAGTTACATATCCCCATAAATCAATGAAAGAATTACAACTGAAGTACGGATGTAATCCGAATCAAAAGCCCTCACGTATCTTTATGGCAGAGGGCGAGTTACCTATCGAAGTGATTAACGGCCGTCCTGGCTACATTAACTTCCTGGACGCCCTGAATGCCTGGCAGCTGGTGAAAGAACTGAAAGAAGCCACGGGTCTGCCTGCCGCTGCCTCATTCAAGCATGTCAGCCCTGCCGGTGCTGCTGTAGGTCTGCCACTGAGCGACACGCTGAAGAAGATCTACTTTGTAGACGATGTTCAAGGACTGGACGAAAGCCCTATTGCCTGTGCCTATGCCAGGGCTCGCGGTGCAGACCGCATGTCAAGCTATGGTGACTTCGTGGCATTGAGCGACACCTGCGATGCAACAACCGCCCTGTTGTTAAAGCGCGAAGTAAGTGATGGCGTAATAGCACCCGGCTTTACACCCGAGGCCATCGAGATTTTGAAGGACAAACGTAAGGGAACGTACAACGTCATTCAGATTGATCCCTGCTACAAGCCCGAACCCATTGAGCGCAAGCAGTGCTTCGGCGTCACCTTCGAGCAGGGGCGCAACGAAATTCGTCTGGACGACCCCGCCCTGTTCGAGAACATCCCGACACAGAACAAGACTTTCACCAAGGAAGCTATGCGCGACTTGATCATTGCTCTCATTACGCTGAAATACACTCAGTCTAACTCAGTATGCTATGTCAAGGACGGCCAGGCTATCGGTATCGGCGCCGGCCAACAGAGCCGCATCCATTGTACTCGTCTGGCTGGTAACAAGGCTGACATCTGGTGGCTGCGCCAGCATCCGAAGGTGATGGCTCTGCCTTTCAAGGAGGGTATCCGTCGTGCTGACCGCGACAACACCATTGATGTATATATCTCTGAGGATGAGCACGACGACGTGCTGCGCGACGGTGCCTGGCAGCAGTTCTTCACCCGCCAGCCCGAGGTGCTGACGATGGCTGAGAAGAAAGAGTGGATTGCCAAGAACACAAAGGTTGCCTTGGGTTCTGATGCCTTCTTCCCCTTCGGCGACAATATTGAGCGTGCTCACAAGAGTGGCGTTGAGTATATTGCCCAAGCCGGCGGCTCAGTACGCGACGATCATGTTATCATGACGTGCGACAAATATGGTATCGCTATGGCCTTTACGGGCGTTCGCTTGTTCCATCATTGATTGATATTAGTAAGGACTACAGGACTGACAGGACAATAAAACACAGCATTAATGGCTGGAAGAAAGAATTCTGTCTGTCCTGAAGTCCCTGCAAAAAACATAAAAGTTATGAGTAAGGAATCAGACTTCGAGGATATCCTCGTCAATGGTATTTCGTTCGGTCGCGGCGGTGGACCTCGCAAGGAAGAAGACAAGGTAAAGACCAAGGCCAAGAAGAAGAAATACATCACAGGCGCTCATGGTAGTGGCTCTGCCCGACAGAAGGCCAAATACCGTGAACAGCGCGCCAATCGTCACAAGAAGTAACTACCAGACGGGCAGAGAGACAACAAAGCGACAGCCTTTGGTGTAGCTTTCATCTAATGTGACGTCGCCGCCTAAAGAGCGGGCCATACGTCGACAGTTGGCGAGGCCTTGTCCGAGAAGTTCTTCATTCTTAGTCAGTTTGGTCAGGATACTAGACAACATCCCTTTTTTCTGAGACTTGATACCCACACCAGTATCGCTGATGGCAATCAACAACTGATTGCCTTGTTGTTCACACCGCAGCAGGATGTGTCCTTGTGCCGTGAACTTAACGGCATTACCCAGCAGGTGCAGCAGTATCTGTCGCAAACGATTTACATCGGTCGTCAGAGTAAAGTCGTTTGCAACGCGCGAAGCATATCTGATTTCCAAACCTTGGCGGTTGATGGTGGTGGTCTTTGACAGAACCTCGCGGCATAGCATATCCATATTGACAGGCGTTTGTACCACTGCTGGCACTTGACTCTGGGTCGACAGTTTCCGGATGAGACGGCGACGCGTCCACCAATAGGCTCCGGCAAAGAGAACCATCAGCAAAAGCAACCCACTTATCAGAATCATCATCACTTTCTGTTTTGCCTTATCTTCCTCGCGAGATTGCATCAACTTCTGCTCGTAAGCCATCTGGTCGAAGTTCGCATTCTGCATAATGCTGCGAATAGAATCTATCTCCAGAAAGCGACGCTTTAAGGCCTCAAAGCCCTTTTGTTCTCCTCTCTCCAGCGTCAGGATACGGATATCCACCAACGAACTGTCTACATTGACATTCCCCTCGCGCAATTTGGCTAGAGCACCTTCATAATCGCTCTCCATAGCTCGTTTGCCTATCTCCATGAAGTTGTCATAACGATGGCTGAAAGCAGGCAGATCCATACTGCGCAGACTGATGTACTGGTCGTAGTAGTCGAAAAAATCTTGGGTATTCCCGTCCATGAAGTGAACGTAAGCAGCCATAGCCAACGAGAGTGATTGATACTCCACATTCTGAGTCTCACGGGCCAGCACCAGGGCACTATCAGCCCAGTGCAAAGCTTTCTTGGAATCCTGTAAACACGTAAGTTCCGCCAGGCTCTGATAGACTCGCATGGTAAACTTCGGATCGGTAGTGCCTACTTCTCCCAAAGCTTGAGTGAAGTATTGCTCAGCCTTACTGCGGTTCTGGGTGACGGCATAGATATCACCCATCAGTCCGGTAGCCAAATAGAAGTATTGGGTAGCACCATTCTGACGCATTTCTTCGTCTAACTCCTTTGCAGCCTGCATGGCACGATAAACCATATTATGGCGCAGGGCGAAAAAACCCTCGTTGTTCTTCAGCTTATAGTAGAGCATCCAGTAGCCTTTTTTTCTCAGGTGCTCCTCGTAGGTTACAGCGAAAGAATAGAACTCATCGGGTGTTCCATATTGTACTAGCTGACGGTACTTGTCGAATATCTCCTTGTCCTCGCCTTTCAGGTCATTTGGACCCACCTCGGCAAAAGTAGCCGTAAAGGTTGTCAGCATCAGACACACGGTCAGTAGCAGTCGGTTATAGATATTGGTCCTTCTTATCATAGATGTTTTGTCTTAAGAGTTTTCAAAGATAAGCGCTCACCCTCGCTGATCGGCACCCCACATCATCTTCCTGCGGAGGGTGTGAAAGTATTTGGTATCGGCACGTTTGATGACACGAACACGGTAAGGTGCCTTACAAAGTCTCAGACGTGTGGTTTCCTGCAGAGGCTCGGAACGTCCGTCCAGCGCCACCAGATAATTGTGGGTGCGACTTTCAACGGTAAGCTGTATCTCCGAATCTTCAGAGAGTACGATAGGGCGCACATTCAACGAATGCGGAGCAACAGCCGTCAACAAGAACACATGGGTGCCTGGCACCATAATCGGACCGCCGTTTGACAGCGAATAAGCCGTAGATCCTGTGGGCGTCGACATGATAAGTCCATCTGCTTGGTAAGTCGTCAAGTAGTCACCGTTGACCGTACAATGAATGGTTATCATCGAGGCGTTGTCACGCTTCAGAATGGCCACGTCATTCAAGGCACAACGGTAGCCCTTCAATTTCTGTCCGCTGGTGGAAACCTCTATAACACTACGCGTCTCAACGGCGTAGTCGCCCTCATAAAGTGCCTGGATGGTATGATCAATTTCCTGTGCCGTTACGTCGGCAAGGAAGCCCAGTCGTCCGGTGTTAATACCTAAAATGGGCACCTGCTTGCTTCCTACCATGCTGGCAGCTCGCAGGAAGGTACCGTCGCCACCCATCGAAATGACAAAGTCGGCGTCGAAGTTGTTGCCATCAAAGACCGTTACGCCACTGAGAACGTTCTGCGGGTCAGACACCAGGAAGTCGTAGAAAGCCCGTTCTATGCTGACTTCCGCCTTACGCAGAGCCAGCGAAGCTAATATCTGACGGATGGAAACGGACTTCTTGGGCTGGTAGGTGTTGCCGAAGAAGGCGAAGCGGAGTTTACGTGACGACATCATTTTTTACGCTTTTTTTGTTGTTTATTCGCAAAGTTTTCGTAACTTTGCGGTGCAAAGATACAAATAAAAGTGAAAAATGAAAAGTGAAAAGTGAAAAATATGACAAAACTAAGTGTAAATATCAATAAGGTGGCCACGTTGCGTAACGCCCGCGGAGGCAATAACCCTAATGTGCTGACTGTGGCCCGCGATGCTGAGAAGTTTGGTGCACAGGGCATAACGGTACATCCGAGACCTGACGAGCGCCATATTCGTTATCAAGATGTGCGCGACCTCCGACCACGCATCACAACGGAGTTCAATATTGAGGGTAATCCCATCGATTCGTTTACGGAACTGGTATTGGAAGTCGTCCCCACACAAGTAACACTTGTTCCCGACGGCCAAGACCAACTGACGAGCAACCATGGCTGGGATACCATAGAAAACAAGGCATTCCTAACAGACATCTGCCATACATTCAAACAGGCAGGCATCCGTACTAGCATCTTCGTTGATCCTAATCCCAAGATGGTAGAAGGCGCCAAGGCTTGTGGCGCAGACCGCGTGGAACTGTATACCGAGCCATATGCTTCCGGCTATGCGCAGAACAGAGAAACAGCCATTGCCCCCTTCATTGCTGCGGCAAAGGTTGCCCGGAAGGTGGAATTAGGCCTCAATGCTGGCCATGACTTGTCGTTGGAGAACCTGGCGTACTATCATCAGCAGATTCCCTGGACCGACGAGGTATCCATTGGTCATGCCCTCATCTGCGATGCACTCTACCTTGGACTGCAGGAAACTATCAAGCAATATCTAAAACAACTAAAATAAACGACTATGGCAAAAAAAGTATATGTATTCTTAGCTGACGGCTTCGAGGATGTTGAGGCCCTCATTCCCGTCGACGTGCTGCGTCGCGGTGGTGTCGATGTTACGACAGTAAGCATCTCCGACTTCCCCTTGGTGCGTTCAGCCCACGGAGTGAACATCGAAGCTGACATCATGTTTGAACAGGGCGATTTCTCGGATGCCGACCTCATTTTCCTGCCTGGCGGAATGCCCGGAGCCTCGAACCTCTTTGATCACAAAGGTGTCTGCAAAGCCGTCGTTGATCAGTTTGCCGCAGGCCGCAAAGTCGCTGCCATCTGCGCAGCACCGGCTGTAGTATTGGGACAGTTGGGACTGCTCGAGGGTAAGAAGGCTACGTGCTATCCTGGCTTTGAACACTTGCTCGACGGCGCCACCTATACCGCTGACCTTGTCACGGTCGATGGCAATATCACTACCGCCGAAGGTCCTGCCGCCGCTTTCCCCTTTGCATACGAGCTCTTAGCTCAGCTGGTCGACAAACAAACCGCTGACCAGATAGCTGAAGGTATGCGCTTCAAACACCTCATGGCCTAATGGACTATATTATCATAGTGGCTGGCGGGAAAGGACTGCGTATGGGGACGGATATCCCCAAGCAGTTTCTGCCAATAGGCGGCAAGCCTGTGCTCATGCGAACCTTGGAGCGCTTCAGAGAGTATTCCAAGGAACTGCAAATTATCCTCGTGCTGCCCAAGGCACAGCAGGATTACTGGCATCAGCTATGTGAGGAATATCATTTCAACGTGGAGTATATGCTTGCCGATGGCGGTGAGACCCGCTTCCACTCTGTTCAAAACGGCTTGGCACTTGTTCCTGACGATGCAGAAGGGGTGGTGGGTGTACATGATGGCGTTCGACCTTTTCCGTCCGTAGATGTCATTTGCAACTGCTATAAGGCAGCCCAAGAAAAGAAGGCCGTTATCCCCGTTATCCCTGTCGTTGAAACGCTGCGCCACATTACCGAGGGAACAAAGCCTCGCGGTGAGTACCGTCTGGTGCAGACACCGCAATGTTTTGACATCCAGTTGCTGAAGGCTGCGAACAAACAGCCTTATAACGACGGCTTTACCGACGACGCCAGCGTGGTTGAAGCTTTTGGCTTTGATGTCACCCTCGTCGAAGGCAACCGCGAGAACATCAAAATTACCACGCCATTTGACATGACCATTGCAGAAGCATTGCTGCAAAAATAAATATGAACGACATCCTGCAACAAGACATACAATATTTGCCTGGGGTTGGACCCTCACGCAAAAAGATGCTCAACGACGAGTTGGGCATCGTGACGTATGGCGACCTGTTGCAGTATTATCCCTATAAGCACGTTGACCGCAGCAGACTCTACAGCATCCGCGAACTGACTGGTGACATGCCTTTCGTGCAAGTAAAGGGGCATATTCTCAGTTTTGAGACCTTCAAGGTGAGTGCTCGCAAGGAGCGTGTCGTCGCCCACTTTACAGACGATTCCGGCAAGGTGATGGACCTCACCTGGTTCAACGGCGGCAAATATGCCAAGCAAAACTATACCATCGGCAAGGAATATATCGTCTTCGGTCGCCCCAACGTCTATAACGGTCGCATCAACGTCACCCATCCCGATATGGATGCTGCCGACAAGCTGGAACTTTCAGCGATGGGCATGCAGCCTTACTACAACACGACGGAGAAGATGAAGAAGGCCGGCCTGAACAGCCGGGCTATTGAGCGACTAACGAAGATACTTCTCGATGTGCTGAAACAGCCGCTCACGGAGACGTTGCCAGACTTCCTGACGGCGAAGCTGCACCTGATATCACGCGACGAGGCACTGCGTAAGATTCACTATCCGCAGAATGCCAAGGAACTGGAACGGGCCCGCGTCCGACTGAAGTTCGAGGAACTGTTCTATGTGCAGCTTAATATATTAAGGTATGCAAGCGACCAACGGCGAAAATACCGTGGATATATCTTCTCCAAGGTCGGTGACTACTTCAACGACTTCTACAAAGAGAACCTACCTTTCCCTTTGACGGGTGCTCAAAAGCGCGTCATCCGTGAAATCCGCAAGGATATGGGCAGCGGGCGACAGATGAACCGCTTACTTCAAGGAGATGTAGGTTCCGGCAAGACCCTCGTAGCACTCATGTCCATGCTTATCGCCTTAGACAACGGCTATCAGGCTTGCATCATGGCACCTACCGAGATTCTAGCCGAACAGCATCTGCAGACCATCATGGATTTTCTGGAAGGAATGGACATCCGGGTTGCTCTATTAACCGGCATCGTCAAAGGCAAGCGCCGACAAGAAATCCTCGACGGTTTGCTGGACGGTACCGTTCAGATACTCGTCGGAACGCATGCCGTCATTGAAGATACCGTGCAGTTTGCGCGACTTGGCATGGTGGTCGTCGACGAACAACATCGCTTCGGTGTCGCCCAGCGCGCCAAGCTGTGGAGCAAGAGCCAGAATCCGCCTCACGTTTTAGTAATGACGGCGACACCCATACCGCGAACGCTGGCGATGACCCTCTATGGAGACCTCGACGTCAGTGTCATCGATGAGTTGCCACCTGGCCGTAAGCCTGTGGTGACACAACACGTCTTCGACCGTTCCCTGCCGTCGCTCTACGACAGCATCCGCAACCAGATACGCCAAGGACGACAGGTGTATATCGTCTTCCCCCTCATCGAAGAGAGTGAGAAGATAGACCTGAAGAATCTGGAGGACGGCTTCGAAGTGCTGAAGCAAGTATTCCCCGAGTTCCGTCTCAGCAAGGTTCATGGTAAGATGAAGCCTGCCGACAAGGAAGCAGAAATGCAAAAGTTTGTCAACGGCGACACCCAGATTCTCGTCGCTACAACGGTCATCGAGGTCGGTGTCAACGTACCCAATGCCTCTGTGATGGTCATTCTCGAAGCCCAGCGCTTCGGCCTTAGCCAGTTGCACCAGCTCCGCGGACGTGTGGGACGCGGTGCAGACCAGTCCTACTGCATCTTGGTAACGGGTTATCAGTTGGCAGAAGACACCCGGAAGCGCATCGACATCATGTGCGAGACCAACGACGGCTTCCGCATTGCCGAGGCTGACCTTAAACTGCGAGGTCCCGGCGACCTCGAAGGCACCCAGCAGAGCGGTATGGCTTTCGACCTGAAGATTGCCGATATTGCCCGCGACGGACAATTGGTACAAATGGCTCGCGACGAAGCACAAATCATCATCGACGACGACCCTCTCTGTCAATCAGAACGTTACGCTCTTTTATGGCATCGACTGAAGGAACTTAGAAAAACCAATATCAACTGGGCAGCCATCTCTTAAACGTTAAAACCATCGCAGCGTAAACGTTTAAGCGTTAAATTAACAAAAAAGATTGTCTATAAAACACATTTATAATACAATAATGATTACTTTTGCATCGTTTTACCGATAAGAGGCGGCGTTATTAACCCTTGAAACCACAACATTTTATGAACTACAATATTAAGAAAATTCTAATACTTGCAATAGCATCCATAGCAACAATTTCTAGTTTCGGACAGGATCTTTTAGCCCGTCAGGCACCCGTTGACAGGAAAATGAAAGCAGTAGACAGCCTCGCATTGAAGAGGCTGATATTTAGTGAGAACTACGACTCGCCTGCGGAGGATCTCTACGACGAATGGGACAACAAATATGCACATCGCGAGACATCATTGCCCGACTCTTTCCGCATTTCGTTGCGCGACTTTTGCATGCCCACCACCAGCCGAGTACTAACCAGTAACTTCGGTGCCCGTTGGGGACGCCAACATAAAGGTCTGGACATCAAGGTATATATTGGTGACACCATCCGTGCCGCTTTCTCCGGCAAGGTGCGTATTGTGCGCTACGAAGGTCGTGGCTACGGCAAGTATGTCGTCATTCGTCACTACAACGGCTTGGAAACTATTTATGGTCACATGTCTGCCCAGTTGGTAGAGGAAAATCAGGAAGTTCGTGCCGGTGATGCCATCGGACTGGGAGGAAACACCGGACGCAGTACTGGTTCTCACCTGCATTTCGAGACCCGTCTCTGTGGTGTAGCCCTGAACCCCGCCCTGCTGTTTGATTTCCGCAACCAGGACGTCGTAGCTGACTCTTACATGTTCCGCAAGAGCAACTATCAGCGCGAGTCACTCGTTGCCAATCGTCTGCGTGGTGTGAACAGCATAGACTTTGGCAGTCGCATCGGTGAAGACGAAGAGTTGGCCGCAGCAGCACCTGCAGCCAACTATATCCAGGAGTCTCGTTTCCACAAGGTTCGCAGAGGTGAAACCGTTTACTCTATTGCCCGCAAGCGTGGCACTTCGGTAGACGCTATTCTCCGTCTGAACCACCTGAAGCGTTCCGCCAAGCTGAAGCCCGGACAGATTCTCAAGTACAACTAATCGTCAGCTAAGGCAAAGTCCAACTGACGTTTCTCCAAATTAGCATGGGCGACCTTAATACGAATGGGGTCGCCCAGTTGGTATTTGTTGTGGTGACGGCGTCCCACGAGGCAATAATTGCGCTCGTCGAAGTCGTAGTAGTCATCGTCAAGGTCGCGCATGGGCACCATGCCTTCGCAATGGTTCTCGTCAATCTCACAATAAATGCCATACGACTGGATACCGCTGATATGCGCATCGTAGGTCTCACCGATCTTGTCGCCCATAAACTCCACCATCTTATACTTGATGCTGTCGCGCTCCGCCTGCTGAGCCACCACTTCCATATCCGAGCAGTGCTCGCTCAACTCCTCGTATTTTTCCTGATTGGCACTGCGACCGCCCTCCTGATACCTCGTCAGCAGTCGGTGCACCATCGTGTCGGGATAGCGGCGAATGGGTGACGTGAAATGGGTGTAGTATTCAAAGGCCAGACCATAGTGTCCGATATTATGCGTCGAGTACTTAGCCTTCATCATAGCCCGCAGCGCCACCATCTCTATCAACTTCTGCTCTTTCTTTCCCTGACAGCCATCCATCAAGGTATTCAGCGACTTCGATATCGCTCCCTTGGTACCGCTGGTCTTCATTTTGTAGCCGAACTTCACCACAAATTCGCGCAGCGTCTCCAGCTTAGTAGGATCCGGTTGGTCGTGCACACGATAAACCATAGTCTTTGCTTTTCCGTTGACTTTGTTTTTAGCTTTGCCAACATTCTCTGCCACATATTTATTCGCCAGCAGCATAAACTCCTCGATGAGCTGTGTAGCATCGTTCGATTTCTTGAAGTAGGCACGTAGCGGCTTACCCTCGCTATCTACGTCGAAGTGCAGTTCCTCGCGGTCGAACTTCACGGCACCACCCTTGAAGCGGCGCTCGCGCAACTTCTTGGCCAACTTGTCCAGCGTGCACAACTCTGGTGCATAATCGCCATCCTTGCCCATCAGAATCTCCTGCACCTCCTCGTACGCATACCTTCTATTACTCTTGATAACCGTATGGGCAATATGATAATCCTTGACGTTAGCTTCATCGTCTAACACGAAAATCACGCTATAGCACAGTTTCTCCTCGTCGGGGCGCAGCGAGCAGATGAAGTTGCACAAACGCTCCGGCAACATCGGGATGGTACGGTCAACCAGATATACACTGGTGGCGCGCTTATAGGCTTCCTTATCAATGATGGAACCCTCCTTGACATAGTGGCTCACGTCGGCAATATGCACCCCGACTTCCCAATGCTTGCCCTTTTGTCTGATGGACAGCGCATCGTCGAAGTCCTTGGCATCCTTGGGATCGATGGTGCAGGTAAAGACATCGCGGAAATCCTCACGGCGCCTGATTTCCTCCGGGGTAATGCCCGGATCAATCTTATCGGCAGCCTCCTCCACATTCTTCGGATACTTATAGGGCAGACCGTACTGCGCCAGGATAGCATGCATCTCGACGGTGTTGTCGCCCTCTTTTCCGAGCACGTCAATCACCTCGCCAACCATGTTCTTCGACTCTCCCGACGGCCATTGGGTAATCTTCACCACCGCCTTGTCGCCAGTCTTGCCGCCCTTCAGTTTCTTCTTGGGAATAAAGATGTCGTTGGCAAAGATGTTTCCCTCGGTCACCAGGAAGGCATAGTCTCTTTCCACCTGTAGCTTTCCTACGGCCTGGTCCATCTTGTGCGACAGGATTTCCACCACCATAGCCTCCTTGATGTGACGTTCCCTGCGAGCCATCATGGCCACGCGGACGCGGTCTCCGTTCATGGCAAACATCGAGTTGCGCTCCGACACGAAGATAGGCTTGCCGCCATCGTCCGGCTGGAACGAGTTCTTGCCGTTGGCCTTGCGGATGAAAGTACCTTCCTGCACCTGTGTCTTCAGGTTCAGGCGATAGGAATTGTCACTGGCTTTCGTCAGATAGTCGTCCCAGGCCATCTCATCCATTACGTCCACAGCCAGCATCTTCGTAGGATGCGTATCCAGTTTCAAGGCTTTGAAAACCTGCTTGAGCGTAAACACCTCGTTGGGATGTTGCTGGAAAAGCGTCTGCAGCATTTCTGCCACCTGTTTCTTGTTCAGTCGCTTGCTACCCTTGTTCTTACTCATAGTCATATCGTTTTTAGTGATTAGTAATGCTTGTCTGGTCACCACACTATCGGGAGCAGACCGTTCTGCTGCAAGTACTGGTTGCAGCGCGAGAACTGATGCTGTCCAAACCATCCGCCCCGATTGGCCGACAGCGGAGAGGGATGTACGGATTCCAGCACCAGGTTCCGCTGTCTGTCTATCATCTTGCCCTTGGAACGGGCATAGCCTCCCCACAGCATATAAACCAGATGCTCACGCTCTGTGGCCAAGGCACGGATGGCTGCATCCGTAAACTGCTGCCACCCTAATGCCGAATGGCTGTTAGCCTGATGGGCACGGACGGTGAGCGTTGCGTTGAGCAGCAAGACACCCTGTCGGGCCCAGCGCTCCAGATTGCCTGTGGTGGGAATGGGTGTTCCCAGGTCTTGCTGTATCTCCTTGAAGATGTTCTGCAGCGAGGGAGGAAACGGTACGCCGTCCTGCACCGAGAAACTCAATCCGTGAGCCTGTCCGGGTTCGTGATAAGGATCCTGTCCGATGATAACCACCCGCACCTGGTCGAAGGGACACAAGTTAAAGGCATTGAAAATCAGTCGCCCCGGCGGAAAGCAGATGCCAGCTGTGTACTCTTGCCGCACACGGTGCGTCAACTGCTCAAAGTAGGGTTGTTCAAACTCACCCTGCAGGTGCTGTTTCCAGGTTTCTTCTATCTGTACGCTCATGGTTCACTTCTTGTTAATCATCAGTATGCTCTACCCGCTTCCTCTTGGCATTCCTCGGATGATGCTGCAGAATCTGCTGGCGCAGCGTCGTCATGTCGATGTGGGTATAAATCTCCGTGGTGCCTATCGATTCGTGGCCCAGCAGCGCCTGAATCACACGCAGGTCTGCCCCACCCTCCAACAACGCCGTAGCAAACGAGTGCCGTAGCGTATGCGGCGAGATGGTTTTCTGAATTCCTGCCAGCTGAGCCTGTTGCTTAATCATCAAAAGTATCATGACACGTGTCAGGTGTGCACCGCGACGGTTCAGAAAGACATAATCCTCTTCACCGGGCTTGATGTTCATCTTCTGGCGCATAGAGAACCAAAGAGCCAGTTCCTCGACGGCCTTCTTCGATATCGGTACCAGACGTTCTTTATTGCCCTTACCAAAGACACGGACATATTTTTCATTCAGATACAGGTTCGACAGCTTCAGGTTCACCAGCTCCGAGACGCGCAGGCCACAGGAAAACAGCACCTCGATGATGGCGCGGTTGCGGTGACCTTCCCATTTCGAGACATCAATGCTCTTTTTCAGTTGGTCTACCTCCGCCATCGACAGCACTTCGGGCAGATGTTCACCCAACACCGGGGACTCCAGCAGCTCTGTAGGGTCGTCATCGCGGTAGCCGTCCAACTGCAGGAACCGATAGAAAGAGCGCACGCCACTCAGGATGCGGCATTGCGAGCGTGGTCCGACGCCGATGTCGTGCAGTCCGGCCGCAAAGTGCTGCAGATCAGCCAACTGCACATCCAGCACATGCTTCCCCTCTGCATCCAGATACGCCAGCAGCTTCTGCAGGTCACGCTCATACGCATCCAGCGTGTTTGCCGAATAGCCGCGCTGCAGCTTCAGGTAGCGCTGATAAGCCCTGATGATGTCCTTATGTTCTTTCATACTCCATGCAAAGATACGAATTAGTGCGAAGAAAACAAAGAATTTCACTCTTTTTTTGTCACACACGGGCAACTTCGCGATATTTTTTTGCGGCAAATGATGACATGGGGAATGCTAAAACGTCTTAAAGGATGTGAAACTATATAGTTTGTAGCTACTAAATGGATAAACTAAAGTTAAAAAGATGCCTCTTTGTGGGCGTTGTCGCTATGTTGTCAGTATGGCCCGTTGGCTTGTCTGCACAACAGTATCGCGTGTCTGCCTGCGACTGGATGATGCTGAAGCGTCAGAAACTGGGCGAGTTCCAACTTGCCAAAGACATCCAGGCCGATGGTATCGAGATGGACATGGGACCGCTGGGAAAGCGTGAGATGTTCGAGAACAAACTGCGCGACCCGCACTTCCAGCAACTCTTCCGCCGCGCTGCAGACTCGTTAGGCATTGCCGTATCGTCTATGGCTATGTCTGGATTCTTCGGCCAGAGCTTCCTCAAGCGTGAGAACTACAAGGCACTGGTGGAGGACTGTCTGCGCTCTATGGACATCATGGGTGCCCAAGTGGCTTTCCTGCCGCTGGGCGGCAGTGGTCAGGAGTGGAAGCAGAAGGGCGCTGCACATGACGAGATGGTACGCCGGCTGCACGAAGTTGGCGAGATAGCCCGCCAGCAGGGCAAGGTTATCGCCATCCGTACCGCTCTTGACGCGCGTGCGAACCTTTTATTATTAAAGGAGATCAACAGCACGGGCATCAAAATCTACTACAACCTGCAGGATGCCGTTGACCAAGGTCTCAACCCCTGCAAGGAACTCAAGAAGCTGGGTGCCAAGAACATCGGACAGATTCATGCTTCACTCACCGACAGTGTGACGCTGGACGAAGACCCCCGCATAGACCTTTACCAAGTGAAGAAAACCCTCGACAAGATGCGGTGGAGCGGTTGGCTAGTCGTTGAGCGCAGCCGCAACGCCAAAGACGTGCGTAACGTCCGCGCCAACTACGGTCGCAACGTCGCCTATCTGAAAGAGGTGTTTCAGAAAAACAACCCGACAAAACCATAACAAGACAGAGAGAGACTAAGAAACGACTAACAATGAGAATAACAAAAAAACAGTAATAACTTAAAACAGATTGCTTATGAAAAAACTACAATTGATGGCGTGGCCGAAACTTTGCACTGCAGTACTCTTAGGCACAGCGGCATTGTTTATGGCATCGTGTGCC
>OCTW011518411.1_pt1 | contig 34563 bp, 21 predicted proteins | sample 1539671 | NCBI WGS metagenome assembly OCTW01 (sample SAMN02144230, study PRJEB22623) | gut metagenome | biome: sheep rumen | host: Ovis aries | place: New Zealand
ATTCTCAATTCTCAATTCTCAATTCTCAATTCTCAATTCTCAATTCTCAATTCTCAATTCTCAATTCTCAATTCTCAATTCTCAATTCTCCTCGCCCTCCTGGTTCCTTTCACCTTCCCTCTATCGGAAGGTCGGGTGGGGCATTCTACTCAAAAACGCTACAAAAGTACTAATATTTTTTTATATATGCAAGACCTCATGCCTTTTTTGTCTATTTTTTTTCATTTTGTTTTATTTTTTCCCTTTTGTCCTCTCTCCTTTCCTATGAATTATTCCTTTTTGATGTATTTTTTCGCCCAATTCCGTCTCTCCTCCCAGCTCCTTTTTTGTCTCTCCCTCTCCCCCCTTCAGGGGGCTGGGGGGCTTCCTCTCCCCCTTTTAGGGGGCATGGGGCTTCCTTTCTTTGTCTATTGCGTCCAAATCGAATTTGGACACGGCTCTGCCCGATTGAGCGTCCGGTGGACGGTAATAGAACCTTTTGGGGTGGGGGCTAATTCAAAATAAGGTCGAAATAGACTCATTACCAAAGGATAACCCAAGGATCCCCCAAGGATAACCCAAGGATAGACACTGTATTTTGTACAAAATGCACTCTTTCTATATATATACTATGTATATATATACTATTTTACAGTGCATCCATCCTGAAATGAACGAAAAATTCCATGTTTTTATGCCGGTTTCCGAAGGCTTTTTGAGCATGATTTCATGGGTTCCTTTGACTAAAATGGCACCATTCTATCGAAAGATTTCGATATGTTTCGATTGAAAAATGTGAAAAAATTGCAAAAAATGCAAAAAACTCTTGCATGTTTCAAAAAAAAGTAGTAATTTTGTGCTCGATTTGTAAAGTATATATAGCAAATGCTATAGACTTTGAACGGTAAATCGCAATTTAGTATTAACTAATCGACCATGCAGAAACGGAATTTATCCTTCACGCAGCTCTTTAATCTGAGCTTTGGATTTTTCGGAGTACAAATCGCCTATGCGTTGCAGAGCGCTAATATATCCCGTATCTTCGCTACGCTGGGCGCTGACCCCCACACTTTGAGTTTCTTTTGGATCCTTCCTCCTCTGATGGGAATGATCGTTCAGCCTCTCGTCGGCAAGTATTCGGACAAGACATGGACGCGTCTCGGGCGGCGCAAACCTTATTTACTCGTGGGCGCGCTCATCGCGCTCGCGGTGATGCTGCTTCTCCCGAACGCAGGTAACTTCAGCTTTGCGCAGTCTGCCTTCCTCGGGCTCAACGCAGCGATGTGGTTTGGTATCTTCAGCCTCATGTTCCTGGATACTTCTATCAATATCGCTATGCAGCCGTTTAAGATGATGGTCGGCGACATGGTCAACGAGGAGCAGAAAGGAACGGCGTATGCCATCCAGTCGGCTCTCTGTAATGCAGGATCCGTGGTAGGCTACCTCTTCCCGATCTTCTTTACCTGGATCGGAATAGCCAATACGGCTCCCGAGGGAGTTATACCGGATTCCGTCAAATGGTCGTTCTATGCCGGAGCGGCTATCCTGATTCTTTGTGTCCTTTATACTTTCGCTACCGTGAAGGAACTCAACCCGCAGGAGTATGCGGAGTTCCACGGCATTAAGGAGAAAGAAGACAAATCACAAACTGCAAACGACAAATCGGAGGAAGGTTTCATAACCTTACTCCGCAAAGCGCCTTCCGCTTTCTGGACGGTCGGACTTGTCCAGTTCTTCTGCTGGGCGGCGTTCATGTATATGTGGACTTATTCGATCGGAGCTATTGCGGTTAACTGCTTCGGATGGGATGAGGCCTCTACTGCCGCTTTGGAATATCAGTCTGCCGGCGATTGGGTAGGCGTGGTCTTCTGTGTTCAGGCGGTAGGATCACTCCTCTGGGCAATGGTGCTTCCGTTCTTGGAGAAACATACCGGCAACAAAGGTGCGTACGCGATCTCCCTTATTGTAGGTGCAATCGGATTTATCTCCATCTGGTTTGTATCTAACCAATACGTCCTCTTCCTGAGTTACGCACTCATCGGAGCTGCTTGGGCTGCTATGCTCGCCCTCCCGTTCACCATCGTTACCAACGCCATCAAGGGCGGTAACATGGGATATTACCTCGGTCTCTTCAATTGCACCATCTGTATCCCGCAGATCATCGCTGCCCTTTGCGGAGGACTACTCCTTAAATATGCATGCGCGCACGTACAAGCAGGTATGCTGGTCGTTGCCGGAGTACTCCTGCTCCTCGGTGCCGCCGCTGTCTTCCTCATCAAAGAGAAAGAATAACCGAAAAAACACTAGGACCCTAGGATCCTAGGATACTAGAATACTATCACAAACAACAATAATACTTAATAAAAAACACACAAGCAAATGAAAAACAATCTTCTTTCATTCCGCGCCGTGTTGATGGCTTTCCTGTTGATGACAGGAATGACCGCCTTTGCTCAGGTAGCCGTACAGGGTACGGTTACGGATGCTGCGAACGGCGAGCCTATTATCGGCGCATCTGTGCTGGAGATCGGTACTACCAATGGTACGATCACCGATTTTGACGGTAATTTCTCCCTTACAGTCAAGCCGGGAGCTAAACTGTCTATCTCGTACATGGGTTATAAGACTCAGGAGTTGGCAGCCGCTGCTTCGATGGCTGTCCGCATGGGCGAGGATTCCGAACTCTTGGACGAAGTAGTCGTTGTCGGCTACGGTGTCGTTAAGAAAAACGATGCCACCGGTTCGGTTACCGCTATCAAACCCGATGACATGAACAAGGGCCTCCAGACTACTGCTACCGACATGCTTTCCGGTAAAATTGCCGGTGTGGCTGTCACTTCGAACGACGGTACCCCTGGTGGTGGCGCTACGATCCGTATTCGTGGTGGATCATCTATGTCTGCCTCTAATGACCCGTTGATCGTCATTGACGGACTCGCTATGGATAATGATGGTGTCAAGGGTGTGGCTAACCCGCTTGCAATGGTTAACCCTGCTGATATTGAGTCGTTTACCGTCCTCAAGGATGCTTCTGCTACCGCAATCTACGGTTCACGTGCTTCCAATGGTGTCATCATCATTACTACCAAGAAAGGTTCCGCTAACCAGAAACTCAAAGTCTCCTACAACGGTAACGTTTCCTTCGGTACACTGCTCAAAACAGTGGATGTGATGTCTGCTGAAGATCTCCGTTCATATGCGCAGGATCTGTATAATGATCAGGTGATGAACCCCGCTACCTATCGTCCGAAAGTGCTTAACTATCTCGGTGATGCGAATACAGACTGGCAACGCCAGATTTATCGCACGGCTATTTCTACCGACCATAACATCTCTTTGATGGGTGGTACCAGGAACATGCCGTACCGCGTTTCTGTTGGTTATACCGACCAGAACGGTATTATCAAAACCTCTAACATGCAGCGCGTTACCGCTTCTATCAACCTCAACCCGACTTTCTTGGATAAGCACTTGACCTTCAACCTTAATGCGAAGGGAATGTATATCTTCAACCGTTATGCTCCGGGCGTTGTAGGTGAGGCGGTTTCCTTTGATCCGACTCTCCCTGTTAAGGGTGAAGCTACCGGTTATCTTTCCGGTACTACGCTGGGGGCAAGCCAGACGGTTATTGATCAGATCTTTGGCGGCTATTTCGGTTTCGCTCAACCGGGTACCTCTCTGAATGACTCTGAATGGGCTTACCAGCAGAACTCGCAATCTCCTCACAACCCGATGAGCTTGCTCAACTATACAAATGACCGTGCTAATTCCGGTGCATTCGTTGGTAACCTGGAGGTAGATTATAAAATCCACGGTTTCGAAGACCTCCGTCTCCATGCAAACTTCGGTGCGGACTATTCGTATGGGAAACAGAGAAACACAATTAGTCCGTTGATCCAAAGCTCGGATAACAACTATTACGGATTTAACTCTATTAGTGAGGAATCGAAATACAACCTCTCCTTCAACGCGTACGCGCAGTACTATAAGGACTTTACGGAAGATCAGCATTTCGATGTAATGGTCGGAGGTGAGTACCAGAAGTTCCACCGCGTAAGCAACTATCAGGAGTGGAGAATGTATCCGAATACGAATAATGATCCCAATCTCCGCAACTCGCAGAAGGATTTCAAGGAAGTGCCTTATGGTACGCAATCTGCGCTCCTCTCGTTCTTCGGCCGTGCTAACTGGGTGGGATGGAATCAGGTAATGGCTACCGTTACACTCCGTGCCGATGGTTCGTCGCGTTTCGCTCCGCAACACCGTTGGGGTCTCTTCCCGTCTGTTGCACTCGGTTGGAAGATCAAAGAGACCTTCCTCAAGGATGTCAACTGGCTCAATGACCTCAAGCTCCGTCTCGGTTATGGTATCACCGGTCAGCAGAATGTGTCGGATGCGTTCCAGTATCTGGCTGAGTATGAGAAGAGTAAGTTGGGCTCATGGTCCACTCTTGGTGAACTGGCTACAGAGGTAGATCTGTCCAAACTCGTTGTTGACGAGGATTATAGAATAGGTCAAGACGGATATGTGTATTATCCTACTTTCCGCCCGAAAGTTTATAACCCTGATCTTACTTGGGAGAAAACTACTACCTACAACGCAGGTATCGACTATGCTTTCCTCAATAACCGTATTTCAGGTAGCTTGGACTACTACTATCGTGTCACCAACGATTTGATCAACTATGTTATTGTTCCTGCAGGAACCAACTTCAAAACAAAGGCTTTGATGAACGTAGGTTCGTTGACCAACCAAGGTGTGGAGTTTGCTATCAATGCGGTAGCTATTGATATGAAGAATTTCAAATGGGACATTGGCTATAATGTGGCTTGGAATGACAACAGAATCCGCAACCTCTACGGTTACGATGACAACACTCCTGTACCGGATGCTAACTCCGGCGTAGGTAATGGTGTCTTGGTTCAGGCACACGCTGTAGGACAACCGATTTCTTCTTTCTATGTCTATGATACAAAAATTGATCCGAATACCGGACAGTATTATCTGATTGATCAGGATCATCCTGACCTCCTGCCTTCTGACCCGGGTTACGAGATCACGGCAGAGAAAGACAAAATCTTCTATCACAGCCCTGCTGCCCCTGTTACGATGGGCTTCAATACCAAGTTCCAGTTCTACGGAGTTGACCTCGGTATCGCGTTCCACGCTAACATTGGTAACTATGTGTACAACTCGGCACTTCAGGATCAGATGCAGTACATGACCTCTATCTATGATGCCAAGTTTGATGGTTATCACAACCTCAGTAGAAACGCATATAATTCGTACTATACGGACAACTATCAGATCCGTAACGAAACGAACGGTATGTTGACTACCTATTTCGTTCAGAACGCTTCGTTCCTCCGCTGCGATAACATTACCCTCGGTTACTCCTTCGCTCCGAAGAATAACAAAGTTAACGGACGTGTTTACTGCACGGTTTCCAATCCGTTCGTAGTGACTGCATACAAGGGTCTTGATCCGGAAATCCCGAGTGGACGTGATACGAATATCTATCCGCGCTGTATGACTACAGTGGTTGGTCTGTCACTGAATTTCTAATGTTGCACGGCTAATAATATACAATTATGAAAAACAATAGTATCAAATTATTTCTCGCAGCATCGTTAGCATTGGCGTTTACTGCGTGCATGAATTTGGAACCCATTGATCCTAACTCTACTCAGGTTACTTCTGAGAACAAGGAGCAAGTGCTGAATTCATTATTTGCGAAACTCTATTGCTCGTTTGTTCAAACGGGACAAGGAGATGGAAATATGGATGTAATCGCTGATGACGAAGGTTATAGCGGTTTCTATCGTACCATGTGTGTGCTCAACGAGTATCCGACCGATGCCGGTTGGTGGACTTGGCGTAACGATGCTGGTACTTCGGATCTGCTGTTGATTTCATGGACTTCTGCCAACCAGTTTGTATCCATCCTCTATAACCGTCTTAACTACGGTGTGACAATGGCAAACCTTTATCTGGACATGACGGAAGGTACTACGGACCCGGAGATGATCCATCGCCGTGCTGAAGTACGCTTCATCCGTGCCTTCAACTACTACTACCTGTTGGATATGTTCGGTAATGTGCCATTTACGGTTAAACCTTCTACGGCTAACCCGGAGCAGATCGACCGCGCCAGCCTTTATGAGTGGCTTGTCGATGAGATAGAGAATGGTCACACAGGAAAGACCTATATCAATCATAAGACGGGTGAACCTCTCACTTCTTATAAGGTGACTGGTGATGCTGATCATGGTTTCCTTCAGGATCTTAACGACAAAGGTGCTACAACCATTTATCGTATCTCCAAGCCGGCTGCTTACATGCTTCTCGCGCGTATCTACCTCAATGCAGAGGTTTATACCGGTACCCCGCAATGGGCTAAAGCAGAAGAGGCGGCTACCAAGGTAATTGAGGATTTCCCGACCCTGCACCCTGTTTATGCACAGATCTTCATGGGCGATAACGACAAGGTGGCTGCAGATGAGATGGTGCTTCTCGCTGCTTGTGATGGCGTAGAGGCTCGTACTTACGCAGGATCACAGTATGCCATTAGTGCTTGCCGTAGCAACAAGATGAACCCCTGCGGTACTTCGGATAACAGCTGGGGATGCTGGCGTTCAAGTCCTGAATTGATTGCTAAGTTCGGTAACTTCCAAGGAAAGACCCCTGCTGAGATTGAAGCTCTTGGTGGTGCTGCTGATGAATTCGACATGCCGGCAATTGCCGGTGACGACCGAGCCATGTTCTCTGCTTCGAATATCAATCCTGCGGATAGCACAGTGAATGCAAAATCATTCCTGGGTAATGTACCTGCAAGCGGTTCCGGTTTCGATGACTGCTGGGGAATTTGCAAATGGACTAACTTCTATTCCACAGAGTTTGATGCTACGCTTCACCCGCTCAATGACGATCACGCTTCGCCGCGTCATGACTCCAAATATACAGACACGGATGTTCCTTTGATGCGTGCAGCCGAAGCATTCCTCACCCGCGCAGAGGCTCGCTATCGTCAAAATAAATCAGAGGCGCTCAATGATATCAACACCGTTCGTAACCGTGCGCACGCTACTCCGCTGCCTGCTATCACGGATGACGAGATGTTGGACGAGTGGCTTCGCGAGTTCTATCATGAGGGACGCCGCCGTACTGATCTTATCCGTTGGGGACAGTTTGTAGGAGAAAAAGCTACCCGCCACTGGGAAGGTCGAGGAGGCGAAGGAAAGAAGTCCTTTGATTCCCCCGATGCTTGGAATACGGAAGCAGTATCCATTGATGCGCATTACGCACTCTATCCTATTCCTGAAACAGAGATGGTGGTTAACCCCAACCTCGTTCAGAACCCGGGATATTAAGTTATGAAATTCATCATAAAGGATGATATTTAACAACAAATCAACATTAATTAACTTAAAATTTAGATTATGAAACTGAACAAAGTTTTTGCTGCTTTGATGGCAGTTGTAACATTGGTTGCATTCTCTGCTTGTAACAAAGAGAGTCAGGATGTTATCAAACTCAAGCTTAACAAAGCAAACCTGACGGTAGGTCAGACTTACACTGTTCCTGTAGAGAAGGCTTCCGGTGACATCACCTGGACTTCCTCTAACGAGGCTGTAGCTACTGTTGACGCTCAGGGTACTATTACCGCTGTAGCAGAGGGTAGCTCCGCTGTAAAGGCTACTGTAGGTAAGGCTTCTGCTACTGTTGACGTTACTGTAACCGCAGGCGGTCAAACCGGTGGTGCTCCGGATTTGGATGCTCCTGAGGCTGGCAAATTGCTCGTTGTTATTGAGATCCCTGCAGGTACTGAGTGCAACGGTATCGCTTTGAAGGGTACATTCGATGGTGAAACATGGTCGAATGAAAACACTTACCTCGGCGAGGATGGTGCACAGACTCCGGTAGATGGCAAAATCTACAAATTCGAGGCTATCAAGGACTATGCTAACTGGTACAAAGTAGAGATCCCGATGACGGAAGCTCTCGAGTTCAAGGTTTGCTTGATTTATGCGAACGATGGTAGCTGGCAAGGACAAGGAGAAGACGTAGCTCTCCATAGCTGCAACTACTCTTCTGTAGCTCCGAAGATTGATGGTGGTCAGTGCAAAGAATTCAATGCAACTACCGGTCTGCTTTACCTCTCTATCGGCAAATGGCACGATTCCGAGTGTGCAGTTAAGGTTGAGCACGATTACGTCATTAGCGTAAAAGTTCCGACCTGCTCAGAGGTAACTCCTGAACTTGTTGGTGAGTTTGACGGATGGTCTGGTACTGCTCTTACCAAAGATGGTGAGGTATGGAAAGCTAATGTCCATGCTTGGGAAGGCTGCGAGTTTAAAGTTCGTGAGGCTGGCGATACGGATTGGAAGAACCAGATCCAGTATTACATTCCTGCTGACCTGGAGAATGATGTTCAAGCATCATGGGCTGATGCTCAGAACTCCAAACTGGGCTCAGAGCTCAATGTTACATTGGACTTCTCTGACGGTGAGCAATATCGTTGGACTGTATGTGGCGGTGGCGCAGAGTAATTCCCATCAAATAGTTAGTCTGCTGATATGTTAGATAGATAATTAACTACTCAAAATAGTCAATTAAACAATTAACGAAAGCATACTAACCAAAAAGATAGCCCGGGCAATCGCCCGGGCTATTCTTTTCTTTGTCTCCTCGAACCCTACGTACTGGTAACGATGTGGTTACGGGAAAGACTCCTAAATGACTCCTAAATGACCCTTAATTGAGTCTTAAATGACCCTTCAGTAACTCTTAAGTCACTCCATCTTGAAGACTCCTTTGCTGCCTTTCTTTACAATGAATGTGCATTGGCCTGCAAAAGCGTGCATCTCAGGCTTGACGAAACTGTCCAGACACGCTGCATCGCCGTTTGCAGCGGCTACAAAACCTTCGCCTTCATACCGTATCAGATTGTCTGCAAAGGGACAGAGATTGCCTTTCTTATCTACTACTTTGACGGTATAGTAGCATAACTCCTCCGGATTCTCTTTCTCATTCGCCCATATTACCTCCAAATGATGCGGTTTTCCTGCCTTAAATACGAATTGGCGTGCCACTTCATTCCCTTTTTCATCATATGCAACAATCTTAATGGACTTTTTCTTGTACGGCACATCGAACCACATCAAACGGTACCGCGGCAAAAGTTCCGGCCGCGGCGCACTGCCCCATTCGGGCACTTCAAAAGTACCGACTTGAGGCATGCGGCTGACGCCCTCTATCGTCTCGCCTTTTGCCAGACGCTCAGTCTCTTCCGCTGTAGCGAAACGCAGTCTGCCGTAACTCTTTCTGCCTACAAACAGTTCTGCACTCGGATAACTGGTGTAGCAGAATACCGCTACTTTGTCGCCTTTCTTCCAGTTCCAGTGAGGCAGCAGATGCAGCGTCTCGTCTTTTTCGTTCCATTGGCTGCGATAGAGCCAGTAACGGTCTTTGGGAAGCGAAGCCAGATCAATAATGCCGAAGTAGGAACTATGGCTGGGCCATGCGTCGGTGTCATAAGGCGAGGGCTCGCCCAAGTAGTCAAATCCGGTCCATACGAACTGTCCGAGCGTCCAAGGGTAGTCGTCCTGCAACTGGAAATCCTGTTCGGGAAGACCCGACCATGCGCAATATTCGAGGTCGTATCCGCTACTCTGGTTGTCTGCATACTTCGCGTCCGGTTGTATAGTTGCCGGCAGTTTATACACACCCCGCGAGGAAACGGTGCTGGCTGTCTCGGAGCCTAAAATCATCTTTTGCGGCAGGTTCTCATATCCCTCTATATAGCGGCTCGTGCGATAATTGAACCCTGGCAGTTCTACTGCCCCCCCGAAACCGTTGTGGATGACATGCATCGCCTGATCCATACCGTTGGTCACAGGGCGGGTAGGATCGAGCCGGTGGAACAAATCCTGCAACTCTTTCACAATCCCGATACCGTCCGGCAGCACTTGGTTCCATACCTCGTTGCCGCTTGACCATAACATGACGGAAGCGTTGTTGCGGTAGTGTTTCACCATGTGGGTGATGTCCGCTTTCCACCAGTCGTTGAACTCTTTGCTGTAGTCGTTCTCTGTCTTGCCGTGGTTCCATACGTCGAACGGCTCCACGCAAAGCATGATTCCCATCTCGTCGCATAGTTCCACTAACTCCGGAGCCGGCATGTTATGACTCGTACGGATGGCATCGCAACCCATGTTCTTGAGCATTGTCAACTGGTGGCGCAGCGCATCTCTATGGACGGCGGCGCCGAGCGGACCCAGGTCGTGATGCAGACAAACGCCCTTGAATTTACGGGTCTTGCCGTTTAACTGGAACCCGTGCTCCGGCGTATAACGGATACTCCGGAGACCGAAAGTGGTTGTCTTCTCGTCCAGAATCTTTTCTCCACGCATGACCAGCGTGCGTGCTTTATGCAGATGTGGGGTCTCCGGACTCCATAACTGAGGAAGGAACACTTCCGCAATACCATGTTGCCCGCGGACAGTAGCGATCACTTTGTCTTCAAAGATCAGTTCTGTCTTTACCTCCACGTTTTCTTTCTCCGCGGTGGTCTCGTCCACGCCGTTCTGCAACTCCACGTCAATCTCAATGACCGCCCGGTCCTTGTTCACGCGGGGCGTGCGGATGAGGACACCGAAAGTAGGAATATGTACCGGGTCGGTTTCTACCAGATGTACATTGCGGTATAGACCGGCTCCGGGATACCAGCGGCTCTGCTGGGGCTTGTTCTCCAAAAAGACATCGATATCCACGCTGTCGCCCGTGATGAGTTGGGGGAGAATATAGCAGTCGAACGTGTTGTAGCCGTAGGGCCAATAGACCATTTCTTCGCCGTTTACATATACGTCGGCATGACTCATGGCTCCATCGAAAACAAGCGTATAGAACTTGTCCTTGTTTACTTTCACGCGCGTGCGGTAGTGTCCTTTGCCCATCCAAGGCAGTCCGCCGCTTCGTCCGGTCTTCCAACTCGGTTCTTTCTCTCCGTTCTGCACAACAATCACTTCCTGCAGGTCGTTCGAACGGTCAAAAGGACCGCTGATAGCCCAGTCGTGCGGGATAGTTACTTCGTGCCATACGGTATCATTAGGCATCTGTTCTGACGGCTCTTGCCGGAACTGCCAACTCGTCAGCAGTGTGCTGATCGCCAATAAAATACTAAGCATAATAAAAATCCCTCCCTCCCTTGCGGGGAGGGTGGGGGTGGGGTTTTATTTGAATCTGTACTCTGTTGTCTCATCCAGTTTCTCTCCGGGACGGAGAACTACATCGGGGAAATCGTCATGATGGATGCTGTCGGGCCAGTTCTGCGCCTCCAGACAGACGGCGTGCTGCTCGTCGTACATAGTACCGCTTTTTCCTTCGTGCCGCTCAATCCAGTTGCCGGTATAAACCTGCAACCCTTTCATCGTAGTCCAGCATTCCATGGTTCTCCCGTCCGCTTCCAGCGTGGCGGCATGGCGCAGTTCCTTTGGCGCATCGTGGTCGCAGAGACACCAGTTGTTGTCAATACCCCGCCATGTAGCGAAGAACGGATCTTTCATCTTGTCTCCCAGACGTACCGGCTGGCGGAAATCCATAGGGGTACCCGCAACAGGCTTGATCTCGCCCGTAGGACAGGTGTTTTCGTCAAAAGGCGTAAATTTCTCCGCAAAAACCTGCAGGATATGCCCGTCTATTCTTCCGCTGTCTTCGCCCGCCAGGTTGAAATAGGCGTGGTTGGTCATGGCAACGAGGGTAGGAGCATCGGTCTTTGCCTCATAATGGATGCGGAGTGTGTTGTCTTTGGTGGCTGTATAGGTTACCCATACATCCACATTGCCGGGATAACCTTCCTCGCCGTCTTTGGAGCGATAGTGCAGCTTGATCTCATAGATACTTTGCTCCACTACCTCCCATATCTTGGCGTTGAATCCCTCCATACCGCCGTGCAGACTGTTCGGACCATTGTTGACCGGCAGCGAATAGGTCTTGCCGTCCAACTCAAACTTACCGTCTTTGATACGGTTGGCTACACGGCCGCAGATGGCGTTGAAATAGGTCTCTTGTGTCCGCCATTCTTCCGCAGTACGGAAGCCAAGAACGATGTCCTTGACTTCCCCTTTGCGGTTGGCTACCAGCAGTTTCGTGATCTTTGCTCCGAGGTTGGAGATTTCAACCTTCAGTCCTCCGCTGCTCTTAATCGTATAGAATTGGATCTGTTTCACGGGAATTAAAAATTCTTAGCCCCCAAGGGGCACGATTATTTCAAAATTCAAAATTCAAAATTTATTCCAAGCGGCTTACTCCGTCTCCGATTTCCGCTACATAGAAGTCTGCCTTCAAGCCGGTTTTCTTCTCATATTCGGCTCCTACGAAGGCTTTGAATTTCTCAATCGCTTCGTCCTTGACGAGGCTGACGGTACATCCGCCGAAACCTCCTCCGGTCATACGGCTTCCGAGTACACCTTCCACCTGCCATGCGGCTTCTGCCAGTGCGTCCAACTCAGGACCTGTCACTTCATAGTCGTCGCGAAGCGATACATGGCTGGCAGTCATCAGTTCTCCGAAATAGGCAATCTCGCCTTTCTTGAGCGCCTCCACTGCTGCTGCCGTACGGGCTACTTCGCCTACCACGTGGCGGGCACGTTTCTTCGCAATCGGGTCGGTGATAGCGCTCTCCACTTCGCGCCAGTCCTCTTCGGTCAGCTCGGCGAGGAACTTGATCGGTTTCACTTTGCTGATCTGCTCTACTGCAGTATGGCACTGGCGCACGCGGTCGTTATAAGCACCGCTGTCCAGATGGTGCGGGCTGTGCGTGTTGGTAATCACTACTTTGATACCTTCCAACTTGACAGGCACGTGCTCGAACTCCATAGTATCGCAGTTGAGATAAATCGCGTGGTCTTTTTTACCTTGCGCGGAAGCAAACTGGTCCATGATACCGCACATTACGCCGGCGTACTCATGCTCGCAAGCCTGGCCGATGAGTGCCAGTTCCGTGCGATAGGCTTTGTCGTCCGCATCTTTCCAACCCATCTCTTCCGTGAAGGCGCGGGCTGTAACAACCTCCATAGCCGCAGAACTACTTAAGCCGGCTCCGGCAGGCACATTGCCATAATAAAGCAGGTCGTAGCCACTCTTCAACTCGGCTTCGGGATGGCGGCGATGGATGATTTCAATACATCCTAATGAGTAATTGCACCAAGCGCGGTCCGGCTGCGGAGCAACGGCATCAATACCTATCTCGTATTTCTGGGGCATGTTCAGCGATTGAAAACGCAGTACGCGATCGTTATTAGGACGGATCAGAAGCCATGCTCCGAAACTCAGAGCGCAAGGAAAGACACACCCTCCGTTATAGTCTGTGTGTTCTCCGATCAGGTTGACACGCCCGGGGGCAAAAAACATTTTTTCAGCCTTGTGGCCATACGCTTTCTCGAAAGCAATTTGCATTTCTCGTGTAGTCATAATGGTATTATTTATGTATAAATGATAAATTTTGCTGCAAATTTACAAAAAAATTTTGATATATGCAAAAAAAGTATTAACTTTGCCGCGAAAATGACAAAAACGAAGAAATTAACTTTAAAAGAAATACACCATGAGACTAGAAATTCTACTTTATCTATTGATTTTTGTTCTTATCGGCTTAATGCTGGTGTCGTTCTTTCTGGTATGGCATTGGTTCGATGCCCGTGACCAGTTGAAAGTAGTGCGTGAGGCTACGCGTGAGCAGACAATTCATGCCATCCGTCATGCTCACAACAAATGCCGCATTTTGCTGTATGTCAGTTTGATTCTGACCCTCTGCTATCTGCCTATTCCTTTCATGTTAGGCGACTATTACGGAACGCTTGCCTATCCGGGAGTGGTGTTTATAGCAGATATACTGATTTTGTTCGGTTTGCGCAGCCGCGCCAAATCCTACATTGCTGCCATTGATGATTATGTTACCGCCAACGAGGAGCATGTCCACGAGGCGGCTATGCAACGCGAGCAGCAACGTGAGCAATGGAGAAGGGAAGCGAAAGAGTTGAATCCCAAAGCCCTGGCGTATATCAAAGAGACGATGGGAGATAACTACGAAGTATGGTTCCAGCATGATATCCTTGTGAGCCGTAATGTATTGGCTAACAGGGAGGAAGGGCTGCTCTATGCGCAAGGTATCGTCCTGCCGTTCAAGGAGATAATGGAGGTGCGTATGGGACGCAAGGATTTGAAACTCGTTACATCCAATAGCACCTATCCGTTTATCACCATTGATTTCGGCGCGCTGCCTATCAATCCGGAAACAGGTAATACCTATAAGGATGAGATAGCGGCGGAGATTGAGAAGATGATGCCTTAATAGCTCTCTTCTGCGGAAGGGAAAGAACTGTCTTTAACGGCCTCGATATAATTACCGACGGCCGTTTTTATTTCGTCTCCGAGCGATGCGAAATGGCGCAGGAACTTGGGTTTGAAGCCTTGGTTCAGTCCCAGCATGTCGTGTAGCACCAGTACCTGTCCGTCCGTTCCGTTTCCGGCGCCGATACCTATAACAGGGCATGAGACGGCTTTCGTCACTTTCTCAGCAAGGGCAGCAGGGATTTTCTCCAGTGTGATGGCAAAACATCCCGCTTCGTCCAGCAGTTTGGCATCATGCAGCAGTTTGTCCGCTTCCGCCTCCTCTTTGGCTCGCAGGCCGTAGCCGCCGAACTGGTTCACGCTTTGAGGCGTCAGTCCCAGATGGCCCATTACCGGAACACCGACCCGGATCATATGACGAATAGCCGGTACAATTTCCTCTCCGCCTTCTATCTTAACGGCATCGCAACCGCTCTCTTTCAGAATCCTGATCGCGTTACGGACTGCTTCTTCTTCGCTTACCTGATAGCTGCCGAAAGGCATGTCACATACCACCAGCGCATGGCGCGCTGCACGTACGACGCCCTTTGTCAGGAAAATCATCTCATCTACCGTAATCGGCAGGGTGTACAGGTTGCCGCATACCACATTGCTGGCGCTGTCGCCCACCAAAAGCATATCTATACCCGCTTCATCTACCAGTGAAGCAAGTGTAAAATCATAACTCGTCAACATGGCGATTTTTTCGCCGTTAACTTTCATCTGACGAATCTTAGCCGTTGTCATACGGCTGTTTTGTACATGTACTGACATATCAATTACCAATTATCAATTATCAATCATCAATTGTAAATTATCTATCACCGTCCTTTGAGGACAATCCAAATTATCACCGGTGCACCGAACAAAGCGGAGACGGTAGAGATAGGCAGCGGGTAAGTGAAAAGCGAACATAATACGTCGCATACCAATAGCAAGCATGCTCCTATCAGTGCGCTTGCCGGCACTGTTACCCGGTGGTTGGAGGTGCGGAAAATACCCCTTGCGATATGCGGAACGGCTACGCCGATAAAAGCTATCGGACCGCAGAAAGCCGTAACTCCTCCTGCCAGCAGACCTGTTGCCAAGACGATATAGAGCCGTGTCCGCTCCACATGGATTCCGAGCCCGCGGGCATAGTCTTCGCCTAACAGCAGACCATTCAGCGGTTTGAGGGCTAATAATACAAAAAGAGCACCAGTCAGCAAGATAGGTATCATCATCTGCATATCGCTCCATCCCACGCTGCTCAAGCTGCCCAAAGTCCAGACAATGAATAGTTTCAACGCATCCGGATTAGCAAAATTCTGCAATAAACTGACTAATGCGCCGGCGATGGAGCCGAACATCATTCCTACAATCAACAGACTCACATTGCCGGTTACTTTCCTGCTCACAGCCAGCACCAAAAGCAGGACAAGGGTGGCACCTATGCAGGCGGCGACCGGAAGGAGCATGATCATCGTAGAGGACCACATCGTCAGAAATGCCACACCCAGACTGGCGCCGGAGGAAACTCCCAATGTGTATGGTCCTGCAAGCGGGTTGCGAAAGAGCGTTTGCATGATCAAGCCCGAAACAGACAAGGCACTACCTGCAAGAACAGCGGTAACCGCCTTCGGCAGACGGATGGCATGCAATATATTCTGCTCCATGGGAGTCAGATTTCCCCACGGCCATAACCAAATACTGCCACTGCATATATCCAAACAAAACAGGACCGCCAACAGCCCCGCTAATGCAATAAATATGCCAGTGTTCCGTTTCTCCATAGCAATTCAGCCCGCAAAGTTACAACAAAAATTGCATATACGCAAAAAAAAATCACAATTTGAAGTATTTTGTCGGTAAACAAGGGTTAGTTAAAGGTTAGGTAAGGTGTGGTCAAGGTTTAGTCAGAGGTTAGTCAAGGGGTCGGCAAGGTTTAGTCAGAGTGCTAATTAACCTTATTATCTCGCACTTATGACGCACTTATCTCGCACTAATCACGCACTAATCACGCACTAATTTGAGGAAAAAAGAGAGAAAAATCGGTGTATTCCAGCCGCAGAAATGCGTTCCACTGAAATACGATGCAAAGATAATACATTTTTATGAAATATCCAAATTTTTTTGACAAAAAAATAATTTTTTTTATAAAAATTTACGAACACTTGCATGTTTGCAAAAAAAGCAGTATCTTTGCAGCGAATTGTACATTGCGATACTATGGCTAAAGAAAAACCGTATATAGCGAAAGAAAAATCCTATATAGCGAAGGAAAAAACCTAATATAGCAAGTATAGCAAAAGAAAAAAAACTATATGATGGCAAAGATGGCAAAAGAAAAACCGTATCTGGATAACGAAGGCCGTGCGCTGCCGTATCCATGGATTATCAATATCATGCTCTTTATAGTAGGCGGAATGCAGACCGTCCGCTTGCGATTCTGGAGCCGCAAGCCGCGACATGCCGCCGAGAAGACACTCCGTGATATACTCACTATCTCCCGTAATACCGTCTATGGGAAAGAACATCATTTCGACCGCATCCTGTCAGCAACAACGGCGGAGGATTTCTTCCGTCTGTACCGTCTGTATGTTCCAGTAAACGATTCGTTCGAGAGCCTCCGTCCATACGTGGAGCGTCATAAAAACGGAGAGGAGGACGTACTTTTCCCGGGCAAACCGGACATGTATGCCACAACCTCCGGTACCACCAGCGAACCGAAATGGATACCCATGACCCATAAATATCTCAAGGACGTATATGGCAAGATGAGTCATATCTGGACTTGGAATTTTGTGAAACACCGCAACCGCATCTTCGGCGGACATATTTTTACTACAGTCGGTAAAGAATGTGAAGGCTATGCCCCGGACGGAACTTTGTACGGCTCGGTAAGCGGCGTCCTTGTACGCGATATACCGCCCATTATCAAGAAGCATTATACAGCTCCGGCGTCAGTAATGGCAATCCCTGATTACGGTACCCGCAATTATGTACTGATGCGTCTGGCTTTGCAACACCGCGACGTGACTCTCTGGGCTACCGCGAACCCTTCCACTATCCTGGAACTTCTCCGGGCGCTCAACGAGAATACCGAGCAGATGATAAACGATATAGAGAAAGGAACTATCAGCGAGGATGTGGATATTCCGTTCGAGATCCGTTCCGAGCTTGACGCGTACATATCACCGAGACCTGAGCGGGCGGAGGAGTTGCGGCAAATCTTAGCCGAAAAGGGACATCTGTATCCCCGGGATTTCTGGCCGTGGCTGCAATATCTGAGTACATGGAAATGCGGCAACACCAAGATTTATATGGACAAATATATGGACCAGTTCGACTGGGACAAGACTTTCTACCAAGAACTGGGGTATATAGCTACGGAATGCCGTTTCGGTTTCTCGTTAGACGAGACGAACGAGTCGGTTCTCTTCCCGCAGTTCCATTACTACGAGTTCGTAGAAGAGAGTGAATTGGACAATCCCCGGAAACATTTTCTGCAGATAGACGAACTGGAGTTAGGGAAACGCTATTGCGCCTATGTGACAACTTATTCCGGTCTGTTCCGGTATAACATGAATGACCTGGTGGAAGTAGGCGGTAAGTTCCGCGAGACACCGACGGTGCATATGGTATCCAAGGTGAACGGCATTGTTTCTCTGACGGGAGAGAAGTTATATGAACCGCAATTTATGGACGCTGTGCACCAGGCGGAAGAAACCATGGGGATCAAAACAAAGTTCTTTGTCGGTTTTGCAGATGTGGAGGAGTCCAAATATCATTTCTATTACGAGTTTGAGGACGAGAAGATCACTCAGGCCCGTGCGGAGGAGTTCACGGCGACGGTGGACGAGAAACTGCAGCATATAAATCTGGAATACGAATCCAAACGCCAGTCTTTCCGCCTGCATGCGCCCGAGACGCATATTCTTCTTTCCAATGCGTACGCGCGTTTTAAGGCTGCGTGTCTCAAGGACGGCTTCCGGGACGGGCAATTCAAATTCAACCTCCTCATGCAGGATGAGAAACGGCGGACGAAATTCAATCTTCTCCAACGTTTGGAGTCCGGCTTCGAACGGTTCAGCGATACAGTAATTAACAGAGCAGAAAAGATAGATGAAAGACGAAAAGAGCGTGCCCAGCGCCGCAAAGCCAGAGACCGCAGGCATAGAAGCTGATGTAAAAACGGTCATTTTCGACCTGGACGGAACCATGTATGACAAACGTGGTCTTGCAGCACGGATGGTAAGCCGCCTATGGTGGTGTCTGCCGTTGTTGATGGCGGAGCGTTTTGCCCGCAGAAACGCGCATTATGTCCGTTTTGCCTCAGAAGAGGAGTTCTTCGGCTTTTTCTTCACTACCATGTCCCGCGGTCATTGGTGGGGACCTCGAATAGCGGAAAAATGGTATCACTATGTGTACCTGCCTACGATGGTGCGGCTGATCCGCAAATACCACCATGTGCGGCCAGAGGCTGAAGAACTGTTGCGTATCTGCCGTGAGCGGGGATTGCAAACCGCAATCTATTCCGATTATGGTGCAGTGACGGATAAATTGGAGGCTCTGGGGATAGATCCGAAGCCGTTTGATCTGCTTGTTTCTGCTCCGCAGTTAGGTGCGCTCAAGCCGTCGGAAGCGTGTGCACGCCGTGTGTTGGAGATATTACAGGCCGACCCCGAAACGACTCTTTTTGTGGGCGACAGAGACGATAAGGACGGCGCTTCTGCAAGAGCAGTAGGAGCAAAATTTATGTTAATCGGCAATGGAAATGAATAAGCGATACAAAGATTTGAAGGTAACCCCCGGGACCTATGTGCCTCCGGTGAAGACGGATTTTCCGGAAGAAGATCCGTATGTGGGGTTGTACAGGCCGGTTTACGACCGTGAATATCGCGAGATAGATGCATCCTATCCGTATTTCGACGAATCGCCCGCGAATAAAAGGCTGATGTCTCTCGGCTTCCTCTTCGTGCTGAGGCCGTTAGGCTGGATTTTGCGACTCAGGTACGGTCTGCGGTGGAAAATTGAAGGAGAAAAACGCTGGCACCGCACGTCCTGTCCTGTGCGCCGCTGGCTCAAACAATTCGATTTTTCCCACGGAGCAATCACCATTGCCAATCATTGCTACCGGCATGATTGCGCTTCTGTGCTGACCACTTTTCACGCTTCCAGTCACATGCGTGTCCCGATGTTTGCTCCCAATTTCCGGACAAAAGACCAGATATTTCTCCGCATAGTCGGTGGAGTGCCAATCCCGGCACCCGAAGCCGGATTGAGCGCGATGAAAGCATTCAATGCCGCTTTCGATAAATACAACGAGAAAGGCTATTGGTTTCATATCTTCCCGGAAGCCAAACGGTGGGACTGGTATAAACCCCTGAGACCGTTCCAGAAAGGAGCATTCACTATGGCCTATAAGTACAACAAGCCGATATTGCCTTTTGCCATAACCTATCGCCCCAGAACCGGAATCTGGCGGTTGCTGGGGCCGAAAGACGAACCCTTGACTCAGGTAGTTATCGGTGCACCGATATATCCGGATGTTTCCAAACCCCGAGCAACGGAGGTCGAACGATTATTGAATGAAACACACGCAACCATATGCCGTTTAGCAGGAATAGAACACAATTCGTGGCCGTCTCAGCTTTAGTGGGAGCAATGCTCATCTGGTCGGTGAGCGGGATTGCGATCAAACATGCGCTGGTTGTCTTACCGCCTTTCACCATGATTGTATTGCGGTTCGTGCCTTCTGTGCTGTTGATGCTCGTTATCGGTTTGGTCAGGCGGAAGCATTCGCTCTTTTGCCTCCAGCGAATGGAATGGAAAGACCTGCCGCTATTCCTTATTGCGGGCTTTTGTCAGCCGTTTCTCTATTATTTGCTGGAGACATTCACTTACGATGCGCTCAACAGCCCTACGATAGCCGAGACGTTGCTCTCTACGTCCCCTTTGTTGAGCCCGCTTTTTGCGGCTGTGCTGCTCAGGGAAAGGGTGACAAAATACAATATTGTAGGTATTCTGGTTTCTACATGCGGCGTTTTTGCCCTTTCACTTGCCGGAAGTTCGAACTTCTCTATCGGTAATTATTGGGGCATTCTGCTGGCTTTTGCGGCTGTATCAGCCGCCGTAATAGACTCAATAATGATGCGCAAAGCACCGTTAAAATACAGTTCGCTTTCCTTCGTTTTTTATACCCAGTTGATCAGTCTGCTTTTCTTCCTGCCAATCTGGTTTTTGCGTGAAGGACCGGAAGCCTTGAAAGCTCTGGATTGGTCGCAAGCAACGGCATTCGGTTCCGAGCTGAACACTGCTTTAATATGCGTCTCGTATCTCACGGTTTTTGCCAGCGTAACAGCATTTATACTCTTTTGTTTTGCCCTGCGGAAAGTAGGAGTGACGCAAGCCAATGCGTTCAATAATATCCGGCCGGCTTTCACGGCTCTCTGGATGTTTCTTTTCTTCGGCGAACACCTCCCTGTTGCCAAGTGGATCGGAATAGGATTAATTATTTTGGGGCTATTTGTGTGCCAGAAGAAAGAAAAAATTGCCGATTATTAAGATTTTTTTGTCTAAATCAAATAAAAATAGTAACTTTGCGCGATTTTGTGTTTACACAAAACGGAATGTGAAATATAACAAACAATAATATGGAAAATATTTACACAGTGGATTTCTTTTACGACCTGCTGTATATCATGTTTATCGTGGGGTTGGTCGTATTCGTATCGCTTTATTTCGTAGATGCGGGATATGGCAAGATGCGTACGGAGAAGTGGGGACCGTCGATGAGCAACAAGGCGGGCTGGTTTTTAATGGAAGTGCCGGTATTTCTGGTGGTGCTTTATCTTTATTTCAAGTCTTTTCCGCTTTACGGAGGCATAACGAAAAATGTGCCGTACTGGATTTTCTTCCTCATCTTTGAGTTTCATTATTTCCAGCGGTCGTTTATCTTCCCCTTCCTGCTGAAAGGAAAGGGTAGAATGCCGTTTGCCATCATGATCCTGTCTGTAGTATGGAATCTGATCAACGGTTATATCCAGGGCTTCTGGCTTTTCCATCTGGCTCCGCAATACTATCCGGAAATGTACACGTCGGCATGGGTGACTACGCCGCAATTCATCATCGGCACAATTATCTTCATCGTCGGCTGGTGCATCAATATGCATTCGGATTATGTTATCCGCCATCTGCGTCAGCCGGGAGATACGAAACATTATCTGCCGAAAAAAGGTCTGTACAAATACGTCACGAGCGCGAACTACTTTGGAGAGATTACGGAGTGGCTCGGCTTTGCTATTCTTACATGGTCGCTTGCCGGACTCCTCTTCTTCTGGTTCAGCTGCTGCAATCTCGTGCCGAGAAGCAATGCTATCTATAAGAAATACGAGGAGGAATTTCCTGATGAGTTCGACCGCAAGAAACTGAAACGTATTATTCCGTTTATTTATTAATCCGGCTAACCTATGAATGTCCGGAGAGTCTCACTAACAGAAAATGAAAAATAACAAGCTCTTTACTCCCTATCAATTAGGTCCAATCACATTACGCAACCGCATCATCCGTAGTGCAGCGTTTGAAAATATGGCGCGCAATAATGCGCCAACGCAGGAGTTGCAGGATTATCATGTCTCTGTTGCCCGAGGCGGAGTAGGAATGACTACCGTGGCTTACGCAGCTGTGGATTTGAGCGGCGTGTCTTTTGACGGCCAACTCTATGTCCGTCCTGAGATTATTGAGGATATGAAAAAAATGACCGCAGCCATCCATGCGGAGGGTGCCAAAGCCAGTATCCAGTTGGGTCACTGCGGCAACATGACTCATTTCTATACCTGCCATTGTATGCCCGTTTCGGCTGATACATGGTTCAATCTCTATAGTCCTACTATTCACCGCCGCCTCAAAATAGAGGAGATCCATCATCTGGTGAAGAAATTCGGCGAAGCGGTAGACTGGGCGCGCGAGTGCGGCTTTGACTGCGTGGAGATACATGCCGGTCATGCCTATCTGATCTCCCAGTTTCTCTCTCCCCGTACGAACCATCGTCATGATGCATACGGCGGAAGCTTTGAGAACCGCGTGCGGTTCATGAACGAAGTGTTGGACGAAGTGATGGAGCATGCCAAAGACGACATGGCGGTAGTGGTAAAAACCAATATGTGGGACGACTGCTGGCACGGGTCGGATATAGAGGAAGGTATTAAGATCGCTAAGGAAATAGCGAAACACAAGGTGCATGGTATCGTCCTCTCCGGAGGAACGGTGAGCCGTTCGCCTATGACAATCCTCGGTGGCGCTATGCCCTATAAGACGCTTGCACACTATATGAATATGAAATCTTTCTGGTGGCTCAAGGCGGCACTCAACATCCCCGGAGTGGCTCCGATAATGATGCCTACCCAGCCCTTCAAGGAACTCTATTTTATGGACAAAGCCAAGATTTTCCAGAAAGAGATCACCGAGGTTCCTCTGATCTACGTAGGAGGAGTGCAGAGCGGAGATAACTGTCAGCAGATCATGGACGAAGGATTTGAACTCTTCCAGATCGCTCACGTGCTTATCAAAGACCCCGAGTTCGTACATCACGTGCAGGAGAACCCGCATTATCATGCCGGTTGCGGCAGGTCGAACTACTGCGTAGGACGCATGTACACGCTGAATATGAAATGCCACGAGTGCGTTGAACGGGACGGAGAGCAGATACCCGCACGCATTAAGAAAGAGATAGCGCACTTGGAACGCAAAGCCCAGGAGTCTATTGCTGCGGCCAAATGAAATAACTAAATGGTGAATGATCAAATGGCAGGCGGCTCGATGTTGGCTTTGGTAACCGGTGCTTCGTCCGGAATAGGATTGCAATACGCCACAGCATTGGCGCGGGATTATCATTGTGACTTGTTGCTGGTCAGCAATCAGGAAAAAGAACTGGAGCAGGTGGCTTCCGACTTGGCTGCTACTTATGGCGTCAGAACCATTGCCCGTTTTGCAGACCTCAGTCTTGCTGACGCAGCAGAAAATCTTCATGACTGGTGTGTTGAGAACGGCTATGTGGTAGATATCCTTATCAATAATGCGGGTGTGTTCTTTTTCAATCCGTATTGTGAGACTTCGATGAAACGTATCGACCTGATGCTGCAGTTGCATGTAGTCACAGTAGCCAAGTTGACACGGCTCTTTGCGGCGGACATGTGTGCGCGGCAACTGACAGAAGAGGAAGCCGCACAGCGTATATGCGGCCATAAACGCATGAAAGGCTACATTCTCAATATGAGTTCTATGTCCGCATGGATGGCTATGCCGGGAATTCAGACATACAATGCGACCAAGGCGTTTATCTATAATTTCTCCAAATCTATCTGGTATGAACTCAAACCGCAGAACGTCGGTATTACCGTGATGGCTCCCGGGGCGGTGGATACCGGGCTTTTCGGTCTGGCGCCTAACCTGCGCAAACTGGCGGTGCATCTTACGGTGTCCATACCTCCTGAGAAACTCGTCAAAAGGGCACTACGGAAAATGTTCCGGAATAAGAAGGCAGACACTCCGGGGTTCATCAATTGGCTGTCCACGCCGATCTTGAAACATACTCCCGACTGGCTGTTATTCCTCGCTATCAAATATGTAGGGAAATACCAAAAATAATCGAGTTGTTATTATCTAAAAGGCACTATTGTTAAGAAAATCATAAAACAATGGTGCTTTTTTGTTAATATTCAATATACGATTATTATTGCATTTAAAAAAAGTAACCTTTTTCTTAAATTCTAATTGCCTGTATTTCGAAAAAATGTAGTATCTTTGCGCCGTTTTTTGGACTTATAAGCAAGTATGAAACATTTTTACAGTTTATTGGTATTAGTTTTTATCTCTCCTGTTCTTTGGGCGGAGACGTTAACGGGTATTATCACCGACGCTTTTACGCGTGAGCCGCTTATCGGTGTGACGATTCTGAATACGGATAACAATAGCGGAACCGTTACGGATTTTGACGGTTCGTATTCGTTAGAGGTCACTTCCTTACCTGCTCATATTAAATTCTCTTATGTGGGCTACCAAACAGAGGAGAAGGTTTTTAAAACCATTCCGGCGGAATACAACATGGTGATGCAGGCGGATAATGAGGTGCTTGACGAGGTAGTCGTAACAGCCGGTCGCTTTGAACAGCGTATGACCGATGTCACGGTGTCTATTGAGGTGGTAAAACCGCAGGCGCTGCGCAGCCAGGCTCCTACAGACTTGTCCGCAACGCTCCAGACGCTCCCTGGATTGGAGGTGATAGACAAACAACCGTCTATCCGTGGCGGTGGTGGATGGACCTATAGCGTGGGTTCGCGATGCCAGGTGCTGATGGACGGAATGACGATCCTGAATCCCAAAACCGGCGAGATCAACTGGAATAACGTGCCCTTGGAAAATGTGGCGCAGGTGGAGGTCGTAAAAGGCGCTTCGTCGGTGCTGTACGGTTCTTCCGCGCTCAACGGCGTAATCAATGTGCGTACCCAGCGTCCCGGAACGGATCCGGAGACCAAGATTTCCGGTTATGTAGGTGTGTACGACAATTATAAAAACTATGCTTACACGGGGGCACGCCTTCCTCTCTATTATGGAGCAGAGGCTTCTCATTCGCGCAGAGTAGGGGACTTTGATTTCTCGGCAGCAATAAGCGGGTTCAAAGATGAGGGTTTCCGCCAGCAGAGTTTCAATGACCGTGCGCGTCTGGGCGGAAACATGACCTATCACAAGCCTATGCCGGAAGGCAAATACATGAATATGGGTTTCAACCTCAATTATGTAGCGAACCAATACGGCGATTTCTTTATCTGGCGCAGCCCCAAGGATCCTATTCATCCTTCTCCGCTGACCAACATGGGACGCAAGGAGCATAACTTCAATATCGATCCGTTCTTCAATTATGACGATGTAGATAAAGGTATCTCGCACAAACTGCGCACGCGTTTCTATGTCACCGCAGATAATATCACCACTCCTTCGGCTACTCTCACGACCGAAGAACTGCTCAAATGGGGCGTACAGTCGTTCGATTTGGACAAAGTCAAAGGATATTACGACCAAGTGAAAGGTTATATGGATGGTGGAATGGCCATTTCGGACGCATTGTTGGTTACTTTCCAAGATGTAGCTATTCCTGTGGTAAACGAGGACTGGCTGGGAGCGGTGACCAATGGTATAGACTTGGTGAAAAACGGTTTGGGGTATACCGGCACAGTAGCAGAACTGCAAGACGCAGTGGCGTACGCGATGAACCTGATGACCGATCATACCCCTACGCGTCCTGAGTTGACATACAACGGCTATGTGGATTACCAGTTCGCCAAACAATGGAAATCCGGCGTGCGTCTGACGACCGGTATTAACTGGAATCATATTACCAATACCGCCAATATCACCGGCACGCACCAGACGGATAATTTAGCAGCATACCTCCAATACGACCATCGTATAGCGAACCGTCTGTCGCTCTCTGCCGGTGTCCGTTTTGAATACTACCGCATGGATAATGATCTCAAGGAAGCAAATATCCAGATCGGCAAATGGCTTTGCCCGGTACGTCCGGTCTTCCGTGCCGGTCTGAACTGGGAGATATACAAAGCAGGCTTCCTCCGTGCTTCGTTCGGACAAGGATACAGAAACCCTTCTATCACCGAGAAATTTGCCCGCAAGGATATAGGTGGAGTAGGTGTTTATCCGAATCATAATATCAAACCAGAGTCCGGTTTCAATGCCGAGATCGGTTATAAGCAACTGTATAAGTTCGGTCCGGTATCCGGTACGCTTGACGTAGCAGCATTCTACACCGAGTACCAGAATATGATCGAGTACCAGTTTGGTCTCTTCCGCAATTCGGACTATACTATGATTAACTCGATGGACGATGTGATCAGCGAGGTGCAGAATATGATTAATGATATCAAGACCACCAAATCGCTCAGCAACGCGGGCATCGGTATCGGTGCGCAATTTGTGAATGTAAACCATGCGCGTATCTATGGTGCCGAAGTGAGCACGGCGGGAAAAGTGGATATTCAGAAGGGAATGGATCTGCGTTATTCGATCGGTTATACCTTTACCGAGCCGGAGGATATGGACAATGACAAGCGTATCGAGGAGGAGAAAACCTATTCCGATCCGCTGCAGATGAAGAATAAATCGAATGACTCCAAGTACCTCAAATACCGCAACAAGCACTCCTTCAAGACAACGATTGACTATACCTATAAATGGCTCTCTCTCGGTGTCAACATGTCGTATCGCAGTAAGATTTTGGCGGTGGATTACATTATGGTGGACGAGCGCGAGAAAGAGCAGAAAGATCTGATGGACTACGCGCGTATGTTTATTTTCGGTTACGAAGACGGACTCTCGCTCCATGATTATTGGATGAACCATAACAACGGTATTTTCACGATGGACCTGCGCGCAGCCGTTCGTTTCAAAGAGCATGTGGAGGTGCAGTTTATGGTGAATAACTTGCTCAATACGGAGTATAGCTATCGCCCGATGGCGTTGGCTGCTCCGCGAACATTCGTTTGTCGACTCAATATTACATTATAATGTTTAGTGTTTAGTGAGATGAAAAAGATTTTTACTTTAGTTCTGTTAGCCTGCTCGCTGGTGTTTTCCGCAAAGGCGGTGACGGTGAGTGACGCAACGGGCGTGTTCAAAGGAACGCTGAATATCGACGGTGATGATTATCCGAACGAAGAGGTTTATATCCTGCCGGGCGTGGAAGCAAACGCCATCACGTTTGTGTTACCGGATTTCCGATTCAACGGAGCTTCGTTGGGAGATATTGTGTTGGTTAATATCCCTATGGACGAGGAGGGTATGCTGACATTGAATAATCGTCCGCTGTATATAAAGATTATCCAGACGCGTGCGGAGGTGTCGATGCTGAGCGGAAGTCAGATCAACGGGACTAATGCCAACGTGTCGCTTTCTATCGAAGCCGGTCTTCCGGAGCCGATTTCGGTGGTCTTTGCGGGCAATAAAGTGACGAACAAGAAATATGCCCTAAATAACGGTGGATTTGAGGGATCATGGAGCAACAATGAGCCATCCGGATGGCATTCCTTCCCTTCTGCAACGGGTGGTTTTGCCGGTTTCGTGAATGGTACAGATCAGTTCTCACAGAGTACGGACGTTCGTCCCGGTACCACAGGCTCCCATAGCGTGAAGATTCAGACCAAAATAACCTTAGGCGCGAAGGGTAACGGTAACTGCACGAACGGACAGATTAATGCAGGCTCTACCTCTGCGGGGGATGCCAGTGGAAACTACAACTTCTCCGATCCGTCCAATACCGGTTATAACACCGCTTTTGTAGGTCAACCGGATTCATTGGTGTTCTGGGCAAAATATATCCCGGGAGGCGGAAGTGTAACGGATGCATCCAATAAAGCCCGTGCAAATGCAGTGATTACCCAAAATGCGCGTTACCAGGATCCTGAGACAGGCAACTATGGAAAAGTCAAGGTGGCAAGTGCCGCGATCAATTATTCTGCTACTTCTTCTAAGGGTTGGCAGCGTCTTTCAACGCCCTTTACCTATACCTCTTTGGATCCTTCTACAGCGGCATATATATTAGTTACGTTCTCTTCTAATGCTACACCAGGGGGCGGTAATGCAACCAAGAATAGTCCGGACGTAGTTTATTTGGACGATGCGGAGATCATTTATAACCACTCCCTCACCTCGTTTACGATGAACGGCTCTGCTGTTCACTTCACGAACGGTGCAGCCCAAACAGATGCAGAGTTCAGCGATAGCGAATATACGTTTGCGGCTACCACGAATGGCAAGGCGGCAAAATCGTTTATCGGCTTTGATGCGGAGCATAACCAAGTGCATGTTTATGTAGTGCCCGATAACTATTCGCAGGCGCGCGCGTATTCCTTATATACTTTATCTATGGCAGAGCCGGTACCGCCAGTATTGGATACGGAATATAGTTATGCCGCTTCGACATGCGACAATGCGCCTTATTCGGACGAGTTATTCCAAAACCTGACCGAAGGAGGAACGTACCAAACAACGATCCCGAATACGCAGGGAGGCGACTCGCTTATTACCCTGACGCTTACTGTCCTGCCCACATATGCTGTTGCGGAGACGGCAGAGATGAACATGGACGAGACTTATACTTGGCATGAGAAACTCTACAAGGAACTTGTACCGGGTGTACACCACGATACGCTCTCTTTGCAGACCCTCGCTGGATGTGACTCGGTTTATACCCTGACGCTGACTGTCAAACCGATCGCTTATGCATATGAAGAGGTCGTTACAGCCTGCCGCAATGAGGAGACTTCGTGGCATGGTAAATCGCTGCCGACTGCGGAGGAGGGAACCTTCGTCCTGTATGACTCGCTGAAATCAGTCTATGGCATGGATTCGGTCTATCGCTTGACGCTCACTGTGCTACCTACTTGGCGCTTCGAAGAGAAGAGATATGTCAATGAGGCGGACTTGGAGTGGCGCGGACAGACGATCAAAGATCTGCCCAGAGCGACGGAGCCCTATCTCTTCTACGATAGCCTGACGGCTTCTAACGGCTGTGACTCAACCTATGTTCTGGTGCTCTATGTATCCGATATTCCGGTCGCTTATGGCGCGTACGAAGCGGTTATCTGCGATGGAGAAAGTGTTACTTTTGAAGGTGTCACCTATTCCGAAGCCTTCGAGGGGGACATCCGTGTGGACGAGCTGAATGTTTATGGAGGAGACTCAATCGTCCGCCTCACTGTAACCGTCCTGCCGTCCTATACTATTGAGGAATATATGACGGTGAACCAAGGCAGCAACGTAGAGTGGGAAGGCTACCGCTTGGGTAATATGGATCTGGGCGAAATGACGCTGAGTGCAACTTATTATACGGTTGACGACTGCGATTCGACTCTGGTGCTTCATCTTACCGTCCGGCCGATAGCAACCGATATGGAAACAACTGCAGAAACGGATAAACGTTGTGCGCAGAAAGTATTCTACAACGGACATCTCTATATCATTCGTGAGGATGAGTCTATATATGATATCTTAGGTAAAAAAATAAAATAACTTTTAACACAAAAAAACAATGAAAAAGATTTTTACAACTCTTTTTGCCGGGCTGTTGATCTCGGCACAAGTAATGGCCATCACCGTAATGGATGTGTGTGGTCGGTATGACGGTACTTTGCTGCTTGACTCGGAAGAATATCCCGAGAGCCAAGTGTATCTTCTTCCGGGCGTAACGGACAACACGCTCACGTTTGTACTGCCGGATTTTAAGTTCAACGGTGTAAGTCTGGGCAGTATCGTTCTGCCTAATATCGCCATCAGCGAGGATGGTCAGTTTACCATTGAGGAGACCACTCTCTATTTGGCAGGTCTCCTGAAACTTCGCGCGACTATTAAAATCTTACCTTACTATGAGGAAGAAGGTGTTACGTACAAATCGCTCGCAACGGACAACAAAGCAGGAATCGTACTGGAAATTGCGGAGCCTAAGACCTTGCCGGAGCCGATTATCGTATGTTTCGCCGGCAATGCCGTTCGTTCGAACAACTATGTGCTGCCGAACGGAGGTTTCGAGGGCGCATGGACCAACAATGAGCCTGCAGGATGGCATTCTTTCGGTACAGCAACCGGTCCTTTGGCTGTTTTTGTAAAGGGCAATACAGCCCAGTTCTCTCAGTCCGCAGATGTACGCCCGGGCTCCAAAGACAGAAACAGCGCCGTGCTGTCTTCTAAATATTTTTTCGGTGTTAATGCCAATGGAAACTGCACCAACGGCCAAATCTATGCAGGCTCAATGACTGCCGGAGAAGCAGCATCCAACTACAATTTCTCTGACCCGGACAGCGCGTTCAATACGCCGTTCCAAGGTCGTCCGGACTCTATCGTCTTCTGGGCGAAATACATCCCCGGTGACCGCGATGCTGCAAAAGAGGTAAATCAAGCGCGTATGAGCACAATCATTACCACCAACGCTCGTTATCAGGATCCCGAGTTGAACAACGACTCCATTAAACATGCTGATTTCCGTATGGGTGCTGCTACTCTCAACTACTCGGCTACTGCCGACCTGGGATGGCAGCGTCTCGCAGTGCCGTTTGTATATACAAAACTTGCTGAAACTGAGAATCCTGCCTATATCCTCGCTACTTTCACCACGAATAAGCTTCCCGGCGGCGGTACAGGAACGAAAGATAAACCGGACTCTGTATTCATCGACGATGTAGAGTTGGTTTACAACAACAGTATTTCGCTCCTCGCACGTGGTGAAGATGCTCTCGAATTTAATGGTGAGGCATATCAAATTAATGAGACCTACTGCGACTCTTGCGGCGAGTTTTCTTCGATTGGAACAGGTATTTCCACCCAAGCTTTCTATGCTTTTGATGCCATTCACAAATGCGTCTTCGTATATGTGATTGCCGATGACTATGCCCAAAGCGGCAAATACAATCTCTATCGCGTGGACTTCACCGACACCAATGCAGAGGGCACCTCTACAGACCCGAAGGAGCCGGAGCATCAGGGGATCGAAAACGTTTATTCCGGAAACGCGCGTTTTGAGAAGGTGCTGATTAATGGTCAGCTCTTTATTCGCTCCGCCGATGCATGGTACAACGCAGCCGGAGTCCGCGTGAAATAATTATTTTCTATGAAAACAAACTTCTTTACGAAATTTACCGCCATGCTCATTGCTCTTGTAGCGATGGGCATAAGCGGTAATGTATGGGCGCAAGAGCACTTACCATTATCTGGGAAATCCTATACTATTGGTAAGGGATCGGCTACCGATTGGACTCACCAGTATGAGACCTTGTCGTTTACTGGAGTTCCCGACAAATTGTCGTTCAATTATGCCTATATTTATCAAGTAGTCGCAAATGTCGGTAACCCGACGCTGAATTACGCCAGTTTATCTGGTTTCGCTCAATTCATTTTAGGTATCGGCGGCTATAGCGATGAGCGAAAAGGTGTAGGCAATACCCACATGCTTTACATCGAGGAGAGTGCAGATGGTAATTCCTGGAGCACTATCTGGACCAACGACGATGCAACAAATATGGATACCCATTCGTCCGGAGATATCCAACTCTCCAAATCGACGCGACATATTCGTTTTCACCACTCCTGTAACTTCTCTAACTCCTATACCAATATCAAGGTTACAGAACTTAAGTATGTGGAGGATCCTGAACCTGCTACCCTTGATTTCGGTTCGGCAGTAATTAACTCCGGCGAGGTGACCAAGACTTCGCTCATCAACTGGTGTAATATCTCGCCGTTGACCGTTACTTGCTCCAACCCGCGTTTCACGGTTACTCCTACTTCGTTCGGAGATATAGATACCTATGGTTCGCAGACCCTGACGGTTACTTATATCCACACCAGTGAGACGGGAGTTAACGAAGGCGATATTACCATCTCCAATGGTACGAATACCAAGACAATTCATGTCTCTGCGAATACGACCAAGCGTGCGCAGACCATTAACTGGAACGCTGATTTAGTAGCTACCGGCTATGCTATGAACACCGAGGAGCAGTACCCGGATGCGACAATAGCATCTATCGCAACGGCTACCAGCAGCGGGCGGGTTACCTTCACTTCAGATAACTCCGAGGTTATAGAGGTCATCTCCGATACTGCTCTCTTGGCAAAGGCTGTCGGCACAGTCAATATCACAGCGTACCAAGCAGGTGACGCAGAGTATGACGAGGTGAGTGATACCAAACTCTTTACTGTCACAGAACTGCTCAAACAATCCATCGTCTGGGACCAGAACCTCTATGGCTTGCTGACCACAAGTGGATCTGTTGAGCTGACAGCTACCGCTACCAGTGGCGGACCTGTCACCTATACCTCGGCGAATACCGATGTAGTGGCCGTGGAGGGAAATATCCTGACTATTGTAGGTGAAGGAGAGACGTATATCACCGCTTCGCAGGCAGGAGGTGAGATTGACGGACATGAGTATCTGCCTATCTCGCAGGATAACTATGTTATTGTCCGCAACCCTGCCTCGCAATGTAATGGTATGGCGCTCTCACAGAGTTCGCTTACGCTTAACGGCAGCAAGAAACAGCAAGATTTTAACCTTTCTGGTATTCCTGCTGTCCTGACCTTTACCGCTAAACACGGAGAGAAAAATACCAGTTCTTGGGGTAGTGCGACCTATTCTGCTCTTATCGTAGAGCAATATATCTATAGTGACGGTCTCTGGGATTGGCACGAAGTATATAATAATGTGGTAGGAACGAGCGATACGCAATCCGGTAATATCTCGCTGGATGAGTCGGCGACCAAACTGCGTTTCCGTACTTTGGAGACCGGTACCGATCATACGATTACGAATATCCGTGTCAGCCGGGCTAAGTTCCTTCGCGCTAACTATGCACAGATTGACGAGAACGCGGAGTTCAATACCGAGTGGACGAAGAAGATCACGGTCTCGCACTCTAATATTGACCTCATGACCCTCTCTGCTACGCAGGGCGTATTTACGCTCAGCCGAAATACAATTGGTGAGGGTTGTGGCGATTTCGGAGATGATGAGTTCACAATCAACTTCACACCTCATGAGAAGAATGTACATTTCTACGATACGATTGTCATTACCGATAATAAGGAGAATCCTTCTACGCTCCGCATTCCGGTGCATATCTTCACCACCGGTCTCAATCAGTACATCAACGGTTTTGAACTGAAGGAGGCTGCGTTGACGACCGAAGAGATCCCTGCTTTCACGGCTACAGCAACCAGCGGTTTGGAGGTGGCTTATCTCTCTTCGGATAGCACGATCGCCTATGTGGAGAACAACAAACTCGTGGTGCTCTCTGCCGGAACGGTGGACATCACAGCTTACCAAGCCGGTGACGAACGCTATGCTTCGGTTTCGCAGACGAAGACAATTGTCCTCTCTAAAACCCCGGTTGAGATCTACACGGCGCCTTCCGCTTCGTGGATCGTTGCAGGAGAAACGCTTGCCGAGTCGGTCCTGACCGGCGGTGAGGCTTCTACCGAAGGTTCGTTCGCATGGTTAGACCCAACGATAGTGCCGGAGGCGGGAGAGCAGACCTATACGGTTCGCTTCACCCCTGCGAAGGAAGCACTCTATGAAACGGCTTCGGCTGAAATTACGGTTCTCGTATCGGGAGAGAACAAACATGACCAGACGATCACATGGAGCGACGAGTTGCCGCAATTCTATATGCGTGATACACTCGCTCTGACCGCCTCTGCAACATCCCGTCTGGAGGTGTATTTCACCAGCTCGGACAGCGCAGTGGCTTATGTCGATGCCGAAAACCGTCTGATCACCCTCGCTGTAGGCGAAGCGATTATTACCGCGCATCAGTCGGGTAATAACTTCTATAACCCGGCAGAGCCTGTAGAGAAGAAGGTGACGGTTATTCCTTTCCCTGCTACTTACGGCGAATATACGGCGTTGGTATGCGAGGGCGACTCGGTGGAGTACGCCGGCGTTTGGTACCGCGAGGCTGTTGTGACGGAGGTGACGCTGGCGGGAGCTAACTATCTCGGTGGCGACTCGATTGTCACGCTTACTGTCTCGCTCCATCAGCCTTATGCCTTTGAGGAGAGCAAGATGATCTATGTGGCTGCGGAAGAGACATGGGAGAATATCAATCTGGCTACCCTTCCGGTAGGCGATACCACCCTTGTTGCCGAGTACCACTCGATCTATGGTTGCGACTCTGTCTATACGCTTCATCTGACAGTGATGGCGCGTCCTACTACGTATGGAGACGACACCCTCTATGTCTGCGCGGGAGAGACGGTTGAGTATGCCGGTAAGACCTATAAACGTCCGGCGCATGACTCAGTCCGGCTGGCGGGAGTTAACTATCTCGGTGGCGACTCGATCGTTGCTCTGGTGGTATATGTCCGTCCGGTAATGCGTATCGTCTCTCGCGACACGATAGTAGCCGGCACAGAGAAGGTATGGCAGGGATATGACCTCCGTACGGTAGGTATAGGAGACACCACAATCGTAGCCGAATATTCGTCTATCTACGGCTGTGACTCGACCTATATGCTCCATCTGACGGTGAAGCCACGCATTATCACCTACGGCGCAGACACCATCCTTGCTTGCTCGGGAGAAACCGTGGAATACGAAGGAAGAACCTACAACCGGTCCGCTACGGACACTATTGTCCTCTCCGGTCAGAACTACGC
>OCTW011570373.1_pt1 | contig 34485 bp, 30 predicted proteins | sample 1539671 | NCBI WGS metagenome assembly OCTW01 (sample SAMN02144230, study PRJEB22623) | gut metagenome | biome: sheep rumen | host: Ovis aries | place: New Zealand
GAACAACAATGCCAAAATGGATAAATCCTGACGGTACATTAAAAGCAGCTTGCGGCCTTTAACCATTAAGACTAATCCCAACCTTTTGGTTATTTCAATCTTCACAGTATAAGGTGTATTACAAAAGGTTGGGTATTGATCAAAGGTTGGTATTATTCGCGGCATAAATCCTCGCCGCCACCTGCCCTGGCAGGCAGCGCCTGCGGTTTATTCCACGTCCTCCTGACAGCCTTCCCTTCCTGCGTCGGGGTTACGTGCCGATACCGGAAAGCCTGCAATAAACATATTTTTGTCCCGGTACCGCACTTTGATTATACGCAGGAAGGACGCGTACACTTTGTTCCTGATCACGCCATGTATGCGGGGGGGGGGCCAGCCCCCCACACCCTCCGGCCTCCTCCGAAAAGCCTGCAGATCGGCGGACAGCGATGTGATCTTCCTGCACTGTCGGGGAACAGCAGGGGGAGAGACGGCCTTGTAAATGCACTGCTAAAGGGGCGCAAAGGGTTCTTCATCCTCATTTACTTGATAAAACGGCTGCGGGGCGGTGTCATCCATGTCCGTCCATCCTGTGTAAGCTTTAAGATAAGCTGTCTTCTGTTCCGCACTCATTCCTTTTGTATCGCGGCGGATCTCCCGGTCCATACGATACACATCCAGAAAATCATAAGGTTCGGAACCGCTCAGGCAGATATATCTGGAGCCCGGATTCTCCCCCGGGCTGTGTCCGGATATGACCCATTTTCGAAGAAGTCGCTTTTCATAAGGCGTCATCGGTACAGATGTTTCATACCGTTCGAGTTCCATCGCGTTAAAGTAAGCATGATCATCTGCGGTAAACTGATATCCTTCCGGATCCGCTTCAAATGCAGTCTGATCAAAGCAATCATCTAAAAGCAGTCCTAAGATCCTTCTGTATTTCCTTCGTGCAGCGGTCTCCTGTGCCTTCTGAGGCTGCACTTTTTACACAGTTCCTTATTGTATTCTTGTATTTATCCCTATTTCTTTTTTACGCACTCTGTATATTCCAGGGTGATCCTGGCGGCCAGGGTTTTTGCGTTTACGACACGCCAGCCGTGATCTTCCAGGAAATGAAGGTATTCTTCACTGGTCCACTGATGGGCAAATCTGACGCCGGCCAGGTTCAGGATGCCGGACCAGAGCCTGCTGACAAGACCTGTATTGTGTTCCACAAAGTTCGGCGCGATCAGGATACCTATGTCCTTCAGCACGCGGTCAATTTCGGACAGGACCTTTTCCGGATCGGGAACGATGTGCAGTGCGTTTGCAATGATGACCACATCGAAAGAATGCTCCGCATACGGCAGGGCCATCGCGTCGGCTACTTCGAAGGTCAGGTTATCCGGGCAGGTGCCCTTCTTGGCTTCCCGGATCATGCCGTCGGAAAAGTCGGTAGCGATCATGCGTCTGGAGGCATGCGCCACGTGCTTTGCCAGCATCCCGGGGCCGGTGGCAATTTCCAGGACATCTTTGCCTTTGATCACCTTCGGGATCCTGTCATACATCCGTTTGTAGGTTTTCAGGTCTGAACGCATGGCCAGTTCATAAACCGGCGCGTATAAATCCCACGTTTGCTTTTTCATACCTCGATGAAGTCCTCCTAATGGTTAGATTTTACTAACCATGGTACATTATAATTGCCTGTATTTCAATTATAAAGAAGACCGCACCATCGGGAGTCGGTGGTGCGGTCTGTGCAGTATCAATACAGGCTGGCGTAGTATTTTTCGTCGGGGTGGATATCGCCGAAGAAATCGGAGAAGTCGATCTGCAGGTCGTTGGCCAGCTGCATCATTTCGATGACGGTTTTCATATCGACGGCGACGCCCTGTTCCTGGACGCGCTCCACAGCAAAATGTTCCTTTTCACCGTGTGTGTAGATTCTGTCCTGGCCTTCTGCCTTAGGGGCATCCCGGAGTTCCTGCAGGAAGACGGACAGGTGTTCGCGGATTTCCTGGGGATCTCCGAAGCAGGCGGGATCAATGGCGATAAAGCCATGGCAGGTGCCGCCCTTGCCGTCGATGTGGGTGTGATTGGAGGTGAGGCCCATGGACAGGATGGAGGTGAAGATCTCGCTGATCATGCCGTATCCATAGCCCTTGTGGCTGCCGGAGTATTCCTCGTTTCTGCCCAGGGGCATGATCCCGCCGCCTTTTTTGGCGGAGATGTTTTTCAGGACCCGGCCCGCGTCGTTGCAGGGCTTGCCGTTTTCATCCAGGGCCCAGCCGTCATGCAGGGGCTTCTCCGCCTTGTGGTACATCTCCAGCTTGCCTCTGGTGACGACGGTCGTGGAGGCATCGAAGAAGAAGGGGTAGGGATCCGCCGGAACTGCGATCGCGATGGGATTGGAACCGAGCATGGCCTTTCTGGCGAAGGTGGGGACCATGATGGCCTCCGAGTTGGTAAAGGACATGCCGATCAGGCCCTGGTCGCTGGCCATTCTGGCATAGTAGCCGGCAATGCCGTAGTGGTTGGAATTGCGCACCGTGACGATTGCCATGCCGGATTTTTTTGCTTTTTCAATGGCCGTGTTCATTCCGAAGACACCGATGAGCTGGCCCATCCCGTCGTGTCCCTCGATGACGGCGGACACGGGCGTCTCAAAGACGATCTCAGGCTTCGCGTCCACTTTGATGACCCCGTTCTTGATGCCCTTGTGGTAGCGCACCAGGCGCTGCATCCCGTGGGACTCGATGCCGTATTTGTCCGACAGGAGCAGGACGTCTGTAATGATCTGAGCCTCCTCCTTCGTGAATCCGAATCTCTGAAAAGCCTCCTCGCAGAACACCTTCAATACGTCGAGTTTGAGATAGATATGTGACATGGGTCCTCCTTATGAATCTTTGATTACCTTGCTGTGCTTATCTTGCTGCGTTCATGTCCTGTATCCTGATTCGGATGGGAAATCGTTGCTGTGGTCAGGCCGACTGTACTCATGTCCTGTATCCTGATTCGGATGGGAACCCGCCGCTGTGGCCACGGCCAAAGTCCATTTCTCAAAAACCAGTATCATCAAAGACTTGGCAGAAATAATTTTACCGTGTCTTCATGTATTGTATCACCCATATACTGGAAACTCTCTGCTTTTCTTCCTGTTTTCTGTTTTTTGTCTTATACAGAAGTTGAACATACTTACTATATAGACGTTTTCGAAGAGCCTTTATACAGTTGCTTCTGCAGATTCTTTATACAGATCCTTATACAGACCCCTTTTGCAGGCATGAACACAGACTGCCGGAAATACAGGTGGTGTTAATGACCAATTGTGACTGATCAGCTTAAACAGAAAGGCGCAAGTGGTGTATGGGGATTGTCCGTTTGTCTGCTTTTATGTGCGGCAAAGAAGATTTCTTGATGGTGCCGGAAGTTGCTGTACTGTGACTTTCTGTGGCGAATGTAGTTTTTCGACTTGCTGGAAGCATGGACATACTGAAATGCATAAGTGTTAAAAGAGTTGACTTGTGAAAGCGCAGACATGCTGGTGAAAAATCCCAGGGATCAGTAGAATGGGGAGTAAAATGGCAAACGCTATGTCGGACAGAGGGCTGTGCAGGCTGAGCGGGAGCCGGATCAGCAGGTTTAACGGCAGACAGAACGGCGTGCGGCACGCCGGAAGGAGGACGATATGCGGCAGAGGGAGAAGCTTCCGTCAGGCTTCGGGACGATTCGATTTCTGGGGAGGGGGAGACGGAGGCCCTATGCGGTACATCCTTCCGCGGTGAACGGGAGGCGGCCGCCGGCAATCTGTTATGTATCGGAATGGCATGTGGGTGTTGGCGTGCTGCTGGCATGGAATGCGGGACAGTATACGCGCGGGCTGGAAGAAAAGATCAGCCGTGAGGCCGCCGGGAGCCGTAATGCCGGGATAGAGCTGGATGATTTTTGCAGCAGGCTGGTGAGGTATGCGAGGTGTTTCCCGGGAAATGCAGATGCCTTGCTGAAGGAAGGCGGCAAAGCTGAGATGAATGCGGACCCCGCGTGTCAGGGAGAAAGCGGTGCTGAGACAGTCATAGGCTCCGTGCGTCAGGAAGAAAGCAGAGCAGAGGCTGTCATAGGTTCCGCGCGACAGAAAAAAAACGGGACTGAGGAATTCATGGATCCCGCGCATCAGGGAGAAACCGAAGTAAAAGACAGCACGGAACATCCACTTCGCGCAGGAGCTGAAGCTGACATATGTACAGGATACGCGTGCGCCGCCGAAAATATGTCTTCAGGAGATACTTCTGTTACCCCGGGAGGGGCCCCGATCAGGGAAGTCTTTGAGAGGTTCTATGCATATAAATTTGGGCCAAACGCGGCAAAAAGGCTGTCGCCGGAGACGGCGGCGAATGTGAGGAGTATTTTCAAAAAGCTGGCGGCTGTGGAGGAGCGGCGGATGGATGAACTGAGTGTGGATGATCTGCAGGAGGTGGTGAACAGTGTCGGGCTGGGGAAGACGATGGTGCAGAAGACGGTCACGCTGCTGCGGCAGCTGTACAGGTACGCGATGGCGAGAGAGCTTTGTACGAAAAATCCGGCGCAGTATATCGTGATGCCGGATGTACCGGATCATGTGCATTGCCAGGATTTTACGGATGAGGAGCTGGGAATCCTGTGGGCGCACGCGCAGGATCCGGTCGTCAGGATGGTCCTGATCATGTGCTATTCCGGCTTCCGTATCCGCGCGTATGAGACGCTGGAGACCAACCTGCGGGAGGGGTATTTCCGGGGCGGGGTCAAGACGGCTGCGGGAAAGGGCAGGATCGTGCCGATCCACAGTGCCATCCGGCCGCTTGTAATGCGAGCCCTGGAGGAGGACGGGGGCTATCTGTGCGGTCTCCGGCAGGGTGCATTCTGTGTCCGCATGAAGAAGAAAATGCTGGAGCTGGGGATCGACGGAGGGGATGGAGCATCTATAAGCAATGTTGGACAAAATGAAATGATTCCTCGAAATGGGATGCACAGACACCATACGCCGCATTCCTGCCGTCATACCTTCAGCAGACTGTGTGAATCCTATGGCGTGAGGGAGGCCGACCGCAGGCGGATGCTGGGACATTCATTCGGAAATGATATTACAAACGGGGTGTACGGGCATCGTCGGCTGGAGGAATTGAGGAAACAGATTGAGAAGATCGAAAAAATCGAAAAAAGAAGCACCAGTTGATTTAACTGATGCTTCCATGTGCCTAAGATATGCAGCGGATTATTTCAAATAACGTTTCAGTTCATCGGGAGGCATGAATCGAAGATGATCTCTGGTTAGCTTTGACATTATGAATCCTCCGGACCAAATATGTCGTCATAGGTTGAGTATTTGGCGGCACCTTGTGCTACCGCTTTGGCTTCTTCAAGCATGGCCTCTACGCCGGTACGAACCTTAGCCTGCCTTTTTTTAAATTCATCGAGCAGTGTCTGGCCTGTATAACCTTCCGAAATCAGTTCAGCAAGAATCTGCTCAGAAAACTCGCCGCTGGACATCTGTGTCGCCGGACGGATGATCAAAAATCCGTCTCCCATAATGCACAGGGCATCCTTGCCAAAGCCAAGTTCTTTATAATATTTTTGAGGAATCGTGAACTGTCTTTTAGAAGTAATCTTCACATGCTTCTGCTCAGGCTGCTGTACGAGTGTGGGCATAATTGTACCTCCTTTTTGCCACGCAAGGATTCCTTGTTTCCTTGTAATGTAAGTATAGACGAAAACAGGAAAAATGGCAAGCAGAAGGCAGAAGCAATCATTCCCGAACGGCTCTACGCTGGATCGGAAAAACACGGAAGCTATTCCCGCACTTCCCTCTGCGGAATCAGAAGATTCCAGAAGCTATTCCCGCACTTCCCTCCGGCTGAAGTAGTAGACGGCCAGAAACACGATGAAGACGTAGAGGACGGAGATCAGGATATTGATGTACATCTGCTCCCGGAAGACGAGCATGAGGACGGCGAAGGCGGCGGAGATGCCGGCGACCGGGATCAGGAAGCGCTTGCACTGCTCCAGCTCCGCCTTGGCAAAAGACAGGAGGGCGAACATGCAGATAAAGTACAGCAGAAAAGAGCCCGTCAGGAAGGCGGTCTTGGGCAGGATCGATATGTCCGGATTACGCATGAACTCCAGCGAGGTGGTGATGTTGTTCATGCTGAAGATGAGGAAGATGTGGATCATCATGTAGCTCATGCCGGAGGTCTCTCTGTCGCGGTCCAGGATTTTGTTGTAGAGGACCTCGTAGCTGAGGAAGAGTCCGGCGACGATGCCGAAGCTCATGGTGGCGAAATAGATGGAGGAGAGGTCGACGCCATCTTCAAAATAGGCGGCGACGGCGATGATCATCTCGCCGAAAGTAAAGACGACATAGAGCATGGCCCGCTCGGAAAGGTGGCTGAAATCGACCTGGGAGGTCTTGGACTTGCCCGCCAGGAGTCTCGTCACGACGATGCCGTAGAGGATGGCGATCCCGGCGAAGGGGAAATCCGTTTTACTGAGAAAAGGGATGGATGCCAGGACGATCGCGGCTTCACCGAAGAGGGCGACGAGGAGGCCCTTGATTGTCTGCATGGCGGCAGGCTCGCCGCGGTGGTGCCGCATCTCGATCAGGTACTGGATCCCGATATTGATGAGGATCAGGGCCCAGGCCAGGTGGAAGCGGCCGTGGTAGCCGTACCAGTGGCGCCGGATACCCTCCCCGATGAAATAGAGCAGGTACATGTTGACGAAGAGGAAGATGTGCTCCCGCTTGCTGTTGCGGCCGTACAGGTTGATATAGAAGGTCGTATAGTTCCAGATCTGAATGACGGCCAGGCTGCACAGGGCATAGGCCAGAAAGGCGGAGCCGCTGATAAAGCCGTTTTCCACATCCTGAATCAGGGAATTGTTGCGGCCGATGATATATACAAAGATCAGATCATAGATCAGTTCCAGGTATTCTACCTTTTTTTCTTCTGTCATGGTGGGGATTCTTTCGGGGGAAAACCACTTGGGACGGATCCAGATGGGACATGAAAAACCGTTCAGGTTCGTCCAAGGTGAACACCACCTGGAACGGATCCGGACGGTATAAATAGAACCGTTTAGATTCGGCCCGGGTGGTTTTGTGGTTTCTCAGGAGATTTCGGGTTTCTTTACTGTATTGTTCTTTACTTCACTGTCTGGTATTCGGCCTCTTTGAATCCGACGAGGACGGCATCGTCCGTGACGAGGATGGGGCGCTTGACGAGCATGCCGTCGGTGGCGAGCAGGTCCAGCATTTCCTGGTCAGTCATGGTTTTCAGTTTGTCCTTCAGGCCCATCTCCCTGTAGAGCATGCCGGAGGTGTTGAAGAATTTCCTCATGGGCAGACCGCTCTTTTTCTGCCAATCGGAGAGCTCCTGTGCAGTGGGATTCTCTTCCTTGATGTCGCGCAGTTCATAGGAAATGTTGTGGTCTTCGAGCCAGGTCTTCGCCTTGCGGCAGGTCGAGCATTTGGGATAGCAGATGAAAAGCATGGTGATTCCTCCGTGTGGATATGGGCTGTTGTAAAATATCAAACCCCAACGGCATGACCGTTAAGAATCCTCCGTGGTAACAGGGGCTGATGCAGTACCCTTATTTTGCACCATTTTTCAGATCCAGACAATGTCTTTCCCGGAGGGGAGCTGCGCTTAAAAAGAAACCGTCCGGGACGTATCCGGCGGGACAATAAGAAACCATCCGGGACGTATCCGGCGATACAAAAAAAGAAACCTCCCGGGACGTATCCGGCGGGACAAAAACAGTGCGTGATCAATCAGAGCCATCTGCCTGAAGATATCAAAAAGAACCACGAGAACGTCCCGTGGTTCTTTTCAGGATGGGGCTGGATGATTCCGGAAGTCGCTGCGTCTCTACTATTATCCCGGCATATTTGCCTGCTTTTGGTAAGTCGGGATTTGGTACAAAGGCGGCGCTGAGTGGGAACATATCATGTGAAGAGTTATACATGCCGGATTTAACATGCAAAAACGGCATAGAAAAGTATCAAATATAAGTATTTGAACATACATTTTTAAAAACATATAATGTTGATCAAGAAAAGGAGAAAAGGAGTAAAGAAGCTCGTAGAAGAAAGAAGCCCGCAGGTTTGTTCCTGTATGTTTGTGAGCGGGAGGTAATCGTCACAGATATGAAAAAAACAAAGAAGAAGCTGCCGACAGTTGGTGTAATCGCGGCCCTTCTCGCCGCATCGATGATGATTCTGTCAGCCTGCGGCAGTACGGTGCAGGAGAGTGCTGAGGAAACACAGCAAAAAGCGCAGCTGACGCCGGAAGCCGGGACAGCGGAAACGACGGGAGAAACGCAGCAGGTGCCTGATGCCGGGACATCAGAAAAGGCGGAAGCAGGGACTGGATCATCGGCAGCAGGAGTGACGCCGGCAGCCGGAGAGACAGCGATGTCCGGTGGAGAAACGGTGCAGCCGACTGAGGAGGACAGCATGACAAATCAGGATATGACAGAAATGACAATGAAAATCGGAGACACACAGGTGGCCGTTGAGTGGGCGGACAACGAGGCTGTAGAAGCCCTTCGGGAGCTGGTGAAAGAGGAACCGCTGACCATTCAGATGTCCATGTACGGCGGTTTTGAGCAGGTAGGTCCGATTGGGCAGCGTCTGCCGGCCAGCGACAGTCAGACAACAACGCAGTCCGGTGATATCGTCCTGTATACCGGCAGTCAGATCGTCGTTTTTTATGGATCAAATTCCTGGGCCTATACAAGGCTCGGGCATATCACAGACCAGTCGGCGGAGGATATGAAAAACCTGCTTGGAAACGGAGACGTGACGATCACGATCGGCAGCAAATAACAAATAACAGAGAAAAGGAAGCAAGACAGAAGCCGAGAAGCCGATAAAAATGCCGGACCGGTATGATTGTCGGGAAGGTTAGGTACGCGTGTTATGGAGGAAGAAGAATGAGAAAGAAACTGTTGGTTAAGAAACTGTCTGTGGCTCTGCTGGCAGCGGTGCTGTGTCTTTCCCTGGCGGCCTGCGGGGGCAGCGGCAGCAACACAGGCTCCGGTGCTTCGGGGAGCAGTGAAAACACAGAGGCCTCTGAGGACAGTGAAAGTCCCGCCGGGTCTGAGGACGGCGAAGTCACGTCTGTCTCCGGAAACAGTGAGGATGCCGCGGGCGTATCCGTGACAGCCGATGGAAGCAGTGCGGAAGCTGGCGCGCAGCAGGCGCAGGAGGATGAAGTGAAGAGAGTTGCGAGAGACGGCGCGGATATGCAGACAGAGGATAAGTCCATGCCGACCAGAGTCCCCATGGAGGGCGGCACGAAGATCAACATGTATTTCGGAGACACTGTGATCCCGGGCGTGCTGAATGATTCCGAGACGGCCAAAGCCCTGATCGAAAAGCTGCCGATAACCCAGCATGTGAGCCGCTACTCCCATGATTTCTGCGGAGTCACGGAGGATCTGCCCTACAAGGAAGAGGATGTCCACTACGGCTGGCTGAACGGAGATATCGATTACGCGACCGACGCCCCGTATTTCACGATTCTTTTTGAGGACGAGGATGATTCCGAGCAGTACGGCTATCAGGTCAATATCGGCGTCATCACCTGCCCGCTCAGCGAGATCGCGGAGCTGGAAGGCTCCTTCGATGTGCGGATTGAGCTGGCAGAGGAATAAATCGGAGAAATCACTCGGGGACGTGTCTGAGTGGGAATCACCAGGGACGTATCTGAGTGGTACATAACGAAAACAAAACCACCCGGGACTATCTAATGGGACAAATAGAGCCGTTTAGATACGTCCCGGGTGCTTTTTGTGGTGTGAAAAGAAGTTTGAGGACTGCCTCAGTCTGAGGGTACTACCGGGTCTACAGAGGGCATTTACCGGTTCATCAGTCCTTCCTCGCAGATTCCGCGCATATTGGAGGCGATGAGGTCGAGGCAGTGATACATATTCTCGCGCATTTCATCGGTGATGCCCTGGCCGGCGAGGTCGAGGGCGACGGCTGCGCGCGCCCGGAGCTGGTCTGCCAGCGCCCGGCCGCGGGGCGTGAGTTTCGGAGTCACCCTGTACCTGGGGCCGTCGTACGGCTCGAGGATTTCTTTTTTCTGGAAGTCGGCGATGGCACGGGAGACGTCCGCCTTGTCGCGCTGACAGAGGTCCGCAAGACGGGCGGCGGTGATCTCGCCCTCGTAGCTGTCGAGCATGAGCAGGTACAGGGCATGTGTCCCGCGCAGGCCGTACTTTTTCATTTCTTCTGTCGCCAATTTGTTCCAGTATCTGGAGATGTTGAAAATATCAAGCGTGAAGTGTTCAAACCGGTTGTCCATTTTGCCGTCCTTTTCAATTATGTCTTCAAATTAATCAGTAAGTCATCATATAAACCAGTCACGGGGATCAGCCACATTGTGGAGTTATCATTTGCGGAACCATCCGATAAAGTCATGGCGATCTTCCTCATTTTTTTAATGAAGATACATTGAAGATACATTTCGATGTAAATGCAGGAAGATACAGCCTGTTATGATCTGTACCGGGCAACAACAGCAAATGTACAGCCTTATTTTACTTCACCGGATTTGAAATAGGCAACTGCAACGGCGCCGGGGCCGGCGTGGGTACCGATGACACTGCAGAGCTGGACGCAGTCCAGGGTGTCGACATGATCTTTCCAGAGGGCCTGGCTGTCCCGGATGTACTGGCGGAGCATGTCGTCGGAGAGGCCGGTGTAGCCCAGCAGGAGAGGCATGGAAAAGTCGACGCCATCCCGGTTGATCTGCTCGGCGAGGAGGTTGTTGGCCTTCTTTGAGCCGCGGGCCTTGCCGAGAATGGCGATCTCGCCGCCCTTGACGGTGATGACCGGTTTGATGTTGAGGACGCCGCCGGCGAGAGCTGCTGCGCCCGAGATCCTGCCGCCCTTTTTCAGGTATTCGAGGGTGTCGACCATGGCGACCAGGCCGATCTCATCGCGCTTCTGCGTCAGGTGCTGTGCCAGTTCATCGAGCCCCATTCCATCTGAGGCGCAGCGCAGGGCGTACTCGGCGAGGACGCCGGACGCGATTGAGACATTCATGCTGTCTACGACGCGGATATTCGGATAATCCTCCGCGGCGATGCGGGCGCTCTGGTAAGTGCCGGACAGGCGGGAGGAGACCGTGATCACGACGGCTTCCTCCCCCTTTTCCTGAAGTTCCCGGAAGACCTTCCCGAAGGCGTCGGGCGTCGCCTGGCTGGTCTTGGGCAGCTCTGCGCTGGAAACCAGCTTCTGATAAAAGTCCTGTTTGTTCAATGTGACGCCGTCGATGTAGACCGTCTCGCCGAAGGAAACGGTGAGCGGTACGACGGTAAAATCATTTCTATACTGTTCTGCGATATCCACGGTGGAATCGGTCACGATTCTGACTGCCATTTTTATATACCTCCATATTTGGAAAATGATATCCGTGATTAAGGGACTGTAGCAAAATATACAGATTATTTCGCTACAGTTCCTGAGTCGGTGTCGCGTCTACTGAAAAACAAAGTTAAGAACCCATGGTTGATAATCGATGTTGAAATATCAACGAGCAGGAGAATAACACTGTATTGTTGATATGTCAACAACTTATCGCACATGTTTTTTTCGATACTGCTTGACACAATGTTTTGCAGCATGAAAAAACCACCCGGGACGGTTCTGGCGGTACAAAAAGTACCAGGAGAATCGTCCAGGGTGGTCTGTTTCAGGTGGTTTCGTCGCAGCGGTACAAAAGTACCATGAGAACCGTCCCAAGTGGTTTTAGTCGCGGCGGGAGGTGGTAATCACAGGAAGGCGCCGTTGCAGACCTGGATGACCTGGCCCTTGACGTGTCTGCCCATGTCGGAGGCGAGGTAGAGGCAGGCGTTTGCCTGGTCAATGGGGTCGCACTCCGGGCCGGGGAAATAGACGAAGTGTTTGCTGTATTCCAGCATTTTGGCGCCGCCGGGCTGTTCGCCGGCCTTGTTGGCCAGGTGGGCGGGGGTGACAGTCGCGCCGGGCGCCACTGCGTTGATGCGGATGTTGGTGTCGATCAGGCGCATGGCGACGTTTTTGGTCAGGGTGTTGATCGCGCCCTTGGAGGAGGTGTAGGAGGCACCGCAGAAGGGGCGGTCTCCATTGACGGAGGAGATGTTGATGATGCAGCCCTCGTTCTTGGGCAGGAAGATCTTGAGCGCCTCGCGGATGAAGCGGAAGGGGCCGAAGACGTTGGTCTGGTAGACGTGCTCCAGCCATTCGTCGTCCGTTTCATCGATCATCTTCTGCTCGCCAATGGCAGCGTTGTTGATGACGATGTCCAGGTCGCCATAGACGTCCAGGGCGGTCTGGATGACCTTCTTTACGTCGTCGAGATTCTTGTTGTCGGCGACCACACCGGTCACCTCATAGCCCTGGTCGCGGATGGACTTGACAGCGGCGTCCAGCTTTTCCTGTCCGCGCGCGGTCATGACGACCTTCGCGCCTTCTTTTGCAAAGAGCTCTGCCATGGTCTGCCCCATGCCATAGCTGGCTCCGGATACGATTGCGACTTTTCCTTCAAGCATTTTTTCTTTCATATTCTTTTCCTCTCGTATCTTCTAAATGATTTCTGTCGATTGCGATGACGAATGTCCTGGTATTGTTTTTCTGGAACCGGCAATCAGGTATGTGATGACTGCCGGTGTTCCTGAATGACAATTGCTGTTCTTAAGACCATTGTAAAAGCACAAATTACTATATTCAAATACTTATATCTGATATAAAACTATGTTATAATTGCATGGAAAAGAACGATGCGAAACAGAAGGATAGATCACAGGAGAACAGAGAACAGCTCAGAAAAGCAGAGGATGAGCAGAAGACAGGGGCAGGAGAACAGGGGCAGGAGAACAGGGGCTGGCCCGATCAGGGAGGGTATCAGGATGGATCTGAGAATTATGGAATACTACCTCGCCGTGACGAGGGAAGGGAATATTTCCGCGGCGGCGGAGGCGCTGCACATCTCGCAGCCGGCGCTGTCCAGGCAGATCAGGGACCTGGAGGAGGAACTGGGGGTCACGCTCTTTGAGCGGGGGAGCCGCCGGATCCGGCTCACAGAAGAAGGGATGATCCTCCGCAGGCGGGCGGAGGAGATGGTGCACCTGATGCAGATCACGGAGGGAGAGATCCGCCAGGCCCACAACAACCTGTCCGGGGAGGTCCATATCGGCGCGGGGGAGTCACGGGCCTTTCACCATATCTCGGAGATCGCCGGCAGGATCCACCGGGACTATCCGGATATCCGCTTTACCATCACGAGCGGGGACACGGCGGACCTCATGGAGGAACTGGAGAACGGCCTGATCGACGTCGCCCTGATCTTCACCGATTACGACCACAGCCAGTATCAGGGGATCCGCCTTCCCAAGGACGACCGCCTGGGACTTTTGATGCGCAGGGACGATCCCCTGGCAGAAAAAAAGGCCATCGCCATTGATGACCTGAAAAAGCTGCCCCTGATCATCCCCCGCGCCGCGGCGGATATGCTGTCCTCCGACCCGGCGCTTGCCGGCATCCGTACCGTTGCTGTCTACAACCTGATCTACAACGCCTCACTTTTTGTGGAGGACGGCGTCGGCTATGCCATGGGCTTTGACGGCCTGATCAATGTGACCGGGGACAGCGCCCTGACCTTCCGGCCCCTGGAGACCCAGATCGCCCAGGCCGGCTCCGTGATCTGGAAAAAATACGAGGTCTTCCCGCCGGCGGTAAATCTGTTTCTGGAGTGCCTGAAGGGGTTCGGCAGGGAAATGATGCGCTGACAGACCTCCTGGTTCAACCGGCGATATACGTCCCGGGCGGTACACCGGCTGGTATCCAAAAAGAACCGGCGAGATCCGTCCCGGGCGGTACACAAAAACCGGCAAGATACGTCCCGGGCGCTACATCATCTTTCGTACCGTATCTCCGCATCCCCGGGGACGCGGTTCAGGATGTATTTCCGGACAAATTCCAGGTCTTCCGCGGATGGTGCGTAGACACGGACTTTCTTGATATATTTATTCTGCAGTTCTATGCAGTCTCTGTGTACGATGACGGTCCTGGCGTTTTTATAATAGAAAAAGACAGAGTTTCTGCCGGTTCCGACATGTATGTCAGTGTCTGACATCCAGAACTGTTCCATCGGGTCCTTGACAAGGTGTATGGCCGGCCAGAAGGCCAGGAGCGTGATCAGCAGAAATACAAGGACGGAGCCGGCAACGATCAGCAGGGATTTCCAGTCATGGAAGCGCCAGGAGAGAAATACGCCATAGAACAGAAGGAAGGCACCTATTCCAAAACAAAGGTACATGCCCACCCGCATGTTGTGGCGATGGTATTCTACATCGATGGAGCATTGCCATTTGTAGGAGCCGTCCGGCTGCTGTGTGATTTGATCCGGATAGTATGTTAATGGATTCATGGTCGACCACCTTGTTTATCTCGCAACAAGTTTACTGCTTTTTTGACAATAATTGGATGGCTTAAAGTATATCATGCGGGGGGTAGGGACGCCAAGGTCGGAAAAGGTCTGATTACAGCGCTGTGATTGCTGTGCTGTGATTGTTACGCTGTGATTGCTGTGCCGTGATTACTGCGTTACTTATGATGCCTGTCCCTGGTGAGCTGAAAAAAGAGAAGAAGAGTATGAAACAAAAAATGCTTTCCGAGGCGCTGAAAGAGCGCTTCGGTACCAAGGTCTATAAGCTGTCGCTGACCAGCGGATGTACCTGTCCCAACCGGGACGGACATATACGCATGTCTGAGGACGACAGTGAAATTAAAAAAAACATTGAAAACACTGAAAACAGCGGACACTGCGGACAGGGTCTGACCGGCGGCTGCACCTTCTGTTCGGAAGGGGGCTCTGGGGAGTTCGCGGCGCCGCTCCTGCCGCTGGAGGACCAGATCCGGCTGGCGCGGCAGCGGGTGGATGCCAAGATCCCTGCCAGGATCCCTATGTCGGAACGGAAATATATCGCCTATTTCCAATCTTTTTCCAATACATACGCGCGGAACGATGAAGAGCTGGCGCGGCTGAGAAACCTTTATATGGAGGCGGTGCGGAGGCCGGAGATCGTGGCCCTGTCCCTGGGGACGCGGCCGGACTGTCTGCCGCCGGAGATCCTGGACATGCTGCGGGACCTGCATGAGGTGAAGCCGGTCTGGGTGGAGCTGGGTCTGCAGACCATCCACGAACGGACGGCGGCAGCGATCCACCGGGGCTATTCCCTCCCCGTCTTTGAGGAGGCAGTCCGGAACCTGAAGGGGATCGGCGCGGAGGTCATCGTCCACGTGATTCTGGGGCTGCCGGGCGAGAGCCGGGAGGACATGCTGGATACGATTCGGTATCTTGCCGGGTTGCATGTGCAAAATTTAGCCATCGACGGGATCAAACTTCAACAGCTGCAGATTCTGCGGGGCACGCAGATGGCGCGGGAATATGAAAAGGCATGGTCGGGCGGGGGCACACGGGTATATGAGGAGGCTCGTGAGAAGACATGCCCGGATGATGGAAACAGAGAGAGGTTCCACATCTTTTCGCTTGAGGAATACTGTGAACTGATCCGGGACTGCCTGGAGATCCTGCCGGAGGATATCGTCATCCATCGGCTGACGGGAGATGCTCCCAAATCACTCCTGATCGAGCCTGCCTGGTGCGCGGATAAGAAGCGCGTGCTCAATACACTGCGCAGGTATACGATATGATCAGGAGAAGAGCATAAAAGCATATATGTCACGGCGCAGCCGGTCCGGAAATTCGACGCATTTTTTCGCGGCTTCCGGCGCATATACTAAGCCTGTACAGGACCGTCCTGCAGAGGATCCAGGAGGATCCTGGCGGTTGTTTTTCGCAGGGAAAACTGATATCGTTGATGGTGAGCAATAGGCGAATCAGCAGTATTGAAAACGGATAATTATCATTTATGAGTGAACAGACAAAGACAAAAAAGGTAAGCGAGTCGAAGACGACCCGAAAGACGGCCCGAAAGTCCACCCGCGTCAGTCCCGCGAAGAAAAAGCTGGCGCTGGAGGTGATCGACCGCCTGAAGAAGGAATATCCGATTGCGGAGTGCACGCTGGACTACGAGAATGCCTGGCAGCTGCTGGTGAGCGTGCGGCTGGCGGCCCAGTGTACGGACGCGCGGGTTGACCAGATCACGCCGGTCCTGTATGAGAGGTTCCCGGATGTCGCGGCGCTGGCGGCGGCGGAGCCGGAGGAAATCGAGGAGATCGTCCGGCCCTGTGGTCTGGGGCGCAGTAAGGCGCGGGATATCAGCGCCTGTATGAGGGTACTCCACGAGCAATATGACGACCATGTGCCGGAGACCTTCGAGGAGCTCCTGGCCCTGCCGGGGGTCGGGCGCAAGAGCGCCAACCTGATCATGGGCGATGTATTCGGCAAGCCCGCGATCGTCACCGACACGCATTGTATCCGTCTGTGCAACCTGATCGGCCTGGTCGATGGGATCAAGGAGCCGGCAAAGGTCGAGCGTGAGCTCTGGAAGATCATTCCGCCCGAGGAGGGGAATGACCTCTGCCACCGCTTCGTCCACCACGGCCGCGCGGTCTGTATCGCGCGCCGCCCGCAGTGTCAGGTCTGCTGTCTGCGGGATATCTGCAGGCACGGAAAATCCCTTGTGTGACGGAGAGGAACACCAATGAAAATGATTGACTATCTGGACCGGGACCGTGACCGGATCCTGGCCGGGCTGAAGGGGGCGCATTCGCCTGCGGAGGCGCAGCAGTTTCTGGAAAAAGAGACGGACCGGTTGCTGCTGCAGTATAACGAGGACTGCGCGAGCGTGCGGGTGCGCGACGCGGCGGCCGGCATGATGCAGGCAGTGCGCAGCAGTGTGCCCTTTCTGGATTCGGCGGGTGAGCCGCGGGTCTGGCGGCGGGAGGGCTATGGCAGCTATGGCACCGGGGCAGGCTCTGGCGGGAATGACGGCAGCTATGGAAATCACGGGAAGGCCGGCGGATCCGGCGCCAAGGGCGGCGGCTTCGGCAGGAGCCTGTCCGGGATCCTGCTGGTCGTCGGCGCGGTCATCACCCTGGCGGCCTTTGCGGTGCCGGCCCTGTCGGCGGGCGGGACCGCGGCAGCCGGAGCCCTGCTGAAGAGTATTCTGCTGCCCGTTGCGGGCGGCGGCTGCCTGTATCTAGCGGGGCGGACGACCGGCTCGGGAGCCCGCATCGGAATCGGGAAAACGAGTGGCGCCGGTGCCGGTGCCGAGCGGATCGAGATCACGATCGATCCGGACAAGCTGTGGAGCTCCCTGCGGGGTGCAGTGATGGTCGTCGACCGCAATCTGGAGCTGGCGCAGGAGGAGGAGACCTATGCGCGCCGGAAGGCGGCGGACACTGCGGGCGCGGAAGGCGGAATCGGACTGTCCGCGGACGAGATCGAGCTTTTTTCCGGGCTTCTGGAAATGGCGGATGCCGACAGTCCCCAGATGGCGGCGGATATCCGCTACTACCTGCACAAAAAGGATGTCGAGGCAGTCGACTGGACGCCGCAGTATGCGGCCTGGTTCGAGCGGCTGCCGGCCCTGCCGGGAACGGCAGTTACGGGTGACTTTCCGGGACCGAAAGGCTCTGCGGGCGGTATTTCAGAGAAGACAGGCTCTGCGGGCGGCAGTGCAGGCTCCTTCAAGAGCGCAGATGAGGAGGTCGTGACCATCCGGCCGGCCCTGGTCCAGCACGGAAGGCTGCTGAAAAAGGGAACCGCGGCGGGGTGACCGTCATGACCGCCATGGCAGGAGGATTTTTGCGGAACGCGGACACTGCCTGAAGACAGGTGTATGTCTGCCTCTGAAAGTCCGATCAAGCGGCAGGAACTGTGTTTTGCGGAACAGGCTGCAGGGGCAGTCTGCCGTAAGGGACAGGATCATCGATCAGTAAACGAGTAGACGGGGACCGGGAAATGGAACGTTATTACGGATTTGATCTCGGCGACGCGGAGAGCGCAGTCACTTTTCTGAATAAAAACGCGCAGACGGAGCCGGAGGTGGTGCCGGTCCGGGAGGCGGGAAGCTTTATCACGGCCTATGCCAGACTCCGGACGGGCGAGCTCCTGATCGGGGAGGCCGCCTGTTACGCGCCGGACGCGGTGGAGCGTCAGCTCCGCTTTAAGAGCCGGTTCCTGACGGATCCGACCGTCTCGCGGGACATCAAGAGCTTCGCGGGCGGTGTGCTGGGTGAGCTCTATATGTCCGGCGGGCTCGTAAAGGGCGAGGACACCTGTTTCTATATCGGCTGTCCCGCGGGCTGGGACAAGGCTCAGCGGGAGCGCTACCGGGAAATCTTTGAGGCGGCGGGCTATCCGCCGGTCCGGATCGTCTCGGAATCGCGGGCGGCCCTGATCAGCGCCTGCCAGTCCAGGCACTTCCAGGTGGGATATGATATCCTGTCCAGGCCGGTCCTGGTCGTGGACATGGGGTCGTCGACGACGGATTTCGCCCACGTGAGCAGCGGGCGGGAGGTCGAGCTGCAGACGGCCGGCGAGGTCCGGCTGGGAGGCGGCATCATGGATGAGCTCCTGCTGGATCTGGCTGTGGAGGCGGCGCCGGACCGGGACCGCGAGGCACTCAGGAAGCTCTTCCGGGAGAGTCCGCCCTGGCGGAGCTATTGTGAATTTGCGGCCCGCCGCCTCAAGGAAAAATATTTTGCGGATGAGGATTACTGGAGGGAGCGGGCTTGCCTGCAGACCGTGAATATTCCTGTCGGAACGACTGGCTGGCTGGGCAGGACGAAGACAAAAATGCTCCGCCTGCAGCTGCGGATGGACGCGGAGACGGCGGAGAAACTGCTGGACAGCCCCGCGCAGCAGCTGGGCGGCCGGTCCTTCCATGAGGTTTTCGCGGACAGCCTGCGGCAGATCCGGGACCGGCTGGGGCAGCAGGAATCCCTGCCGGAGCTCCTCTTTTTGACCGGGGGTGTGTCGCGGATGCCCGCCCTGCGGGCCTGGTGCCGGGAGACCTTTCCCGACGCGGTCGTCATCACGGGCGCGGAGCCGGAGTTTTCGGTCTCCAGGGGACTCGCCTACAGCGGCCGGATCGACGAGGAGGTCCGGGCCTTCCGGGAGGAGGTGCGGGAACTGGTCGAATCCTCCATCGTGGAGCGGATCGTCGAGGAGCATGTCGAGGACCTCTTTCACAGGACGGTCGACACCCTGGTCGAGCCCATCCTGCGCAATGCCGCGATTCCGGTCTTCGACCGCTGGCGCAGCGGTGAGATCCGGCGCCTGTCGGACATCGACGGGGAGATGGAGCGCGAGATCGAGGCCTGGCTCCACTCGGAGGAGGCGGCGGACCTGCTGGTAAAGCCGGTCACGGCCTGGCTGAGGCCGGTCGCCTACCGGCTGGAGGAGCACACCATGCCCATCTGCGTCCGCCACAATGTGCCCTACCGGGCGCTCAGCCTGACCTCCTACCTGTCCCTGGCAGAGATCGACGTCCAGGTCAACGCCCGCGACGTCTTCGCGGTGGAGGAGCTCACCTGGATGGTGAACACCATCATCTCTATCCTGGTCGGCCTTCTGTGCGGCGGCAGTGGGATCGCCCTGATCTCGAGCGGTTTCTCCGGCATTATGGCCGGGGCTATGATCACCCTGCTGGTCCTCTTCCTGGGACGGGAGAAGATGGAGGCCGCCTTTATGCATGCCGACATCCCCGGTGTCATGCGGAAACTGGTCCCGCACGGCTATTTTGAATCCAGGCTGGAGAAGATCAGCGGGGAGGTCAAAAAGACCTGCTTTGAAAAATTGGAGAAGGAAAAGAGCGACGAGGTCGCCCGCCGCATGATCACTGAGATCTCCGGCCAGATCGAAGACTGTCTCATGCGCATGGCGGAAGTCGTGGAGATCCCCCTGGGGAAATGACCTCCCGGCCTGTAAAGTGGCGTGATCCGCAGCTTTGCGGCTGCCCTTCGAGGAGGTATAAACGGATTCGGGATCGGAAATTATTTCGAACTTCGTAAAAAACAGTTTTATTCTTTCTCAGCCACATGTTACAATAAGTATGTTCCTCAATTAGATACAAATTTTAAAATGACTTTCACGACCAGTGATTGAGGAAAGGGGGCATATTACTATGTCAGACAATTTCAAAAAGCTTACTGAAGAAGAACTGATGAATGCAGCCGGTGGTGTAGACGGCAAGGTCGGCCTGGATCCCGACGGCCCCTGGAAGACGGTGAGCGGCCTGGAGACTGGATGGCTCGCCCTGAGATCGGATTTCACCTATAATTACAGCAATGAGATCGGTCAGTTGTCGAATGGCATGAAGGTGCAGGTCGTCGGCAATGGCGCCGAGGGTAAAGACGGACGTTCTTATACATGGGTCTATTCCCCTGATCTGAAAAAGAGCGGATGGGTGAACAGTAACTTTATCAAATAAACCGCTGTGCAGCAGCTTTACCCGCTGAACCACGGATGATTCAGCCGGACAGTAACAGGATCCGTGATCCTGCCGCTGTCCGGCTGCTGTATGTATGCGCGGGAGCCGGCAGGGGCAGAACATCCGGCTGCTGTGTGCCTGCCCGGGCGTTTTGGAAAATGACGGCCATTCATAGACCTGTATGAAAAGCTTTTGCACATGGGAACAGGTTTGTCCTGATTGGAAACACAGGCAGAGATGAGGAGGACAGGGGAAGAATATGTTCAGAGAAATGCGGAGAAAGGGCCAGCAGATCACAACAGAGGAGTGCATGGAGATCCTGCGGCGCGCAACGAGCGGCGTGTTGGGCGTATACGGAGACGACGGATATCCTTATACGGTACCGCTGAACTTTGTCTATACTCCTCCGGCAGAGGGAGCGCAGGCGGAAGACCCGAACGAAAGCGTGGAAGGCGCCCCTCTGGGGACCATCGGTTTCCACTGCGCGACGACCGGCCATAAGATCGACGCCATCCGCCGCAATGAAAAGGTCTCCTTCACGGTCATCGACCGGGATGAGGTCATGCCGCGGGAGCGGACGACCAAATTCTGCAGCGTCATTGCTTTCGGGCGGGCGCGGATCCTGGAGGGCGAGGAAAACCTGCGCCGCGCCGCCAACAAGGTTGGCGCGAAATATTCCGCCGGCTACGAGGACCTCTACATGGAGGAGACCGAGGATACGATCCGCCGCGGGACCCTGTGCTGCGTCGAGATCACGATTGACCATATGACCGGCAAGATCGGCAAAGAGGTCATGAAGGAGCGGAGGCTGGCCGGACAAAAGACCCGCCGGGACTTAGACTGTCAATGAACAGTTGTGCAGGCATTAAAAGGGAAACCACAAAAAAGAGAAGATAAAAAGAGAAACCAACAGAACAGGGAAGGAAGTAACAGTACTATGAAATCGATCAGAGTTTACGATATTAATCTGTCTCCGGAGATGGAGCCGGCGGATTCGGCGGTCGGCGCGGAATACAGGCGTGTGAGCACCATGCTCTATACCCTGGAGTCGCGCGGCGCGGACGCGAAGTATCTGAACCTGCACAAGGACTCGCTGACATTTATGGAGAGCCCTGCGGTGCAGCAGATCATGCGCGGCGCCGGCATGGACGGCTTTCCCTGCATGACGGCGGATGAGGAGATCGTCGTCTCCGGCCGCTATCCCACCAATGAGGAGATCCTGGAGCAGCTGGATACAGATGTGCTCGAACTGCTGGCGCGTCCTTCCGCAGCCTTCGCCGGCAGCGGCTGCAACGGTGTCTGTTCCTCCTGCCATGTGGCGGGATGCGGGCCGGCCGCCGCGGCGGAAAAAGCCTGAGCGCGTATACCGGCTTTCGGATTATCTCCGGGCAGTTGGCTTTGAAGCCTCCGCTGCCCATCCCCGACAATGCCGGAGTACCGTAAGTGTCCGGGCTCTCAGGCCCTGCCTGTATATATTTGCATGGAACCGGATGGCTTATCGGCCGGAGGAAAAGCGGCTGTCATCGTCGTCCGGTTCTTTTTTGAAAAGTCCTCCGATCAGCAGGAGGAAGCCGCGGATCACAGCAAAGATCACGAAGAGCAGCATGAAGCCGGCCAGGCCCGAGATGATGTCATCCAGGTCCATATTTCCGGTGCCGGTATAGCCCTGCCCGATCTCGATCGCGAAGGATACGACGATGAGGATGGTGATCACATAGATCCAGGCAATGATGAGGATATGTTTTTTTGAAAGCGCGAGGAATAGCGGGTACACCACAAAGAGGAGCCCCATTCCCAGGAGCCCCATCACCACAAAATGCAGCTGCTTGTCCGTGAGGAAGAGCTCATAGGAGTCATTGAGCTGCAGAAGTTTTACGTGAATGCGCGCGATCTCACGCACGCAGAAGTATAAGAAATCAACCATTTCAACGATCCTTTCAAAGATTCCAGAATCTGTTCAATCAATGTTCAACCAATCCCCGGAGACTGTCAGTCCCGGGGATTTTTGAGTATAGCACAGCAGGATATGACCTGCCACAGCGTCACAGGAAAATTCATGGACAATTCATCAATTGCCCACCGTCTAAGCATACGCGTATAGGCGGTAGTCTTCTGCGGAGATATGATCATCCAGGGGATCAAGGGATGGCGCCTCGGTTCCTGAGAACCGTCCAATCCGCACTTTTTTAGGAAAATCTTGGAACAGAGAACCATTTTGCCGGTGTCGGATCGCCTCTTCGGTCCTCTGTTTATAAAATTTTCATTTCTGAACGATTTCGAAATTTTGACAAATTATTAATTGTCATGTATCATAAATGTTACAAATATTACGAAATGTTAAATTCTGGCAGAAATGCCGGGTTTCAGGAAGGAAAATCTGCGAATGGCGAAAAACCAGAGAAGCAATACAAACCACAGAGAAAGAACAATGAACAGGAACAGAGGAAAAGGGTGTAACGGCAGGGAGAAGAAGCAGACCAGATCAGCCGGGGCGGTTTCAATCGCCCTGGCGGCCCTGCTGGTACTGGCCCCTTTCCGGGCGCTGGCAGCAGGATCCACCGGCCAGCCCTCTATGCCCGAACAGACCGCGCAGGCAGAACAGCCTGCAGAGGCCGGACAGGCAGAGCAGCCGGAAGAGAAGGAATCTGTCAGCGTCCACCTGGCGGGCGAGCCCGGAGATCCGGTTCCCGGCAAGGTCATGGACACGGATACGGCGAGCCTGCTCAAGCAGGTCAGTGAAGGCCTGGTCACCCTCGATGAGTCCGGTGAGCCGGTGCCCGGCAGCGCAGAAAAATGGAAGGTTTCCGAGGACGGTCTGCGCTGGGAGTTTACTCTGCGCGACGACCTGCGCTGGGCGGACGGAGAGGAAATGGACGCCTCCGATTTCGAGGCCCTCTTCCGCAAGGTAGCAGACCCGACGTCCGAGGCCCTGTACGGCAGTGATCTGACCGGCAACATTGCGGGCTACGAGGATGTCCTCAAGGGCGACAATGAGGCGCTTGCCGTCTCCACAAAGGGCGACGACAAGCTGGTCGTGGAGCTGAGTGAGCCGGATCCCGATTTCGCCAGGAAGTGCGCCTCCTGGGCCCTGCTGCCCATCCGGGAGCAGGTGCGGGAGGACAGTTCAGACCATGTGACGGCGGACTGGGAGAAGATCACCGGCAACGGTCCCTATGTGATCGCGTCGACCGATCCCGGCCGGGAATATGTCCTGCAGAAAAACCCCTATTATCACGGCAGCACAGACGCAGAGAATCAAGAAAACCGGGAAGATACAGAAAAAGCGCAGGAAGCGTCCGCAGATGAGAGCAGCGAAAGTGCTGATACAGAGACCGCGTCCGCAGGTGCGTCGGCCCAGGAGCCCTTTGAGGAAGTCCGCTGGAAGACCAGCGGTGACGCAAATGAGGAATATTCGGATTTCCTGAACGGTGAGATCGAGGCAGTGGCGGAGATCCCCGAGGGAGAGACGCCGGAATATCAGGAGCGTGTTGTCGCTGATACGCTGGGAATCCTCTTTAACTGCCGGAGTGAGGCTCTGGAGAATCCGCTTGTGCGCAGTGCCATGGCGGCGGCAATCGACAGGGACTTTATCTCCTCAGAGATCCTGAGCGACGCCTATGTACCGGCGGATGTTTCCAACATGACCGCTTTCTCCACTTCTGAGCCTGCAAAAGAAGAAAATGCAAAGGCCGGAGATATGGAGGACGCGCAGAAGCTTCTGAAGGAAGCCGGACGCGAGGACGGCAAAGGCATGCCGACCCTGACCTGCATCGCGGACGAGAACGGCGGCGCGAAGGTCGTCGCGGAATATCTGGCTTCGGTCTGGAAGGACCTGGGCATTGATGTAAAAGTGGAAACAGCGGATGCGGAGGACCTGGCGGAGGAAAAATCTGCGGGCACCTTTGATATCATCTGCGGCAGCCTTCTCCTGGCATCGGATGTACCGGATGCCGAACTGGATCGTTTTGTCTCGGAGAGCGACAGGAATGTCACCGGCTTTGCCTCCGGTGAATACGATGACCTGATGGAGCAGGCGGCGCAGGAGACCTCCCTGAAGGAGTATGAGGAGAGCCGCCGCGACGCGCTGCAGGTCCTGGAGGAGGAGCAGCCCATGGTGCCGCTCGCGGAGCGGCGTGTATCCTGGCTGCGCCAGGACACGGCAGAGGGCATCTACTGCGACGCGACTGGCTGCTGGCAGGTCTGGAAGACCCCGGGAACGACCGGCGGCAGCGCATTCTCCACACAGACAGAAAAAACATCCGGTGGCAGCGCAGGTTCTGCAGAGACAGATCAAACTGCCGGCAGCGTTACAGCTTCCGTACAGACGGAAGCGGCTGCAGACAACAGCAGCGCCAGTGAGCAGACGGCTGCATTTACAGTGCCTGCATCGGCTTCCGGCACGCTCACAGCAAGCGGCATGAAAGTCGTCTCTCTGCGGGCAGTCTCAAACGGTGTCAATACGGTGGCCGGCAGCCTGGCAGACACGATCTCCGGCGGCGGGCAGGCGGATGTGGCGGCAGTGTCCGATTCCGCAACACCCCTGACGCAGCTTCGGCAGTCGGCTGGATATTTCACCAGGACAGACCAGCGCGCCTGGCTGACCGGTCAGGCCTGGGTCATGGACGCAGCGGATCCGGGCGCTGAAAAACTGATTTCCCTGCCCAAGTATTCGGAAGTCCACCTGGTCGGGACTGACAATGAGCGCTATGCCAGGATCGAGCAGGACGGCAGGCTCCGCTATCTGGACGTCTCCTGTGTGACGACAGATCCGGCTGTGATCGAGAACCTTCGCTCCGCGGAGGAGGAGACGGTCCAGCAGAAGGAAATGCTGACAGCCTCCATTCATCCCGCCAGGGAGAGCGAGCTGGTGGCAAATGCGGCACAGATGCGCGCGGAGACCGAGAAGATCCGCGAGGCGATCGCCCGCCGGGAGAAGCTCCGCACCCAGACCCGCAACCCCGACTGGGGCGGTGCCGTGCTCTCCAGGGGCAACGGATCCGTCCGGGGACCCAGCGGTAAGGAGACCTACTACAACCTGAACATGAGCGGTGTTGTGAGCATCATGCGCCGCATGGGCAATAACGATGAATACTGGGTCCGCGACGACGGCTGCAAGATGCTGGGCGACTACATTATGTGTGCTGCCAATCTCCGCGTCCACCCGCGCGGCAGCCTCGTCGAGTCCAGCCTGGGCACCTGTATCGTCTGCGATACAGGCGGCTTTGCCAGCGGCAATTCCCAGCAGCTTGACATCGCGGTGACCTGGTAAGTTAAAAACAGAGCCGAAAGATTCCCATTGAGGACGCTTTCAGCTCTGTTTTTTGTAACAGAGAGCTGTTCAGACAATTCAGACGCTGTCAGAAAAAGTGTGTGAGAAGCAGCTGGGGATCGCGCCGCTGGTGGGCATGTTCCTGTGCATGAGTAACTGCACAGGTGACGTCGTCGTGACGGCCATTGTCGCCCGAAGCGCGGGAGAGATGGATCTGGATGTCTATAACGCATGAAACTCCACCCCCGGGCGGAGCGGCAGTTCCTATGGATGTGGCACTCTGTTGCTTCGCTTTATAGAAGAAACAAAGGAATCCGGAGGGAGCGTAGAAGAGAGACCGAAAGAAGCTGAAAAGAAAAGCCCTTCACAATGTTTCTGATCTCTCAGGGCCATTGTGAAGGGCTTTTCCACATAAAGGGGGAGTATGAAAATCTATGGTTTGAAACGAAATAACGAAGGGGGAAATCTGTCGTTCTCTTTCGCTTACAATAGACATGATACACTATGATTCTTAAATCACAATTTCGGATTTCTAAAAAGAAGATAAAATAAGCGGATACAATCGGTAAAATAGGAATCCGGGGGCTTTGCCAGCACGAAAACCTCCCGGGACATATCCCGATGGTTCTATTTGAAACGGAAGAACCGCCCCGGGTGGTTTTTCGGATGGCCTTTTTTGAACCGGGAGAACTGCCCCCGGGTTGTCTTTCTGATCATCATTCGCGGTTTTTGTTCCGCTCCCCCGGACGTCGCAGCGCAAGGAAGATGACCAGCGACAGGACGACAGCTCCCGCGAGCAGGAAGAGGGCGCACATGTAGGAGTGGGTGCGGTCGTAGATCCTGCCGGCCAGGACTGAGGCGAAGGAGGTGAACAGGGCATTGGTCGGGACCAGGGACATGTTTGTGGCGTACCAGGTCCTGCCGTAGAAGTCGGCGACAAGGGGCGGGATGATGGAGGCGTTGCCTCCGTAGGCAAAGCCGCCGGTGATAAAACCGATGATGAGCAGGGGAAAAATCCCGGTCCGGAGGGCCAGGATCAGCGTGACGGCCGCGATTCCGAAGGAGGTTATGATCATGAGCATGGTGACGCGGTAGCCGAACCGGTCGAAGACGATGCCGGTGCAGACGCGGCCGGCAGCGTTCAGGATGGAGATCATCCCGACAGCTGTCGCGATGGTGGACCCGGAGAGGGCGGGGGCAGTCTCGCCGGCGATGCCGCTCGCCTGGGAGACCAGCATGAGGCCTGCCGCGGTCAAAAGAGAGACCCAGATGTAGAAGAGCCAGAAAGAGCTTGTCCGCAGCATGGCAGAAGTAGGAATGTCGCAGGCCGGCTCGCGGGCGGGCTTCTTCCTGACGGTGTCGGCAGTGTCCGTATGGAGGACGAGTTCCCCCTCTTTGGGAGTCCGCATGACCGCGATGCCAACGGCCAGAACGGCCAGAAGCAGGACGGCGAGGACGCGGAGCCCGGCTGCCCAGAGGCGGCTTCCGTCTGCCGGGGCAAAGGCGGCAAAGAGTTTGCCGGCGATGAAGCTGCTCAGACCGAAGCCCGCCAGGAGCGTGCCGGAGGCGACGCCCTGCCGGTCCGGGAACCAGGCGGAGACGGTGCTGACCGTCGCGTTGTAGCACAGCCCCGCGGCAAAGCCGCACATGGCGCCGAAACCAATGTAGAGGGGTGTGGGGGTCTGCGCCGTGGATGCGATCAGCATGCCTGCCGGAAACAGAACAGCCCCTGCAGCCAGGACCGGCTTCGGTCCGGTCCGCCTGACCACGATTCCGCTGGCCATCCCCCCGAGGGCGTAGCCCATCATGGTGATGGTGAAGGTCATGGACAGGGCTTGGGCGCTCCAGGACGGATAGGTCGCTGAAATCGATTTGGCGATGATCGTCCAGGTGTAGACGGTGCCCGCCAGGAGCATGATCATTGTGCCGAGGATGAGATATTTTGCGCGTTTCATGTCTGTCGGTTCCTTTTTTATAATATCCTGTTTTTGTAATATCTTGTGATTTTGCTATTGGGAGGAAATCCGGAAGGAAGCCCTCTTCAGAATGCCGCGATATGCTGTGTGGAGTGCCGGAGATCCGGGAAAACACTGATTTTGCGCACAACATTTGCAGTATAACACAGTTTGAGAAAAGATGGGAAAATGAAAAAGTTATGAAGGATAGCGGGATGTTCTATATTCTGAATTATTATTTATTGCTTTTGTGGTGAGGCTGAAAGACGCGCCCGGGTATCGACGGACCGGGTATCGAAAACGGGATTTCGCTCTCGATATGGCCTTGGGGGAGATGCACAGATAATCATTGCCCTCTGTGCAGGAGAGATTGCCAAGGCAGCGGTTATATGTATGATAGAAAAAATCGGCACTTTGGAGTGTGTGAAAAAGCGCGGATGTGGTATGATAAGAACGTTGGCAACACACAGTCTGCCGGTATGTAGAATGCAGTACCGGCGCGTTCTCGTGACCTGGCCGTGTGAGACATGGCGGCTCAGCGGGAAAGCAATTTGCTGCACAAAGACACTGGTCCGCGCGGAGAATGGCAGATCAGTATGACAATAAGGGACAGTAAGCAGGAATATGGAGGTAGAGATGAAAACAGGGCTGGTACTGGAAGGCGGCGGTATTCGCGGGATTTTTTCCGCAGGGGTTTTGGATGTCCTGATGGAGGAAGGAATCGAGTTTGACGGCGGAATCGGTGTTTCCGCTGGGGCGGCCTTCGGCTGCAATTATAAATCGAGGCAGCCGCGCCGGGCGATCCGCTACAATCTGAAGTATGCGAAGGACCCCCGTTATTCCAGCATGCGGTCGCTCCTGTCGACGGGCGACCTCTTTAATGCGCAGTTCTGCTATCACGAGATTCCCGAGAAGCTGGATCCTTTTGACTGGAAAGCCTTCCGGGAGAATCCGATGGAGTTTTATCTGGTGTGCACGGATGTCGAGACCGGCAAACCGGTCTATCACCTGTGCGACAATGACGGCGACTATGAGATGCTGGAGTGGTTCCGGGCGTCCGGTTCCATGCCCATGGTCTCCCGCGTGGTCGAGCTGGGTGGATATAAGCTGCTGGACGGCGGGATCTCGGATTCCATCCCGCTGCGGTTCATGGAGGAGCAGGGCTATGAGCGCAATGTCGTCATCCTGACCCGTCCTGCCGGCTATGCGAAGCATTCCTCCAAGATGATGGGCGTGATGAGCCGGGCCCTCAAGGACTATCCCGAGACCGTCAAAGCTCTCGAGAACCGCCATGTCATGTACAACCAGGAGGTGGCCTACGTCCGCAAGAGGGAGGCGGGCAAGTACGCGCTTGTCATCCGGCCCGACAGCGAAATCGATGTCGGCCGCGTGGAACACGACCGCATCAAGATCCGCGAAGCCTACAAGGCCGGCCGCAAGGCGGCCCGCAGGCGCCTGCCCGAGATTCGTCGTTTCCTGGCTGGTGCCAAAAAAGAAGCCGCGGAACTGCCCGGCGTGAGGGCTTCGATCATCGAGGTCTCCCCGGAGGAAAGACTGGCCGCGGAAAGGGCCGAAGGTGAGAGGATCTCCGCGGAAAAGAGCCTGGCGGAGCGGATTGCGGCAGAGAAGGCGGAAGCTGAGCGCATTGCCGCAGAAAAGGCAGCGGCGGAGAAGGCGGAAGCTGAACGGATCGCGGCAGAAAAGGCAGCAGCAGAGAAGGCGGAAGCCGAGCGTATTGCCGCAGAAAAGGCAGCGGCGGAGAAGGCGGAGGCTGAGCGTCTGGCAGCAGAGAAGGCGGAAGCAGAACGCCTGGCTGCAGAGAAGGCGGAAGCTGAGCGCATTGCCGCGGAAAAAGCTGAAGCCGAGCGAATCGCGGCGGAGAAGGCTGAGGCCGAGCGTCTGGCAGCAGAAAAAGCAGCGGCGGAAAAGGCCGAGGCCGAGCGTCTGGCAGCAGAAAAAGCAGCGGCGGAGAAGGCGGAGGCCGAGCGTATCGCGGCGGAAAAGGCAGCGGCAGAGAAGGCGGAAGCAGAGCGGATCGCGGCAGAAAAGGCAGCGGCGGAGAAGGCGGAGGCAGAGCGAATCGCCGCAGAAAAGGCAGCGGCGGAGAAAGCGGAAGCTGAGCGGATCGCCGCAGAAAAGGCGGCTGCGGAGAAGGCGGAAGCCGAGCGGATCGCCGCAGAAAAGGCAGCGGCGGAGAAAGCCGAGGCAGAGCGAATCGCCGCAGAAAAGGCAGCGGCGGAGAAGGCCGAGGCAGAGCGAATCGCCGCAGAAAAGGCAGCGGCGGAGAAGGCGGAAGCTGAGCGGATCGCGGCAGAAAGGGCAGCGGCGGAGAAGGCGGAAGCCGAGCGGATCGCGGCAGAAAAGGCAGCGGCGGAGAAGGCGGAAGCTGAGCGGATCGCCGCAGAAAAGGCAGCGGCGGAGAAGGCGGAAGCTGAGCGGATCGCCGCAGAAAAGGCAGCGGCTGAGAAGGCCGAAGCTGAGCGGATCGCGGCCGCTGCAGCGAGAACTGCCGCAATGGTCCAGCGCACAAACGGCCTCGGAACACTGAACGGACGCATTCCCGTGCGCGGCCGCAAACATCGCAGAAACTGGAAGCCGGGAGATATGAAGGCTCTCAAGCAGCGGGAACAGGATTCGGAAGAAAACTGATCAGCATGAGTGGTATGGGACGACCTGCGCGCATCCGTTTAGATCACGGGAGTACAGCAGCTCCGCTGACATGCAAATAATATGGCCGGTACAATCTCACTGTTGGGATTGTACCGGCCATCTTTTACTCACTGCTTTTGATGCGGGATTAGCTATCTAAAATATGCCGGATGATGAGATAGTATGTGCGGAGGGCAAGAGACGAAAGACGCGTCGCATCGATGCTCACTTTTTTTCGGGGGCTTTCATCCGCAGGTTTTCGGGGCCGAAGCTCTCCGGCAGGAGCTGATCCAGGGTGAAGGTTTTATAGTCTGCTGTATTTTTGGCCACGATGATCTGGAAATCCGGGCTGCAGAATTCACGCAGGGTCTGGCGGCAGAAACCACAGGGCGTGGAATAATCATCGGATTCATCGGTGAATCCGCCGACAACACAGATGGCGGAAAAGCTGTGAACCCCCTCGCTGACGGCCTTGGCGATGGCGGTGCGCTCCGCGCAGATAGAGGGAGCATAGGCGGCGTTCTCGACATTGCAGCCCGTGAATATACGTCCGTCTGCCGCCAGGAGGGCGGCCCCGACGCGATATCCTGAATAAGGGGCATAGGAGAGCTGCCGCTGTGCGGCGGCAGTTTCGATGAGTGTGCGGAGCTGTTTTTGTTCCATATTTGTCACGATCCTCTGTTTTTTAGCTGTTACAGCATGCTCTCCTTTTAGAACCTGTCGCAGCCTGCTGTTTACCGAAAAAAGACATCGCGATGTCTTCATTTCTGTGCCTGCTGATCCTGCCGGATCAGGTTCCGGACGCCTTCGATGCCGACCCGGATCGCCTGGTCCATGTCGTGAATGACCGGGTTATAGAGGCCGAGGCGCTCCCGCTCCTGATTGGCGACCACGAGCAGGCAGGTGCCCGCGCGGGCGTGAAGTCTGGCAGCGACGATGAAGAGCGTGGCGGATTCCATTTCCGAGGCCAGGCATCCGAGTCTCTTCCAGGCCTCCCATTTCTGCTGTAATTCATAGCCGACAGGCATGACCTCCGGCTCGTGCTGGCCGAAGAAGGAGTCTTTGCACTGGACAACGCCGGTGTGGTAAGGGAAGCCCTGCTGTGCAGCCGAGGAGACCAGGGCGTTGGCGACCTCCAGGGTTGCGACAGCGGGATATTCGATGGGCGCGTACTCTCTCGTCGTGCCCTCCATGCGGACGGCGCCGGTGGCGATCACGATATCGCCGCTCTCCACCTCCGTCTGCATACCGCCGCAGGTGCCGATCCGGATAAAGGTGTCGACGCCGCACAGATGGAGCTCCTCCATGGCAATGGCAGTGGATGGTCCGCCGATCCCGGTCGATGTCACGCTGACGGGAACACCGTCCAGCGTACCGGTATAGGTGATATATTCGCGGTTGTCGGCGATCAGCCTGGCATCGTCCAGGTATTTCGCGATGTGGGCACAGCGCTTGGGATCGCCGGGCATGAGAACATAGCGCCCGACATCACCGCGCCCGACCTGTGTGTGATATTGCTTCGATGCGTCTTCTGAGTAGTTTTTCATCTTGAAATGCTCCTGGAGAGAAAACGCGCCGCGAGTATGCGCACGGATGTGGTGCGGACGCGGTTGATCTGTCCTTGAAAACAAGTCATGTCAACCCGTATCCGGCGCGCAGGACTCACGAGCGAGTCTGGATTACTGTCTTTGCCGCTTCTCTTCTTATTTTTTCCTTTACGGTCATCCCTCTACGATCAGATAGCGTCCGTCCCCGACCGGGAAGACCTCCGCCGCAGAGAATATGTCCTCCCCGTCGATGTCCGTGCCGACCTCTTCAAAATAGGTGCGGACTTCTTTTTTTGACTTCGCGACGACGGCGAAGCACATCTCCAGGAAGTCGGCAGCCTCCTCCGGGGTCTCGGCGACGATCTCCGGAAACAGCTGCAGCTGCTTCTCCAGGAAGCAGTCCAGGACAGCGGCGTCATAATCGGGGTGTGAGAAACTGCCTGAGCTCTTCTTTGCGGGTGTCTTGCGGGCCATGGGAACCTCCTCCAAAACTGTCTGTATGTTGATTCATAATTATACCATTGATTCGAAAAGGCCTCAAGGAGGGCCGGAGAACCGTCCCCGTGGTTACCCGCCCGTTTTGTATTTTACAAGGTGTGCTGCCAGCAGGTATAATGAGAAAAGCAGGAACCACCGGCACACAGGAGACGAAAGGTAAACATATGGCAATCAGGATCATGACGGATTCAGGAAGTGATATCAGCCAGGCGACGGCAAAGAGATGGGGGATCCATGTCTTTGCGCTTCCGGTCAGGTTTGGCAATGAGGAGTTTCTGGATGATGTCACGCTGTCCGCGGACGGTCTGTACAGGCGGATGATCAACACGGGGGAGATCCCCAGGACGAGCCGCGTGCCGTCCTATATTTATGAGATGGCCTTTGCGGAGGCTGTTGCGGCAGGGGATACCGTGATCTGTATCACCCTGTCGTCCGGTATGTCCGACTGCTACCAGAGTGCCTGTGCCGCAGCAGAAAAGTTCGGGGACAGGGTCTCTGTGGTCGACAGCCTGAATGTCTGCGCGTCCCAGTTCGCCCTCGTGCGTTATGCGGAGGGCCTGTCGCGCATGGGCAAGACACACGCGGAGATCGTTCAGCGCCTCGAGCGCGACAAGCGGCGTCTCCATGTGATCTCATATGTCGATACCCTGGAATATATCTATAAGGGCGGACAGCTGAATCTGTTCCAGGCGCTGACGGGCGGAATACTCCGGATCAAGCCTGTTATCACGGCGGACGAGGAGGGCAAGGTCCGCGTCCTGGGGCAGGCGAGCGGCAGAAAAAATGCCTATCAGATCCTGACACAGAGCGTGGAGGACGCCGGCGGCATCGACTTCACGCTGCCGGTCTGCATGTCCTACTCCGGACTGTCCGATGAAAATATGCAGGAATATATGCGGCAGGAGGCCGGCCTCTTTGAGGGAAAGGAAAACCGGTTCCACAGGTCCCGGTTCGGCCCGACCGTGGGAACCTATGCCGGCCCCGGAGCCTTCGCAATCGGCTTTTTCCACAAGAGGATCGCGTCCTTTTCTTGAGCGCTGATCCTGTGTGAGCGTGCAGCCGGAACGCCCGGTGAACACGGCGCAAGGCAAGTGATGAAGGCCCGGGAGAGGTGACCTGCGTAAGGCAGGTGGTCAGACTACAGGCTGAAAGGAATGCCTGAAAGGGAAAAAACCCGGGAAGAAAATCCTGAAAAGAATGCAAAAAGCGTTGCAGTATTCTTTTGCCGGAACCATAATATATTTTGTAGTAAAAACTGAAATGCCGGTGAGGTATTAATACCCTGCTGCAAGGAGGACAGGAGATGCGGTCAAAAATCAAAAAATGTCTGGCGCTTGTACTGACGGTGGTGACACTCTGTTCACTGACCATCGTAAACGCGGCTGTCAAAAACCCGGCGACAGCCGATGAAGCGCTGGGGAATTTCAGGAATGCCAGGGCAGGCAGTATCGGTGCCAATTGTCTGTACCGCAGTCAGCATCCCGTGAACGGCAGCTACCGGTCGCGGTTCGCTCTCAAACTCATGCAGGAAAACAATATCCGTACGGTTCTGGACCTGTCGGATTCGGACAGCAGCCTTAAAAAGTATTTCAAGAAAAATAATATCGGAGCTTCGAACTATTACAGGATGCTGTATAACAGCGGGAGTGTTTATACCGCCCATATGAGCGGCGGCAGCCGCAAAGGATCCTCCACCCGCAAGAAGGTCGCAAAGGTCGGCAGGTTCATGGCCAAAAAGAAGGGCCCCTACCTGATCCACTGTGAGCTTGGCAGGGACCGGACCGGCTTTGTAATGCTGGTCCTGGAGAGCCTGATGGGCGCCCCCTATAGCTATATGCTGGACGACTTCACCTTCACGGACATGAACCGCAAGGGCGATACCTACGAGAAGTCAAAGAAAACTGCCATCAGCCGCCTGAACAGCGATCTCAGCATCATGACCGGCAAGAGCAAAAAGACCAACTGGAGCAAGCAGGATCTGGCCAAATACGCAGAGAAGTATCTGAAAAAGGGCGGGATGACCAAGAGTGAGATCGCAGCCCTGAAGAGGAACCTGACGGTATCCTATCCGAAAGCCAGCTATACAGGAAGCACTGCTCCCGCCAAAACGGTTACTGCGCCGGTGACGACAACGCCGAAGACCACGACCGGGACGGCCCCGGCAGCCACGGCCACTCCGGCGGACAGC
>OCTW011601656.1_pt1 | contig 34445 bp, 51 predicted proteins | sample 1539671 | NCBI WGS metagenome assembly OCTW01 (sample SAMN02144230, study PRJEB22623) | gut metagenome | biome: sheep rumen | host: Ovis aries | place: New Zealand
CACCCGTACCTGTCAGACGCTATATTATTGTAGGTTTTGGGAAAGTGTGCTATAATTTATATAGAAGTTTCTTATAGCCACTTTGCTGGACTTCCCAGCAGTGCCCCATAGTTTGCAGCTATGGGGCTTTTTCTTTACCTATTTGAAAATATGTGTGCTATCGCATCACATAGGGCTATGAAGCAAAATGTTGCCAAATATGGGTGTTCAAACATCCAATCTATCAGACTCACTTCCCCGTCCTCTCTTTCTTGTGTCATGCCGATACCAAAAGGCTAAAATTACCATGGCTGGGAGGCAAAACAAAATGCCCCAGGCCATTGCCATTAAATGGTTGCTCATTTTCCATGCCTCCTTTTCCAATCTTCCACGCACTCCATAACAAACTCCCTCGTGCATTGGTGCTTTACAGGGCAGATACATCCGACATACCACCATTCGCCGCCCGCGTGCCTGACGCTGGCAGGGCCTTCACACACCTTGCAGTCAGGCAGTTTAATTGCCGTCAGTTCTTCATCCGTCAATCACCGCCGCCCCCTTAAACCTTCCAATCCTCCGGATAAGTTGCCGTTGTGTCATTATCATCCCTCAACTTGCAATGAGGTTTTTTGCTGCCCTTCTCGAAATAAACAAAGGTGCATCCATCTATGCAATGCCGGGCTTTGCAGTATTTCTTGATTCTTCTGGCCAGTTGCAATAATTCGTCGTCATTCATTACATTCAGCCTCCAATCTTAATCATTTCCTACGCCTCCGCCCACGGTGGTGCTCCTCCATCATCCTATGGGCCTTTGCCAGTTGTCGTTTTCTTTCATAATATGAGTATTCCACGCCCCAGTTTTGTGATATCCGGGTATGCTTGTGAGTATTCCATGGTTTTTCCATCACTTGGTAATCACCGCCTGCCCTGTGATCAGCTTTACTAATAGGCTTTCTGAGCGATACCACACCTGGGTGGCAGGGTCTTGATACCAAAGCCCATCCTCTGCTAGCTTTACGGTGGCGGTGGTGGCAGCCTTTATCCTGAATGGTTGTTCTAGTCTCTTGCCGTAATTGGCGGCAACCTGTCTCATAATGTTCATTCTTTGCGCTCCTTAATCTCAAAAACCTCATGGAACTTTTGAATGGTCAGGCTTACGGCCAGCCTGTTATTCTTATGGGCTACCAATCTATCCCTATGGACTTCATCCTGCTGGAACTCCCACCGCTCACCGGGCTGGAAGTGGATCGCAATCCCGCCATAATCCCCGGTGACATAAACCATATCCGTAATAGGGGTACAAATACCACTCATAAATCACGCCTCCCGTTTTTTCGCTAAATCTCTGAGCAGCCTTTTCCTCAGCTCACTTTTGCCTATTCTCCTACGCTTGCGGCCTGTTACTCTTAGTTTCCAATCTAGGGTTTCCAATTTCAGATAACCCATTGCCGCGCTATGGCCATAAAATAAAGGTTTCATTTTCCCTCCATATATCCACGGGCTTGGTTCTTGGCGTTTACCTTGCGGAAAAGCTCTATTCTCGCGTGCTCGGTAAAGCCTAGTGACTCCAACCACGATACACACACCGTTATAGCATCCGCGATTTCCTCCCCTTTGTCCGCCCACGTTTCAGCGGCTAGGGCCTCGTCCAACTCTTCACGCACCCGGTACACCCAATCCAATTCTGAATAGGTGCTGACATTGCTTTTACTGTCCCGCACAACTGGGCGGGGCAGGTCGCACGCGTTGTACATGGTTCCTGCCCCCTCTCTTATCCAATCAGTTGTGACATAATCCCCAGCAGTTTCCGGGTGGCCTCACGGTATTTATCTTGGTTTTCGTTGATAGCCCCCATTGCATTGATAAGTTGGGTAAATTCGGCTTTGCAGTTTTCAAAGTGCCTTGCAAAATCTTTTTCCTCTTGGGTTTTCTCCGGCGGTGCCGCAACCGGTTGCGGTTTTGCTGCTTCTTCCAGTTGTTGCTCCAACTGCTTAATCTTGCCCGCGCTGACGGCAATTTCTACCTGTAACCGCTTTAGTTCCTCGTTTTCGGTAGTCTCCCTGGCCTCTTTCAAGGCTTTTAGCTGTTCCTCGTACTTGGTGCGCTCCTCGCAAAGTTGCCGCTGGGCCTCCTCTGTATCGTGATAAGCGTCTGAGGCATTGCGTTTTTCTAGTTCAAGAGACTTTTGCAGGGTTTCGTTCTCTGCTTTGAGCTTTTCCGCCCGCTGGGTGGCCTTGTTGGCTGTATCGGTGAGGTTATCGCACTGGGTACGCCATGCCTCCAAATCCTTTTTGGCTTGGTCACGTTCCTTTATGGCCTGCTCCAACTCCCGTTTGGACATGTCCGGCAGTTCTTCTTTGTGTTCCTCCATGAAGGCCACGCAATCATCCTCATTCTTGATAGACATGAGGGCGAACATTTGAGAACGGTTTAACTGAGCCACTAGCTCCGGATCCGCACTCTTGCCAAATAGTTTCTGCTGGCCGTTGCCGAATCTCTCATAGGTAGCAATGAGCATTTGCGCCGTGCGCTCCGAATAATCTACTTTTTCTTTGAGCCATTGCCCCCAACATCCATGTGGTACAGCAGCTTTCGCCTGGATAAGCCTCTGGCCAATTTCAAGGGTGCCATTCTGTACCACTTGCTGCACCTGCACTTTTATGGTGTTGATTTCCGTTGCCAGGCGGGCAAGTTTTTCCTCATTGGTTTCGGCAATCTGATTTTCTGCCGTTACCGGCATTGTTTCCATATTTTCCATTACGCTGTTTTCCTCCCAGTATTATCAATCTTGGCTTTTTTGAACTTCCTTACAAAAGCATCTGCCTCCGGGGATAAATCCCTGTTATATTTGGCACGGGCCTGCACAATGTAACTGCCGTCCCGGCTTATCTCCATAGTGCCTATGCGCTCCTTGGGGTTTTCCTGTGAGCGGATAAATACCACGATAGTGGCGCCGGCAGCCACCCTTTCCACGTACCCGCCAACACATGAGTGCATTGCTATGCCCTCATTTATCAGCTCCTCCAATTTCTTGGGGACATAAATCATCATGCCGTCGGCCTGGAAGGCGTATTTTCGTAGAATCTTGGGCCGCAACTTCTTATATAGCTGGTTTTTGCTCCCTGCCGCCCGCAAGGCTTTGCGACTCTGCCGCCGGCGTTCTTCTTCTTGTTGCAGTTCCCGCCTTTGCTCTATCTCATGCCGTAGAGTTACGTGGGCCGCCGTCAAATCCTTAGGTAAGAGGTTGCTTTTCTTGCTCAGGTCAATTTCCAAAGCCCTGCAATCGTCGATATAGTCAGCATATAAATCCAATGTGATAGTATGGGCTTGGTGCTTTTCCTGCTGCCGGGCAAGGTATTTTGTCAATCGGTATAGATTGACAAACTCACGGGCTTTGTATAAATCCGCCCGTCTCATTTTGTACCTTTCAATCTCCGGCAGGGTTATATTGGTTTCGCCTATTTTCCTGAGCCATTGCCATGTATCAAAGAGTATATCCGCCGGGGTTCTTATTGCCCCCACTATTCTGAGCCAGTATTTTTCCTCTTTGCGTAAAGGGTATTTCAGCACCTTGTTCATAGTCTTGCCCTTCCAGTTAAGCAAGCCGCCCGCTGTACGCCCGCCCTCGGTCAGTTTATACAGCCAATCGCGGGTAGGGCTGCCCATCTTTGCCAGCATTTCCACAGCAAAGGGGTGTTTTGCGGTGGTGTCAAAGAGTCTCACATAAGCCCCATCATTGCCCCGGTCAGTGAATGAGCCGCCAACTTCATCCCAAACATATTGAAAAGGTGTTCCCTGTACTGCTTCATCCACGCTATCAATGTCCACTATCAACTTCATATTGGCGTTGTAGCCATACATAGCATTCATATACCGGCCAAACCTCGGGGCAATGCTCTTGTTTAATAAAAGCTCCTCACAATCCGCCCAATCAGCACTGCATTTATAAATATTTCTTGCTTGTGCTGCCCCCTGGCCATATACAAAGACATAGTAGCTATCTACGGCGGCGTATGGTTCGACATCCCACGGCAATCCATTGACTACCCCCTGCCTATCCTCTTGATACCACTGGATTTCCATATAGATAGCTCTTGCCGTTATGGTATCCGCCGGGGATTTGGTGGACTTTCCATACACATACATGAGGATTTTATCTGACAAATGCTTGTATCCGCGCCATGTATGGATTATATTGCCCTCTGTCTCGCAGTTTGGGCAGGATACCACAGCTTGGTGGCGGGATTTGTCCAAATACACCCACTCGCCGCAATGGCTGCACCATGCGTGGTGTCGTACCTCCTGATCGTCTACAAAGAAATGTGTTGGCAGTTGGTCACGTACCTTTTGTATTATCTCCGGTTCATCTGCCAACTCTTTGAAGTGTTCCAGCACTTGGGGGATAGTTTGGGGTACATTCTCTTTGCTCATAGTCCCAAATCCTCCAAACTCAATGCACTCAATGCTGACAGGTCATTTTTAACCTTCGTTTCTTCCGCAACCGGTTGCGTTTTTTGTTCACTTGGACTTGTAACCGTCTCAGTTTCCGGGGCATCCGTCCCGTTTTCTGTGCCCTCTGTCCCGCTTTCCGTAGTCTCTGCCTCACTTTTCGGCGTTTCTGTCCCGTAGGGTTTGAATCTTGCCGCCTCATCCATCATTACTTTATACATGAGGCCGCCCTCAATGACGGCTTGCGGTTCTTCCTGCCCAAAGTATTCAAGCACCAACTCCATTGCTTTCTCAGGTGGCACATAAGCGCAGCCCCCCGTCTTGTGTTTGCTGGCATAATCTCGTATAGCCTTGAAAGCTCCGTACAGTGTCTTTTCTCCGGCAGCTATCAGCACTGCCGCGTTATCATCATAATCAAGCCACGAAAGTAGGAATTTCGGTATTTGGTCGCCACATTCAGCCCTAAACTTTTCCGTATCTTCTAGCTCAATTTTGGTGCGTGCACTCACTTTGCAATTTTCTAAGTATCCCATAGCCACATTCTCCTTACTCTGATTTTTTCACCCAATAATTGACGCGCACTCTATCGCCGGGGTGTAGCGTGTAATTGTTTTCTTTTATCCATGGGTTCAATTCTTTGATACCTTCCATGAACTCCATAATGTAGCGGCGGCCCCCAGTATTCTTTTGGAGGTAGGTTTCACTGATACTCCATAAGGTTTCCCCGCGCTGGACTATGTGGGTATCTTCCACAAGCACCTGATCACCCTTATACATGCCGCAAAAAAGCAAGGTCGCTGCCGCAAGTATCAAACAAGCGGCCCCACGCCTTGCATGAAATTTTATATTCTTCATTTCACAACCACCTCCACAGGGTCAATCATCAACCTCATCATGCGCACCATGTCGGAAAAATCGCCCTCCGCCGCGCATTGGAACCTTGTAACAATAGTTATGCTGTTATCATCCACGCTTGGCGGTTCAATGGAAAAGCCTGCATAATCCTTTTCCTTATCCACCATCCAGTACAATATAAATGCTCGGTTTAGGTTCTTGTCCTGCTCAGTCTTGAAGAAATATGCCTTGTGTAAAGTTTCCATAGCCATAGCCTTTACCTCCCTCAGTAACTAAAGCCGCCCGCCTCTGCCGCCGCTATGATATCCGACTCGGTAAAGCCGGTATAATCCATAAACTGCTTGGGGCTTATATAATAGCTGTACCGCTTTACGCGTCCTTTGGTGCCGGTCTCAATAGCCTTGCCAAACGGTAAAAGTCCACGCTGTAAGCCAATCCTTACAAATTGCGGGTCTTTGCCCATCATTGCGGCTGCCAGTTGCGGCACCACCTTGCGAATCGTTGCCATTAGCTTTCCTCCCTCCCAGCTGGTTGCATTTCAATTAAAAAGTTGTCAGGCTTTAACTGTATCGGCTTCACCTGCATTATTACCGTGGCTTTAGCCAGCCCACACATTTGGCGAATATACCTTTTGTAGTGTTTCAAATATTTTATGGCAGGTTCCGCACCACGCTGCCGCCCACAGGAAATTGCTACCGCTCGTAATTTCGTTATGTACCTTTTATTCATTTTTCCCGCCCTCAGCGTCCTTGTTCTTTTTGACATTGAACATAGCACTTAACGACTTCATAGCGTTGCCGAACCGCTCAGCTTCAAGCTGCCCCATCATAGCCTGCATTTGCATGGTCGCCGCCGTCTGCATCCCTGTAATTGCCGTGGCAATTTCTTCCGGCTTTCCTTCAATGATTATTCTCATGTTTTCCCTCCATTCGCTATACATTGCCAGCCTTTCCCATATTCATAATGAATATGCTATACTTTGCTGCTAAGCAAAGTATAAAATTTTCTCTCGTTTAATGTATTAAACTTATTTTGTAAAAAAAACACTGGTTACCGGCGCCTGTAATGCCCTCGATAATTTCAGTAACGTGTCAGTAGTAGTAACAGATATCGCACCGCTTTCAAGCCCTGCAATCGTCGCCCTACTTACTTTTGACTTTGTCGCCAAATCCTTTTGAGTCATGCCGCATTTTTTCCTATACTCTTTGAGCTTGTTTCTAAAACCCACGTTATAACCTCCTCCCTGTGTTTGTTTGTAGTTTAATATACTAAACAAAATTTGTCAAGTGTAATAAACAAATTTATTGAAAAAATGTTTATTATACTATACAATAAAACTACATGAAAGGGGTGTATTGCCATGACACTAGGCGATATTGTACACGATTATAGAACTAGGCACGGGCTCAGTATGGACGAATTTTCTAGGCGTTGTCAGCTAAGCAAAGGGTATATATCCATGTTGGAAAAGAATAAAAACCCAAAAAGTGGCAAGCCTATTATTCCATCCATTGCTACCTATGTTAATGTTGCCGCGGCTATGGGGCTAAGTGTTGACGAGCTTATGGACAGAGTTGGGAAAGATCAACCCGTCAAATTAAACGCCCCCTCCACTACGCCATCCATCCATGCCGGCTATAAAATCCCCGTGCTCGGTAGCGTAGCGGCAGGCACGCCCATAAACGCCGTGGAGGAAATACTGGGGTATCAATACTTAGAGGATACATACAAAGATGATGGGTGTTCTTATTTCGCCCTACGCATCCAGGGGCGTAGTATGGAACCTACGATAATGGACGGCGATACGGTCATAGTCCGGCAGCAGTCCAGTGTTGATAGTGGTGACATTGCCATAGTTTTGGTGGACGGTGAGGACGCTACCGCCAAAGAAATCAAGGAAAGTGCTGACGGCATCACATTGATAGGGCATAATACCGCCGTATATACGCCACACTTTTACTCCACGCAAGAAATCCACGACTTGCCTATACAAATTATTGGGCGTGTGATTGAAGTCAGACGAAAATTATAATAAAAAAGCCGCCCCTGCTGCAAACAGGTGACGGCTCCGCGCTAGGCCCCCGTAGGGGTTACTGCACTCACATGTATATAGTAACCTACTCAGGGCCTTTTGTCTATACGAAAGGTTGTGATTTTTATGAGACTGCCAAACAGTTATGGAAGTATTATAAAGCTGGGTGGTAATCGGCGGCGGCCTTATGCCGTCCGGGTTACCGTCGGTTGGACTGATGAAGGTAAGCAAATCCAAAAATATGTATCCTACCATGCGAAAAGGACCGACGCAATCGCCGCCCTTGCCGAATATAACGAAAATCCTTACGATCTCAATACACACAAGGTAACCTTTGCAGAATTATATGAGCGTTGGGGGCGGGATAAGTGTGACGGGGATATTCCGAACTGCTACAAAGCCGCTTATAAGCGTGTCCCCCACCTGCATGATATGGCTTTTGTCGATATCCGCAAGCGGCACATACAGGGTGAGATTGACGCTTGTGAGCTGGGGTATTCCAGTAAAAAGAACATAAAGACGCTCTGTAATAAACTCTTTAATCTTGCCATTGATTTGGAATTGGTTACCGCCAACGTGGCCACCAATGTGGAACTGCCGCCCGCCACGGAAAGCGAACTGCACAACCCTTTCAGCATAGAGGAATTGGATTTGTTTTGGCAGCATACTGACGATATGGGCGCACGTTTTGCCCTCATACTCTCCTATACTGGCATGAGGCCCACGGAACTTTTGAAGGTAAAAACCTGTGACGTACACTTGGATCAGCGTTACATGATGGGCGGTCTAAAAACTGCCGCCGGAAAAAACCGCGCCGTCCCCATTGCGGAAAAGATATACCCATTTATTGAGGCCATGTATAATCCGGATAATGAATACCTTGTGATGGACGCTTGGGACAATAAGCCAATGCGAACCTATGACAGGTTAAGGGATCACGTTTGGAATAGGTCACCCGTCATAAAAAGCCTACCCAAAGAACACTTGCCCGGCGATGGACGGCATACATGTGCCAGCGCGCTGGATAATGCAGAAATTGAACTCAAAACCATCCAGTTAATTCTTGGGCACCGCTCTGCCAACATTACCCACCGTGTCTACACCCACAAAACCATAGAGCAGTTGGTAGAAGCTATAAACAAACTAAAGTTTGTATCTTTCTTGTAACTTTCTTGTAACTTTCTGTACCCAAAATATGCCACTGTATCAATACACTAGCACCCTGTCAGATAATAGAAAAAGCCCGCCAGCATTGAGCTGACGGGCTTTTGTAACTTTCCGTACGAATCGTAATGATTAACGCTTGGTTAACGTTTGCACAACTTACAACCCCCTATTATATGTAGGTTTCTTACTGGTCGTGTATCTTGCGTGTATCTTTCCATGTGTATCAATACGCTCCGTATTTTACTGTATTCTGTTAAGGCTTATGTGTGCCCGCCGTGGGCATCAACCTTCCGCCGCTGCCTTTTCCAGCACTACTTTGAGCACATAGAGGCCGATATTGATAGCTGCCGGCACCACAAAGGCATCCCGGATTTTACACCATCCAGTTTCCTGGGGTGCATCCTTTTTGCACTCATCGATAATGCGATCAGCGGCAGCCTCTAGCAATGCAATGCCCTCCGTGGTCAGCCAGTTGATAAATCTCTCTTTGAGACTCTTGCCCACTTCGTCAGCTTTCAGCGCATCCACAACCGTGTCCCGTAAATCCGTCCACTTGCTCATTGCCGTTTCCTCCTCTTAATACTCAATTTCCGTTTCTACACCGGCACGCGCGCCGATATATACGTGTTCATCATCCATACCCACATAATCATCACCAAAGGTGTTGGCAAATGACTCATTGGGGCACTTTGAATTTTTGAGAATATCAGCCACCTGCCCTTTGAGTGCAAAGGTGGGGGCCTCTTTGGTAATCAGCGTCTTTTTCATGTCGTTTTCCTCCCTTAATCCTCATAATAAATGTTGGCATCATAGCCAAATCCGTCCAGGTTATCCGTAAATTGGTGCATACGGATAATGTTGTCCGGGTATTCCTCTTTGAGGTAATCCTTGCAAGCCGTTTCAAAGGTGTTGCCCTGTCCATAGTTTGCCACCCAGTACGGCACATAATCAGGCAAATCCTCGATACGGATATAATGCGAACTTTCGGCACTCAGCCAGCTCCATGACGCATACACACCATTGTACTGGTGCCCGTAATCGGTGAGGCGGTTGATGAACGCCTTGCAGCACTCTGTCACATCACCGGATAACATGCGCTTGCTTTCGGCATCATACCAAATACCCAGCGGCGGGGTTTCGCCTCTCAGATATTCTTTCAGCCATGCAGCCACTTGATCAGCCTCGGCCACAGCCTCATCATAAGTGCAAGCATGAGCAAAGTAATACACGCCAAACTGCAAACCATGCTCTACGGCTTTATTGACATGATCCACAAACATATCATCTAGGTGGCCATGTTCGCCAATCTTCAAGATAACGCCCTCGATACCGGCATCTTTCACAGCCTGCCAGTCAACATTTTCCTGCCATGCTGAAATATCAATAACTCTCATTTCTTCCGCGCTCCTCTCTTGTTCGGCCTGTAATTTCTAGGAAAAGGGCACATTTCAAACAGACTGTATTCCATATCCTGTACAGCATTTACATAAAAGCCCTGTTTCCGTGCAACATAAGCAAAAGCGGCAAATTTGTTATATAGCTCCGTCCACGCTAAGCCATTCATTTCACTTCCCTTTCTCCCGCGCTTTCTTTTCGCAGGAAAGCTGCTCCAATGATTTTTTAATAGCTTTTGGAATTGGCACGCCTGCTTTAGCCGCGTTTTCAGTGATTGACAGGCCCTCGTTGGCTATGTAAAAGCACGTGGCCATAGTGCATACCCCTGTTGTCCCCAGCATTAAATCAAGCCGGTGGGCTATTGTCACCATAATGAGTATAAAGATTTTCCGTGCTATGCCTCTAAAACCTTTTTGGCTATTCAGGGCCAGCCGTGGGTTGATATATGCCGCCAACATTCCACTGGCATAATCCAGCACCATCAACCACAGCAGTGTGTTTAGAGTGTCATTCCATTCTCCGAAACAAAAGTTTATCAATGTACCAACTCCCCCAGCCGCCACGCCCCATATTGCCTCTGTCCTCACTGGAATCATGGATCTCATGAAAGATATAACCTCACCCATGAAAGCTATTACCTGGTTCACCTTTTGTGCCTCCTTAGAAAGTCCTGTGTATTATCCATATCGTGCCCCGGCTCAACATTACACCGCCCACATCTGCCGCAAGGTCTCCAAAATGGTCATGGGTTGCCGGGTGCTTGTTATGATCGTATATTTCTTTTCCGACGAAAAGCGCACCCAATATGCAGTTGCGGGTGGTTTCCTTGACTCCTAACGCCTCCATGCTTAAATCCAACCCAGCCGCTACACCTATGTGCTTTGCTTTATCCTCCGGGATATTTGCGTAACAAAATGACGGTGCCAGCATAAGCACCGTCATAACTGCCGCTATGAATTTATAACGCATTTACTACCTCCCAATCATCCGCGAATATATCCGGGTTGCCAGCAAAGTAGGGAATAGGCTCTTTATCTTCGTAACTTACTTCTAAAAATGGCTGCATATCTTTTGTGTAATTACAAATCAGCTTATCCCCTTCCAGCCAACCTTTACGCCTTAGAACTTTGCCGGCTTTGGCAAGTTCTAAGGCATCACCAAAAGTCAACCCTCCGGCTCACTTTCCGCAGCCGGTTTCGTATTTGAGTTTTCCTCGTAATCGTGGCCAGTGATTTCTTTGAACTGCTCCGCCGTGATCCACTTCTTCACTACGGCGTTGCGCGTCATGTTCAAAGTCCAATAACCTTCCCGGTAATACTCCTTTACTCTCTGATACTTGCTCTTTGCCATGTTACTGCACCCCTTCCAGGTCAACATCCGCCATCATTGCAATGTACTCAATCTTTGAGTTTTGGCTTTTCTGTTCCAGCTCCAACGTAGAGACAGGGCCAAAAGCCAGGTAATATTTGCCGCCGTCCCAATCATATTTGGCCTGCTGCAAAAGTTTGGCATTGTACTGCTCTGTAACATTGCCCTTGCTGTCTGTCGCGGTCAGCGTAAAGTTGCCCGGCAAGCTCGACAAATCCACCTCTGACTCACTCACATAATTGTTGCCGTTCATCGTGAGGTTTTCCACCGTCACAGTGCCCTCATCACTGGTTAATGTGAGGGTGTATTTTTCCTTATCCATTCTGTCCACTCCTTCTCCTTCTTGTCCATCCGACGCAAGGTGTAATAAGCGTTATACCGCTTTTTATCGCCGCGCCATGACTTATATTGATTTTTGAAATCCTCTAAAGTGATTTCTCCATCCACAGTAAGTTTGGCCAGTTTCCGCATTTTGCGGCCTTGCCTCTTTGCCACATCCTTAGGGATTTTACGGATAATTTTACCCGTTGGTGTGATGATATAGCGTGTCTTTAGGAAGGTAAATGGGTGTGTCAGCTTTATCAGCTGGGTTTTCTTCTCATTCAGGTGTAGCCCTAAAGTTTCGGCTATACGATTGATACCGGCCAGTAGTTCCCGCAAGTATTCCTTGCTGTGATGAATGACTATCCTATCATCCATATAGGCATCATAATATTTACAGCCCATCACTGTTTTGCACCATGTATCAATTCTTGACGGCAGGTAAATCCCTGCAATCTGTGATATTGGCGAACCAATGGCCAACGATTTGGCCAGGTACGTTTTTCCTTTCGGCTTTCCCCTGCTCATATTAAAATGCTCTAAGGCATTATAGATATTATGCAGGGTATAGACATCTTCAAAGCCTGTTACATCTATTGCGTTCTTGCTTAGTATTCCTTCCAGCAGCTTAATAACAGGCGGCTCTCTGATATGTTTACGCATCTCTCTTATCAATACCTCATGTTCGATATTATCAAAGAACTTGCGAAAATCTATTTTGAGGATATAACCGTCAAGTCCATGTTGACGATAAAACCGCCTTAAATGTTGCTCAAAGCGACGGCGAGTGAAACTTATCCCCTTGCCTTTAATGCTTGCCCCATTATCGTGGATAATGTGCGGGGTTAATCTTGGGTTTAGGATAGCATCACATAAAGCGTGCTGCATTACCATATCCCTGGGCGCAAGGGCACGAATCAGCCTTAGCCTGCCCTGCTCATTCAATATAAAGCTGCTACCACCACCTTGCTGGTATGTGCTTGTGTCCAGTTCATGCCTCAGCTTGGTAATTTCGCTCAGTATATTGATTTCAAACTGCTGGGTACTAGCTTTCCAGCCGGAGGCTTTATGTAGTCGCTGGTACGCCTGCAATAGGTCATTTGCTGTTATGTAAGGTTCATTCATTGTTGTATTTATGCTATGTCCTTTGTTTTAGAGTCTACCGGGGAATACCGCGCTTATAGGGACTACGCCCATAGGCGGCCCCGTCGCGGTTCTCATTTACCAATTAAGGAAGGACTATATCTCATTCCCTGCTAAAAATAACTGGCATATAGCCTTTGTTATTCTGTGAGAAGCGGGCGAACGCCACCGCCGGCATTAGACGCGTTGTTGTTGTTCGCATTGCCATTGTTGTTCACGTTCGCAAAGTTCGTCGAATTGGAAACCGCTATCAGATATAACCCTGTGAAATTATTTTAGTGACTTAAACCGCTTATTATCAGCTTTTCGCCATCCTTTTATCAAGGCAATTTCCTTATCAATCCTTTCAACGTATGGCAGATACTTTTCTGCATCTACTGGTAAAATGTCTATTGCGCCTTCCAAATCCTTCTTTAAGCACTCGCAACTACCAACCGCCTTATCCATTTCCACACGCCTATAATCGTATTCAGCCTTACTTGTGGCCCATACGGTGTAAGCATGGGTAATGTGGTCAATCAGTTCATCCAAATGCTGCCATATTTGGTTACGGAGTTTTTCGATTATCCATTCCGGGTAATTTGTCTTAAATCTTTCCAAATTATTCTCGGTGGCCAATCGGATAAATTCGGTGCGGTCAGGCTCATTCATGTTTCGGGCAAACTCATGAATTTCTCTGACTTTATCCTTTATCCCTAAATCCCGTAATAGCAAAAATCTCATGGATTTTCTAAGGTGCAATGCGTTTGTGTAAAATTCGTACTGTGATAGTTTTCTGTTTCTAGCTAATACTGACATACATTTTCCTTTCTAACGTCCCCGCCCCATAAAGGGGCAGGGACTAAGGTTAACGGAGCAGGAAATACGGGCGAACGCCACCGCCGGCATTAGACGCGCCGTAGTAGTTCGCAGCGCCATTGGTGTGCACGTTCGCAAAGCCCGCCGAATAGGAAACCGCTCTTAACCACCACCACTGCCTCTTGGAACATCTGAGACCATGGTTAAGATTGAAAGCAGCCAGCTGTTTGGTGCATTCACCACCATCATAGAAGGACGAACTAGCATGACGGGAACCGTAAACCATAAGCTCATTGGCCAGGTTTACTTTTACATCCGTCCACGCCCAGTTAGAGGCCGCGCCTGTCCATCCGTTATGTGCAGCGGATTTGATAGAGGTATCTACGGTATTGGTGAGTAATTCCCTATGACTGAGTACATGGGTGTCACCAAAAGCCGCCTCAATGCCGGCCACCACTTTAGGTATATGTGTAGTCCACATAACACTGCCAATATACCCGCCCGTGGTAATATCGGTGGCGTTCATTGCCTGGGTGCCTAATGTGGTTTCCGGCATCAATACAACGTGGTGGGCCGTGGTTTCGGTGTCACCGGCGTGCAGGTGGTAATCCAAATCCATAACAATCCATTTCACATTTTCATAAGCGGTGCCGTCAATCGTTACCGATTTGATGATATAGTCGCCGGGGTAAATGTTTGTAAAGTTACCCGCTGCAATGGCCGCGCTCATTTCGCCGGACTCAAAATACGCAGTCAGATCTTTGCCACGATACAGGCCATTGTGCAGGGCTGCACTATGAATCATCCCTGGCACCGGCGCAAGCCCGCCGTTAGTTACTTCCTCTTTAATGTCAGTGCCATCAATTACAACCTTTTTGGCGTTCACTTCCGCCCACTGCTTTTCCGGCGAACCTAAACGCCCCTCATTATTCGCTCTTGGGCAGTACCCTCTTGTTGACATATCATTTCCTCCCTCAAAGTGCTTTCGGCATAATATCGCCGTTTTCATCCAACTCAAAATTCACGCTATACAGCGGATTTTCCGCCGGCATTAAATCGCCGTTGGTGTCAATCTCAAAGAAATCCCCCTCTGTTGTGTATACGCGTTTGATAGTCCATACCACAGTACCATCCGTGACGCTGTCCCCCAGCACCTTACCGGTCAGGTCTAACAGACTATTGCCCGTAGTGCCTGCCGTGGTACATTCCAGCCGCCAATCAGGGTGTGCGGCCAGCTGGGTATCAAAGAGGATAGCCCCGGCAGCGTATTCCGTGCCTGCCTGCCGCAAGCCTGCCGCCCGCGCCAACATTTCGGTGCTGACAAGGCCCGCCGGGTCAATCTGCACAATGATATTTTCGGCGTTGCTTACAGCAATATCCATTGCGTAGCTTGCCGATACCGTGACGGACGCGGTGGACGGCGGCACCCAGTCCGGTACATTATCCAAAGATATTGCATAGAGGATTTCCCCCACATCCGGATCCGTGGCGAACACGCCCCACTCTCTCGCATAATAGCCCACATTTACCGTAGAAGTAAGGATTAGCCCTGTTACCGTACAGGTGTTATCCTCGTGGGTTATCGAACTAATCCCCAACACGGATTTGGGGCTTCTCAGGTCGGTCATGGTATCAATGTCCGTGCCTGACTCCGAACCATCACCCAGTTTTACTTTGGTCAGCTCCAACTTGCACACGCCTGCAATAACTTTGGCCTGCAAAGCTCTGCCTGCGGCGGTAAGTTGTGCCCCTGCCCAATTTGCCATTTATATAACCTCCTTAAACCTTATAGCTCTTATATACATACGGGCCGCCGCCTGTATATTTCCGGCAGGTTACTGTCGAATCACTTATTACAGCAGGGCCAGCATGATAAGACTTGTGAATGTGTGGGATAACTCCCATATACTGATTATTTGCCACATTGGCATCATGCACTTGGGCAGGGCCTACATGGTAGGATTTGAATACCTCGGGGTATACGCCCATATACATTTTGTCAGTTGTTTTCCGCTTAACGCCTAAGTTATCCATGACGCTACGGACATTTTTCACCGTTTCCACCAATCTGACAATGGTATCGATCTTTTCTTGCGTTATCCCCGGCGCGTCAAGTAAATCAATCTTGAAGTGGTACGGATCACCGCCATAATCAAACCACTCTGATACTTTGGACTCTCCAAATACGGCGGTGGCAACTTCTTCCACCGCTGACGGGGTGCCCTTTCGGCGGTGCCATGCAATCGACTGCTTTACCATACGCCGCTTGGTGGGCAAATCCATGCCTTGCTCATAAAAATCTACATGCCATTGCCATGCCAGCAAGTCCACCACCGGCTCCGGCAGTTCATCAATCCGGGATAAGTGCATTACTTGCTTGCAATCTTCCGTTACAAGTTGCAGCTCCTTGTCCAGGGCTTTAGCGGCGGCATATATTTGCTCGTCAGCCAGCAGGTTATCCGGCAGGATATCCACCAATGATAAGGTTTTCAGCTCCTTAATCATCTTCCAGCCCCTCCAAATTTACAGTAATATTTTCGGCTATGGCCACAGACGCAGCATTGACTGCCGTAAATACTGGCTCGGTAATTTCCGCCCGCTTTGCCCCAGCCTCGCGTATCCGGTAATACAGCTCTGTGGGGTTGATATCGCGCCCCATCTTTGCTTTTTGCCAGCTGACATAATCCTGCACCGCTTTTTCTACGGCAGTTTGGATTTCCACAAGCTCGGTGGCATCTTCACGGGATACCCAGTATTTTACATTCACATCATAATCCACTGCCGTGGGTGCCAGTACGTTCACGTTGTCGGTAAGAGGGCGTATCTTGTCATTGCTTAGCGTTTCATCCACCGCCGCAAGGATTTCCTCTCCTGGCAGCTCCCCGCCTTGCAGTAACACATAGACATTAACCACGCCCGCGCCGCCGTTTTTGGCCTTTACGTCAGCAATCAATGGGTTTGTAGCTTTGGCGAAATACTCATAGGCCCCGGACGGCCCCGCCACAGAAAACCGTTCAGGTGCTTCTTGTATACGGCTCCTGTAATCATCGTCTTTCTCTCTATCCGCGCCGCCCTCGCTGGTGGTGGTATTGGCCACCGTGGCCACAAATGGCACCGGGTCGGTCAATGTCTTAATCTCTCCCGCCACATAGCCGTTTCCTTTTGTTCCGGTTTCGGTACAAGTCGCGGCCACCGTTATGGAGGTTTCCCCAGCCGGGATTATTGCCGCGTCATCAATAGCAAAATAAACGCCATCGCCCGCCGTCGCTCTCGTACCCGCTGGAATTGCCGTGGCTGCCTCTCTCGCGGTGGAAAGAGTAAGACGCAAGGTAACTGTCGCGGCAGTTGCTTCCAGCCTGTCTGTGTCCACCAAAACGCCGTGGTGCTCTAAGAAATCGCCCTCTGCAAAGGCTAACAGGTTCATTTTTGCCCCACGGTCAATAATTTCCCTTTGCTGGATAATGATAGCCTCCAACCCCATCAAGTAAAGCCTCAAAGGGTCAGCCCTGGCCAGCTTTCTATCCAAATATTCCTCTACTGTACCCACAATATTCAGCTCTATGGCCGTCGGATCGCGCTCTGCAAATGTTATATCCGGTAGTTTTTTAAGCTCCATTTACTTTTATCCTCACTTTCGTTATAACTTTGCCCTCAGTTTCCTCCCCCTCGTACCCCACCGATACCACGGCGGCGCGGGGTTCATATTTATTTACTGCTGCCACGATTTCCGCTGTGAGTTTCGCTTGGGCGGTGGCTATGGGTAAATCTACAATATCCCCGCTTATGCCAAACTCTCTATCCATGGGCACCGTCTTTTTCAATGTGGAAAGGATAGTGCGGACATTCTGTATTATTTCTTCCAGCTCGGTGGCAGGTGCAAAATTCACCTTGCCAACCTCTGCCGTAACATCAACCACCATTGCTATCCGCCCCCTCTATCAAAGCAGGTACATATTCTTTCAGGGTCACATCTATTTGAGTGACAATCACCCGCCCGCTGTTGTCGATAGTGTCCACGCTTTCGCCCACACTCTCAATAATCCACTGGTTGGCTCCTATGGTCTCGTTCCCCAGCACAAAATACATTGCCTCGCCTTTTTCGCAAAGCTCCCGGATTTTATTCACTTCGTCCACTGGTTCAACCCCCAGCGCGACGGAAAACTGCATTGTAAAGGAAATTTCCTCGCCATCCGGGCCAATATATTCCAGTATCGGCTTTAGCCCTATAATTTCATGAGACTGGTAACGGGCTTTTGTGGTGCGTTTGTAGTCTTTGAATGTTCGCACCTCCCGGCTGGATACCTCAAATACGATATCTCCCAGCGAACCAATCGGCATTGAAAAGCCCCAGGAGGATAATTTCCCGCGTAATTGCGATAAAAGCCCCTTGCCCATATTGTCAAGCCGCTTTTGCACGCTCTTTTGATAGCTCCCTGCCACGCCTGACAAGAAAGACATCTCCTCACCCCCCTACAAATACATTCGGACTGCCTGCCGCCACGCTGCCACCACATGATACCGGATCATCCACACGCCCCGCCGGGCTGTTATTGATAAAAACCGTGCCGCTGCCGCTGGCAATCACGCCACTATGGGGTGGGTGTGCAGGGCATGAATGAGGGTTATAGCTATCCCCCACACGCCCCGCCGGTATCCCGTTTACAAATACGTTGGGGCTACCTGCCGCCAAAGCAATAGGCGGGCACGCATCATGTCCGGTGCTGTTGTCTCCTACTCTCGTTTGTGCCGGCATATCATCACCCCTTTAATTCAAATGAATTGTGCTGCCGTTTATGGTTATTGGGCCGGTAAAGTTGATTTTCAACGAACCGGCGGCGCGGTCAACCTCAATAAACGATCCATCCGCGAAATCCATTCGCATTATGTCCGGGCTGGACACTTGCGGTGGCTGGGTATCCGTGAAGTAGCTCCCCATAATCCAGCCGGTGGAAAAATTCTTGTCGTTGTTGTTGAATATGCAAAGAACTTGGTCACCAATATCCGGCACCCAGTAGTCTTTATTTTTCCCTGAGCAGCGGTGCAATATATGCAGTTCCGGGGAGGCTATGCCGTCTTTATCGTCAAACTTTACCCGCGCGGTATTGTTTGCCACATTGACGCTGGCCACCGTGCCCGTTCTGAGCATGCCCCGCAAGGCTCTCTCTGCATCAGTACCCATCTATTACCCGCCTCAATTCTATCTTGGTAGTGTACCCATGCCCTATGTCGTGGGTGCTCTGCTTAATCAGATACTTGCCATCATATCGGTGGAATCCTTTAAGCTCCACCGTGTTGCTGGCCAGCAGGGCGAAATTGCCCACAAGGGTCATGCTTACGGCCACCTCTTCCAAATTTTTCTCATGCAGCTTTTTCTTGGCCAGCTTTTCCGCCTCTTCCAGCGTTTCCACCTTCTCATTTATCTGCAAGGTTTGGCCCTTCTCCCTTTTTGGGTCTGTGAAAGTGTACTCAATCAGCTTATTTTTCTTGCTGTGCTTATACTTTACATGGGCCGCCTTGTAGATATCGTGGATAGTAGACCGGCACTCAAAGGATAAAAGCCAGTTGCTTTTTTTGGTGATAGTCAGTACCGGATCCGCCTGCTCATATTTTGAGATATCAAAGACAATGATTTTCTTGTCTGATACCTTCAAAGCCAGGCCGGCATCCTTGCAAAGTTTCTGCAAAAATGACAGGTCGGTTTGTTCGGACTGTTCCGCGCGTTCCAGCGTCGGATCCTCCGGGGCATCAAAATAGTTTTCCATTCCTGCCCCATCCGCCACATCTTTGATTATTTGGGACAGCTTGACTTTCTCCCATGCCCGGGTTTTCTCTACCCCGCGCAAACTGGAATCATTGGGAATGGATACCAACTTTATTTTGGCCTCGTTTGGTGGGCCGGTGTTGGTTATTTCGTCCACTTCAAACTTGCCCAAAGGCAGCTCTCTCGTGTCTCCCTCTCCCTCCCAATCGTTGACGGTTATGGTTATGTCCATGGTTGCGCCCCTGTCCGGCAGCCAGTCGCCTGTCCAAAGCTCTTCCCGGTCGTGCATTGTGATTTCTGCCGTGTCCGCCTCCCCACTCAAAACCTCGCGTACTGAAAAGGATTTGAAATAGTTGGCTATATCGGCGGAAATATCCGTGCCCTCATAAAGGCACTTGATAGTTGTTCGCCTTGCTTGCGGCATCTAATCACCTCCGCCACGGCGGCAGGTTTTCCGTCCTATTGTCTGCCGTTATCTCCGGCAGGGTAAGGACGGCACCCGCTGAAAAAATCGCCGTGTTGACATACTGGGGGTTGGACTCAATCAGCAAATTTACATAATTGCACGCGCCCAACTGCTCATAGGCTATTAAATCCCATGTATCACCGCTCCGCGTTGTATATGTCTTAGCCAAAAGATAGCCGCCCCCTTTCATGTTCAAACTCTGCCATTTGCTCTGCAAAGGATTTTTGGAACTTACGCCCTGCATCCGTTACCGCCCGGCGAATAGTGCCGGGGTCGCTGTCTCCGTATACGTTGACATTTATGGTAATTGGCGGCATTGTTATCCCGTTGGGGGCCGCTGCAGCCCCTTCATCAATGGCAACTCTCTGCCGTACAGGTGCATTTTTCTGCCCTACGCCTAATATTTCCCCGGCTTTCTGCCATAGGCCAACGGCCCGTGGGGAACCATCCAAAGGAATAGCCGCCTCCGCGCTATCCTCTGCAAAGGTTGTGAGGAAAGCACCTTTGCGATAAATACCGCCCTGAGCATTGGCAGCAATCTGTTGGCCGCCGCCGCCACCGCCAAAGTGGATACTTTTCACGGCGTTGGCTATGCTGTTGACGGTGTTCATAATGCCGCCCAATACGCTGTTTGCTATGCCTGCCAGCATATTGAATATGCTGCTGAAAATTTCAACTACGCCCTGCCATGCCTGAGACCAATTACCGGTAAATACGCCCGTGATAAAGTCAATAATACCGGTCAGCACGCCAATGGCTCCCGTAATCACTGAGGCTATCATGCCTACCCATGCAGTAAGCACACCCACGGACATACTCACAAAACCGACAAAAGCACCCACCAAAACCACGCCTACTACCTCGGCCAGCATTGTGAAAATGTTTATTACTGTATCAATGGTGCCCTGATTTTCGGCAAATACTGCCGTAATCTGTGCCCATGCTGCCTGCACTGTTTGCCATAGGCTTTCCAGTACCGGGGCCACGGCAGTTCCCAGGTTGACACATGCCTGCCAAAACTGATCTATTGCAGGGCTTATCATTGCCCACGCATTAGTAAAGGCCGTTTGTATCTGCTGCCACAAGGACATAAAGAAAGGCCCTACGGTGCCCCAGTTTTGATATATGAGCATAGCCGCCCCAGCTATTGCAATCAAAGCAATACCTAACGGGGATAAAGCAAACGACATGGACGCGGCACCAAATGCCCGGATAGCTACTGCCGCCACCCTAAAGCCTGATACCACGTTTTTGAGTACGTTGGCAAAAGAAAACGCCCGCCACATCGTCATTGCGGCGCGCCCCAAACTTGCCAGTTTGCCGGGTATTCCTGCAATGGCACTCAAAAGCCCTGCCTTAAATGCCTGAATCCCTGCCAGTACACGGGAAAACATGCCGGGGCCGCCGCCAAAGCTCAAAGCCGCCCGCATCCGCGTGCCGATATCCGCCCATGTGATAGCTCTCATACGTGCAAATGCCGCCATTGCGCTGTTGGCAAAGTTGCGATACATACTCGCATCAAAAGCCCCACGCAAAGCAGAAACAATCTGCCCCTGCCGTTGCATTGCAGCAGTCAGCAGTTTGGATCCTATTGTGGTATTTTTGAGGATTTCAACATAGTACAGGGTATTTGCGGCAACGTACTGTATAGCCGCCGCCCCCAGTCTGTACGCTCTGAATCCGACAAAAGCCGTGGTTAGCCCTAAAGCCACCTCAGCCAAACCTTTCACTAAGCCCTCATTCTGCTGTACCCATTGGGAGGCACTGCCGGCCATTTCTGCCAGCTGTTTGCCGCCCGCCGTCAGGGTCGGCAGGAAAATTGTGCCTATGGATATTGCCAAACCTTCCACAGCACTTTTAAGCTGTACCCACGAACCTTTGGCATTATCCATCATGGTTTTGGCCATCTGCTCAGCCGCGCCGTCGCAGTTCTCCATTTGTGCCACCAATTCCTCAAAAGCCTCCGGGCCTGCCTCTATGACACTAAGCCAGCCCGTGGCCGCCTCGGTGCCAAATATAGCCTGCATGGTTGCAAGTTTCTGCTCCCCGGTGAGGTTTTGGGTTTTGTTTCGGATTTCATTCAGTACAGCCACCATCTTGTGGGCGGGCGTACCGCTAAAGCTGTCCATGTCTATGCCCAATTCATTGAGGGCCGCCCTTGCTTCTTCCTGCTGGGCCATTGCATCCGACATGGAAATACCTAGCTCCTCCATTGCCTTACGGGACTTTTTCGGTGGGCCTGCCAGTCTCAAAAAGCCCGCTCTCAAAGTTGTACCTGCCTGACTGGACTTAATACCGGCGTTTGCCATAAGGCCAGCCATTGCGGCAGTTTCTTCCATCGACGCGCCAAAAGCCTTAGCCACCGGCGCGGCGTATTTCATGGTTTGCCCCAGCATTTCCACGGTTGTGTTGGTCTTGGTTACTGTAACGGCGAATACATCTGCCATGTGTGAGGCATCATCTGCCGTCAAACCAAAGGCCGTTAAATCGTCAGAAACAATATCAGCCGCGCGGGCCAAATCTGTACCGCTGGCCGCCGCCAAAGACAAAAGCCCTGGCATGCCGCTTATAATCTGCTGTGAGTTCCAGCCTGCCATGCCTAAATAAGACATTGCCTCTGCTGCCTGAGTGGCACTAAACTGGGTTGTTTCGCCCAATTTTCTAGCCGTGGCGGTAAGTGCCTGCATCCGTTCATCCGTCTTGCTTGTAATGCCAGTAATCGCCTGCACTTTAGACATAGCCGCCTCAAAGTTTGCAGCGGTTTCGACTGCACCAACCAAAGGCGCGGCTACCATGCCGGCAGTTACTACGGCACTCTGCATCCCCGCCCATGCACTGCTTAAATTGGCACCGGCAGCAGTTTTGGCCGCTTGTGCCGCCTGCATCCGGGCTGCCGCCGCGCTTACCTGATCCATTTCCTGCTTTAAGCGTTGCAAATGGGCGCGGTATTCGCTGGCACTCATGCCCGCCGTACTCATGCTCTGCTTTATCCTATCCATAGAGGATTGATATTGACTTTGGGATATCTTCCCTTGGTCATACTGCTGTTGGATCCGCTGCATTTCCCGCGCATACCCTCTTACAGCATTTTGGGAGTTCTGCCATTCCCTATCTAGGCGTTTCTGCTCTGCATTAAGTGCGCTGGTTTTTGCATTTAGTGACTGCATCACCGCCGCCCCGCGTGACATGGTGCTGCTAAAGCTGGCCCCCATCATCGCATTTAAGGCAAATGATATCGCAAATATTTTTCCAGCAGCCACAAAAACCGCCTCCTTTCTGCTATAATATGAGTAAAGCCAATGTTTTAGGGAGGTATGCACTATGGCACTAGCAATCTTTATCGCGTTTATCCTCGGTGTTGTTGCAGCCGGCTTTTTGCTCGGCCTTGCCTGGGAACTCCTAAAACTATTTGCTCGAATTTTACACGCTTAAAGCTCCGCCCCACGGCGGGGCTATTTTTTATCTCTTTTTTCGTGCTGACTCTTTGATAACATCCAGCCAGCCGTTCAGCTCCCGCAATGACTGTGAAAGCCAATAGTCAAGGCTCCCCGCGTCTCGCAGTTCAAACGCTATGGCCCTCAGCTGTTGCGCTGGATTACCATTTCGCCCAAACTGGATAATAAAAAAGCCTTTACCCGTTCAATCACAGGCGCATACACCTTGATTTTGAGTGCACGGATTTCCGCATAAGATACCCCCATAGCTTTAGCCGCCAAACGGGCACAAAAAGCCGAACTGTGAACAATGTCCGGTGTCGGATCCGCTGCCATACGGCACTCCCTTTCTGCCTGGGTGTAGTCGTTAGCGGTCAGTTCTTCCAGCTGGGCCTCCAAATTGGAAAAATCCAGCTCTTTCTTTTCTTCTTCCGTATCCGCAACCGGTTGCGTTTTTTCTTCTGCCATCTTCATAACCTCCAATATAGCGCGCCGCCATCCTCTGACGGCGCGTTTTCATCATCTTACAGGCCCAAAGCCTTTCTTACACCTTCCAAATAGTCGATGCCATTGACATAGTGAATATAATTCAGCTTGTCAATTTCAATCTTGCGGGTGCCGTCAATCGTCACCTTGATATACAGAATTTCCAGCGTGGTCTTGCTGTCTGTATGATCGGCAGGTTTGAACGCGCCCAAATCTGCACCTTTCGGTACACCGCGCACGTTGATTTTCACGGCCTGAGTGGTAATCTTGCCTGTACCGGCATCGTACTGCTCATTTGCGCCGCGCAGTTCCAAATCGTGGGCCTCCATGCCTGCCAGCTCGGTCACGTCCTCGTTAATGGTGCGCCAGTTGATTTCCAGCTCCATGCTCTCGGTCTGTCCCGGGGTAGGCATTTCGATTTCTCCACCAATCCCGGCACCGGAAAGGGTGGAGGTTTTATATTTGAGGTTCGGCAGGGTAACATCTGCCATACCCAGCTTACGGTTACCAGACTTGAAAACTTCAAAGTTTACAAGTTTATCCCTCACCATGTTAATGTTTGCCATTGTCTATCCTCCTTCTATCATGCGAACAGCGTAGAAATATAATCCGTGTCATATTCCTGCACAAATTCAATATCACGGGCCGGGGAGGGCGGGGTCATGTAGACATGGAACCTCAGAATACCGTCCATCAAGTCGGTGGTGGTATTTTCATCCTCGCGGAACTCTACGCGGCCACCCAGCAGCGCGCCTTTGGCGGTCAGGCCGTTAAGCCAAATATTGGCACTATCCACGATAGTCTCAATGAGTCGCTTATTTCCCGGGTCGTCAATCTTGCTCCAAAACGTGGTAACAAGGGTATTACCCACCCAGTTGAACATACGGCGGTTCGTGATAAAGTTGTCCTTTACATCCGTGTTGGACGGGTAAGCCGTGGTGCGGTTGCCCCACGATTTCCAGCCGCCAATAAAGTTAAGTGCCGTGATAATGCCCTGGCCGTTCAAATAAGCCGCCTGAGCACTATTCAAATACACTTCCGTACCATCTTCCAGCTTTGCGCCGTCAGCCTGGAAGGACTTATTAGACGGGGAATAATAGGGGATATCGTCGTGCTGGCTATCCGTGCGGTTCATGAGACTAGCCAGCTGGGTGCTCATGTGGAAAGTTTCATCTGCCAGTTTCAAGAGTGGCCAGGTCAGCAGCGTGTTTTTGTCCACAAAGTTGTTTGTGTTCTTCCAGCTGCTTGCCGCCGTGTAGCTCTTGACTACATCCGTGGGTTCGTCGCAAATGTTAATTGCGTTGAAATGGCCACAGATATTTACGCATTTAGCGCGCATAACTGCCGCCACTTTGGTATTGTGAGACCAGTTCGGTGCAATGATAGTGCCCGGCACAAGCCCAAAGCGCGGATAGATTTCATCAATCAGCTCCATACCCTCGTTCTTGTTGGTGGTGAGGTTTACGCCGCCGATAATATCATCTTCATCCACGGCCCCCGGGTTCAGCTTGTCATAAGACAAGAACAAAGACGTTGCCGTGCCAATAGCACCGCCCGCAATCGGCGTAATTACAAGGGTTTCATCCTCATAGGCCGCCGTGTAATCGGTATCAATCACAAGCGGGTCACCGTCAGCGGTCAAAGATACTTTGAGCGACGGGATAAGTACCGGCTCAGCTACTTTAACCACGCCATCCGCAATCTGCTTTTCGCTGCCCACCACAGCCGTTTTATGCGTTGCCGGATCCAGTACGTTAATCAACACGATAGGTGCCATGTTGAAATAAGCAAACTGGGTTTTGATAGCCTCACAAAGGCCATACTTTTTCCAATCAGCCGAATAGCCAAAAGCCGCCACAGCCTCCTTGTAGGTGTAGCAAAGCACCGGCGTGTTGACTGCTGCCGGGTCACTGGCCAGGTGTACCGGCGCGGTGCCAAAAGCCACAATCAGGCCGCTGTCCGTCTGAGTCATTGCCACAAGACTGGTGGCCTGCTCACTGGTGTATACGCCATGTTTGTAAGCCATTTACTTACTCCCCTCTCTCTTAACTTCGTTAAATGCCAGGTAAAGCGGTGTACCCTGCTTTTTGATAGCCACCATTGCGGCATCCAGTTCCGCTACCGGAACAAACAGGCGGGAAATATTTTTATATTTCTCGGTGTATCCCTTTACCAATTCGGTTACATCACCACGGTATACCGTGTACTGTTTCAGCCCTTCCGTTAAGCGGTTAGGCCCAACATATACCGTGGCTTTCTTGGTAGTGGTAGTGGCGGCTTTCTTTTCCGCCGTCTTTTTCTCAGCCATTAGTTATCCTCCTCCATAATCGCATTTAGTTTCATAGCCATTTGGGCGTTTGGCTGGGGTATCTGATAGACAAGAGTCCCATAACCAAACCAAAATGGATATGGCTGGCTTTCAATGGTTTCAAACTTCGTGGGTAGTATAAGCCTAAACATATCATCCAGCAGGCGAACTAATAAAAGCCGCTGCCGGATCCGTTCCATGATGGAAAGCATGTCCATCCATGCCAGTTTATCCTGCCCGTATACGCCAATAGTCAGGCCAATGGTGGCCGTTGAACCATCCTCTACATCTTCCACATTTTGACAAGAAACAATCACATAGGGGTAATATGTATCATTTTCATATTCTTCATCCGGAATATGCTGCTCGTATACGGTCACGGGCTTATCTTCCTGCCCCTCAGCTTGCATTTTATAAAGTTTGGTGGCCTCCCGTACTTGTTTGGCCACTGCTTTAACTAACATTGTCGGTATCATCGTCTATACCCCATCAAAAAGGCGTTTACTTCATGCTCAATATTTGACGCAAGCCGTTCCTGTATACGCTTTTCGATATAGTCCCGCACCGTTGGGCTTTCCAGCATTTGCGGTGTAGACGGGCCACTCAGCTTGTTTATTGGCAAGCTGTCATTGCCGGCAGTTCGCCGGAATACACCAACGTGCCCACTTTTCATTTTGGCAAGAAAAGCGTGGGCAATGGTGCCGCCCTGTCCCTTTACCACCTGACTGTACAGGTATTTACCTGTTGGCGGTCTTTTCTTGGGTACGCTCTTGGGATTTGTGCGGAAATACGCCAAATCATTGACGCGCCCCTTTGAAGTCATTACCGCGCCGCCCGCTGAAAACGAAAACTTTATTGTTTTTGTCACATAGCCGGACTTTATCGTGTAGCGTTCCCGGGCCTTTTGGGTTGCGTCCCGTTTTGCTCCGCGAATACTCTTGCGTATAGCTGTTTTGGCGGCTTTATCTGCCGCCCCTGGAATCCCTGCTAATAGCTGTTGGGCCTTTTGCAGGTCTCTTGCATCTATCTGAATCATCTTAAAGGCACTCCCATCCTGTACGCCCCCAGCGTCATGGTCAGCATACCCATGTCATTGGTGCATGTATCCACCTTGTAGAGTTTGCCATCAACCTTGAAGTTGGTTCCCATCTTGGGGATATGGGGCAAATCCGACGCTTTCACGCATACAGTAACAAAGTCGCCGCTTAGGCCGTCCGGGGTTCGCCTGCTATCCAACAAGGCCGCACTCCGCTTGTCTGTTTCGTCTCCGGAAATCACACACACGCAGTCCGTGCCATTGAGGTTGTGAGTCTCCCCGAACTCGTCAGGGTTCAGGAAAACGGCGGAAATATCCGCCGCCACCATATCTTTGAATCCCATTTTAGCCAATCCGCACACGGGCCACCGCCGTGGCGGCTGCTTTTGCCGCTACGGCATAGCCTGCAAAGATATTATCCGTTGCCGTGGGGGTAATGACGCTGTTGGTTGCGTCCCAGTATACCTTTTGGCCCACAGTCAGGGCTTTGCCGCTGCCAGTTGCGGCGGGGAACTCAAACACGCCCGTAAGCGTTACCGTACCCGTGGCACCATTGGCGATATTTTCCAGGGCTACGCCAATGCGATCCGTAAGGGTTACCACATCCATATACGCAATATCAGCGGCAGCGGTGAAGTCGATATTATCACCTTTCTGCACAAAAGTTGCTTTTGCCATTTGTTTCACCTTCTCCTTAATCAGCTAATCGTGCTTTTCTGAATACCACGGAAATCAAGCAGGTTCACGCCTACATCGTGGTAAATACGCCACTTGATACCCAGTGTGTCAAACTGCACCGCGCTTTCCATCGTCGGCGTTTCGTTGCCGTTGAGGCTGGTTACTTCGATAGTGGGCACGATACCCGGCGCGGCGGCCATGTAGAACACATTGCTTGCGGAAAGTTCCGGATCTGCAACCACGCTCAGCTTGTTAGCAAACGGGTTAATTGCGGCGTTGTTCTTGGACGGGTCAACCACAGAATTGATAAGCTGGGCCGCCTCTACTTCCAAATCAACCGGTACAATCAGGTAAGCTGGCTGAATGTTCAAGAACTCCTTGCCGCCAATGTTTTTCTGCTTGGCCATAGCTGCTTTAATCTTGCCCAAGCCTGCTACCGTGAGGGCCTCAGTCTGCAAGTTTTTATGATTTGCATGGAAAAGTGCCGTACCTTCAATGGTGGGGTTATCCGTCAAGATAGCATAAACCATCTTGTTAATCATACGGCGGCAGGCCGCGCCGTAGATGGACGGCAGGGTTTTGAGTGCGCCCATGTCGTCGTTGATAATGGCTTGACGGGTGAGGGAAAAGGTTTTGCCGTAGGTGGCTACGGTAGCAGATACACTATTTTCCTTCAGTTCGCCATGCTTAAATTCGCCGTTTTCGTTGACTTTTTCCAGCTCATCGGCCTCACTCAAGCGGTAACGGGTAGCGGCCTTGAAGTCGGTATTGCTGCCCTTGCCCGTCCAAAGCTGGTAAGTAGTGGGGGCCGTCTGATATGCCTGGGCCATGCTCTTGTTTGCTACGTTGGACAAGATACCGGGGAAAGCACCCGTGCCCGTCAATGCCTCACGGACAAGCTCCTCATCCGTCATATTGCGGGTATTCATGCTTTTTTCACGCTCGATACACTCAGCGGCAAGGCGTAACATACGCTTACCACGGAAATCACCGGCACCGGCAGCAGGTTTGTCCAAATGCAAACCGGCGCGCATTGCCAGCCCATCCGTAGCGGCGGCGCGGAATTTGTCCATTTCGTCCACCTGTACCGTTACATTCTGCCCCTTACGCTCATTAGCCAGCTGGTCAAGGACTGCCGCCCGCGCGGCCTCTACCGTCATGCCATCATTGATGAATTTTTCACCATCAATGCCAAACTGACGGCAAAGGGCACTGATTTCCTGCACGCGCTGACGCTCTGCCATCATACCAGCCTCACGGGCTTCATTTTCGTTTACCTGAGGCTTTTCCGGCGTATTTTCCGGCGTTACCTGAGGCGTATTCTGATCTTTCATCTTTACATCTCCATTCTCTAAATCCTGATTTTCTAAACTACGGCCCACACCCACCGTGGTATCAGCAGGAATAGACACTATGGACAATTCGTAAGGTGTCCAGCGGGTAGCTACCGAACAAGGGCCTGTAAACCGCCCGTCTGTACTCGTGGCACCTTCTGCCACATCTTCCCATACGTTTACCATATAGCCAACCGACACACCTTTAAGGGTGCCGCTTTTGACTTTCTGATAAATCTTGTCGCTTTCTTCGTCCTCGTCGAACTGCACGCTGGCCCTCAGTTTGCGCTCGTCCTTATCCAGTTCCACGGAAAGAATTTTACCTATGACAGTATCCCGGTCATGGTTGAAAAGTGCCACGCCCAATTCCTGCAACCGGGTTAAATCAATAGCCTCCTCATCGTGGCTCAGGATTTCTGTACCAAACCACCGTTTGTAAGGTTCTTCACTCGACAAAGACAAATCTACTATGCGGCTATCTTCGCCGCCCTCCCCTGCCTCACGCAAGGACAGTGTGCCAAAAAGGTCACGTTTTTGGGGTTCATTCCGGCTTTTCGGTTTCGTCGTCATTATCTTCTCCTCCATCATTATTGTTTACATGGTTACTCTGTGCGGCCTGCACCGTTATAGGCGTATGAATTGCCAGCTTTAAGCCCATAGACTCAGCCGTTTCTTTCTCTAAGGCCATCTGCTCCAACTGCTCACGCCAATCATACCCGCGCTCTGCACACCATTGGGACAATGTTTTGCCGGCGTTTTGCAGGGCGTTGATATCCGCCGCAACTTCTTTCGACGGGTCGATCCATGCCCATCCGGGTGTTACCCAGTCACACCGCTGGTACTTCTCGCGGTTTTGCGCGTAGTCCGGAATATTGATAAGCCCCGCCATTACGCACAAATCCAACCACTCCCGGTATACAGGGGCACACAAATGGGCCGCAAGGTAATCCTGCATGGGTTCAAAGGTCTTTCTATCTTCCAGCATGCCTTGGCGGGCACTGGAAAAGCTGGCCTTGTTGAAGTCCCGACTCATAAGCTCATAGGAAAGCCCCAGTCCGGCGCCTGCCAGCCGCTCCTGGATACTGATATAGTCCTTTGTATTCGCCATACCACGGGAAGGGCTGACAGTTTCCACCTTTTCCCCTGGGGCAAGGTATTTAATCATACCCGGCCGCAATGACTGCAACTTTTTGCCCTCCGGGTCTTTGGTATTGCCGATACGGCCAACCGCCGCCGTCCCTGTTTCGGTGGTAATGAGCACGGAAAAACATGCTGCAATACGCGCCGCCACAGTTTCAGCGTCCAAATAGTCTTGGGTATCCTTCAAACGCTTTATAATCGGTGCAAGGTCGGAAATACCACGGATTTGGTCAGGGTGCTTGCGTGTCCACAGGTGGATTATTTCCCCGGCAGCTACCCTGTCCGGGTCATACTGGATAAAGCCGTCAGGGCTTTTCTTGTCTATCCAGTAGGCCAGCGGTTTCAAATGGGCATCCAGTTCCACACCTGAGCGGATCACGTTGCCCGTCTTGGGGGCCGTGAGCATGTACTGACTGAGCAAATCCGACTTGATAACCTGCAATTTCAGCGGGAATTTTCCCTGCTTGCTTACGGTTTTCTTTATCAGGATTTCCCCGTCTACGATTTTCCGGCGTAATAAAAGGGCCTGCAATTCCTCAAAGGTTTGCTGGCCCGTAATATCGCAGTTTTCTGCCCTTGTCCATTCCTGCCAAAGGCTTTCTATCTGCTTATTCAGTTCATCGTTGCCGGTTCGTGCCTGGGGCTTAATGCCTGTGCCTACCACATTGCGGATAATGCCGCCAATCGCCGCCCCGGCTATATCGCTGTTATCTTCAAGATAACGGGCACGGGCTTTGATTAAATCCCGCTGGGTTTTGTCGGTGTTTTCCGTGTCGGTGTTCACCGGCAGCCATCCATCATTGAAACGGTTTACCTCTCCAGCCTCATAGGCTCGTAGGCTTTCCGCGTAAAATGCACGCTGGCAAGCCCATTGTGGGGATATTGCCGCTATGGCTTTTTCCAGTAGCTTAATCATACGCGCCCCAATTCAGCGAAATACAAATCATTGCCGGATAGCTGGGCAATCTGTTTCTTTAGGCTGGTTTCCCGCTTGTACAGGGTAGCAAGGTCAGCCTTGGTAATCCGCCGGTTGGCTATCTGATAATCTTGCGCCCCTGTCTCTATGGCCATGATAGCCGCCCGCACATTGTCCAGTTGCACCTTTAACACTTCGATTTCCTCCAAATTGGTCACCTCCTTTCCCGTTATCTTAAAGAATTGCACTAGAAAAGGCCACCTGCATTGCTGCAAGTGGCCAGTAGATACACTTCTATGCCCTAATAATAGCACTTTTGGCTTTGAGTTGTCAAACAATTTTATTTTCCCGCTCCTGTTTTACCAATTTGTTGATAAAATACACCTGCCCTTTCCCGGTCACCTTGGTGGTGCGTGTAATGCAGTTCCGCCCGCCGCCGTCGGTATAATTGCCCTCCTGAATCTCAAAAAGGCTCATATCCATGCTCCTTTGGGTGGGCATATTCTTGTCACTGCCGGATTTTATCAAATATCCGTTATCTCGCAACCATGAGAATAGCCTGTTTTGGCCCATGTCCACACCATTCTGCTTTACCAATTTGGCAAGGTCGCGGATCAGGATAGAAGTACGGGACGAACTGACGGCATCCGCAAACAATGCCTTGGGTTTCATTTCCTCATTTTGAGCTTGCAGCAGTTGCCGTTTCTTTTCTTCTTCAATCCACGCTTGGGCGCGGGCTATGGGGTCGGTTATCTGATAAGACGGTTTATTGCGTTCCTGCAATGCTTTTTCCATGCTGTTGAAAGCCTGCATGTATTTCAGTTTCCATGTCATAGCTTTTCGGCCAGTAAAGCCCATTGCCAGTAAAGAAAGCCCATCACGGTTTAGGTAATACACCCGCTGGGGCCTGCCGTAGCTATCCGGTGCTTTGTCCTCCTCAAACATCTGCCCAAAATTGGGCACATCTTCTTTCAAGCTATCAATATCCCGCAAAACATGCCTATGGTCTTTCTCAAAAACCTCTGCAACCCTCCGGGAAGTGGTAACCACGCGGCTATTTATCACATTCACCAATTCAACCATCTTTGTAACCTCCCTTATAGCCAATTATCATCCACGCCTAGCCAATTATCATCCTGACTATCCGCAGCCGGTTGCGTTTTTTCCGTTTCTTCTTCCGGCTCCATGAGATAGCGCACACCTAAAATTTCAGCGGCCAGGGCGTTGTTTGTCTCACAGTCAAGCAAGTGATTTGCTACATGACTGCCTATTTTCTCCCATCCGGTAGTTACGCGGCCTTTTTTGTCCTTATGTTCCACTTTCTGCTCACTGCAAATTTGGTCGCAATACTCGCGGTCAATATCTCGGTACACATTCCAGCTCCCCGCTGCCCCTGGGTCTATCCCCATACGGGAGGCAATAAAATTCTTTAGCTGGTTGGTATCCATGAGGTATTGGCGTAGGCCAAAGCCTATTGATTTGTCTATGATACTCACCTGGTAGCGGGATTTGAGCGGGTTACTTGCGCCCTTGGTAGGCAGCACTAGGCCTAAATGGTGGGCACAAAAGGCAAAGACTTCATCCGTGTTGTACCCTGAGTCCATGCAGGCCAGGTTTATGTTGTGGATTTCGCCGTTTGTATCCGGGTAATTCCTATCCAGCATCACCTCAATATCCGCCCACGTTTCCAGCCGCCCATAATCGACTAGCCAGCTAGTAAGGTGTGGCCCCCATGCTCTGATAGCAAACCAAAAATGATCCAGCTGCACATCTATGCCCACGGTCAGCAGTTGCGCCTCCGGCGGCATAGTTCCGCGCTCATACGGCAGTTGTTTTTCCATGATAACATCTGACTGCATCCGGCTGGACTTATCTTCCCACGGCTCCGCAAGCCATGAGTTGATAAAGTTCATGAGCAGTGGCGGCTCATTCTTGCTTGCCACAAATTTGGCGGCAACATCCCCAAAACTCAGCCACGGGGAATATAAGCTGTTTAAGTGAAAGCCCACTTTATGAGCACGGCCCTTGCATTTCTTTTCCCCACGCCATTCCCCATCTTTTAGCATCTGAGGCTTATATCTATCATCCACAATCTCGTGGCAATGCTTGCACTCATAGTATGCAGCCGCCCGCGCCTCGGTTTCGTCCGCTCCCTCCGGCCACTTGATTTGCTTAAATTCTAGCTCTTGCATTTCGCCGCAATGAGGGCATGGAACGAAATATTTATACTGGATATCCGCGTTTTCCCATCCCTGCCAAATATTGCCCGTTTTCAGCGTAGGGGTGGACACTTTGACAATCTTGTAATTATAAAAAGTCTTGGTACGCTCCGCCGCAAGGTCAAGAGGGCCAGCCTCCGCCCCCGTCCATTTCGGAAATTTGTCTATTTCATCGAATATGACATAGCGCGCCGGACGGCTGGAAAGGTCAGACGCACTATTTGCCCCAGTGAGGGCGATATACATAGAATCAAAAGACAGCTCCAAATCCTTGCTTTCCCGCTCCCGGTAGCGTTTTTGTAGGTCCGGGCTTAGCGTGATGAGTGGCTGCAATCTTTTTTCACTGGTGAATTTTGCTAGTTTTTCCGTAGGATAGACGATAATCATGGGGCCGGGGTCTTGCGCTATGGCATAACCAATCATATTCTGCTCTGCGCTGGTTTTCCCCAGCTGGGTGCCGGCGCAAAAGGTTATATCATGCACAAAATCATCGTTAAATGTGTCCATCACCTGCCTGAGGTACGGCGTTTTGCTGGTTCGCCAATGCCCCGGTGAGGCTGAATCCATTTCTGACAGTATTCTGTACTTATCCGCCCATTGTGATACAGTCAGCTTTTCCGGCGGTTTCAGCACGGCCAGGGCGTTTAGTATCCAGTCCGGATATTCCAGCTCATTTTTTCGTTTTTTTCTTTGCCCTGCCACGGTATAACCTCCCCTCTGATAGCTCTGTAAGGGCATCATTTATCCGCTTGTCAACCTCTTTTTTTGCCACGGTTACCGTTTCCGGATCCAGCGCGGCCAAATCAGACGCGATATTGTGCCCCATTGCCAGCAAAGACTTTTTGACATTCCCCAGCAGGCGTACAAGTTCGCTCTGTATCACGCTGGCAGGGATATACTCCTGCTGTGTCACACCTAATTTTATTTTTTCCTGGGCCGCCTTAGCCTCTTTCAAATCAGCCTCAGCCCGTAGCTTGCGGGTTTCTGAGCTTTCAGCGTTTTTCCCTGTGTAACGCCATTCCATGAGGGCTTTTATGTTCCATTTTCCACGGGACTCTTTTGGCGCGCCCTTTTTCTGCCACGTTGACAAAGTTTCGCGGGAAATCTGAAAGAACTGGCATGTATCTGCCGTGTTGAAAATAAATTTTTCTTCTTCTGTT
>OCTW011610567.1_pt1 | contig 34440 bp, 29 predicted proteins | sample 1539671 | NCBI WGS metagenome assembly OCTW01 (sample SAMN02144230, study PRJEB22623) | gut metagenome | biome: sheep rumen | host: Ovis aries | place: New Zealand
CCCGCCTCTGGGGATTCGGTTTTGTCGGCGAGTCTTCTCTGGAAGACGGCCGCGCAGTGTACCGCAGCACTGAGCGGTTCCGCGAAAAGTCGTCCGTTATCGTGCTGCTACGCCTCGACAAGGGCATTGTCGCTTCTCCCAATGCGCGCGAGATTCAGTTTAATGAAGTGCTTTCTGAAGCCCTCGAGGGCTCGTCTTACGACAAATCCGTAGCTCTTGGTGAAGACGAAGAAGACGTTGATGGCTGGATAATCCTGCTTGGAATGCTCACAAGCATGCTTATGAGCATCGGCCTGATTGTCGCGGGTGTGAGATTACATTATCGCTCGCTTCTTGGCGTGCCCTCCAAGAAAAACATCGACTGGTGCCGCGACGTACCTTACAAAGGAGATGTGCTCCAGGCCGAATTTGTCTGGCGCCAGCTGGCTTCAGGGGTGTCGCAGGACAGTCCTCTTGCCGGAGCGATGATACTGCGGATGGTTGAGCGCGGACATATCATCGTAGGGCGCGACCGCGACGACAAGGTAGAGTTCAGGTTTAACCCGGATGTCTCATTCGATGGCCTTCCAAGCAGTTACAAGGCGCTGTATGATATGATGCTTGAAGCCTCCGGCTCCGACAGTGTTTTGCAGGATAAAGAGTTCCCCCGCTGGAGCAAGTCCCACGCCAGGCGTATCGACAAATGGTACACCGCTCTGCGTAAAGATGCTCTTGAAAGTTTGTCGTCAGGCGGATACGCTTCCGCTTCAGGCAAGTTCAACGACATGGGCAAGGAGGAAAACCGTAAACTTGTGGGATTCAACAAGTTCCTCAAAGACTTTACTCTTGTGGGCGAAAGGACCGCCCGCGACGTGGGCCTCTGGAACGACTACCTGGTATTCGGCCTTCTGTTCGGCCTTGCCGACAAGGTAGCCAAGGAGCTCTCAAGCGTCGATCCTCAGGTATTCAGCGAAACGGTATTTGTCGCCCCCGGCACTGCACGCCAGATAATCTGGATGACCAACCGGATGGGTTACGCCATCACCAACGCCTCAGCCTCGGCCCAGATGAAGGCCGCCTCGGGCGGATTCGGTGGAGCCACCTCATTCGGCGGCGGAGGCGGCTTCTCGGGCGGCGGCTTCGGCGGCGGCGCAAGGTAGGTCCCCAAGGCTTCATGGAAGCCCGGAGCGCCAGGAGTCGGGTGGTAACCTACGCAGCGAGGAAACCGAGCATGCCTGCTACGTCGTCCTTAGCGAATGAGCGCTGCTCGCCGCTAGCCAGATTCTTGATCTGAATCAGGCCCTCGGCGGCTTCTGTTTCGCCGCAGATGGAGATGAACGGTATGCCTTTGTGGTCGGCGTAATCGAACTGCTTCTTGAGTTTGGAAGAGTCGGGGTAGATCTCGACGGCGATGCCGGCTGCCCTCAAAGCTGTCGCTACAGGAAGCACGTAGGCCGTCTCGCCCATATTGGCGAACAGCAGGGTAGAGGAAACTGCCAGACTGTCGGGGAATTTATCAAGCCCGGTGAGCACGTCGTAGATACGGTCGGCGCCGAAGCTGATTCCCACGCCGGACATGTCGGGAAGGCCGAAGATGCCGGTAAGGTTGTCGTAACGGCCGCCGCCGCTGATCGATCCGATCTCCCAGTCGAGGGCCTTGACCTCGAAGATGGCTCCGGTGTAGTAATTGAGCCCGCGGGCAAGCGAGAGGTCGATCTCGCAAGGGGTTGAGATCCCGGCCTGGCCGATGAAGCCGAAGAGCTCCTCGAGTTCGTCGAGTCCCTTCAGACCGATCTCCGAACCGGCCATGAGCGAACGCATCACGGATATCTTCTCGGCATTGGTCCCGCTGAGCGTGAGTACCGGCTCCAGAAGAGCGACGGCCTCGGGAGTGAGTCCCTTCTCCAACATCTCAGCCTTGACGGCGTCGAGTCCGATCTTATCGAGTTTGTCGATGGCGACCGTAATGTCGACTACCTTGTCGGGAGCGCCGCAGATCTCGGCGAGGCCGCTGAGGACCTTGCGGTTGTTGATCTTCACCAAAACTCTAATCCCAAGCCTTCGGTAGACTTCGTCGACGATCTGGACGAGTTCGAGCTCGCAGAGCTGGCTGCGCGAACCGATCACATCGACATCGCACTGCCAGAACTCGCGGTAGCGGCCCTTCTGAGGACGGTCGGCGCGCCAGACAGGCTGCATCTGGAACCTCTTGAATGGGAATGAGATCTCGTCGCGGTGCTGGACCACATAACGCGCAAAGGGCACGGTGAGGTCGTATCTGAGACCCTTCTCGCATACCTGGGAGGCCAGAGGCTTGTCGAAATCGACTCCGCTGAAGGCGTCTCCTGAATTGAGAATCCTGAAGAGAAGCTTGTCGCCCTCTTCGCCGTACTTGCCCATCAGGGTGGAGAGATTCTCCATCGCAGGGGTCTCAATCTGAGAGTATCCGAAAGTCTTGAAAACACTGCGTACAGTGTCGAAAATATAATTGCGCCAGGCCATCTCCAGACGTCCGAAATCGCGTGTCCCTTTGGGGATAGAAGGTTTTTGTGCCATATCGCGCAAATTTACTACATTTGTAAGGTAAAAAACACGACACGATGAAAAAATTTCTCAAAATGATGCTCGCAGTTATCTGCGGCGTCCTCATATTGAGGGTACTCGGCCTTCTGATCATAGGAATTATCGCATCTTCAGGAAGCAAGACGGTTCCTATCCCTTCGCAGGGGCTCCTCAAGGTCGATATGTCAAAGATAGCGCTCTCCGAGCAGGCTGATGCAGTCAACCCCTTTGCAGGAGGCGGTGCTGCGGCCAACATTACCCCGGTGGGTATCTATCAGGCTATGAGAGCAGTTGAGATGGCGGCGGAAGATCCTGCCGTCAAAGGAATCTACCTCAAGCCCGACAACCTCTCTACCGGAATCGCCCAGCTTCAGGAGTTCCGCTCTGCGCTCGCCAAATTCCGCCAGAGCGGCAAGCCGATAGTCGCGTACACGGAGAATCCGACAACCGGGTCGTATTATCTGGCATCGGTAGCGGACAAGGTCTATATGACCAGCTCCCAGGGCGGTACCCCTACCTTCACCGGCCTCAGCACCCAGCTCATCTTCCTCGGTGATCTTCTCGACCGCCTCGGCATCAAGGTGCAGCTGATCCGTCACGGCAAATACAAATCGGCAGGGGAGATGTATATCCGCTCCAGCGCAAGCGCCGAGAATTTGCTCCAGAACCAGGTCTTCATCGATGCGTTGTGGAAGTCGATGGTAGGCGAGATGGCGGCGAGCCGCGGTCTTACCCCCGACGATATCAATTTCGCCATCGACGACCTTCGCCTGTGCCTGCCTCAGGACTTCGTGGAGTATGGTCTGGTCGACGAGACCCTCACCAGAGCCCAGCTTGAGGACAAACTCGCAGTTCTCTCTCAGGTTGAGGATTTCAAGGGCGTGAAGATGATCCCGTTTGCTGATTATGCACTTAAGAAGATTACCACCAACGTGCGCTCCCGCAAGAAGATAGCCGTCGTCTATGCCAACGGCGAGATAGTCGACGGGCTCGACAAGACCAACGTCGATGGCGACCGTTTTGCTTCGATTATCGAAGGCATCCGCAAGGATTCCACCATCAAAGCGGTAGTGCTTCGCGTCAACTCTCCCGGCGGCAGCGTTGTGGCTTCCGAGAAGATCAAGAACGAACTCGACATGCTCGTTGCCGAGGGTAAGCCGCTCATCGCATCCTACGGCAACTATGCTGCCTCCGGCGGTTACTGGATCTCCAACAATGCCGACAAGATTTACTCTAATCCTACGACCATCACCGGCTCCATCGGAGTATTCGGAATGGTGCCCGATATCAGCAAGCTGCTCTCCGAGACAGCCCATATCGGTGTGAATGCCGTGTCCTCCAACAAACATGGTGACATGTTCTCCCTCACCCGCCCGTTCACCCCGGAGGAACTCGACTTCATGCAGCGCAGTATAGAAGCTATCTACACCCGCTTCGTCTCTCTCGTTGCAGAAGGACGCGACATGACCCCTCAGGCGGTTGACGATATCGCTCAGGGCCGTGTCTGGGCCGGCTCCGACGCGCTCGGCATCGGTCTTGTCGACGAGATCGGCACCATCGAGGACGCAATCGCCTACGCGGCAATCGCCGGCGGCGAGCCGGACCTCAAGGCCTGGAACATAGTGGAGTATCCTGCCCCTCAGACCCTCACCGACATAATAGTGAGCATGACGGGCCAGAACACCGAAGACTTCAGCGTCTACACAAAGTGGATGGATGACTGGAAACGCGGCAAGTGCGAATTCACATTCGCCAGCATGCCATACAAGATTGAGGTCAGATAAGACGAAGTTTTCCCTTGCGGACCTTGTACGGTCCGAAAATCTTGCCCCCGAGAGGGCGGCCGCTTGCGACGGACTTCTTCAGACGGAGAAGTCCGTCTGCGTTGAGCCGCCCTTCGGTGAAGCGGAACAGCAGGTATTCCCAGTGCTTGTAGGTCACGACCTTCTTCAGGTCGATAGCCCCGTCGGGAAGAATGCACTCAGAGGCGGCCTGCCGGTAATAGTCTTCGGCGATGTCGTCTACCTGGGCGAACCGCTCCATGTCGGCGGCGAAAGTGCGCAGGTATGAAGGATTGATTTCGGCAAAGACGGGCATCACCTTGCCTCTCAGATTATTGCGCTTGAAGGATGTGTCGGAGTTGGTGCTGTCTTCCCTCCAGCTGAGACCTTCCGACTCCATCCAGGCGCGAATTTCGGCGCGGCTCACGCCGAGCTGCGGCCTGAGGACCCGCGCGGGAAACTGCCCGCTGTCGCGGCTCATCCCGCGCAGGCCGCGCGTGCCGCAGCCCCGCAGAAGATTGAGCATGAGGGTCTCCGCATTGTCGTCAGCGTTGTGCGCCACCGCCACGGCATCGAAGCCCTCGCTCCGGCACAGCTCCGCGAACCAGGCGTAGCGCAGTTCGCGGGCCGCCATCTCGATCGAGATGCCGTGGGCGGTGGCATACTCCGCCGTGTCGAAAACCTTCACGAACAGCGGTACGCCGCGCGATGAGCACCACTCCCTGACGAACTGCTCGTCGCCGTCGCTTTCTTCGCCGCGAAGGCGGAAGTTGCAGTGGGCAACAGCGAACTCGGTCTGCTGTGCGAGTCCGGGCTCAACGGCAAAATCAGAAAGGGCACCGCGAAGCGCCCTTTCTGCCATATACATCGAATCGATGCCTCCGCTGACTGCAAGCAGCAGTTTCATTATTTGGAGGCGATGGTGTAAGTGAATGCGAAGCTCATGAACTCCTTGAACTGCCATCCGCGCGGGCTGGTGGTGCCGTCGTCGGCGGTGACGGTGACGTTGGGATCGTTGATCATCCAGGTCTTGAAGGAGAGCTTGATCAGCTTGGAGAGCTGCCAGTCGATGGCGTTGTCCCAGTTGATGCGGAAGTACGGCTCAGAGAGGTAGTCGGTGAAGACGGTGGCCTGCGACTCGATAGTGAGATTGTCGTTGATGACAAACTTGAGGTTGGCCTTGAGCTGGGCACCGAACTGGAACAGGGCGCTCTTGTAGAAACCTCCGAGGTTGTCTCCGGCAGCGACTGCGGCTACATAGGCGGCGTCATCCTCTGCGACTGCGAGCTTCATACCGTAGTTCGGACGAAGGGCGGGGTTGTTGACGATGGTGAAGCCTCCGGTCAGAGGTGCGAAGTTGATGTTGAACCAGCTGTTGGGCACCCACTGGATACCAAGTGCGAGGTTGGTGTAGGCAGGGGAGATGAAGCCCGAGATAGGGTCTTTAGCCGACCAGTTGCCTTCGGTGTCCTGTACGTATCCGCCGGGAGTGTCTGTGAACTGGCTGCGGAAATCGTACGAAGCGGTGTAGCTGAGTTTCGAATCGGCCTTGGTCTGGTAAGCCCACTTGCTCTCGAAATAGATACGGTCGTTGTTCTTCTGGAGAAGGCCTTCCATGTCGGAAGAATTGAGGAAACCGTAGTCGAGCTGCAGACGGTTGTTCCAGCTCATGAGGTCTTTCTTGTAGTCTGCCTTGGCATCGAGGTTGGATGCGAGGGTGAGGGTATTAGGACCACCGGCTGCCCAGTTGATGAGCTTGGTGTTGTTGATTCCGAGGCTGACTGCCAGGGAGTTGGTCCAATACTTGGGCTTGGGAGCGGCGGCTTCCTCGACGGGAGCGCCGGCGATGGCTGCGGCTGCATCCTCGGCTGCCTTCTGTACGGCATCCTGGGCGTATGCTCCGCTGATTGAAAGCGCAAGTGCGCTGATGATTACGATTGTCTTTTTCATATCTGTCTCAAATTAATAAGCGATTGCAAACACGACGCGGCCCTTGGAAGGCTTGCCGGAGTAGATGTCGACTCCTTCTTCCTCACACACGCAGCTGTCTACAGGGATGCAGCGGATGGTGGCCTTGGTCTCGTCCTTGATCTTCTGCTCGGTCTCGGCTGTGCCGTCCCAGTGGCAGAGAAGGAATCCTCCCTTCTTGATTTCTTCCTTGAACTCTTCCCAGGAGTCGCACTTGCGGATGTTGGCGTCGCGCCATGCGAGAGCCTTGTCGTAGATGCTCTGCTGGATGTCGGCGAGAAGTCCGTCGATGTGCCGGGCGATGCCCTCAAGCTGCATGGTTTCCTTGGTGAGGAGGTCGCGGCGTGCAACTTCCACCGTACCGGCAGCGAGGTCGCGTGCGCCCATTGCAAGGCGTACGGGCACTCCCTTGAGCTCCCACTCTGCGAACTTGAATCCGGGACGGAGTGTGTCGCGGTCGTCGATCCTTACGCTATGGCCGAGAGCTTCGAGCTGGGCCTTGATCTTTTCGAATTCGGCGATCACGGCGTCATGCTCTTCTTCGGTCTTGTAGATAGGGACCATCACTACCTGGATAGGGGCGAGCGCCGGGGGCAGTACGAGGCCGTTGTCGTCGCCGTGGGCCATGATGAGCGCGCCCATAAGGCGGGTGCTCACGCCCCAGGAGGTAGCCCAGACATACTGGAGCGAACCGTCCTTGTCGGCGAACTGCACGTCGAAGCTCTTGGCGAAGTTCTGCCCGAGGAAGTGGGATGTGCCGGCCTGGAGGGCCTTTCCGTCCTGCATCATAGCCTCGATGGTGAGGGTGTCGAATGCGCCTGCGAAGCGCTCGTTGGGGCTCTTGTGGCCGACGATTACGGGCAGAGCCATCGTCTTACGGGCGAAGTCGGCGTAGACATGGACCATCTCCACGGCCTTGGCCTGTGCTTCTTCGGCTGTGGCGTGGGCTGTGTGGCCCTCCTGCCAAAGGAACTCGGCCGTACGCAGGAACGGACGGGTGCGCATCTCCCAGCGCACTACGTTGCACCACTGGTTGCAGAGCAGGGGGAGGTCCCTCCAGCTCTTGATCCAGTTTTTGTAGACGCTCCAGATGATAGTCTCGGAGGTCGGGCGGACTATGAGTTCTTCTTCGAGTTTGGCGTCGGGATCGACGATCACTCCGTTGCCGTCAGGGTCGTTCATAAGGCGGTGGTGGGTGACCACTGCACATTCCTTGGCGAAGCCGGCGACATGTTCAGCCTCGCGGCTGAAGAACGACTTGGGGATAAAGAGGGGGAAGTAGGCGTTCTGTACGCCGGTTTTCTTGAATGCGGCGTCGAGCACGCTCTGCATCTTCTCCCAAATTGCGTAGCCGTAGGGCTTGATTACCATGCATCCTCTGACTGCAGACTGCTCCGCAAGGTCTGCCTTGACGACGAGGTCGTTGTACCACTGGGAGTAGTTCTCACTTCGGGGTGTGATTTCTTTTGCCATCGTATTTTGTCTTGAATATTACCGATAAAATTGCTAAAATTGCAGTTCCCGTGAGCGCGGGTACGTTTCTTGCGGGCAAAGATAGTAAAAAAATATCGTAGGAGGTTCAAGATGAAACGCAGTTTGATACTTTTTACGGCAGCCTTGATCTGTGCCGTCTCTTGCGGCACTGTCGGCCAGTATTCGGACGCCGCACCCTTCCAGGACGGCATCTACTATAAACCGGATCCCCGGGGGCGGAGTTCTGAACCGGCCACCGAGGAAGATTTCAGGACCAGGGCCTCTATCCGCAATTATGCCCGGCAGACCGATTCGGTTACAGTCGCGGTCGACGACCTGTATGATGGCTACTGGGGCTGGCGCCCTTACAGCTGGTATCCCTATCACTGGGGCTACTACTCCCATTGGGGCTATCCCTACTATCACTGGGGGTACTATCAGCATTTCGGCTATTCGTACTGGGGCTATCCATACTACTGGGATTATTACGGCTGGTATGATCCCTACTATTGGGACTACTACTACGGCTATCCCTACCACTACTACTACGGAGGCGGCGGTTACTACCGCGATCTCGGCAATTACACAAGACGCAACGGTTCGGCTACTGCGGGGGTCTACTCTCATCCCGTCAGTTCCGGCAGACCCGGCGCAGTGCGCAGCGTTTCGCGCGTGACAGGCTCGCGTACCGCATCGGCTGCGGCGCGGCGCGACCTCGACCATCTCAACTCCACCAGGACGACTCCACGGACTACCGCGGTAAACAGGGAACCCCGTACCCCTGAAATCCAAAATTATCGCCGTACCACTGCAACGCGCGCGCGCTCTTCTGCATCTTCTAACTACAATTATAGCGGCAGCCGTGATTCCGGCTCCTATCGCTACGAAAGCAATTCCCGTTCGGTCAGCAGCTCGAGGAGTTCCTCGGGTTGGAGCGGCGGCGGATCTACCCGATCCTCCGGCGGTTCTCATGCAGGCGGAAGTTCCCATAGCAGCGGAGGCTCGTATCATGGAGGCGGCGGCCGCAGATAAAGATATGAAAAAGACAGTAATCATACTTCTCGCTCTGATGAGCGCCGGCATAGCGGCTTCGGCTCAGTCGATGTACGACGGCTATCTGCTGGGCGAGAACAATTATTTCGGTTCGGCCAAGTCGACCGGCCTTTCCAATGCAGTCACGGCGCTTGGCGGCGACCTGGGAACCATCGGAATCAACCCCGCAGGTTCGGCGGTTGCCGGTTATTCGCAGTTTGTGGTATCGCCTGGCCTCAGCCTCTCCTGGGGCAGGACTCATTATGCCCTCACCCCCGAAGCATCGCAGCATCTTGGGCAAAATACCTTTGCACCAAAGTTCAAGCTTCCCAACATAGGCTTCTCGATGCGTTATGATACCGACTCCGGGTCGGCGCTGAAGTGCTTTGTTTTCGCTTTCACGGCCAATACGACCGGCGACTTCAACTCAAAGATGGTCAGCCGCGGAGTCAATCCCGTCTCTTCCCGTTTCGCAGAGATGGCTGCCGCCGCGACAGACCTCAATATCTCTCCGGACGATCTTATTTCCCAGAGCTTCTACGACAACGCGGACTACTCAAACTATTGGGATACCGCAATCGGTTACGATATAGGCCTTATCAACTCCTACGGAACCGACAACCGTTATGTAGGCTGCTCGGAAGTCCTTGACGACAGAGGTGATCACTACGTCCCCAGTCCCCTCGGGCAGACCTCCACGGTTACCCACGTAGGCTACAAGACGGACATGATTCTCAATTTCGGACTCAATTTCAGCGACAGGCTGTTTGTCGGATTGAATCTCGGCATTCCCTCGCTCGAGTACACCAATGTTGAGGATTTCGCCGAGGTCGCCCAGACCGTCGAAGATTTTCCGGTGTCGTTTACCTACAAAGACGGCACTACCGAAGACACATATTTCAGCGATGCCACCTATAGGTATAACTACTATGCCAAGGCGACCGGCATCTATGCCAAGTTGGGCCTTATATGGCTGCCTACCAACAGCCTGAGGCTCGGCCTTGCCTACCAGACCAGGACTGCCTTTACGGTCGAAGAAAGATGGCAGCACAGCGGCACGGTCAGCTACGACAACGGCAAGAGCTACAGCGGTTCGGGCCATGACGGCTGGTACACTTACGAGCTTTATGCACCTTCCGTGCTCAATGCCGGTATTGCATGGACATTCGGCCGCAGGGGACTGCTCAGCGTTGACTACGAGCTCACCAATTTCGGCCGCATGGAGTTCGGCGGAGCCGACGGAACAGAAGAAGACTATTCTTTCGAGAATACCGCGATCAGTGAGTTCAGCGGCGTGTCCCATACCCTCAGGCTCGGCCTTGAGGCCAATCTCACGCATTCTCTCGCCCTTCGTGCCGGCGGCTCTTTCAGGACTTCTCCCGAAAAGTATTATATCGACGATACAGGTGCTACCGTGGCATATCCTGACTACGACAACGACTATTTCCTCGGAAGGAAGCAGCTTCCCGCCACTTCGGCCCACTACGACGAATTCGTCTACGGAGGCTCGCTGGGCCTGGGCTTCAACCCCGCAGGGGCGTTTTTTGCAGATTTCGCAGTTCAGGGTACCCTGTATCCTGCAAGCGTCTATCAGCCATATCACGATTACGCAGATCTTTTCGCTCCGAGAATCCGCTCGAGAAGGGCCCTTATCGGAGCAGTAATCACACTCGGATGGAGATTTTAGTTTAGGAAATGAAATTTACAGCAAAGGAACTCGCCGAAGTCCTGAAAGGAACGGTAGAAGGTGACCCGCAGGCTTCCGCGAGCACATTCGCAAAGATTGAGCACGGCAAACCCGGACAACTCTGTTTTTTCGCCAACCCCAAGTACGAACAATACGTCTATACCAGCAAGGCCTCCATCCTTCTGGTAAACAAAGATTTTACTCCGAAGCAGCCTGTCACTCCCACCCTCGTCAGGGTTGAGAATGCGTACAGCGCTCTGGCCGACCTTCTGGACTACGTAAAGGCCCAGGGCAAGAGTTATCGCCGCCACCGCGGCCGCTGCCGTATAGCCCTCAGCGCCAAGATCGGGCGTAAGGTCTGGATTGGAGACTTCGTCACGGTCGGAAAGAAGGCGGTTATAGGCGACGGGACCAGAATTTCAGACAATGTCACCATCGGCGACAATGTCAGGATCGGAGAGAAGTGCATCATCTATCCGGGAGTCCACATCTTCGCAGACACCGTGATCGGCGACAGGACCATCCTCCATGCCGGCTGCATAATAGGCGACGACGGCTTCGGCAACGCCCCCCAGCCAGACGGTTCGTGGAAGAAGATCGAGCACGTCGGCAACGTGGTTATCGGCAACGACGTCGAGGTCGGGTCCAATACCTGTATCGACAAGGCTCCGATGGAGTCTACCGTCATAGCCGACGGCGTGCGTATCGACAACCTTTGCCAGATCGCTCACAACGTAGTTGTCGGCAAGAATACCGCGATGGCCGCCCAGACTGGTATTGCAGGCTCGGCCGTGATAGGCGAAAACTGTATCCTCGCCGGCCAGGTCGGAATCGTCGGCCATATCAAAATCGCCGACAGGACAACGGTGGGAGCCAAGTCCGGAGTAATCGGCAACGTACGCAAGAGCGGGGAAGTCCTGTTCGGAACTCCGGCTATTACCCACAAGACATATCTTAAGGCTTACGCAAAGTTTAAGGCCGCAGGGGAGGAATAATAAAAACTTTTCCTATCTTTGCGCCCGTTTTATATGAAACAGCACACACTTTCAAAGATTTACTCCTTCGAAGGCAAGGGTCTGCACACCGGGCTTTATGCCCATATGCAGATCTGTCCCGCCCCCGTAGACACGGGTGTAAGGTTTATCAGGACCGATCTTCCCAAGATTGGCGGTCATGAAGCCTATGCGGATGCCATCGCGGAGAATGTCTCCAAAACGGCGCGAAGCACTACCATTACCGGCCACGGTGTGTCTGTGAGCACGGTAGAGCATCTCCTTTCGGCCCTGACCGGCCTTGGAATCGACAACGCCTATGTGCGTATCGACAACCGCGAGGTCCCGATCCTCGACGGCAGCGCCAAGCCCTACGTGGATGCCATCGCCAAGGATGGTACCGTGGAGCAGGAGAAAGACAGAAAGTGGATTGAGGTCGATAAGACCATCGAGTATGTCAACCCCAAGACCGGATCCTGGATTAAAATTGAGCCGGCAGACAGCCTGACGGTTACCTCCACCATAGATTTTAACTCCAAGGTGATCGGGGTTCAGACCGTAGAGTGGGACCCTTCGAAAGACTATGCCTCGGAGATCGCACCCTGCCGTACTTTCTGTTTCCTCCACGAAGTGTTCGGAATGCTGCTTGCCGGCCTTGTCAAGGGCGGAAACGTCAACAACGCCCTGGTGATAGTTGAGAAACCTATCAGCAGGTTCAAGCTCCGCCTTATAGAGAGAGTTTTGAAGCACCCCGACCTTGAGGTCACGGAAGCCGGATATCTCAGCAATGTCGAGCTTCGTTTCCCCGACGAGTGCGGGCGCCACAAACTCCTCGACCTCCTCGGAGATCTCCGCCTGTGCGGAGGCTTCCTCAAGGCCAAGGTGACCGCCTATAAGCCCGGCCACAGCATCAATACCAAAGTTGCACAAATGTTAAAGTAGTTTCGATATGAACAATATTCATCCTCTTGCCACCGTCCATCCGGGCGCAAAACTCGGCGACAACGTCGAGGTCGGTCCTTACGCATACATCGACGACAATGTCGAGATCGGCGACGGCTGCAAGATCTATCCCCACGCCACAATCTTTTCTTATGTGAAGATGGGCAAGGACTGCACCGTTTTCCCGGGAGCAGTGGTCGGGGCCATCCCTCAGGATCTTAAATTCGACGGCGAAGTCACCTACGTAGAAATCGGCGACCGCGTCAATATACGCGAGTGTGCAACCATCAACCGCGGAACCAAAGCCAGCGGCAAGGGCGTGACCCGCATCGGCAACGACGTCCTCATCATGTCTTACGTGCATGTTGCCCACGACTGTACGGTCGGCAACCACTGCATCCTCGTGAGCTATGTGGGAATCGCCGGCGAGACCGATGTCGACGACTGGGCCATCCTCGGCGGCAGCACCGTCGTCCACCAGTTCTCCCGTATCGGCAAGCATGCCATGGTCGGGGGCGGCAGCAAGGTCAACAAAGACATCCCGCCGTACGCCCTTTGCGGCCGCGATCCTATCTGCTACGCCGGTGTCAACATCGTCGGCCTTCGCAGGCGCGGTTTCGATTCGGATACCGTCCGTATGATCAAGGACATCTACGATACAATCTACTACCAGGGCAACAACGTCACCGACGGACTCGCCAAGGTAGAGGCCGGATTCCCCGATACTCCCGAGAAGGCAGAGATCATCAACTTCATCCGCAACTCCAAGCGCGGTATCGTACGCGGCAACGACGTCACCGAAAAGGGCGTCATCGAGTAAGCCCGTCCGATGCTGCTCAGTACAGCATATTTCCCTCCTGTAGAGTACTTCACCGTGTTGGCGAAGTACTCTGTTTGTATAGACCCCACTGAGAACTACACCAAGCAGACCTACCGCAACCGCTGCCGCATACTCACCGCGGGCGGGCCGGAAGATCTGCGCGTCCCGATAGTACACGACGGCAGGCGTCTGATTACCGAAATCAGGGTAGACTACGCCGAGGACTGGCTCCGCCGTACTAAATATGCTATCGACACGGCCTACTACAGTTCTCCGTTCTTCGAGTATTACCGCGACGAACTTTTCGCGCTGATGGGCCGGAGGCCGGAGACTCTCTGGGAACTCAATTCTTCGCTTACTGACTTTTTCTGCCGGAAGATAGGCATCGCGCCGGTCTGGTGTTCCCGCGCCGAAGCGGGTGAGGACCTGCGAACTCTGATCCATCCGAAGAAGGCTCCGCTTCTTCCGACCCGCGAGTACTGGCAGGTCTTTCGGGAGAAGTATGGCTTTGTGGGTAATCTTTCCGTGATGGACCTTCTCTTCAACGAGGGCCCCGAAAGTATTTGCATATTGAAATAATAATCCCTATATTTGCACACGTGAAAGAGAGATAGGAGGCCGCCCGGGCCGCCTATCTTTGTTTTTTGAAAGGCCATATGAACAGATCAGAATTCGAATCAGTGCTGCAGAAGGCAGCGGAGCAGAGAGGCTGCAAGGTCGTCGACCTCATCTTCGACGACGATGAAAACGTCTTTGAGGTAACCATCGACAGGGAAGAGTCCCCGGTCGACATTGAAGACTGCGAGTTCGTCCACAGGGCGATACTCGATGCCTTCGACCGCAACATCGAGGACTACTCGCTTACCGTCAGTTCCGTTGGACTCAGCCCTGAAGAGGCCGACAAGCTTTTGGAAACAGTAAAAGAATAACACATACAATGGAAAAAGAAAAAGTAGTGACTCTCATTGATGCCTTCAAGGACTTCAAGGAAGAGAAAAGCATTGACCGTCCGGTGATGATGGGCGTTCTCAAGGACGTATTCCTCACCCAGATTGCGAAGACCTACGGCAGCGCCGACAACTTCGACGTAATTATCAACGTCGACAAAGGTACCTGCGAGATTTACCAGAACTTCGAGATCGTCGAGACCGTCGAGAATCCCAACACGGAGATGACCCTCGAGCAGGTCGTGGCCGACAGCGGTGACGACGACTACGAGATTGGCGACCAGTACACCAAGAAGCTCAGCCTCGAGAGTTTCGGCCGTCGCGGTATCCTCAACATCCGCCAGAACCTTCAGGGCCGTATCATGGACATCGAGAAGGCCAACGTCTACAAAAAATACTCCGAGAAAGTCGGTGAGCTCTTCACGGGAGAGATTTATCAGACATGGAGCAAGGAAGTCCTCATCCTCGACGAAGACGGCAACGAACTCCATATCCCCAAGTCGGAGCAGATCCCCGGAGAACACTTCAAGAAGAACGACACCGTTCGCGCGATCATCAAGACCGTCGAGATGCGCGGCAACACTACCCCTTACATCATCCTTAGCCGTACTTCCCCCGAGTTCCTCGAGAGGCTCTTCGAGCAGGAGGTCCCCGAGATTGCGGATGGTCTTATCACCGTCAAGAAGGTGGTTCGCATCCCCGGCGAGCGCGCGAAGGTAGCAGTCGAGTCGTATGACGACCGCATTGACCCTATCGGCGCCTGCATCGGTGTGAAGGGCGGCCGTATCATGGGTATCGTCCGTGAGCTCCACAACGAGAATATCGACGTGATCCAGTACACCCAGAACCCTCAGCTCCTTATCCAGCGCGCCCTCACCCCGGCGAAGGTCTCCTCGATCGATATGGGCGAGACTCCTTCCGACAAGGTGAAGGTCTACATGCAGCCCGACGAGGTTCGCAAGGGTATCGGCCGCGGCGGCTGCAACATCGCCCTCGCAGGCATGCTTGTCGACCGTGAGATCGAAGTCTGGCGCGAAGTGCCGAAGGGAGAGCAGGAGGAAGAAGACGTCGCACTCGACGAATTCGCAAACGAGATCGACCAGTGGGTCATCGACAAACTCAAAGCTATCGGCTGCGACACCGCCAAGGATGTCCTTGCAATCGATCCTGCAGATGTCGCCAAGCGCGCCGATCTTGAGGACGAGACAGTCGAGGATGTTATGCGCATCCTGAAGGCTGAGTTTGAAGATTAAGTTAAATTTTAGGGGTTATTTATGGCAGAAATCAGACTTAACAAGATAGTAAGGCAATTCAATGTCGGCCTCGGCGACCTGGTGGATTTCCTCAGGAAGCAGGGAGTCGATATCGACGAAAATCCGAACGCTAAGGTTTCGGACGAGTACATGCCCGCGATCGCAAAGGCATTCGGCAAGGACCTTGAGGCTAAACAGGCCGCAGAGCAGGTCGACATCAAGATCTCCGAAATCCTTGAGCGCTCAGGCAAGAAGCAGAAGGCGGAGGCTGAGGAGGAGGAAGACCTCGAACAGGTCATCACCATCAAGTCCAACACCTTCATTAACGACAAGAAAGAGGCTCCCAAGCCGGCAGAGCCGGAGCCGGTCGCTCAGCCGGAACCGGTCGCAGAACCCGAGCCGGTGGTCGAACCTGAACCGGAACCCGTGGCTGAGCCCGAGCCGGAGCCGGTGGCCGAACCTGAGCCTGTCGTAGAGCCCGAGCCCGCGGCTGAGCCTGAACCGGAGCCCGTGGCTGAACCCGAACCCGAGCCGGTGGCCGAACCCGAACCGGAGCCGGTGGCTGAGCCCGAACCTGAGCCGGAACCTACCCCCGCTGCTACAACCCCGGCAGCGGCAGCGGCTTCAGGCCCGACCCTCAAGGTAGTCGGCAAGATTGACCTTAGCCAGTTCGACAAGAAGCCCGCCAAGAAGCGCGAACGCATCTCCAAGCAGAAGGTAGACCTCGCAAAGGCCGGCCAGAATGCATCCAACAACCGAAGCTCCAACCGCTCCGATTCCAACCAGGGCGGCGGCAAGGGCTCCAAGCGCGACCGTGGCGAGCGTTTCAAGCCCGCTATGAGCGAGGCCGAGCAGGAGAGGATGCAGCAGGAGATCCAGAAGCAGGTCAAGGAGACCTACGCCAAGATGAACGAAGGCAAGAAGAACAACTTCGGCGCCAAGTACCGCAAGGAGAAGAGGGAGGCCGTAGCAGCCAAGGCTCAGGAAGAGTTCGAGGCTCAGGCTGCGGAGAACAAGGTCCTCAAGGTCACGGAATTCGTGACTGTCAACGACCTCGCCACCCTTATGAACAATACTCCAGTGGTCAAGGTGATCGGAGCCTGCATGAGTCTTGGTCTGATGGTGTCCATCAACCAGAGGCTCGATGCAGAGACTCTCGTGCTCGTGGCAGAGGAATTCGGCTACAAGGTCGAGTTTGTCACCGCCGACATCTCCGAGGAGATCGAAAGCGAGCAGGAGCCCGACCGTGAGGAAGACCTCGTCACCCGTCCTCCGATTATCACCGTGATGGGCCATGTCGACCACGGTAAGACTTCGCTGCTCGACTACATCCGCAAGTCCAACGTCATCGCCGGCGAGGCTGGCGGTATCACCCAGCATATCGGAGCATACAACGTCACGCTCGAAGACGGCCGCAGGATCACCTTCCTCGACACTCCGGGCCACGAAGCCTTCACGGCCATGCGTGCCCGCGGTGCCCAGATGACCGACCTTGCCATCATCATCGTCGCAGCCGACGACGCCGTGATGCCTCAGACTATCGAGGCTATCAACCATGCTCAGGCTGCAGGCGTTCCTATGGTATTTGCTATCAACAAGATAGATAAGCCGGGCGCCAACCCTGACACCATCCGTCGCCAGCTCTCCGAGATGAACATCCTCGTCGAGGACTGGGGAGGCAAGTACCAGTGCCAGGAGATCAGCGCCAAGAGCGGTATCGGAGTGAACGAACTCCTCGAGAAGGTGCTTCTCGAGACCGACCTTCTCGACCTCAAGGCCAATCCGAAGAGGCTCGCGCAGGGTGCGGTTATCGAGTCCTCGCTCGACAAGGGCCGTGGCTATCTCGCTACCGTGCTCGTCCAGAACGGTACTCTCCATCCGGGAGACTGCATCCTTTGCGGAAGCTTCTTCGGCAGGGTTCGCAGCATGTTCAATGAGCGTGGACAGAAGGTGCAGGAGGCAGGTCCTTCGACCCCTGTGTCCGTGCTTGGACTCAACGGAGCTCCGGCGGCAGGCGAGAAGTTCCTCGTGATGACCGACGAAAAGGAAGCCAAGAGCATCGCCGGCAAGCGCGAACAGCTCATCCGTATCCAGGGCATCAAGACCCAGAAGCATATGACTCTCGAAGAGATCGGACGCCGTATCGCTATCGGCAACTTCAAGGAGCTCAACATTATCGTCAAGGGCGATGTGGACGGCTCCGTGGAGGCTCTCTCCGACTCCCTGATCAAGCTCTCCACCGAGGAGGTCAAGGTCAACGTGATCCACAAGGCGGTCGGCGGCATCTCGGAGTCCGACGTGCTGCTCGCACAGGCTTCCGACGCCGTGATCGTCGGATTCCAGGTGCGCCCGACGCCGGAGGCCCGCAAGGCCGCCGACAACGAGGGTATCGAAATCCGCCTCTACTCGATCATCTACGACTGTATCAACGAGATCAAGGACGGTATCGAGGGTATGCTCGAGCCTGAGAAGAAGGAAGAGGTCATCGCTACCGCAGAGGTCAAGCAGACCTTCCGTATCAGCAAGGTCGGAACCATCGCCGGATGTATCATCCGCGACGGCAAGATGGTCCAGAAAGCCAAGGTACGCCTTATTCGTGACGGTATCGTCGTGTACACGGGCGAACTTTCATCCCTGCAGATCGGCAAGGACGCCGTCAAGGACGTCGCAGCCGGCAAGGAGTGCGGTATGGCTATCGCCGGCTACAACGACATCAAGGAGCGCGATATCATCGAGGCATACCAGATTGTCGAGATCAAGCGAACCCTGTAAGACTATTCAGTCAGTTTGCGGTATTTGAAACGCTTCGGTTCCACAGAACCGAGGCGTTGTTTTTTGTTCTCTTCGTACTCGGAGTAACTTCCCTCGAAGAAATAAACCTGCGAATCGCCCTCGAAAGCGAGAATATGGGTGGCGATACGGTCGAGGAACCAGCGGTCGTGGCTGACGACTACAGCGCAGCCGGCGAAGTTCTCAAGTCCTTCTTCGAGTGCACGGATGGTGTTGATATCCACGTCGTTGGTGGGCTCGTCCAGCAGGAGTACGTTGCCTTCGTCCTTGAGCGTGAGAGCGAGGTGGAGCCTGTTGCGCTCGCCGCCGGAGAGCACGCCGCACTTCTTCTCCTGGTCTGCGCCGCTGAAATTGAAGCGGCTTACCCACGAGCGGGCATTGATATCGCGGCCGCCCATGCGGACCCATTCGTTGCCGTCGGCGACAGTCTCGAAGACCGTCTTGTCGGGATCGATGCTCTTGTGCTGCTGGTCTACATAGGCGATCTTCACGGTGTCGCCTATCTCAATCGAGCCGCTGTCGGGCTTGTCGAGGCCCATGATAAGGCGGAAGAGCGTGGTCTTGCCTGCTCCGTTGGGACCGATGACGCCGACTATTCCTGCAGGCGGCAGGACGAACGACAGATGCTCGAAAAGTAGTTTGTCGCCATAGGCCTTGCTTACGTCGTGGAACTCTATGACTTTGTTGCCAAGATGGGGTCCGTTGGGGATATAAATCTCGAGATTGCTTTCTTTCTCCTTCGCATCCTCGGAAGCAAGTTTTTCGTAGGCGCCGAGACGGGCTTTCTGCTTTGCCTGGCGGGCCTTTGGAGCCATTCTGACCCATTCGAGTTCGCGCTCGAGAGTCTTTCGGCGTTTGCTTTCCTGCTTTTCTTCGAGGGCAAGCCTCTTGGTCTTCTGGTCGAGCCAGCTGGAGTAGTTGCCCTTCCAGGGAATGCCTTCGCCGCGGTCGAGTTCGAGGATCCAGCCGGCGACGTTGTCGAGGAAGTAACGGTCGTGGGTGACGGCGATGACCGTACCCTTGTACTGCTGGAGATGGGCCTCGAGCCACTGAATGCTCTCGGCATCGAGGTGGTTGGTGGGCTCGTCGAGAAGCAGCACGTCGGGCTCCTGGAGCAGCAGACGGCACAGCGCGACACGGCGGCGCTCGCCTCCGGACAGTTCGCTGATCTTCTGGTCGGACGGAGGGCACTGGAGGGCGTCCATGGCCCTTTCGAGCTTGGCATCTATCTCCCAGCCGTCGCAGTGGTCGATCTTCTCGGTGAGTTCCCCCTGCCTTTCGATAAGGCGGGCCATCTCGTCATCGTCCATGGGTTCCATGAACTTCATCGATATCTCGTTGTATTCGTTCAGGAGGTCCATGGTTTCCTGCACGCCTTCCTGAATAACATCGAGGACGGTCTTGTCGGGATCCATCTTCGGCTCCTGTTCGAGGTAGCCTACTGAGTACCCGGGTGCCCAGACGACCTCGCCGCGGGTGGGCTTCTCCACTCCGGCGATGATTTTCAGCACGGTAGACTTGCCGGCGCCGTTGAGTCCGATGATGCCTATCTTGGCCCCGTAGAAGAACCCGAGGTAGATATCCTTGAGGATTGCCTTGTTGTTGTGGGGGAGGATCTTGCTCACTCCGTTCATCGAGAATATTACTTTTTCGTCTGCCATGGTGAATGCTGTTTTCACAAATTTAGCATAATTTTCCTATCTTTGCAGACGGAATTGAGGTGTGGTGTAATGGTAGCACTGCAGATTTTGGTTCTGCCTGCCCAGGTTCGAATCCTGGCACCTCAACAAAAAAAGCAACGGTTAGTGGCGCAGAGTCATCTAACCGTAAAATGTTTTAAGAGATGAAAAAGCTGATTACCCTCGTATTACTGCTTGCGCTGGCGGTGCCGGTGCTGGCGCAGGACTATGACTTCGAGCCGGAAGAAAAGTGGACGGTCAAAGCCAATGCTGCTTATCTCCCTACAGTACCTATCCTCATTGATTTGTTTGGCGGCATTTTCGCCGGAATCGCGATAGGCCTCAATAAAGACTCCAACGAGACGCTCGACTTCACGACCCCTCCTTACATCAGCGTCGAGGGCCTTTACAGTTTCAATGAAGACTGGTCGGCCGGTCTCAGCGTGGGCTATTGCGGAACTGTTTTTAAGACAGTCGATAAAGACACCCGAGAGGTGCACAATAGGTCGACGATTACTTTGATTCCAATCAATGTCGAAGGACGTCTCAACTACATGAACCGTCCGAAGTGTAAGCTCTACGGCTCTCTTGAGGCCGGAATCTTCCTCAATTTAGGCAACGGCGACGGTTCGCCTGTCGTCCCGGACGTTCAGCTCAACCCTATCGGTGTTGAATTTGGACGCCGCTTCTTCGGCAGTGTTGAACTTGGAATCGGAATGAACTATACCGGTGTCCGTGGAGGTATAGGTTATAGATTCTAAACCGCCCGATGAAAAGAGAGACTAAAGCCTGGCTGATAATACTGACCCCTTTCCTTGTAGGTCTGCTGCTGGGGATTCTTGTCGGCTCGTGTATGAGCCGCGGCTCCCGCAAAGCCGTGCAGGAAGAAGAGTCCCGTCAGGAAGCTTCGGATGCCGTCAGCGAGCCTGAAACCTCGTCTGATACCCAGATCATAATCGAAGACGGTGAGATCGAAGAGACCGTGCCCGAAAGGGAGAAGAAGGAGATAATCTATGGAAGGAAATCGCTGCCGTACGGAAAGATTTTCGCTGATCTCAACGACGAGCACCTTGCGGCCGCTCAGCGCTACGGCCTGAAGCATACGCCCAAGACGCGGGACGACGTCAACACCGGAGGTCTCGTGGAGATCAAGGACAACGACTACATCAAACTCTGGGATCTCAAGTATTCCGTGCCCTATCTGACCAAGAGTGCGGCCCAGGAGCTTGATATCATCAGCCGTGCATTCCACGACTCTCTTGCCAACCACAAACTCCTTAACTACAAGTTGGTCGTATCGTCAGTCCTCCGTACCGATGAAGACGTGGCGAAACTTCGCCGCCGCAACGGCAATGCTTCCGCCAATTCCGCCCACTGCTACGGCACTACCTTCGATATCGCCAACCAGCGCTACTGGCGTGACGACGAAGACATTCAGGACGCGCGCATGCAGCCATACGAACTTAACAAGGTAATGGGCGAGGTCCTCATGGACCGAAAGAAGCAGGGCAAGATCCTCTGCAAGTACGAGAGGAACCAGCACTGCTTCCATATTACGGTGTGCTATTAGAGCACTCTAGAATCCCATTCCGAACATAACCCAGAAACGTTCTTCCATCTGCTTCCAGCGGGTGGAAGTTTCGTTATAGACTTTTTCGGTGCAGGCGTCTTCCTGAGCAAAAATGCCGGTGCAGCTGAGCACCGCACCGGCAAGTATGAGGAGTATTCTTCTCACTATTTTGCGAAGAGCTTAAAGATGCTCTGGAGTGAGGAAACTGCCTGCGAAACTTCGTTGGAAGCTGCGCCTACAGTCGAGATGGCGTTGGTTACTGCTGTAGCGGTGTTGGCGGCGGTGTTGGCAGCCTGAGCGCTTGTTGCAGCGGCCTGGTTCTGGGCAGTCTGAGCAGCCTGAGCAGCCTGAGCCTGTGCAGTTCCGGCCTGGGCTGCGGCGGCAGTGATTCCGCTCGCGATGAGGCTTGTCGCCGCTCCCTTCACTGCAGAAAGGTCAATGCCGGCGATGTTGGTAAGACCGTTCACGACGGGAGTGCTGTTGCTCTGGTTCACGAGGTTGTTGGAACCGAGAATAAGTCCGGTAGCGAACTCTTTGATGTAAGCTGATTTGTCGACGGTGCCGGCATCCTTAAGCTCGGTAACGGCCTGCGAAAGGGCTGCGAGATTGAGGATGTTGTTGATGTTGGTCATGTCGATCTTGCCATCGGTCTTGTACTGGGTGTAGAGGCTTCTGAGGGCTGCGCCCGATGCCTGGCCGTTGGATGTAGGGGTGGCGGTTGTGGCGGTGGAACCTCCTAAGATGCCGCAAGAGGTGGCGAGCATCAGAGCTGCTGTTGCAGCGAAAATGGTAGAGAGTTTCATTGTAGTATTGTTTTGTTGATGAATTATCTTTTCTCTTTAAAAAATTCTGTCACGGGTCTGGAACATTCCTCTTCCAGGATTCTCTGCGTGACCTCCGTTTTCGGGTGGAGCAGGGAAGGGTAGAAGAGCGAATACCCGCGCTTCGGGTCGGGGGCACCGTAGACGATGCGGCCTACCTGGGCCCAGTTCATCGCCGCCGCGCACATCGGGCATGGCTCCACGGTTACGTAGACGGTGCAGTCCTTGAGGTACTTGCCTCCCTGGGCTTCCATGGCGGCGGTCAGGGCGATCATCTCGGCGTGGGCTGTGGCATCAGACAGGCGCTCGGTCATGTTGTGGCCGCGCGAGATGACTCTTCCTCTGCAGGTAATGACCGCTCCGATGGGCACTTCACCCTCCGTTGCGGCATCCTGTGCTTCCCTCAGCGCCTCGCGCATGAATCTTTCGTCCTGTTCCATCCTTACAAATTTAACAAAAAAAACAAACGGTGATAATTTCGGAGCCGATTTTGACAAAGTTTCAGTATATTTGAAACTCGTATGAAACTTTTTCTGATAGACGGTCACGCGCTCATCTTCAAGATGTACTATGCGTTCCTTGGAAGGCCGATGGTCAATTCCAAGGGGGAGGATACCTCCATCCTGTTCGGATTCACTAAATATCTTCTCGAACTGATCGAGAGGGAGAAGCCAAGTCATATTGCCGTGGCGTTCGACCCTCCGGGAGGTACATTCCGCAACCAGCTCTATCCCGAGTACAAGGCCAACAGGACGGAGACGCCACAGCTGGTAATCGACGCTCTCGACCCGCTGACAGAGATTGTCAAGTCGATGGGTATCCCCGTGCTGATGGTAAAGGGATTCGAAGCCGACGATGTGATCGGTTCGATGGCAAAGCGCTCGGCCTCGGAAGGTTTCGACGTGTACATGGTCACCCCCGACAAAGACTACGGGCAGCTGATCGAGCCCCACATCTGGCAGTACAAGCCCGGCAAGGGCGGCTCGGACAAGGAACTCTACGGAGTGAAGGAAATCTGTGAGAAGTACAAGATCGATTCTCCGCTGCAGATGATCGACATCCTGACCCTCTGCGGCGATACCGCCGACAATGTGCCCGGAGTGCAGGGCGTAGGGCCGGTTGGGGCGGCGAAGTTCCTCGCCAAATACGGAAGTGTAGAAAATATCTACGCCCACCTCAGCGAGCTGACCCCCAAGCAGCAGGAGATGTTCAAGGCTGCGATGGAGTATCTGCCGCTCAGTAAGAAACTCGTCACCATCAAGACTGACATCCCGCTTACGGCAACCGCCTCCCAGATGCTTCTGAAGACCGACCTCGGCCCGGAACTCATCGGCTGGCTCGACCGTTACGAGATGCCTTCGCTCAAGCGCCATGCACGCAATATCTGGCAGCTCCCGGCCGGTTCGGGTATGCCCGCCGGGCCATCTGCAGGCCAGGGAAGTGGAGCCGCTCAGGAGGCAGCCGACATGCCCCTATTCGACTCAGATCCGGCTGACGACCTTCCCGAGCCCCAGGGCCCCCGTGAAATCGGCACTCTCGAGTACCTTGAGGTCACGCCGGCAGAAATCATGCAGGACATCAAAACCATTGGCAAATGCGCAGTCGTCGTCTCGCAGGGGAAAGTGACCCTTGCCACTGCCGATAAGGCGGCGAGTGCCAAGCCGGCTGATTTCAAACAGATACTTACAGACCCTTCGATAGTCAAGTGCGGCTTCGCAATCAAGAGCCAGATGAATGAACTGGCCGCGGCAGGAGTCGAACTCGCAGGCCACATTCTCGACTCCGAGCTGATGCATTACCTTCTCAATCCCGAGCGCAGTCACCAGTTGGATTTCCTCTCTGAGCACTACCTCGGACTCGAACTTGAAGGAAGCGCACCGGCGACCGAGGGCAGCCTCTTCGATGCCGACGGGGAAGCCCTCAGCGATAAACCATCTTCTCGCGAGGCCGTCATCGTCTACCGCCTTGCCCTGAAACTGCGCGAAGAACTCGGAACCGGGAAGGCCGCAGAACTCTACGACAAGATAGAAGAGCCTCTCATCGGAGTGCTCGCCCGCATGGAACAAGTCGGCGTGAGGATCGATCCCGGCTCGCTCAAGGAATTCGCCGACGGTCTCAGGACCACCGTTGCCCAGAGGGAAGCGGAGGTGCGCGAACTCGCAGGAGTTCCTACGCTCAACGTCTCCTCGCCCAAGCAGATAGGCGAAGTCATCTTCGAGAAACTCAAGCTTGATCCCAAGGCCAAAAAGCCCGTCAAAGGGTCGTGGCCGACTGACGAAGAGACTCTTCTCAAACTCCAGGACCAGAGCCCGATAATTGATGCCATACTCGATTACCGCGGTACCCGCAAACTCCTTTCGACCTATATCGAGCCGCTCCCCGGATACATCAGTGAGAAAGACGGCCGCGTCCATACCACCTTCAATCAGGCCCTTACCTCTACCGGCCGCCTGAGCAGTTCCAATCCCAACCTGCAGAATATCCCTATCCGCACGGAGCAGGGCCGCGAGATCCGTAAGGCCTTCACCGCCCCCAGGGGGAGCGTGATCATGTCGGCCGACTATTCGCAGATTGAGCTGAGACTGATGGCCCATCTGTGCGGCGATGAGCACATGAGGCAGGCTTTCCGCGAGGGGCAGGACGTCCATGCCGCGATGGCCGCGAAGATTTTCCACAAGCCGCTCGCAGAGGTGAGTCCCGACGACCGCAGGGTCGCGAAAACCGCCAACTTCGGTATCATGTACGGCATTTCTTCGTTCGGCCTCGCCCAGCGCCTGCACTGTTCGCGCAAAGAAGCGGCCCAGATCATCGAGGACTATTTCGCTTCGTTCCCGACCATCCGCTCCTTTATCGACGGCACGCTCGACGCCGCCCGCCGCACGGGCTATGTGGAGACGATCTTCGGCCGCCGGCGCTATGTGCCCGACGTGAATTCGCACAATGCCAATATCCGTGCGATGGCCGAACGCAACGCCGTCAATGCCCCCATCCAGGGGAGCGCAGCCGACATCATCAAACTTGCGATGATCGGCGTAGACCGCGCCCTCATGCAGCAGGGACTTCGCAGCCGCATGGTTCTTCAGATTCACGACGAACTTGTGCTTGAAGTGCCCCAGGACGAGATCCAACCGGTCAAAAGAATTCTTACGGAGCAGATGGAGGGGGTGATGCCCCTCAGCGTTCCGCTCACAGTTGAATGCAATTATGGAAAGAACTGGCTCGAAGCCCATTGACGAGCTTGTGAGGCTCGCGATGATAGGCGACGGCGCCGCTTTTACGGCGCTGTGGGATACCCATATCGACGCTTTGCGCACCTATCTGAAATCGACGATGAAAACCCTCGACGACTTCTACGTGGATGACATCTGTTCGAGAAGTTTCGAGAAGGCTTTCAGGCAGATAAAAACGTATGATCCGTCACGTAGTCACTTCTTTACCTGGCTCAAGACCATAGCCCACAATACTGCGCTGGATATCATCGAGGCCGAGCACCGCGCCGGCAGGGAGACGGTTTCTCTCGACGACAATCTTCAGGCGAATATCGATACGGTAACCGATGCCGAGTCAGACGCCCTCGATGCCATCATCCACGATGAAGACGAGTCGCGTACGCGAGCCTATGTCGACGGCCTTCCCGACCTCTATCGGGAGGTTGCGCGTATGCGTCTTATAGACGGGCTCCAATACAAGGAGATAGCCGAAGAACTCGGCATGGAATTAAACACAGTCCGCACCCGTATCCGCCGGGCCAAGGACCTAATCGAAAAAATGAAGAGAGATGAGCATGATGCCTGACAAGGAGCAGTTTTCGCAGATGTGCGAACTCTACCGCGAGTGGAACGGAAAGATCAACGTCGTTTCACGCAAGGATATCGACAACCTCTACGAACACCACATCCTGCATTCGCTCTCGATTTATGAGTATATGCAGCGGAAGGGACTGTTGCAGCCTGGACTTCGGGTTCTTGACCTGGGTACCGGCGGGGGATTCCCGGGAATTCCCCTGGCATCGGTGATGCCGGACACCAACTTTACCCTTTGCGATTCTATCGCTAAAAAGATCAAAGTCGCGCAGGCTGTCGCAGAGGGTCTCGCGCTGAAAAACGTCACTTGCATTTGCGCCAGGGCGGAGACTCTCGCCGGTCCTTTCGACTGGGTTGTCTCGCGGGCCGTCACCTCGCTTGACGCTTTCTATCCTTGGGTGAAAGGCAAATTCACAAAGGGTATCCTCTACCTCAAAGGTGGCGATGTCCTCCCGGAAATCTCACAAATGTGTTCAAAATGCAAGGTCGATCCCTCCAAGGTGAGCGTATGGCCCGTCAGTGAATGGCTTTCCGATGATTATTTCGCAGAAAAATTTGTAATTGAGATAAGAAAATAATATCTTTGCCCTCCCAAATCGAAAAACAAAAAAAGCATAAGATATGAAAAGGACATTCCAACCCTCACGTCGCAAGAGAGTCAACAAGCACGGTTTCCGTGAGCGTATGGCTTCTGCAAACGGCCGCCGCGTTCTTGCAGCGCGTCGCCGTCACGGCCGCAAGAAACTCACCGTTTCCTCTGAGGACCGCTTTTAATTGATGCCGTCAGGCTCGATTAAAAAAGGGTTGGCGATGTGCCAACCCTTTTTTGTTATTCTTCTCCGAGGAACATCGGATCCCATGCGGGGAGCATGACGGGCTCCTGATCCAGGTAGCCTGCGAGATCTTCGGGAATGTATTTGCGCTCCACCACAAGACGGAACATGTACTCGTCAAACCACTCGTCGGTCATGATGATGTTGCCCTGGTAGCCGGAAGATGCGCCCCAGCTGTTCTCAACCATCCACTTCAGTGGCTTGCCGTCTTTGATGTCGACAGCAATAAGGGTCATGGCATGTGAAGAACCGCTGGCGTGGGTTTGGATGCGCTGCTTCTTGTCCATGGTGTACCGGACGCCCAGCAGGGATTCATAGTCGAAATTGGCGAGGTCGGCAACGCCCTTATTGCGGTCAAGGAACTTGCCCACGTCACATGAAAAATACATTGCATTGCCGTCCTTGATGGAGGCGATGGCCATCTCCTTGATGCGCTCTATGGGCAGATTGAGGTAGAGCCAGTTGTCGCCGTCGTAGAGGTGGCGGTCGTACTCGATCTCATAGGTCTTGAAATACTCGCGGCTGGGGTCGTTCATCAGCATCACGTAGTTGTGGTTGAGGTCGAATCCGACCATCTCGGCATAGAACTCCTGAGGGGTGTAAGTCTTGCCCTTCCACTCGAAGTCTACCGGGGGCTCGCCATACGCCAGGCAGAGGATCCTGTAGATTTCGGAGAGCATGCCGACCTTGGCGGCCTGCACATCATCATCACAGCAGATATCGCGAAGCGCGAGGGCATCCTGCCTGAGGATGGTCTTGAGCTGGGTCGCCAGCTGAGAGGTGCTGTTGGCGATAAGGGATTCGGGCATCACGTCGGCAGGCACGACTCCGTACTTCATCACGAGATTGGCAACGCCGGTGAAGGTGCCGCCGTCGCTGATGGGGTTGCTCAGCAGCCAGTCTACCTTACGGTCATCGATCGGGAGGTCCCTGGTGTCGATAATGGCCTGGAGGAAGAGGTTGGCCTTTTCGAGCTGGTCGTAGAAGAAGGAATAGCACTGCGAGAACTGGAAGTTGCCGAGGCCGTGCTTTTCGATGGCAGCGGCCCTCAGAACATTGAGGCCGGTAAAGAGCCAGCAGCGGCCGGACTGCTTCTGATCGGTTATCCCGACGGTCTTGACCCTGTCGGAGAACTGTGTGTCGATCATTGCGGCATTTTCCGCATTTACGGCAAGAGTGTTGAGGGACGCGGCGTTGAGGGCGTTTCTTACAGCTTTGTCGGAAGGCGATGCGGTGTAGCCCTTGCGAATCTGGCTGAGCATGTCGGCGCTGATCCCGCCCTCGCTTTGTGCAAAGGCGGCAGCGAGGCTCAGAAGGGCTGCGAGTGCGATTGTCAGTCGTTTCATTTGTCTATGCTTTTTGTACTTATTGTCGAGATGAGGGCGCCAATGGCAGCTACTCCTGCTGCGGTAAGCAGCACGTCGGTCCATTGCAGCACCACAGGGTAGGCGTTTACGAGGTAGTTGCCCGGCATTTTCACTATTCCGGCGTATTGTTGGATAAGCACAAGTGCGATACCCACGACAAGGCCGGCTGAGAGTCCGAGCAGCGAGACGAACCATCCTTCGAGGAAGAATGTGCGGCGTATGAGGCGTCCGTCAGCCCCGATGGCACTCAGGGTTGCAATATCTCCGGTCTTGTCGATGATGAGCATCGAGAGCGAGCCGAAGATATTGAAGGCGACAATGAAGACTACGAACAGCAGGATGATGAAAATAGCCGCCTTCTCGTAGCGCATCATCTTGTAGACGGCAGGATTCTGCTGATAGCGGTCGAGCACTTCGTAGTCGCTGCCCAGAAGCTCGCGGACCTGTCCGATCTGGACGCCGGGGCCATAGATTTCGAAGGCCGTGACGTCCGATTCGATGTGGAGCAGTTCGCGGACGGTAGCGATGGGAATCACTACCAGGCTTTCTTCGGACTGGATTATCTCTTTGGGGCGCACGGAGACGGTTTCGAGGGCGGCTGCGGGATTGGCCATCGAGAACGAAGCTGTCTTGCTGGGGTAGTAGAGCGCCAGGGGAGTGAGGAACTGCGGCCTGATCGTCATTTGGCCGGCGAGAGCCGAACTGACGCTGCACTGCCATGCTCCGGGGACTCCGCGCACTTTCGTCACGGCCTGCTCTTCGCCGTAGCGGATGGCTACGATCTCTTCGAGGACACCTTCAGCCCGCTCGACTCCTGGCAGCGCGCTGACCATTTCGAAGACGGGACCGTCTGCGGAGAAGGTCTTGCCCTGGGCCGGCCTCACAAGAATGTCGGGGGAGGTCGAATCGAGGTTGTCCCTGATGATGCGGTCGAAACCGTTGTAGACGGATAGAATGACTATGAGCGCCGCAGTGCCCACAGCCATGCCGGCAGCGCTGATCCCAGAAATCCTGCCGATTACGCTCTTGGATTTGCCGGAGAACAGGTACCGTAGCGCTATTTTGCCTGCGACGCCCATAATCCTTTTGCGGAACTACTTCTTGAGCAGTTCTTCTATGTGCTCGACGTAGTCGAGGGTGGTGTCCAGATAGAAATCGAGTTCAGGGACGATGCGCAGCTGCTTGGCGACCTGGCGTCCGAGTTCGCCGCGGAGCTGGCGGTTGTTCTCTTCAAGGATCTTCATTACCTCTTCCTGCTTGGAAGAAGGGAAGATACTCACATAAACCTTGGCGATGGAGAGGTCGGGGCTGACGCGCACCTCGCTCACCGTGACCATTGCGCCGCCGAAAGCGGCCATCCCCTTGCTTCTGATGATCTCGGCGAGGTCGCGCTGGAGCTCCCTTGCGACCTTCTGCTGACGTGTGGACTGTCCTTCCATAACTTACTTGATGTTTATGATGTAATAATCCTTCTTGCCTTTCTGGGCGAGAATGTACTTGCCGTCGATGATGTCGGCCTCAGTGATCTCGCGGGTGAAGTCTGTAATCTTCTCCTTGTTGAGGGAGAAACCGTTGCCCTGGATCATCTTGCGGGCTTCACCCTTGGAAGGGAAGACCTGGGTCTCGGCTGCGAGGAAATCGAGGATGCCGAGAGGGAGTTTCGTGCGCTCTACGTCGAAGGTCGGCACGCCCTCGAAGACATCGAGGAAGGTCTTCTCGTCGAGACTCCTGAGGTCTTCGGCAGTAGCCTTGCCGAAGAGCATCTGGGATGCTTTCACGGCCTTTTCGTACTCCTGCTCGCCGTGGACCATGATTGTGACTTCCTTAGCGAGAAGCTTCTGGAGGACACGGCGTCCGGGATCCTGGGCATGCTCCGCAATGGCGGCTTCGATCGTCTCGCGGTCGAGCATCGTGAAAATCTTGATGTAGCGCTCTGCATCGGTGTCGCTGACGTTGAGCCAGAACTGATAGAACTGGTAGGGGCTTGTACGGGCAGGATCGAGCCAGATATTGCCCTTTTCGGTCTTGCCGAACTTGCCGCCGTCTGCTTTGGTGATGAGCGGGGTAGTGAGGGCATAGGCTTCCTTGCCGAGGACGCGGCGGATGAGCTCCGTACCGGTGGTGATGTTGCCCCACTGGTCGGCGCCGCCGAGCTGGAGCCTGACGTTTTTGTGCTCAAAGAGATAGAGGAAGTCGTAGCCCTGAAGGAGCTGGTAGGTGAATTCGGTAAAGGACATGCCTTCGGAAGAGCCACGCTCAAGACGCTTCTTTACGGAGTCCTTGCTCATCATGTAGTTGACGGTGATGAGCTTGCCGATATCGCGGGTGAAGTCGATGAAGGTGTAGTCCTTCATCCAGTCGTAGTTGTTGACAAGTTCTGCCTTATTGGCGGCGTCGGAGTCAAAATCGAGCAGGCGGGCGAGCTGGGCCTTGATGCACTCTACGTTGTGGGAAAGGGTCTTCTCGTCGAGAAGGTTGCGCTCCTGACTCTTCATCGAAGGGTCGCCGATCATGCCGGTGGCGCCTCCGACAAGCACGTACGGCTTGTTGCCGCAGGCCTGGAAGTGCCGCAGGATCATTATGCTTACGAGGTGGCCGATGTGGAGACTGTCTCCGGTGGGGTCGATTCCGACGTAGGCAGACATCGGGCCTTTCTTGATTTCGTCTTCTGTTCCGGGGGTGATATCCTTGACCATCCCCCTCCAAGTGAGTTCTTCTACAAAATTCTTCATCGAATGATCAAATATAGTCCACAAATTTAGCAAATAATAGTTAAATTTGCGCCTCACAGAAAACACTTAACACTTATATAGAATGAGAAAGAACATTGTTGCTGGAAACTGGAAGATGAACACTACAGTTCCCGAAGGAGTAGAACTCGCAAAGGCAGTGCTTGAGGCAAGCGCAAAGGTCCCCGCTGAGGTGGGTCTCATAATCGCAACTCCCTTTACTCACCTTTGCCCTGTAGCGGCAGTGGTAGCCGGCACACGCGTCGAGCTTTCCGCTGAGAACTGCGCAGACAAGGAGAAGGGTGCATACACCGGTGAGGTTTCTGCTGCCATGCTTAAGAGCGCTGGCTGCCAGTACACCATCCTCGGACATTCCGAGCGCCGTCAGTACTACGGAGAGACCGACGAGAAGCTCGTCGAGAAGACCAAACTTGCCCTCGCAAACGGTCTTAAGGTTATCCTCTGCGTAGGTGAGAACCTCGAGGAGAGGGAAGCCGGCAAGCACTTCGCAGTGGTTGAGGCTCAGACCAAGAACGTCCTTTCGCACTTCACCGCTGAGGATATGGCCTCGATCGTGATCGCTTACGAGCCCGTCTGGGCAATCGGCACCGGCAAGACCGCAACCGCAGACCAGGCAGAAGAAATCCACGCTTACATTCGCGGACTGCTTAAGGATATGTTCGGAGCACAGGTCGCAGAAGACACTACCATCCTTTACGGTGGTTCCTGCAAGCCTTCCAATGCCGCAGAACTCTTCGCAAAGCCCGACATCGACGGCGGCCTCATCGGCGGCGCATCGCTCAAGGCAGACGACTTTATCGGAATCGCGCTGTCATTTTAATTGACTCGCGGCTGTTCCAAAGCCAGACTACATCGCCTTCCATCTTAACGACCTGGAGGGCGATGTTTTTTCGTACTTCGTCTGCTCCGCTGCGCGAGGTCCAGCGCACGAGACCGGCGGTGACCACCTGGTCTTCTTCGGTAGGTTCTGACTGGAGTCTAACGATGAAGTAGTCTGACATGTTGTCCGTATGGAGCCTGAACTCAAGTTTTTCTGTGTTGTAAGCGTACTGGCAGGTGAGAGGGTCGTAGGAGATAATCTCTTCTTTGCCGACCGCAAGCCTGAGAGTGTCGTCGGTGAGGAATTCGGGTGTGTAGGTGCCGTTCTCGCCGCATCCGGCAAGAATGATGATAAAGGCAAGAGCCGCAAATATGTTTCTGGCACGCATCATCTTATCACGATTTCTTTGACTATCACATCGGTTGTGCCGTCGGGCCAACTGACTTCAGCTCTTAACGTTCCGCTTTTCTTTGCGGTGAAATAACCTTCGGCGTCGACAGTTGCGGGGCTGTCATCGAAGTACCATCTGACTTCTTCAGCACCGGTGGCATTGTAGACGTAGAGAGGGAATCTTGCATCTTCGTAGAAAGTGCCGTCTTTGGCGCGTACGCCGCCGCTGAAGTATATGAACGGAGTTGTGTTGCGGCCGTCAATTACCATCGTTTTGAAAGAGCTGGACTTGGAGTAGACGGCTCCGGGAGTGAAGACGGTAGTGAGAGTAGAGTATGAAGAGCCGCCCTTGAGGCTGTCCAGTACGATGGTTAGCAATCCTTCGGCGTCTGGCATGACCATACGGATGACCGGATTATCGCGGCCGGTGCGGGCAGTGACCGTACAACTGTCGATTTCGTCAAGGAGGGCTGGGGCGATGCGCTGCCTTAGGATGGCCGAATTCTGGAATACGCTTGGCGCAGATTCGGTGATAGGCTCGATTACGCTGAAGCTCACGCTGCCGTCTGGATTACGGCTGATGTCTTTGAGGGCGTAGCGGGCTGGGGAGTCGTTCCAGGAGCGGAATGCCGGCTCGCCGTCGGAACTGAATGTCTGCCGCTCTCCATGCGGGAAAAACACGGCGCTAACCGTATCCGCTTCAGAATACGCTTCGACCAGGTCGGCGCATTGATGGTCGGGCCTGGCGTTGACTTCGTTATTGGCCCAGCGCTCATAGGCGCGCAGGGTGATGTTGTAGTAGGTGGAGTAGCCGGCGCGGTTCTGCGAACGGTCGATGTGGTAGACAAGAAGACCGTTACCGCCGATATAGGTATCCCAGCCGGTCTGTGTGCGGCACTCGAACAGGAAGTACTCGCCGGGCGTACCGGTAAGATGGCGAAGGAAGAATCGGCTTTCTTGGAATGGTCTCAGGGTGTATTCTCCGACTGTAAGGGTGTCACAGTCGCCGAGCCCGAGCTGGTCGAAGTCGATCGCGCAGAGGCCGGCGGGGGTGCGGAGGCTGTCGTTGTGGTCGCCCTTGTCCATCAGGGCAAGGGAGCCCCACAGACACTCCGCCTGGCCGCCGCTACCCTCGAGGTCGGTGTCGTAAAGATCCTGGAGCCCGAGGCTGTGGCCGAATTCGTGACAGATTGGGCCTATGCCGAAAGGACTGTCGTAGATGGTTTCGCTCAGAGCGAAATATCCGTCGACCAGGACATGATCGAGGCGGAGGTAGATATTCTTGGCACTGAGGGTATGATACTGTGGCCAAATTACCTGGCCGGAAAAGAGCACTGCAACGCAGTCAACTGTCCCGTCTTCATCGGAATCATAGTTGCGGAAATTGAGTGAAGAATTTGCAAGCCGGCAGGCTTCGTCTACAGCCAGGTGAGCCGTTTCATTGGTGTAGCTCCCTGTAAGACAGACGAGAGGTCCGGATTCGAATGAAATTGTAAGCTCTGGAGCACACTGCTCGTTGTAGTAGCGCGACGCTTCGTTTAGGATAGAATCGATGTATTCTTCAGAGACCGTGAAAGGCTGGGATCCCAGTTCGGCTCGAATCACAGCCACGCGATAGTTCCGCTGGGCGAATGAGCTAACGGCGCCCAGCAGGACGCACGCTAAAGTGGCGGCTATTCTCCTGAACCCGTGCATGGTCTGCTGATCATTACAATGCAGAGATACGCAAAAATCGGGAGAAAAGCAAAAACCTCACCTACATCTTTTATCCCCCCCCCTCCCACAATGTCCTCTCCAAGTCCTCTTAACTCTCCTCCTTAAGCCCTTAACGTTCCTCCACCCCCGTTCCGGTATCCTCCCTGTCATCGCCGGCCCCTTTACTGTCATTCCCGCCTTTCCTTATCCTGCCCGACCCTCCTCGTTATCCCCGCCTTTCCTTGTCATTCCCGACCCATTCTGGCAACTTCTATGTCAGAGCCAACTCGCTCCGACTTCCTCTCCGCCATCGCCGGCCCCGACCGGCGATCTTCTGAAAATATATATACTACTCGGCCCCCATCACAGCTTCGTCCTGCGAAGCCCTCGCGTGTGGCACGTCCTCCGCACCCCGCTCCCGGTTCCGCGCGAGTGGCGCGTACGCCTCGTGCCCGGGCAAGGAATTCCGGTCGGCGGGAGCGGCGG
>OCTW011409115.1_pt1 | contig 34429 bp, 29 predicted proteins | sample 1539671 | NCBI WGS metagenome assembly OCTW01 (sample SAMN02144230, study PRJEB22623) | gut metagenome | biome: sheep rumen | host: Ovis aries | place: New Zealand
AGCGCACCGAGTTTAGCTACACGGCTCACTGGCGATTACCGTGACCGGACTTGCACCGGCAAGTGTGGTCCAGCTTCGCTGGACACACGCGATAAAAAAGAAATCATTCACACTTTCGCATGTGAATGATTTCTCTTTATAAACTGTTCTATTTTATTCTTCGTCTTCAGATGTTGCAGTTACTGCTTCCTCATCAGAAGCACCTTCCTGCTTCACTTCTTCTGCATCTCCGAATTCAAAATCAAAATCATCTTCAAAGTCCAGTTCGTCTTCCATTTCCATCTCTGTATTCAGCTTGATGTCACGGTATTTTCTCATACCTGTTCCGGCTGGGATATGTTTACCGATGATAACGTTCTCTTTCAGACCTACCAGCGGATCGACTTTACCCTTGATAGCAGCTTCTGTCAGGACTTTTGTTGTCTCCTGGAATGAAGCGGCTGACAGGAATGAATTTGTAGCAAGGGAAGCTTTTGTAATACCCATGATGATCTGCTCACCTGTTGCAGGTTCTTTACCTTCTGCTTCCAGAGCTTCATTTACATCCTCAAACTCAAGTCTGTCAACATTTGTTCCCGGAAGGAATTCTGTGTCTCCGGACTCTTCGATACGGATCTTCTTCAGCATCTGACGAACGATAACCTCGATATGTTTATCGTTGATTTCTACACCCTGCAGACGGTAAACTCTCTGAACTTCCTGGATCATGTAATCCTGTACGGCACGAAGTCCCTTGATTCTCAGGATATCGTGTGGGTTTACACTACCTTCTGTCAGTTCGTCACCGGCTTCAAGCTCAGCTCCGTCAGCTACTTTAATACGTGATCCATAAGGAATCAGATATGCTTTGGATTCGCCTGTTTCTCTATTTGTAACGATGATCTCACGTTTCTTCTTAGTGTCATTTAAGTTAGCAGTTCCTGCGATCTCTGTGATGATTGCAAGTCCCTTAGGCTTTCTTGCCTCGAAAAGCTCCTCGACACGAGGAAGACCCTGTGTGATATCTCCACCGGCTACACCACCACTATGGAATGTTCTCATAGTCAGCTGTGTACCAGGTTCTCCGATTGACTGTGCGGCGATGATTCCGACAGCTTCACCAACCTGTACCGGCTCACCAGTTGCCATGTTGGCTCCGTAACATTTTGCACATACACCGCTGTGTGAACGACATGTAAGGATTGTACGGATCTTAATCTGTGTCAGCGGTTCACCCTTCTCGTCAACACCCTTCTTGCAGATCAGTTCTGCACGCTTAGGTGTTACCATATGGTTTGCTTTTACAAGGATATTTCCATCTTTGTCTACAATGTTCTCACAGATGTAACGTCCTGTGATACGTTCCTGTAAGCTTTCGATGACCTCGTTTCCATCCATGAATGCTTTTACATACATTCCCGGAATCGGCATTCCAGGTTTTGCACAGTCTACTTCGTGGATGATCAGCTCCTGTGATACGTCTACCAGACGTCTTGTCAGGTATCCGGAATCGGCTGTACGAAGAGCAGTATCTGACATACCTTTTCGAGCTCCATGTGCAGACATGAAGTACTCCAATACGTCCAGACCTTCACGGAAGTTAGACTTGATTGGCAGCTCGATCGTATGACCTGTTGTATCGGCCATCAGACCACGCATACCAGCAAGCTGTTTGATCTGTTTGTCAGATCCACGGGCTCCGGAATCGGCCATCATGAAGATGTTGTTATATTTATCAAGACCGTCAAGCAGTGCCTTTGTAAGGGCATCGTCAGTTGCTTTCCATGTCTCTACGACTTCTTTATATCTTTCTTCTTCTGTGATGAGACCACGCTTGAAGTTCTTTGTGATCTTATCTACAGTATCCTGAGCATTCTTGATCATCTCCGGTTTCTGCGGAGGTACCGTCATGTCAGAAATAGATACGGTCATGGCAGCTCTTGTTGAAAGCTTGTAACCCATAGCCTTTACATGGTCAAGTACTTCTGCTGTTGCAGTAGCACCATGTGTATTGATAACTTTCTCAAGGATCTGTTTCAGCTGTTTCTTTCCTACGTGGAAATCAACTTCCAGAAGGAGTTCATTTCCTTCTACTTCACGGTCTACAAATCCAAGATCCTGTGGGATGATTTCATTAAACATGAAACGTCCGACTGTAGATTCTACAGTTCCTGTCTTCACGGTTCCGTCCGGCATCTTCTTAGATACACGTACTTTTACACGTGAATGGAGTGTAACTGCTGCGTTCTCATAAGCAAGCAGTGCCTCGTTGAAGCTCTTGAAGATCATGCCCTCTCCCTTGGCACCAGGACGCTCCTGAGTCAGATAGTAGATACCAAGTACCATATCCTGTGAAGGAACGGCTACCGGACCACCATCAGACGGTTTCAGTAAGTTGTTTGGTGACAGAAGTAAGAAACGGCACTCTGCCTGGGCTTCTACTGACAGTGGCAGATGGACAGCCATCTGGTCTCCGTCGAAGTCGGCGTTGAACGCTGTACAAACCAGTGGATGAAGCTTGATAGCCTTACCCTCTACAAGGATTGGCTCGAATGCCTGGATACCAAGCCTGTGCAGTGTAGGAGCACGGTTCAACATAACCGGATGCTCTTTGATTACTTCTTCCAGAACGTCCCATACTTCCGGCTGAAGTCTTTCTACCATCTTCTTAGCATTTTTGATATTGTGTGCTGTTCCGTTCTGAACCAGTTCTTTCATAACGAATGGTTTGAACAGCTCGATTGCCATTTCTTTTGGCAGACCACACTGGTAGATCTTAAGTTCCGGTCCTACGACGATAACGGAACGTCCAGAGTAGTCAACACGCTTACCAAGCAGGTTCTGACGGAAACGTCCGGACTTACCTTTCAGCATGTCAGAAAGAGATTTCAGTGCTCTGTTACCAGGTCCTGTTACCGGACGGCCACGGCGGCCATTGTCGATCAGGGCGTCTACAGCTTCCTGAAGCATTCTCTTTTCGTTTCTAACGATAATGTCCGGAGCGCCTAATTCAAGAAGACGTCTCAGACGGTTATTTCTGTTGATGATTCTTCTGTACAGATCATTCAGGTCAGATGTTGCAAAACGTCCACCATCCAGCTGTACCATTGGACGAAGATCCGGCGGGATAACCGGGATATTTGTCATGATCATCCATTCTGGTTTGTTACCAGACTCACGGAAAGCTTCTACTACTTCCAGACGTTTTACGATTCTTGCACGTTTCTGTCCGGTTGCACCCTTCAGGCCTTCTGTCAGTTCTGTATATTCTTTCTCAAGATCAATGTTCTCAAGAAGCTCTTTGATGGATTCTGCACCCATTCCTACACGGAATGCGCTTCCCCATTTTTCTCTTGCTTCCTGATATTCAGCCTCTGATAATACCTGTTTGTACATCAGGTCTGACTCGCCCTTATCCAGTACAATATAAGAAGCGAAGTACAGTACTTTTTCCAGAGTTCTTGGGGACAGATCCAGGATCAGTCCCATACGGCTTGGAATTCCCTTGAAGTACCAGATGTGTGATACCGGAGCAGCAAGGGCGATATGGCCCATGCGCTCACGACGTACACTTGCTTTTGTTACTTCAACACCACAACGGTCGCAGACCACACCTTTATAGCGGATCTTTTTATACTTTCCACAGTGGCATTCCCAGTCCTTGCTCGGTCCGAAGATCTTTTCGCAGAACAGTCCGTCTTTTTCTGGTTTTAAAGTTCTATAGTTGATGGTCTCTGGTTTGGTAACTTCTCCTTTTGACCATTCCAGAATCTTTTCAGGTGATGCCAAACCGATCTTGATCGCATCAAAAGTCATTGGCTGATAAGTTTGTTCCTTATTATTTTCTGGCATACTTTGGACCCCTTCCTATTCATCGTCAGATGAATCGCCGAAATCATAGTCATCATTTTCTTCAAAGTTCATATCGAAATCATCGTCTGATTCTGGTTCTTCTTCTACATCAACCAGTTCTTCACCCTGGAATTCCTGTTTGCTGTATCCGTGTTTACCAAAGTCTTCGTCATCATCATTACGATATCTTCTGTCTCCCTCGATCAGAGAACGGAAATCTGTCTCTCCCATATCGGAAGTTTCCATGATCTCCACTTCTGTATTGTCATCACGTAAGACACGTACGTCCAGTCCGAGTGACTGTAACTCTTTGAGCAATACCTTGAAGGATTCCGGAATTCCCGGTTCAGGAATATTTTCACCCTTGATGATTGCTTCGTATGTCTTCACACGTCCGATGACATCATCTGACTTCACAGTCAGGATTTCCTGCAGTGTGTATGATGCACCATAAGCTTCCAGTGCCCATACCTCCATCTCTCCGAAACGCTGTCCGCCGAACTGAGCCTTTCCTCCTAATGGCTGCTGTGTAACCAGTGAGTAAGGACCTGTAGAACGTGCATGGATCTTGTCGTCTACCAGGTGGTGCAGTTTCAGATAATGCATGTGTCCGATGGTTACAGGGCTGTCGAAGTACTCACCCGTACGTCCGTCACGCAGGCGGACCTTACCATCTCTTGAAATTGGAACACCTTTCCAGAGTTTTCTGTGTTCTCTGTTGTCTGACAGATACTGCAGTACTTCCGGAAGAAGTTCTTCTTTATGTTTTGCTTCAAACTCTTCCCAGCTTAAGTTGACATAGTCATTAGCCAGATCAAGAGTATCCATAATATCAATCTCGTTTGCTCCGTCGAATACAGGAGTTGCGATATTGAATCCAAGTGCCTTGGCAGCCAGGGACAGGTGAATCTCCAGGACCTGACCGATATTCATACGTGAAGGCACACCCAGTGGGTTCAGCACGATGTCCAGAGGACGTCCGTTCGGAAGGAACGGCATATCTTCTACTGGAAGTACACGGGAAACGACACCCTTGTTACCATGACGTCCGGCCATCTTATCACCGACAGAGATCTTTCTCTTCTGAGCGATGTAGATACGAACTGACTGGTTTACTCCCGGTGACATCTCGTCTCCGCCTTCTCTTGTAAATACCTTGGCATCTACTACAATACCGTATTCTCCGTGAGGTACTTTCAGGGAAGTATCTCTTACTTCACGGGCTTTCTCACCAAAGATTGCACGAAGCAGTCTTTCTTCGGCTGTAAGTTCTGTCTCTCCCTTAGGAGTAACCTTACCTACCAAGATATCTCCGGCACGGACTTCAGCTCCGACACGAATGATACCTCTTTCATCCAGATTCTTCATTGCGTCATCGCCGACACCTGGGATGTCACGTGTGATCTCTTCTGGTCCAAGCTTTGTATCACGTGCTTCTGCTTCATATTCTTCAATATGAATAGATGTATATACATCATCCTGTACCAGTCTTTCACTTAACAGAACGGCATCCTCGTAGTTGTAACCTTCCCATGTCATGAATCCGATCAGTGGGTTCTTACCAAGGCCAAGTTCACCATTTGATGTAGATGGTCCGTCTGCAATAACCTCACCCTTTTCTACTCTGTCGCCCTTGAAGACAATCGGTCTCTGGTTATAGCAGTTGCTCTGGTTACTTCTCTGGAATTTTGTTAATTTATATTTCTTCAGTTTTCCGTCGTCCTGACGAACTGTGATCTCTGTAGAAGTAGAACGTTCAACTGTTCCGCCTTCTTCAGCAACTACACATACACCAGAGTCAACGGCTGCTTTTTCTTCCATACCAGTTCCTACTACAGGAGCCTCTGTGAACAGAAGCGGTACTGCCTGACGCTGCATGTTGGATCCCATCAGGGCACGGTTCGCATCGTCATTCTGAAGGAATGGGATTAAGGCTGTAGCAACAGAGAACACCATCTTAGGAGATACGTCCATGTAATCGAACATTCTTCTTTCATATTCCTGTGTCTCTTCACGGTAACGACCAGATACATTCTTACGTACGAAGTGTCCTTCTTCATCTAACTGTTCGTTCGCCTGTGCTACATGGTAGTTATCTTCTTCATCCGCTGTCATGTATACAACTTCATCTGTAACTACCGGGTTTGTCGGATCATCGTGGTTGATTTTACGATACGGAGCCTCGATAAATCCATATTCATTGATTCTTGCATAACTTGCAAGGGAGTTGATCAGACCGATGTTAGGTCCTTCAGGTGTCTCTACCGGACACATTCTTCCATAGTGAGAGTAGTGTACGTCTCGAACCTCGAATCCGGCACGGTCTCTTGACAGACCACCAGGTCCTAACGCTGAAAGACGTCTCTTATGAGTCAGCTCACCAAGCGGGTTGTTCTGATCCATGAACTGTGACAGCTGGGAAGATCCGAAGAACTCTTTCACCGCTGCAGTTACAGGCTTGATATTGATCAGGGACTGTGGAGAGATTCCCTCCATATCCTGTGTTGTCATTCTTTCACGAACCACTCTTTCCAGACGGGAAAGACCGATTCTGTACTGATTCTGAAGCAGCTCACCTACAGAACGGATACGTCTGTTACCCAGGTGGTCAATATCATCATCAGTTCCGATGCCATATTCCAGATGCATATTGTAGTTAATAGAAGCTAAGATATCTTCTTTTGTGATATGCTTTGGAATCAGATCGTGGATATCTCTCTTGATCGCATCTTTTAACTCATCGATGTCTCCTGCTGTCTCCTCCAGGATTCCTGCAAGTACAGGATAGTATACCTGCTCGGTAACTCCTACTTCTTCCGGATCAACATCAACAACTGCGTCAAGGTCAACCATCATATTAGAAAGAACCTTGATCGGTCTTTCTGTTTCTTCTACGCTGATCCATACATATGGAACTGCGTTATTCTGAATTGTAGAAGCCAGTTCTCTTGTGATCTTTGTTCCGGCTTCTGCCAGTACTTCGCCTGTCATCGGACTTGCAACATCTTCTGCCAGGACATGACCGCTGATACGGTTCTTTAACGCAAGCTTCTTATTGAACTTGTAACGTCCTACTTTTGCAAGATCATAACGTCTTGGGTCAAAGAACATACTTGTGATCAGACTTTCAGCACTGTCTACTGCCAAAGGCTCACCCGGACGGATCTTCTTATATAATTCCAGAAGTCCTTCCTGATAGTTTGTTGCAGCATCCTTTTCAAAACTTGCCAGGATCTTAGGCTCTTCTCCGAAGAGTTCGATGATCTCTGGGTTTGTACCGATTCCTAATGCACGAATCAACACAGTGATCGGTACCTTTCTTGTTCTATCTACACGTACATAGAAAACGTCATTGGAATCCGTCTCATACTCCAGCCACGCACCACGGTTCGGGATTACGGTAGCTGAATACAGTTTTTTACCTAATTTATCATGTGCAATGGCATAATAGATACCAGGAGAACGTACTAACTGGCTGACGATAACACGCTCTGCACCATTGATTACAAAGGTACCTGTTCTTGTCATCAGCGGCAGATCTCCCATGAAGATCTCATGCTCATTGATTTCATCTGTCTCTTTATTGTGAAGTCTTACTTTGACTTTCAGAGGTGCTGCATATGTTGCATCACGTTCTTTACACTCATCAATCGTATATTTTACTTCATCTTCACACAAAGTAAAATCTACGAAATCCAGGCTTAATTTTCCACTGTAGTCTGTGATTGGGGAAATGTCATCGAACACTTCATTTAACCCTTCTTCCAGAAACCACTTGTAAGAATCTGTCTGAACTTCGATCAAGTTAGGCATCTGAACGACTTCTTTCTGTCGGGCATAACTCATTCGTGAACTTTTTCCGCTTTTAATAGGACGAATTCTGTTTTTCTCCATATTGACGTTTCACTCCTCATTTATTTTTCTGGCTGGGCTTTTTACCGCCCATATAACTTGCAGAGTCTCAAAAACAACGTATTTTTTGCTGTTTTTCATACGCAGTCATGGCATAACTATCCACAATAGCGCATTTTTTACTATAGCATAAGCTTGTCAAGTATGTCAAGCAAATCTGTGTTATTTTTTCCAGTTTTTTTCAAGACTTTGCCGGTACTGCTGAACATAAGAAAAAATCCGCTTTGCAGGCTCTTTCTTATATTCAGCATCCCTATAATACGAAAGGGCATCCCGTCACCGGAATGCCCTGATAATTCAATCAAACTCGAATTATTTAAGGTTAACTTCAGCACCTTCTGCTTCAAGTTTAGTCTTGATTTCCTCAGCCTCAGCTTTAGAAGCGCCTTCTTTGATTACCTTTGGAGCTTCGTCAACTAATGCTTTAGCTTCTTTCAGTCCAAGTCCTGTTACTTCACGAACAACTTTGATAACTTTAACCTTAGCTGCTCCTGCAGAAACTAATTCTACGTCGAACTCATCTTTCTCTTCTGCTGCTGCTCCACCTTCAGCTGCTGCTGCAACTACAACACCTGCTGCTGCGGATACACCAAATTCTTCTTCACAAGCTTTTACAAGATCATTTAACTCTAATACAGATAACTCTTTGATAGCTTCAATAAATTCTTCTGTTGTTAACTTTGCCATTTTATTTTCCTCCATTTTTCTTATTTTCTTTTTGAAATAAAATTATTATGCTGCCATCAGCCTATTCAGCTGCTGGTGCCTCTGCAGCTTCTTCTGCTGCCGGAGCTGCTTCACAAGCATCTGCTCCACCTTTTTCTGCGATCTGATTGAGAACGCGTGCCAGGTTTGTGATAGGTGACTGTAAGCTTCCAAGTAATTTGGAAATAAGCTCGTCTCTTGAAGGGATCTTAGCAAGTTCATTTAATGCATCTGCATCATATAATGTTCCTTCAACCACACCTGCTTTTAATTCAAGGGCTTTTGCATTCTTTGCGAATTTGCAAAGGATTCTTGCCGGAGCTGTTGCATCATCTTTAGAAATTGCGATAGCGCTTGGTCCTTCTAAGTGCTCATCTAATGCTGCGAAATCAGTTCCTTCAAAAGCTCTCTTCATCATTGTGTTCTTACAAACTTTGTAGACAACGCCTGCTTCTCTTAACTGTTTACGCATCTCTGTATCTTCTGCAACAGTCAGTCCACGGTAGTCAACAAGGACAACGCTTGCTGCGTCTTTCACGTCCTCTGCAATAGCCTGTACAACTGGTTGTTTTAATTCAACTTTTGCCACGAATGGTGCACCTCCTTGTAGATTTGTAAGTTTACACCGCCGATAGATATAAATGTAAAAAAACCTCTATATCCAAAGACATAGAGGTTGATAAGTCATACTTTAGTATCGATCTTTCCTCGGTAGGCGTCCGCATAAAATGTGTTCTTACGCTCTTTCAAGCACCTACTGTCTTCGGCAGTCCTTTAGTAGGTTATCATATACATACGTTATTGTCAAGAGGTTTTTTCATTTTTTTGTTTTTTTCTTTTACGAAAATTTTTTCAGCACACCGATCTGCATTTGTTCTGCTCCATCTTTTATGTTATCCGGTCTTTTATGCTTCTACCACGGCCGCTTTCATCTTCTGCACATATTCTTTTACATACGGTACACAGTCCGCTCCATGCTCTGCTACGATCCTTACAATTGCCGATCCCACAATTGCACCGTCTGAAAATGCCGCCATTTCCTTTGCCTGCTCCGGTGTAGAGATTCCGAATCCAACTGCACATGGGATATCTGTAACCTCTCTTACCTTCTCGATCATCTCTTCGATATTAGTCGTAATCTCTTTACGCACTCCTGTTACACCAAGAGAAGAGACGCAGTACAGGAACCCTTCTGCTTCTTTTGCAATCATCTGAATTCTTTCATGAGAAGTCGGAGCGATCAGTGATACCAGCTCCACACCATATTTTTTGCATGCCTCTGTCAGGTCTGCTTTTTCTTCATATGAAACATCCGGTACGATCACACCACAAATGCCGCACTCCGCCGCACGTTTCATAAAGCGCTCCGTACCGTAAACAAAGATTGGGTTCATATATGTCATGAATACGACCGGAACCTGCAACTGATCTTTAATACTCTCTACCATATCCATCAGCTTATCCGTTGTGCAGCCTGCTGCCAGCGCTCTCTCATCTGCTTCCTGGATCACCGGACCTTCCGCAATTGGATCAGAAAACGGAATACCGATCTCGATCAGATCTGCTCCTGCCTCCTGCATTGCAAGCAGAAGTTCTTTTGTCACATCCAATGACGGATCCCCTCCGGTGATAAATGGAATGAATGCTTTCTTATTATTAAATGCGTCTTTTATCTTATTCATAAATCTCAACTCCTCTGTATCTTGCAATTGCCGCTACGTCTTTATCTCCACGTCCGGAAATATTTACCACGATGATCTTATCTTTTCCAAGTGCCGGTGCCAGCTTCTTCGCATATGCAACTGCATGTGCACTTTCGACCGCCGGAATGATTCCTTCTGTCTTTGACAGGTATTCGAATGCATCTACCGCTTCTTCGTCTGTGACCGGCACATATTCTGCACGTCCGGTCTCTGCAAGCATTGCATGTTCCGGTCCGATTCCAGGATAATCTAGTCCGGCCGAGATGGAATATACCGGAGCGATCTGTCCGTATTCATTCTGACAGAACAGTGATTTCATACCATGGAAGATTCCCTGTGTTCCTTTTGCGATCGTTGCCGCATGCTTTTCGGTATCGACTCCAAGTCCGGCTGCTTCACATCCGATCAGGCGCACCTCTTTATCCGGGATAAATTCATAGAATGCTCCGATCGCATTACTTCCGCCGCCCACACATGCGATAACTGCATCCGGAAGTCTTCCTTCTTTTTCCAGCATCTGCTCTTTGATCTCTTTACTGATCACTTTCTGAAAATCACGTACGATCGTTGGAAATGGATGTGGTCCCATGACAGAACCCAATACATATAAGGTATCATCCATACGGTTTGCCCATTCACGCATCGTCTCGTTAACGGCATCTTTCAGCGTCATGGTTCCTGTGGTAACCGGGTGTACCTTCGCACCGAGCAGTTCCATACGATATACATTCAGCGCCTGACGGTCGGTATCTTCTTTTCCCATATAGATCTCACATTCCATATCCATAAGTGCCGCTGCCGTCGCGGTTGCCACACCATGCTGTCCCGCACCTGTCTCTGCAATGACTCTGGTCTTTCCCATCTTCTTTGCCAGAAGTACCTGTCCCAGTACGTTGTTAATCTTATGTGCTCCGGTGTGATTCAGATCTTCTCTCTTCAGATAGATCTTTGCTCCACCCAGATCTCTTGTCATCTTTTTTGCTTCATATAATAACGAAGGTCTGCCTGCATAGTTCTTTAACAGATCATCCAGTTCTGCCTGAAACTCCGGATCATCTTTATAATGATTGTATGCTTCTTCCACTTCATTCACTGCATTCATCAGTGTCTCCGGCACATACTGTCCACCGAATTCTCCAAATCTTCCTTTACTCATATTCTCTAACCCTTTCTATGAATTCCTGTATTTTCTTCCTGTCTTTATTCCCATCTGTCTCTACGGCACTGCTTACATCTACCGCATAGGGATGACAGGTTTCTATGTTCTTCTGTATATTCTCTGCCGAAAGCCCTCCTGCCAGAAAATATGGCATGGTAAGCTCTGACGGAATCAGTGCCTTATCAAACTGCTTCCCACATCCGCCGTATACATCTTTCTGCCAGGTATCCAGAAGCAGATAGTCACACGAAAGCTTTGCCGCTTCCAGGATCTGTTTCCGGCTCTGTACTCTTACGGCTTTTATAATCTTTATTGTTTCTTTTCTATTCTGTTCACTCGCTTTTTCACCGGTTTCTTCAGATCCATATATTGCATTTTCAGTTTCTTTTAACAACTCTTTTAATTTTAAAATATATGCCTCATCCTCATCACCATGTAACTGGACCAACCGGATAATTCCTTTTTTCACCAGACTTACAATATGTTCTGCCGGTTCATTTACAAATACACCGACCGGTATGATTCTTTCATCCAGCTTTCTGCTGAGTTCTTCGGCCTGCTCATCCGTTACCTTCCGCTTACTTCCGGCGAATACGAATCCTGCATAATCCGGAAGGTATTGGTTCACGTAGTCTACATCCTCCGGCCGTTTCAGACCGCATATTTTAATTCTTGTCATTTTTCTCCATACCTGCTTCACATTTCTGCATTCCCACGTTCTGCATGTTCATATCCCATAATCTGTTTCTTCTTTTTTATTCCAGCCTTACGCATCCAGTTCTTTAAGACACGCTTTCTTATCCGGACTTCTCATCAACGTCTCTCCAATCAGTACACCATTCACTTTGGCTTCTTTCAGCTTCCGGATATCTTCTGCCGTCTTAATTCCGCTTTCTGCTACGAATAATATCTCTTCCGGTGCCTGACTTCTAAGCCGTAAGCTGTTGCCGATATCTACTGTAAAATCTTTCAGATTCCGGTTGTTCACACCGATCACTCTTGCGCCGGCTTCGATCGCACTTTTCATCTCCTCTTCATCATGCACTTCCACCAACGCCGAAAGGCCGAGCTGGTCACAGATTTTTATGTATCTGCAGATCGTATCCGTATCCAGGATCGCACAGATCAGAAGCACTACGGATGCTCCCAGAACTTTTGCTTCGTAAATCATATATTCATCCACGGTGAAATCTTTCCGTAATACCGGGATTTTTACATTCTCCGTAATCTTCTGCAGATATTCATTCTTTCCCTGGAAGTACTTCGGCTCCGTCAGGCACGAGATTGCTCCTGCACCTGCCTCCTCGTATTCTTTTGCAATCTCCAGATATGGAAAATTCTCAGCGATCACGCCTTTTGACGGTGACGCTTTCTTCACTTCGCAGATATAATGCATCCCCGGTTTCTTTAACATTTTCTCAAATGGAAATCCAGTATTCTTTTCTTTTTTATAGGCCATAGCCCGCATCTGGGAAAATGGGACCTTTCTTTTTTCCTTATTCACACGGAGTTTGGTATCCGCTGCTATTCTGTCCAAGATCATGTCGTTATCTCCTGTTATTCATGCTGCTTTCTCGTCTTCTTCATCTTATATATTCTGTGTCGCATCCCTGAATTCCTGATATTTTCTATAAGCCGCACCGCTTTCGATCAGTTCTTTTGCTTTCTGAATTCCCTCTTCTAATGTGATGCCGTCGATTCCAAGATACAGGCTCATGCCCGCATTCATCAGAACAACATCTCTCTTGGCTCCTGTCTCTTTTCCCGTCAGGATGTCCAGTGTGATCTGTGCATTCTCTTCCGGAGTTCCACCGATCAGTTCTTCCAGCGGACAGCTCTTCAGTCCGAACTTCTCCGGTGTGATCGAATAAGATGTGATCTCTCCGTCACGGATCTCATATACTTTTGTAGTTCCTGTTAATGTAATCTCGTCCAGTCCGTCTGCACCACACACAGCTACACCTCTCGTCACACCAAGATTCGATAATACCTTTGCCAGCGGCTCTGCCAGTTTCTCGTCATAGACGCCCAGAAGCTGCATCGTTGCTGCTGCCGGGTTAGACAGTGGTCCGAGAATATTGAATACTGTTCTGACACCAAGCTCTTTTCTTACAGGTGCTGCGTATTTCATAGATGAATGATAAACCGGAGCGAAGAAAAAGCAGATTCCTGTATCTTTTAACACTTTTTCGTTGTCTTCTGCTTTCAGTGCTACATTTACCCCAAGTTTTTCCAGCACATCGGCTGCGCCGCTTTTACTTGATACGCTTCTGTTACCATGTTTTGCCACCGGAACGCCGCCTGCTGCGACAACGAATGCAGATGTGGTAGAAATATTAAATGTTCCCACCTGATCTCCGCCGGTTCCTACGATGTCGATAACCTCTCTCTCCGGTCTGATTTTGACGCCTTTTTCACGCATTACCGTTGCAAATGCGGTAATCTCTTCGATCGTCTCGCCCTGCATGGAAAGTGCTGTCAGGAAGCCTCCCATCTGTGCCTGTGTGGCGGTTCCGTCCATCATTTCTTCCATTACGCCTCTTGCTTCTTCATATGTCAGATCTTCTTTTTTCATTAACTTTGCGATTGCTTCTCTTATCATAATTTTGCCTCCTTCAGATTTTCTTATTTTTTATATTTCTATCTTGAAGAAATTCTCAAGTATCTTCCTGCCTTCCGGCGTCAGAATAGATTCCGGATGGAACTGTACTCCATATACCGGATACTTTTTGTGTTCCACCGCCATCACTTCTCCGTCTCTTGTCTTCGCGATTACTTTCAGTTCTTCCGGAAGTGTATCTCCCTTTAGCGCCAGTGAATGATATCTTGCCGCTTTTATCTTCTGATTCATTCCCTCAAATACAGGACTTCCTATATCCAATTCCACTTCACTTTGTTTGCCATGCATTAGCTCCTTCGCATGTGCGATTATTCCTCCGTACACTTCACAGATTGCCTGATGCCCCAGGCACACTCCCATGATCGGGATCTCTCCTGCCAGTTCTTTTACAACCGTTTCACAGATTCCTGCGTCCTTCGGATATCCTGGCCCCGGCGATAATATAATGTGATCCGGTCCGAGTTCTCTGATCTCTTCTACCGTCATTGCATCATTACGGATGACTTTGATATCAGGTCTTATACTTCCTGCCATCTGTACGAGGTTATACGAGAAACTATCATAGTTATCAATCAACAAAATCATTACTCCAGTACCTCCTTTGCATTCTTTACAGCATTCATAACTGCCAGTGCCTTGTTCGCCGATTCTTCGTACTCATTTTCAGGAACGCTGTCTGCTACGATACCGCCGCCCGCCTGTACATATACTTTTCCATCTTTCTTAACTGCCATGCGGATAGCAATGCAGGTATCCATATTACCGGTAAAATCAATATATCCAAGGGCTCCTCCGTAGATTCCCCGCTGCTCCGTCTCCAGCTCTTCAATAATCTCACATGCCCGGATCTTCGGTGCGCCGGATAAAGTTCCTGCCGGAAGTACCGATTCGATTGCGCTCAATGCATCGCAGTCTTTGCGGATATTGCTTTCTACCTGTGAGCAGATATGCATGATCTTTGAATATTTATGGATCATCATATATTCCGTAACTTCTACCGAACCAAATTCTGATATTTTTCCAAGATCATTTCTTCCGAGGTCTACCAGCATATTGTGTTCTGCAAGTTCCTTCTCATCAGCCAGCAGTTCTTCTTCCAACGCTTTATCTTCTGCCTCTGTCTTCCCTCTCGGTCTGGAACCCGCCACAGGAAATGTCGTAAGTCTTCCGTCCTTTAACCTTACCAGGGTCTCCGGCGAGGTGCTCATGATTTCTTCACCATCCATATTCATGTACACCATATAAGGCGAAGGATTTGTGGTTCGAAGCACCCGGTACGGATTCATCAGACTGCCCTCATACGGACTTGTAAATTGTCTGGATATAACCGCCTGGAAAATATCTCCGTCTACAATATATTCTTTGGTCTTCTCCACTACCTTGCAATATTCTTCTTTACTGACATTGCAGGTAAATTCCACCTTGTTCTTTGCATCTATCACCGGAATCTCCGGTGCTTCACCGTTACGGATCAGGCTTATCATCTCCTGGATCTTAGCAGTTGCCTTTCCGTAATTTTCCATCACATGATCTGTCTTCATGTTGACGATCACGCTGATTTTCTGTTTCAGATGATCATAAGCAATTACCTTATCAAATAACATCAGATCATAATCCGGGAAATCTCCCTTTTTGATCTTAAGCACCGGTTCTGCATACCCGATCATGGAATATGCAAAATATCCAACGAATCCACCGGCAAATGGCGGGATTCCTTTAATCTTCGGTGCTTTCATTTCTTTTAAGATCTCCCGGATCACTTCCAATGGTTTCTTCGTATGTTTTACTTTGGTTCCTTCTTCCGTCTCGATCGTGACCTGATCCGTACTACATGTGACTCTCATAATCGGATCAAACCCGAGGAACGAATAACGTCCCCATTTTTCTCCGCCCTCTACACTTTCCAACAGATAGTATCTTTTACTCACCGCCGCAATCTTGCGAAGAAGCGTGATCGGTGTGATAACATCTGCATAAATCTCTTTGCATACCGGAATTATGTGGTAGTCCGGTGCAAGTCTCATGATTTCTTCACATTCTGGATACATAGATATGATTCCTCCTTTAAGTTCTGATTGTCTTGCTGCCTGTGTATGGAAGTGTTGGAACGGATTGTATTTTTCCACAAAAAAAGCTTCTGTCCCTCTAAAGGGACAAAAGCTTAATATCATTCTAAAATATTCTAAAACTTCTGCGGTACCACCCAATTTGTCAATTCATGACCACTCTCTTATGTACTATCATACACATCTCCTTGATAACGGGCGAGAATCCCGTCAGCATCTACTCCCATTATACGGTTTCAAACTGCCCTCACAAGTCCATTCGGTAAAAACTCTTACTGCTGCAATCCCACCATCTGCAGCTCTCTGGAAATAAATATTCTTACGTACTCCTCTTGTTCATCGGTTTTACTGCTTTACCACAGTATAGTAATGTTTGTTTGTTTTGTCAAGAAGTTTTTCTTATCTTTTTTATTTTCCTACTATTTTACTCAGCAACACACATCTGCGAAACATATCACCGGCAGCTTCTCTTGAATACTTTGGTATAAAAAAACTCTGTATACAGCATCACATCTGTATACAGAGTTCTTTATTCATTATTATCTTGCGGATTAAACAAGCTTCATTGGGTTGATCTTTACACCAGGTCCCATTGTAGAAGTAAGAGTTACGCTCTTAAGGTACTGTCCCTTAACTGCTGCAGGTCTTACTTTGTTAATCGCATCAATAAGCGTCTGGAAGTTGTCTGTAAGCTGTTCTTCAGTAAAGCTTGCTTTACCTACTGGCACATGGATAATGTTTGTCTTATCAAGTCTGTACTCGATCTTACCAGCCTTGATTTCCTGGATAGCTTTTGTAACGTCCATTGTTACTGTACCAGCCTTCGGGTTTGGCATTAATCCCTTAGGTCCGAGTACACGTCCGAGACGTCCAACAACACCCATCATGTCTGGTGTAGCTACTACTACATCGAATTCAAACCAGTTTTCATTCTGGATCTTAGGAATGAGTTCTTCTCCTCCTACGAAATCTGCTCCGGCTGCTTTAGCTTCTTCTGCTTTAGCGTCTTTTGCAAATACAAGGATACGAACCTTTTTACCAGTTCCGTGTGGCAGAACTACTGCTCCACGAATCTGCTGGTCAGCGTGACGTCCGTCACATCCAGTTCTGATATGAGCTTCAATAGTCTCATCGAATTTTGCTGTTGCAGTCTTTTTAACTAATGATACTGCGTCTGCTACATCGTAGAGTGTTCCTCTGTCGATTGTCTTCGCAGCTTCAACGTATTTCTTTCCTCTTTTCATTCTATAAACCTCCTAGTGGTATTGGCGGGATAACCCTCCCACATTAATCTTCATCAATTATTCTGTTACAGTTACACCCATAGAGCGGCATGTACCTTCTACCATGCTCATAGCGCTCTCGATTGTAGCAGCGTTCAGGTCAGGCATCTTTGTCTTAGCGATTTCCTCTACCTGAGCTTTTGTGATTGTAGCAACCTTTGTTTTGTTAGGCACACCTGAACCAGATTTGATGTTGCAGGCCTTTTTGATCAGAACTGCTGCCGGTGGTGTCTTTGTGATGAAGCTGAAACTTCTGTCATTGTAAACTGTGATAACTACAGGGATGATCATGTCTCCCTGATCTGCTGTCTTAGCGTTGAACTGTTTTGTAAATTCAACGATGTTTACACCGTGCTGACCAAGAGCAGGTCCAACCGGTGGTGCCGGAGTAGCTTTGCCGGCTGGGATCTGTAATTTAATATAACCTTCTACTTTTTTTGCCATTTCAATTACCTCCTTGTGGTGATGGCGGGGAACATATAACGCCCCTCCCACTTACTGTTACATTTTCTTAACTTCTGCGAAACCAATTTCAACCGGGGTCTCGCGGCCGAAGAGCTCAACATTAATAGTAAGGCTCTGCTTCTGCATGTTGATAGACTGGATTACACCAACCGTATCCGCCCATGCTCCAGCGATTACCTGGACTGTGTCGCCCTCCTCGTAGTCCATGACTACTTCCTCTCTCTGGATTCCCAGAGGAGCCATCTCCGCATCTGTAAGCGGCACCGGCTTAGATCCAGGTCCGACAAATCCTGTCACACCTCTTGTATTACGAACAACGTACCATGTATCATCGTTCATAATCATGTGTATCAACACATAGCCTGGAAACATCTTTTTCTGAGATACTTTCTGGACACCGTTCTTCATCTCAACAACGTCTTCCAGCGGTACTCTTACTTCAAGGATCTGATCCTCAAGATGTCTGTTCTCGATTGTCTTATCAATGTTGGCTTTTACTTTGTTCTCGTACCCTGAATAGGTATGAACTACGTACCATTTTGCCTCTGACATAATCTCACCTTTCTTGTCCGTTTTGAGTTATTTAATTAATAAATCTACTCCGTACTGGGCGAAAAAATCTACAAGTGCGATAATCGCTCCCAGGACCACGGATACAGAAACAACCGCTGCCGTCTCTTTTGCAACTGTCATCTTGTCTGGCCACACGATCTTCTTGAATTCTCTGTCAAGACCCTTGAACCAGCTCTCCTTCTGAGTTTTCTTACTACTCATCGACATTCACTCCTTCTTGCGGCGATTATTTTGTCTCTTTGTGCAATGTGTGTTTCTTACAGAATCTGCAGTACTTCTTGGTTTCCATACGTTCCGGATGAGATTTCTTATCCTTTGTCATGTTGTAGTTACGCTGCTTGCATTCTGTACACTCCAATGTGATTCTTGTACGCACAACTTCCACCTCGCTTTATAATCTTAGTTAACGTGTTTCGTGGCAGCTTGCAATGCTGCCCGATTTTAGGCATAAAAAAAAAGCCTACTTCCATTCGCCCGAATATCGTATCATATCCAGGCTTAAAAAGCAAGCCTTTTCCTATATTATTTTCGCGAAAATTTATTTATTAAAACACTTTATCCGTAACTGCCAAACCATTTATTGCGATTCCCTGTACCAGATACTTCCCGGATTCACTGTACGAAGCTGATAGTTTCCGTCTTTATAAACGAATTCGGCACTCATCTGCGAACTTCCATCCACCGTTCCGTTCATATTGCCAACTGTAACATCTTCTTTCTGATATGTTACTTTATAATCATAAGACAACGTTCCTCTCACAACTCCGGTCACACCACTGATCACATATTTTCCTTCATAATTATCAGTTGTTATCTGATCCGCTTTATAACCATCTTTTGAACTTAACTGTTCTTTCAGATCATCATAGAATTCTTTATTCTCTTTTTCATATTTTGAATTCTTTTCAAATAACCCTGATATTTGTGAGAATGATTTTTCTTCTTTTGCAGCTTTGATATAACTGTTCAGAATTTCTTTCATTTTCTTATCCAGCTTCTTTTTCCCGCTTTGTGATACTTTCATTTTAGAGATTGTTGTACTTCCCTTATCGGATGCTTTGAATTCTGATTTATACGTCTTAAACCACGGAACGTCTATCCTTATCTTATGATCTCCTTCAAACAACGATATTTTATATTGATCCAGGCCATCGGAATCATCTTTTATCTTATCGTTTTTTGTAAGCTTCGTTCCATCGATCCAGGCCGTCGATCCAGCCGGAATATAAAGGTTAAAATCATTTGCGATCATCTTGTCCGAAGATACCTTCCAGTTTGCAAATAACAGCAGTCTTTGTCTCTTTTGCTTTTGCAGAACAACGGTTTCTTTGTTCTTACCTTGAGTTTTCGTCTTGTATTCGACCGTAAATGCCCTTTGTTTTCCTCCGGACTCTATCTTTATCTGGCGATTTTCCTTCGTCTCTTTTATCTGATAATCCTCTACACCGGTAACGGCATTCTTCTTCATATATGTTGCATATTCATCCTGTGTTGCATATCCATTCTTCGGAAGATCAGACAGATGTCCCGTCTTTTTCCAGTCTTCCTTTACATAAGCCTTACAGTAACGTTCCGCTACTGCTTCCGGACGTCCATAGTAACTTTCAAAAATGCAAAATGCCGCAAATACAGCGGCTCCTGCCACAATTCTTTTCACAGCCTTCTTCTGCTTCGCTGTCAGTTCTGACCAGGAATGCTTCTCTTTGATAAACTTCGGTATACGGCTTGGATCCTTCCCTTCACGCTCACGTTTTATCTTTTTTTCTTTGCGTTTTCTTTCCCATGACTGAAGGATCTCTTCATATGCATCTTCTTCCGGGACATCTTCATATTCTCTTTTCTTTTTTATAAAATCTCCGATATCACCTGTAAACATCCGTGTCGGCTCATCCGCCTCTTCCTCTGTCTTCTCTCCGATCATAAGCGTCGGCTCACTGACACCTTCAGTTTCATCCAAATGACTCTGTTCTTTACCGGATCCTTCTTTTAACTTGATCTTCCGGTGAAGTTCCTGCTCCAGTTCCTGTCTTGTAACTTCTTCTATCATCCGGTCCAGGTTCTCAGGAATTGTAAGCTGTTTTTTCAGCTGTTCCTGCTCTGTGTCTGTATCCTCATCTTCTTTTCTTTCTTCTTTTTTTTCTTCTTGCAGGAATACCTCTTTTTCTTCTTTCTCATCAGGATTAAGTAATTTCTTCGCTTCATCAATTACTTTTTCTGATTCTTCTTCGATCTCCTGATCGGAAAATTCTGTCTTCGGGGCTTCTTCAAGCTCATCCAGGTCACTGTATAATGTTTCCTCTTTTGATTCGGGAAGCCGCATTCCGCAATAATTACAGAATCTGGCATCGTCTGGATTGTTAGTCTTGCAATTCGGGCATTGACGCATAGAGCTCCTCCTTTTCAAATCACATTTTACATTATCATAACATTTTCTTTCTCTTAAATATAATAATACAGGTAATCATAACCACAACGCTTAAGATGATCACTCCCGGATATCCGTGCTTTAGTTCCGGCATATTATGGAAATTCATTCCATACCAGCTGGTGATGAGTGTAAGCGGGAAGAAAATCGTTGATATTACGGTCAGAAACTGCATGTTGTTATTCTGCTGGGCATCTACCTGCGCCTTATAAGCATCCCTTACCTGCTGGGCATATTCCAGAAGCTGCGATGCTTTACTCATCAGTCTGTCTGCACGGTCCGAGATAACACCGAAATATTTCACCTGTTTCTTGGCAAAGAAACCATTTTCATTCTCTTCGAGCTGTTTTCCCATGTCCATGATCTCATCATAATAACTGCGGAGTGTCAAAAGTTCACGTCGGATCGGCATGATCGCATTCTGGAATCCCTGGATCTTTCCGTCCATGACACCTTCTTCCAGATCCATGATCCGTTTCTCATAATGTCCCAGAAGTTCCAGATCCCGGCTTATGAATTCCAGCATAAAATTATAGATGAATTTTTCTTTCGATTCTCCCTGTCTCGTCTTCTTCCTCTTAATTCTGCGGATCAGACGGTAAGAAAATTCATCATCGTCCACAATCACGATATGATGACGGTTAATAAAAAATAAGATCTTGTATCGTTCTCCCAGAATATCCAGAAGCTTTGGAATACAAAGAGAACCCGCAAGACATTCCTGCTGAGTCTCCATCTTACAAAATCCTACATCTTTCAGATTGATCTCTCCTTCATACTGCATGCCGGCCTGTTCCAGGCAGTCTCTGGCAGTCTGCGATGTCGCCAGAAATACCGATGGTCTGTCCTTCTCCATGATTTCTTCCTGATATTCCTGCAGCGTTTCTCCTAATACGTATCTCATGCCTTCACCATCCTCGTTTGTTCATCCTGTTTTACTTCTTGCATTATAACACTAACTTGGAATTCTAGCACATATTCTCCTGCTGTTTTTCAAAATCCCGTAAATCTTATGTAAAATCTTGTCACAACACATGCATGGCAATAGAAAAATCCGGCAAGCCTCACAAAAAGCCGCCGGATTTTTACTTTTAACTACATTTACAATTAGAATAATCCTGTAATTCTTCCTTCATCATCTACATCGATTCTCTCAGCTGCCGGAACTTTCGGAAGTCCAGGCATAGTCATGATATCTCCTGTCAGAGCTACGATAAATCCGGCACCTGCGGAGACTTTCAGGTTACGTACTGTAATGTCAAAGTCTGTCGGTGCTCCCAGTTTCTTCGGATCGTCTGTCAGACTGTACTGTGTCTTCGCCATACAGATCGGTGCATTGCCAAATCCAAGATCTGTCAGTTGTTTTGCCTGCTTCTGGGCTGCTGCGGTAAGAACCACTTTATTTCCACCATAGATTTTCTGTACGATCTGGTTCAGTTTATCTTCGATCGTTCCTTCCAGTTCATAAGCATAGTGGAAATCACTCGGCTCATCACACAGACGTACCACTTCTTCTGCAAGCTTCAGGCCGCCTTCGCCGCCTTTTGCCCATACTTCGGACAGTGCAACATTGACTCCGACTTCTTTACATTTTTCTTCTACCAGATCCAGTTCTGCTTTGGTATCTGTCGGGAATGCATTGATCGCAACCACACATGGAAGACCGTATACATTCTTAATATTGCTGACATGCTTCATCAAGTTTGGAATACCTTTTTCCAGTGCTTCCAGATTCTCTTCATTCAGATCCGGTTTTGCAACGCCTCCATTATACTTCAGTGCTCTTACCGTTGCTACAATGACTACTGCATCCGGTTTGATGCCAGCCATACGGCACTTGATATCCAGGAATTTCTCAGCTCCTAAGTCCTCTCCGAATCCGGCCTCTGTAATCGCATAGTCTGCAAGCTTCATTGCCATTCTTGTTGCTGTCAGTGAGTTACATCCATGTGCGATATTGGCAAATGGTCCACCGTGTACGATTGCAGGTGCATGCTCCAGTGTCTGAACAAGGTTCGGTTTCAGAGCATCCTTTAACAGCGCACACATCGCTCCCTCTGCATGCAGATCATGTGCGGTAACCGGTTTCTGCTCTGCGATCTTGCCATAAGTGTAACCTACGATGATCTTTCCAAGTCTTTCTTTCAGATCTGCGATATCCTTTGACAGACACAGGATCGCCATGATCTCAGAAGCGACAGTGATATCATATCCGTCTTCTCTCGGCACACCATTGACTCTTCCGCCAAGTCCGTCTGTGACGAAACGGAGCTGACGGTCATTCATATCGACGCATCTCTTCCATACGATCTTTCTCGGGTCAATATTCAAATCATTTCCCTGATAAATGTGATTGTCGATCATGGCTGCCAGTAAGTTGTTCGCAGCTCCGATCGCATGAAAATCTCCTGTGAAATGAAGGTTGATATCTTCCATCGGTACAACCTGTGCATATCCGCCGCCAGCTGCTCCACCCTTCATCCCGAATACCGGTCCGAGAGATGGCTCACGCAGTGCTACCACAGGTTTCTTACCCATTCTCTGAAGTGCATCTGCAAGACCTACGGTTGTTGTTGTCTTTCCTTCTCCGGCAGGTGTCGGATTGATTGCCGTCACAAGAATCAGTTTTCCGTCTTTTTTATCGGATTTCTTTAAGAAATTATAATCAATCTTTGCTTTATATTTTCCATACTGTTCCAGATATTCTTCTGGAATTCCTGCTCTTTCTGCTACCTCTGTGATAAGCTCCATAGTACATTCCTGTGCGATCTCAATATCTGTTTTCATCATTCATTTCCTCCTGATCGTATGTTGTCTTTCTGCATTTCCAGTCCTTTTGATACACTGCTTCCAACTCTTCCGATACCGGGCGGTGTAAAAAAAGGACAACACTCATCCTCTTCGGGATAAATGCTGCCCAGACGGTCGGCTCTTACCAAGTATCTGATTCCCCTGTGGTACTCCACATTATCCGTCAGTCATCAGATCTTCTCTTTGACTCTTACTATATTATAAGGACGCAAAATTGTCAATCCGGAAAATTCTTCCGGATCATCGTAACACAGCCATTATTTTTTCTCTTTTTTAATAACCGTAGATTCTTTCCCCATATGATATTCTCTTCCCAGCGCCCGCATAATGCTTCTTGAAATCACATCCACAATGATGAATCCAAACGCAATCCCAAGGCATGTTTCCAACAGTACAAGTGCATGCTCTGCTGCCAGTGAAAAGTTCCTGCTGACTACTCCATACATCAGATAATACAATCTCGCTCCCGGCATCAACGGAAAGACGGATGCTGTCAGGAAGACGGTGGACGGCGCATGATTGACTCTCGACATGACAAATGCATAGCCCGCCACGAAGCAGGATGCAACTACTACCGCAAAGAAATTATCCGGATACCACGCATACACCAGTAAATAGATTCCCCATGTCAGGAAAGCTCCGACACTGGAATACAGGATCTTCTTTCCCCGTATCTTGAACCAGCTTGCATAACCGGTACATCCTATCGTACAAGAGATTAGCTGGATCACTGTATTATTATTCACATCGAATCCTTCCGCCGATATATTTCCCATCAGCATCATTGCAAGGGCAATACCGAATGCGATACCAAATGCACCGAGCATCGAATTCATCACTTCCAGTGAACCCGAGATAAAGTTCCTCTGCATCACATCCCGCATTCCGTTGATCGCACCAAGTGCACTGACTAACAGCATGACAATTCCGATCATGATACGGTCCGGATGATGTCCCAGCCCGCTCCGGACAGCTGTTACGATCACAACCTCTGATAAGAATGCCAGGATCAGATTATAGATCATCGGGTTACCTTCCCGCCTGCTAAGCCATCTGCCTACCAGAACGATCATCAGACAGACGATTAATGCAACAACTGCATCCTGCAGATCACATCCGAAGAATACAGCAAACGCCGTTCCCCCTGTAATCTGTGCAAGCCCTGTGATCAGTTCACTCTGATCCGGCCGCGCCATTACTTTCTTAAAGCGCCGGACCAGTTCTTTTTCATCCGGATTATGTGAACAGACATACCGCGACATGGCATTCAGATAATTCAATTTATCATAATCTGCCCCTGTAGACTCTATATGCCGGATCTGTGTAATGATCTCACCTTCCGGTGTCTCCACCGTCACCTGGATATTGCTCGGAATCACATATACATCATATGTCATAAAACCATAACTCTTATACATACGATACAGACTGTCTTCCACGCGGAAGATTTCTGCCCCGCACTGTAACATTGCTTCTCCTATATTCAAGATTCCCTGTACTAATTTTTCATAATTCATAGGCAGCTGTCCTTTTATAATTTCATGTTTTACACGTTTGTTTCCATTTATATTTCCCTATTTTTCTTTATTTTCAATATATGTAGTATGTTCTGTATAAGCTCAGTTTAACACACACTTTTTCATTTTAATATAGCAAAGGAACACAGATTCCTGAAAATTATTTGTGTCTGTGATACATCTGTACCGGCGTATTTTCCTGCATCTTTTCCCGTAGCTTTTCGTATCTGCAGTTCCTGCCACTGGAAGTTTCTCTTGCATACTATGGTCTAAAAAATCTGAGAATATACAGGAAAAGATTGCTTCTCTTCCAGCATACTCTCAGACTCTCTGCTCATTTCTATTTTTTATTTCTATAATTATTTCTTTCCACCGATCAGAGGAAGATTCAATGCACTCTTACCGATATGATATTCTCTCTTCAGTGCATACATGATACTTCTGGATGCCACATCTACGATGATAAATCCGAATGCAATTGCAAGACAGGTTGCCATCAGAACAATCGTCTCATCGAATACCAGTTGTGGATCCTGACTGACACATCCATACATTACATAGTACAGATTCGGTCCCGGAATCAGTGGGAATACCGATGCTGTCAGGAAGATCGTTGAAGGTGCCTTATTCACTCTGGACATGATAAATGCGTAAAATGCAACGAATACTGCTGCTATCATCGTTGCCAGGAAATTGCTTGGCTTCAGTGCAAATACCACAACATAGATTGCCCAGGTAAAGAATGCTCCGATACTGTTATACCATACCTGCTTTCCTCTGATCTTAAACCAGAAAGCAAATCCCGTACATGCAACCGTACAGGAGATCAGCTGGATCGGTACACTGTGATTCAGGATAAAATGATCGGAATATCCTTCATGGAACAACATGATCGCAAGACCGATTCCGAATGCGATTCCGGCAGCTCCAAGGAACGAGTTCATGATATTAATAAATCCAGAGATAAAATCCCTCTGAAGGAGATCACGGATTCCATTCGTCGTGCCCAGTCCACTGATCAGCAGCATAACGATACCGATCATAATACGGTCCGGATGATCTGCAACTCCCATCTTCAATGCCACTATAATGATCACTTCTGATATAAACGAAAGAATAGCATTATAAACCATTAAGTTGCTTTCACGCTTTGCCAGCCAGTCACCGACGGCCACGATCATCACCGATACGATCAATGCAACAATCGCATCCCAGACGTTACAGCCGAAGAATACCGCAAATCCGGTTCCACCCATGATTCCTGCTGCATATCTTGTAATTCGCTTCTGCGGTTCACGATTGATGACTTCGAGATATTTCTCTCGCATCTCTTTTTCATCCGGTGTATGCTGACAGACATATCTGCACAGATTGTTCAGGTAATCCAGCTGATCAAAATTCGGTTCTGATGACTCGATATGCCGGATCTGTGTAATGATCTCACCTTCCGGTGTCTCTACCGTCACCTGTATATTACTCGGAATGACAAATACATCCGATCTCTTAAATCCATAGCTTCTGCACATGCGGTAAAAGCTGTCTTCCAGTCGGAAATTCTCTGCACCACTTTGAAGCATCGCTTCTCCGATGTCCAGGATTCCCTGTACAATCTTGTTATAATCCATCTTTTTTACCCCTTGTTCTATTCATAAAATTTCCATTTTCTAAATCCAACATTTGAATCATATCATGGATTTTCTATAAGTCAACAAAATTATTGTAAAATGTAATAACAGTTTGTAATACCCGTCTTAGAAGTTCTTATATTTTTTCTTCTTTCTCTCCTTCTTCCGTATTGTCTGCTGCTTTACTGCTCACCTGTTTCCGGAACCTCCGACAATTCTCCTGTTGTCGAATCCATGATGAATCCATAGATCTTAATATCTTTCGGCATCAGCGGATGATTACGCAGGGCAAATACAGTATCTTCCACAGACTGCTCTACACTGTTGAATCCCATAAGGTGGATCATCTCTACGTCCTGACGGAATCCTTCCATGTTATCAAGGTCTGTGTATACAGTATCGAAGCACTGCACACCTGCTGCTCTCGCTGCGATCACAAGGTTCTGTCTTGCTCCCATAAGCTCAATACCGGTTCCTGTGATGTGTGTCTGTAAGTCTTTTGTATAATCTCCACCGGATAATGCAACTCCGAATAATCTGTCAGACGCTTCGCAGATCTCAAGGGCATTCATCACACCTCTTGCAGATTCTACCGCTGCCATGATCAGGACACTTCCTTCCGGACGTCCGAATTCACGCTCTGCTCTTACGACTTCTTTTTCTACCAGTTTGACATCTTCTTCTGTCTCTGTCTTTGGAATACGGATCGCATCACAGCCGCCGGCTACAGAACAGCGGATGTCTTCCTTCCAGTAAGGAGAATCCAGACCATTGATACGTACGAAACGTTCGCATCCTCTGTAATCAATGCTTCTCAGTGCATGGAACAGTGAGAATCTCGCTGCATCTTTCTGGTTCTCAGCTACTGCATCTTCCAGATCCAGCATAATCGAATCCGGTTTGTAAATATATGGATCTTTGATAAGTCCAGGCTTCTGGGCATTCAAAAACATCATGGTTCTTCTTAAACGTTTCTTATTTGGATTCATTATCTGATTGCACCTCCCCATGGCTGATTATCTAACTGTTTTACAGAACGGAAAATCGCTCCTTCTACTCTTGCCTTGATCGTACAGTCAAGCGCTCCTTTATCAACGATTGCAATCTTCACATCGTCTACTCCAAGATTCTCAAGTGTCTCAAGGACAACCTTGCGGATCTGATTGCCATACTGATTGATTACTGCACTGTCTAAGGACAGGTCGATCTTTCCTTCTCCGGCCTCTACCATTACCTGACAGTCACTGGATTCTAATGTTCCCGCTATTGCAGGTCTTTTGATCTCCATGTTTGTATTCTCCTCTTTCATTTATCTTGTGACTTTGTTTATCTCTTTATGGATTTATCATAGTCTTGGAACCTTACAGGAGAGAGTGGGGTTTTCTTAATATTTATTAAGGTACGGAAAAGACTGCAGCCATGTAACAGCTGCAGCCTTTGTTTTTATATATAATCAAATATTCTTTTTCTGGAAAATTTACTGGTAAAATCTTATAATGATTACAAAGAATATACTATGTAAACTCAATTTAAATATATACTTTTGATACGAAAGGAATTCTTTCAATATGAACGGAATAAACGTAACTATCACAGATATGATGAACTGCCGCGACCGACGCGTAAGCATCCAGAACGAACTGATCAGTAAATATGATAAACCAGTCCTGTCTTTTTGCATGAACATCCCAGGACCGGTAAAAACCAACGAACAGATCCGAAAAGCTTTTGATTCCGGAAAAGCAGAATTATTAAAAGCTCTTTCTGCTCACAATATAACAATCCTTCACACCGAAGAATTCCACGAACCTTCCGGTGATGAACTGATCATGGCATTGGATGCACCCGCCGAAGATATCAAGACACTTGCTACTGAAATTGAAGAAAGCCATCCTCTCGGACGGCTCTTTGATATGGATGTCATTGGAACTGACAGTATGAAATTATCCCGCGGCACCTACCGTAAATGCATCATCTGCGGATGCCAGGCACAGGAATGTGCGCGGTCACGGAAGATTCCGTGGAGGAATTACAGGAGAAGATTGAGGAATTATTAAATCAGTTTGCTATTTAATGCATCGGTCCGGGTAGCCAGTCTGATGCATTAAATAGCAACTCACTCCAGGTTCTTATTATAAACAAACATCCAAAGCGCCATCGCACATATAATCACATACCCCAGCACACTATACCGATCCGGCACCTGTCCGAACAGGAAGAATCCGAGAATCGTAGAGAAGATAATCTGCGAATAATCGTAGATGGAGATTTCTTTCGCAGGTGCATGATAATAAGCCGCCGTGATTCCGAACTGACCACCCGCAGCTGCAAGTCCCGCACCAAGAAGCGTCAGAATCTGTAATCCGCTCATCGGATGAAAATCCAGGATCAGATATGGCAATGTAACCACGCAGGAGAATCCAGAGAAGAAGATCACTACCGAAGAACCTTTCTGCCCTCTCTGTCCCAGGATACGCACCATCGCATAAGCGATACCTGCACAGATTCCGCCGCACAGTCCGATCAGGGATGGTACCAGTGCCATATTCGTAAATGTCGGCTTGATTACGAACAAACTTCCGATAAATGCTCCTGTAACCGCAAGTCCCTGCGCCGGGGTCATCTTTTCTTTCAGTAATAAAAACGAAAATATAATAACGAAGAACGGCGACATCTTATTCAGCATTGACGCATCTGATAATACCAGATGATCCACCGCATAGAAGTTACACAGGATACCTACCGTCCCAAATGTTGCACGCAGGATCATATACTTCAGATTGCCCTTTTCAATCTTAAATCCGTCTCTACTTCTTAAAATCATTACCAAAGCAATAAAAAAAGCGACCATATTTCTGAAAAAACTCTTCTGTACCGAAGGCAGATCACCGGACAGCCTTACAAATGCATTCATGAATGCAAATGACAACGCTGATAATGTAATAAAAAATATTCCTTTGTATCTGGAATTCATACTATACACTTCCTCATCATTTATTGTTTTTATATCTTATGCTATGCCAATTATCTTACCACGAAAAATTTTACATGTGAACATATCCGACTGTTGGACTTAATTTTATACAACCTTTTTACACTCATCTCTGCCATATTCTTTAAGTACCTAACACTTACAGATGCTGTATAGTTCTGTTCTTTTCCAGACTACAATTTCTTTACATTGTCATATTCCCCCATAAAACAATCTATCTGTTGATAGAATTTCAGACGCGGATATGATAAAATATTTCTGGATAACGAAAGGAGAAATGCAACGTGAAACCTCTCGAAACATTTATAGAACAACGCAAAGAACGCTTCGTCAAAAACAATCTGATGTCTGACGAATTTCTGGATTTTGTTAATAAAAATATGAAACCAATAGAGAAACAGATGTCCTATTATCAATGTGCCATCATGGAAGTAGAGACAAAATTCAAAGTATTAAACGAACAGTATTCCCTGGAATATGACCGCAATCCGATTGAAGATATCAAATCCCGTGTCAAATCCATGGAAAGCCTGATCAAAAAGATCCGTAAAAAGGATATACCGCTCACCCTTTCTTCTATTGAAGAAAATATCCATGATATTGCCGGTGTCCGTGTCATCTGTTCTTTTCCGGATGATATCTATATGCTTGCGGACTGCCTGCTTTCCCAGGACGACATCACACTTCTTGAGAAGAAAGACTACATCAAGAATCCAAAACCGGGCGGATACCGCAGTCTTCATCTGATCGTCAGTGTACCAATCTTTTTACAGGACGGAAAACGTAACATGACTGTAGAAGTACAGCTTCGTACGATTGCGATGGATTTCTGGGCAAGTCTGGAACATAAACTGCGTTACAAGAAAGATATCCCGGCTGACAAAGCAAAATATCTGGAGGATGAAATGCTTGCGTGCGCACAGATCAGTGCCGACCTGGATATGCGTATGCAGAATGTCCGTGATGTGATTGCTGAGAATACAACACCAGATGAGCAGCCTTTATTGTTAAAAGAATTGTCATAAAAAGACATATTGAAAAATACACTAAAAAAGCACTGTGAAATCCGGTAATATTTCACAGTGCTTTGCCACTACGATATTCTAAAGTGCCCGACAATATCCGTTCTCTCCTGCAGGATATCTTCTTCATAATTCTTCTGATACGGATCATTATGATGAATCACATATGGTACACCTTCCACATTCCGTCTGTCAGAAATCACCCCGATATGATTCTTGAACACTACAATATCGCCGCCCTGCCATTGTTCAATGTCATTTACATCCGTGGTCAGGCTGATCGCTGTATGTTCAAAATATATTTTCAGGTTCTTTACTCTTCGGAAATCAATATTTTTATCCGGCTCATCGATATCATAATCCTTCGGATTCTTCCTGATATCTTCGTCTACCAGTTCCCGCAGATCATATCCGCTTTTCTTAAGCGCATATCCGACAACATCTGTACAGACACCATATCTGTCATCCGGATAACCGGTCTGATAATATCTGCTCTTGTAAATCGGCCGCTTCTTCACGTAAACCAATGCATTCGTCAAAATATCGGTCTGATCATCCGTACCGTCACCATCTTTATCCACACTGCTATGATACGGTGTGATCTCTGTGCCGTTATATTCATTCTTTGGCCGGTCTGTCTTCGTCAATCCTACCACATCACGTCCTGCCAGGAATCCGCCAAGGGTCAGCCAGATGATAATAGCGATCGGAACTAAGATCCGGAATTTCATCTTTCTTGTCTTATGATGAAATACGATCATCCCGGCAAATGCACCAAATGCACCGCCGACAAACGCAATCCCTATCAACACTGCCTCTTTGATCCGCCACTGATGATGCATTGCTTTCGCTTTATCCGTTCCATATAAAATAAATGCAACAATATTTACTACAACGAGATAATAGGATATCGGTGTCGCCGCCGTAAGTAATTTTGCCATCTTCCGCTCCCCTCCTTCGCATCTCCATTGTATCTTACCTTTGCTTAGCTTTCAATCAGAAAACGGATATAATTATAAACTTCCGAAAAATCAATCTCACATTGTCCACCCCATATATATACTGGTACTTTAGAATCAAAGCCATAGATCACCGGATAATTTTCTTCATCAAAAATATATACGAATACACGTCTTCCTTCTATATCTACCATCCAATATTCTTTTACTCCTGCATTCGCATATTTCTGAAGCTTTATAACCATATCTCTTCTTCTCGTAGACTTTGATAATACTTCTAATATAAAATCCGGCGCACCATATATCCGATTCTTATATAGTTTGTCCCGGTCACATACAATCATCACATCCGGCTCCACGATCGTCTTATTATCACAGTCAAGCTGTACATCCAACGGAGCTATTAATGGTATGCAATTTCCTTTATTTTTGGAAATAAATTCAAGAAACCTTGCGTAAATATATCCTCCCACCATCTGATGTAATGTTTCCGGTGACGCCATATCATAGAGCACACCATCAATCAGTTCTGCTCTTTGCTCATCCGGAAGAGCGTAATAATCTTCTACCGTATACTCTCCTTGCCGCTTCACTGTATATGCTGCACTTGCATCCTTTACAACAGATGCATAATACCGTTCCCGTTCCATCGGCAAAAAAATTTTTTCCAAAGCCTTCAATGTATCATAACGAGGTGAAGTTGTCGTACCTCCAAAAATCTTCTGCACGGTTCCAAGTGGTACCCCGGAAAGCTCCGCAATCTGTTCGTTGGTGTATCCTTTTTCCTTTTTCTTTTCTTTCATTTCTTGAATATTCATGGCACACACTCCTTTATAACAAGCCTGGTTATACACCTTTTTAGAAGTAATACTTATTTCCTAGTATATATACTATCATATATTGCATTTATATTCAATCATTTTCAATCCATTTTTAATCCATTTTAAATCCATTTCATCAATCCACATCCAATATCCGGAAATGATTCCGCTTCACTTCGATCAGCCCGTCCTTCTGCATTTTCCCCAGTTCATTCGACATTGCCGACCGGTCTACTCCAAGGTAATCTGCAAGCTGCTGCCTGTTATACGGAATATCGAACTCTTCCTTTTCACGCTCCATTGCCTGATAAGACAGATAAGACAATAGTCTGCCACGGATCGTCTTCGATGAAGTGTGAAAGATGCGTCTGGACAGATTCAGGTTCTTCTGCGCCGATATCGCAAGCAGGTTCTGCACCAGATTCTGATGAAACTCACACGCATTCGGACACACTTTTAAGATCTTTCTCACATCCAGAAATAACACTTCGCAGTCAGACATCGCAATTACATTGACCATCAGCTTCTCATCCAGTGCACAGGCATACGTCTCTGCGAAAATCTGACCTTCTTTTACATAATCCAGGACACTTCTGTTTCCCCAGATATCATCGTTTTCAATCAGGGCATTTCCTTTTAACATAACACCGATCGATGAGACAATATCCCCCGCATGAAAGATGATCTCATCTTTCTGGTATTTCTTCTTCTTCGCACTTAAGCAATTCAGCATAGAAGATACTTCTTCTTCCGTTGCCCCTGCGAAGATTTCTGTCTTTGTTAATGCTTTTAAATTCACGCTTTCCATTTTTGTTTCCTCTCTACATCACCGTCTGATACAGAAGCACCATAAGCGGCATCGTTATGATCGATAACAATGTCGTCATAACATTGATCGCACTGGCATATTTCGAATCATTTCCATACACCTGACACATCTGCGTGATCGTTGAAGCAGACGGTGTGATCACCGCAAGGAATACGATCAACAGTAATTTTTTTCCATCCGGATGTATGTTCACAAGCCCGCTTATTTTTAAAATTGCCAATGATATCACCGGTATCACGACCAGTCTCAGAAATGAAATAAAATACACTTTTACATTTTCAAATATATTCCTAAGATTCATCTCTGCGATCAGCATTCCCGTTACGATCATACTCGCCGGACCGATCATACTGCCCACAGAACTCAATGCCTGATCTACGATTTCCGGCAGTCTGATCTTTGTAAAGAATAATACAACTCCTGCAAATACCGAAATCATATTTACATTAAAGACAATCTTTTTCCAGTCCCACTTTCCTTCCCGGCTGATCGTATTCTTGCCATGTGTCCACAGAAATACCAGTTGGACACTCATGAACACACAACCATATAATACCCATTCTTTTCCCAGAATAAAAGTCACCAGCGGTACGATCAAATTACCTGAATTTGAATAATAGATGGATGTCGCCTCTACTTCATTTAGTTTCAATACCTTTCCGGCACCCCATACTGCTGCCAGTAATATAACCTGTAATAATACCGACGCTGCAAATACCAACAAAAGTTCCTTCACCTTTTCACTTGTATAATCCACCTGAAATGCATTGATGATCACACACGGAATAACTAGATATAATACAATTTTAGAAATGACTTTGCTGTCTTCTCCCTTTAACAATCCTGTCTTTACAATAATATATCCCATCAGGATCATAAGAAACAGTTCTGCGATCTGTTCCATTAAAAGTATACTGATTTCCATAATAATCTCTCTTTCCTTTTACAGTCCTACCGAAAATCATATACACTTTCCCGATGATTGTCAATCTCACAAAAACCTGACATCCTTCTATTAATCACTCAAACTTCCCACACCAATAAGGTGTGCTGAACCTTGAAAATCCAATATTTCAGCCAATAAAAAAGGCATAAATACAATCCTTTGGTA